>SMVB01142973.1_pt1 | contig 65359 bp, 64 predicted proteins | sample 2456461 | NCBI WGS metagenome assembly SMVB01 (sample SAMN11095934, study PRJNA526329) | marine sediment metagenome | biome: Marine sediment; feature: Surficial sediment; material: Deep marine sediment; isolation source: Hadal surficial sediment | place: Pacific Ocean | collected 2014-05 | depth...
CAAGGCGTTGCCGCATGACAGCGCACAGTTGCATGTCTGTGGCACGGCCGCGTATACGGATGACTTGCCAGAGCCGCGCGATTTGCTGCACGTCGCAGTCGGCATGAGCAGCAAGGCACACGCGAAGATCGGCAAGATCGACCTGGCCGACGTTGTGTCAGCTGATGGGGTCGTCGAGACTTGTGTCGCGGCCGATATCACGGGAGAGAACAACTGCGGCCCGCTCGTTGCTGATGAGCCGATATTGGCCGTGGATATCGTCGAATACGCCGGTCAGGCGATATTCGCTGTCGCGGCGGATACCGTCGATCAGGCCCGCAAAGCAGCGCGACTTGCCAGCATTGACTACGACGTACTCGAACCGATCCTCGATCCGATGACCGCAGTCGAGAAACAATCTTTCGTGCTGCCGACAGAGACCTTGCAAAGGGGCGATCCTGACGCATCGATCGCTGCCGCGCCGCATCGACTGCAGCGCCGCCTCGAGCTCGGTGGACAAGACCAGTTCTATCTCGAAGGCCACATTGCGATGGCCGTCCCGGAAGAGGACGGAGGGCTGATCATCTACAGCTCAACGCAACACCCGGACGAAGTGCAGCATCTCGTCGCAAAGGCGACCGGCCGTTCGGAAAAAGATGTTGTGTGTATCTGCCGCCGCATGGGCGGAGCTTTCGGCGGCAAGGAAAGCCAGGCCGCGACGATCGCATGCATCGCGGCCATCATGTCGACGAAAACGGGTCGGCCCTGCAAGCTGAGGCTCGATCGCGACGATGACATGATCATGACGGGTAAGCGTCACGACTTTGTTATTGACTACGATGTCGGGTTCGACGAAAGCGGCCGAATTCTCGGCATCGACTTCATGTTCGCGTCCCGCTGCGGATTTTCGGCAGATCTGTCGGGGCCGGTAAACGACCGCACGATGTTCCACTGCGATAACGCTTATTTCCTCGAAAACGTGAACATCGAGTCGCATCGATGCAAGACGAACACAGTTTCCAATACGGCGTTTCGTGGATTTGGTGGGCCGCAGGGAATGTACGCGATCGAGTACGCGATAGATGACATTGCGCGGACCTTGCAGATTGACCCATTGGACGTGCGCAGACGAAATTTTTACGGCATCGGTGAGCGCGACGTCACTCCGTACGGGCAAAAGGTTGACGACAACATCATCGGGGAGATCGTCGATAAACTGGAAACCGATGCGGACTATCAAAGTCGCCGCAAAGCTGTGCAAGACTTCAACGCATCAAATTCCGTATTGAAACGCGGCGTTGCCCTCACGCCGGTCAAGTTCGGCATCTCTTTTACGGCAACGCATCTGAACCAGGCGGGAGCGCTGATTCACGTCTACAAGGACGGGACCGTACACCTGAACCATGGTGGCACGGAGATGGGGCAGGGCCTGTTCATCAAAGTTGTACAAGTCGTTGCCGATGAGTTGGGGATCACTGTCGATCGAATTCGCTGCAACGCATCGGATACCAGCAAGGTGCCTAACGCGTCGGCTACGGCAGCGTCGAGCGGTTCGGACATGAACGGCAAAGCCGCACAATCAGCTGCTGCGAAAATTCGCGCTCGCCTCACAGAGTTCGCGGCACGCAACTTCTCGGCAGCCGAAAGCACCATCGAGTTTCACGACAACAAAGTCAAAGTTGGCGATAAGACCCTGAGTTTTGCGGAGCTTGTGCAACTCGCGTGGCTCGATCGCATTTCGCTGTCGGCGACGGGCTTCTACAAGACACCCAAAATTCACTATGACCGCGAGACTTTCAGCGGGCGGCCGTTCTTTTATTACGCATACGGTGCAGCCGTATCAGAAGTCATTGTCGATACGCTGACCGGCGAGCACCGTGTGTTGCGCGTCGATATTTTGCACGACTGCGGAGACTCGTTGAATCCGGCGGTGGATCTTGGGCAGGTCGAGGGTGGATTCGTGCAAGGTGTCGGTTGGCTGACATCTGAGGAGTTGTGCTGGAACGAAGCGGGCGAACTCACGACCCACGCGCCTTCGACCTACAAGATTCCGACGTGCTCGGATCTGGCACCGGATTTCCGCGTCGAGTTATTGCAGAACGCGGCGAATCGGGAAGACACGATCTACCGCTCGAAAGCCGTGGGTGAGCCGCCACTGATGCTTGCCATATCGGTATTTCATGCGATCCGCGATGCGATTGCGACCGACAGTATGCCGCTGCCGGATTTGCAGGCGCCGGCAACGCCCGAAGCGGTTCTCAACGCTATTCAGGGTAGTAACTCATGAACGAGTGGATCGACGAGTTATCGGATCTGACGGCCGCCGGGCGGCGCGTTGTGCTGGTGACGGTAGCGGGCATAAAGGGCTCGGCGCCGCGCGAGGTTGGCGCCAAGATGATCGTGACTCGCGATGCGACGTTTGGCACGATCGGCGGTGGCCAGCTCGAGTATCAATGCACTCGTATCGGAACCGAGATGCTGGGGGACGATGAACAGCCGGTGCTGCGCAAGTTTCCGCTGGGCACGTCAATGGGCCAGTGTTGCGGGGGAGTCGTCGACATATTGTTCGAGCCGATCGTCGACGGCCTGCCCGGATGGCTGCGTGACCTCAGGGCGTTGTACGGGCAGCGCGAGTCCGCCGCACTGGTCACCGATCTTGGCCAGGACGGACGAAAGTTTGTCGTAACCGAGGCCGAAGTATTCGGTTTTGATGACCTGAGTGAAGTTGCAGCTACCGTCGAACGGGCGCGTGACGGCCTTAAGTCCGTGCGAACCGCGCATCGGCACGACGACTGGTTTTTCGAACCTGTCGTCGGTAGTGACTTCAACATCGCCATCTTCGGTGCGGGGCATGTTGGGTCGGCGGTGGTGCAATCGCTGTCGAGCCTGGACTGCAATATCCGCTGGATAGACAGCCGCCGAAATATTTTTCGTGGCACCCCGCCGAACGTACGCGCGATCGAAACCAAAGAACCGTCATCGGAAGTTACCGCGATGCCGCCGGGCAGCTGTTATCTGATAATGACCCACAGTCATGCGATCGACTTCGACATTTGCGACCGGATCCTGCGACGCGGTGACGCGGCGTATTGCGGTTTGATCGGGTCGCGCTCCAAGCGCAGGCGTTTCGAAAAACGGTATCGGGAGCAAGGAATGCAGCAGAGCGTGATCGACGAACTCGTCTGCCCGATCGGCGTTGATGGCATCACGGGAAAGAAGCCGGCGGAGATCGCGGTTGCGGCGGCGGCGGAGGTCTTGCAGGCCTACGAACAATCTTTGCGCGCAGCCATTCCCGTGTATCCTGACAACGTCCATCCACTCAAACGGCCCCGCTAAACCTCCGTCAAGGCGTATTCATGGAAGCGTACATCGTCGAATGGCTCAACTTGCTCGCGCGCTGGGTGCACTTCGTCGTCGGCATCGCGTGGATCGGTTCGTCATTTTATTTCATCTGGCTCGACAATCATCTGGTCGCGCCACGGCAAGCAGGCGATGAGGACAAGGGCGTCGGCGGTGAGCTCTGGTCGGTGCACGGCGGTGGCTTTTATCATGCGCAAAAGTATCGACTTGCACCGCAGGTGCTTCCCGAAACCCTGCACTGGTTCAAGTGGGAGGCATACACGACCTGGATCACGGGCATGTTCATGCTGGTTCTCGTGTACTGGTATGGGGCCCAGGTCTACCTGATCGACCCGGCGGTCGCGGAATTATCGTCGTCGATGGCCGTCACCATCTCCGCGACGATTATTGGCGGCAGCTGGTTCGTGTACGACCTGTTGTGCAAGTCGCGGCTTGGCAACGACGACAAATTTTTCGGCGCTGTATTGCTGGTGCTGGTGTCGCTGCTGGCGTGGGGACTATGCCAGTTATTCAGTGGCCGTGGCGCCTTCATACATTTTGGTGTCGTGCTCGGCACGATCATGGTGGCGAACGTATTTTTCGTCATCATCCCGGGCCAGAAGAGAATGGTCGATGCCGCAAGTCGCGGTGCAGCGCCGAATCCACAGGACGGTATTCGAGCGAAGCAGCGTTCGGTGCACAATACCTATTTCACATTGCCAGTATTGTTCGTGATGACGAGTAATCATTACGCCATGACCTACGGCCACGAATACAACTGGCTTGTATTGATCGGGATAGCACTCGCTGGCGCGCTGATTCGTGTGTACTTCGTTGCCCGTCACAAAGGTAATGCGTCCTTGCTGCCAATCATTCTCGCGTTCGTCTTGCTTGCGGCGGTTGCCGCGCTCATCGCGCCGAGGACCAGCACTGCGACGAGCCAGGTCACGACGATCGACGACGTGCGTATCGTGGTGCAGCAAAGATGCACGACCTGCCACTCAGCAACGCCGACACACCCGTTGTTTCCGGCCGCACCCGGAGGCGTTGTCCTTGACACAGATGCGCAGATTATTGCGGAAGCGTTTCGTATTCATCAGCAGACATTCGTCACCCGGGTCATGCCAATTGGCAACCTGACCAGTATTAGCGACGCAGAGCGCGAGATAATCGATCGTTGGTATCGACAGACAGGGGATCGCCGGTGAGCGCGGATAAATATCCTAGAGACCTGCGCGGGTACGGCAGCAAGCCACCGGATCCGGAGTGGCCGGACGGTGCTCGGATCGCGGTCCAGTTCGTCATCAACTACGAAGAGGGCGCCGAGAGTTGCGTGCTGCACGGTGATGCTGCATCGGAGGCGTTCCTGTCGGAAATCGTCGGCGCTGCGCCGGTCGAAAACCAGCGCAACATGAACATGGAATCGCTGTACGAGTACGGTGCACGTGCGGGATTCTGGCGTTTACACCGACTATTTACCGACCGCGACCTGCCGGTGACCGTATTTGGGGTTGCCATGGCGCTGGAGCGCAACCCCGGGGTAGTCGATGCGATGCAGAAAGCCGGCTGGGAGATCGCGAGCCATGGTTATCGCTGGATCGACTATCAGTCCATTGATGAGGCCACCGAGCGCGCGCATCTCGAGCAGGCCATAGAGATACACACGCGCGTTACAGGGCAGCGGCCGCTAGGCTGGTATCTGGGCCGTTGCAGCCCGCAAAGTCACCGCCTGGTCGCCGAGGAAGGGGGTTTTTCCTACAACGCAGATTGTTACTCCGATGATGTGCCGTATTGGGATCGCGCGTTTGATACGCCGCAGCTCATGGTGCCGTACACGCTCGACGCGAACGACATGCGCTTCGCAACGCCGCAGGGTTTCAATTCGGGGCAGCAGTTCTTCGACTACCTCAAAGATACTTTCGATGTGCTGTATGCGGAGGGCTCAAGAATGATGTCGATCGGCCTGCACTGCCGGCTGGCGGGCCGGCCGGGACGCACGGCAGCTGTCGCGCGCTTTCTGGACTACATCCAGGGGCATGACGAGGTGTGGGTCACGCGACGCATTGATATCGCCAATCACTGGCGCGAACGGCATCCCGCGGAGTGACGATGTCCGAAGCTGATTTTGTTGCACGCTATGGCGGTATTTACGAGCACTCAGTCTGGGTCGCCGAAGAGGCGGCGCCGTTTGCGGACGGTGCTGGCGAGATTGAACGTATTGCCGCGATCATGGCTGATTGCGTGGATAACGCATCGGCTGAGCGCCAGCTCGAGCTGATTCGGGCGCACCCCGATTTGGCCGGCAAAGCGCAAGTTGCGGGCGAACTGACCGAAGACTCGACCGTCGAACAGGCAAGGGCAGGTCTCGACCATTGCACGGCCGAGGAGTACGAGCAGTTCCAGAGCCTGAATCGTGACTATCACGACAAGTTCGGCTTTCCGTTCGTCATGGCCGTTAGAGACAGTGGTCGCAGCGAAATTCTCGCGGCCTTCGAAAGCAGGCTGCAAAATGACTCGACGACTGAATTCGAGACGGCGCTTGCCGAAATTCATAAAATCGCCAGGCTGCGTCTTGATGCGATGGGGAGTTCCTAGTGTCCGACAAGACGCAAACGTTTCACGAGTGGATTCAACTTGAACAGCCAAGACTTGGCAGTCGTGTGACCTACGCGAGCGACGACTTCTTTGCGGCCAAGGAGCGGCTGATCGACCCGAACGCGCCGGTGTTCATTGACGGCAAGTTTGACGACAACGGCAAGTGGATGGACGGTTGGGAAAGTCGCCGCAAACGTGTACCCGGACACGACCATTGTATTATCAAACTCGGCGTGCCCGGTGTAGTGCACGGTGTTGACATAGACACGAGCTTTTTTACGGGCAACTTTCCGCCGCAAGCGTCGATAGAGGCCTGCGTCAGTGACGATGACGTGCCGGCAGGCGAGTGGACCGAGATTCTCGGCAAGACCGAGTTGCGAGGCGATACGCATCACTATCTCAATATCGAGAACAATTCGATCTGGACGCATTTGCGGCTCAATATCTATCCGGACGGCGGTGTTGCCCGCTTGCGCGTTTACGGCGAGATACGTCCCGACCTCTCAGCGGTAAGCGGCAGTATCGATCTCGTTGCGCTCGAAAACGGCGGGCGCGCTATCGCCTGCAGCGACGAGCATTTCGGCAGCATGCATAACCTGAATGTGGCTGGCCGGGGCATCAACATGGGCGACGGCTGGGAAACAGCACGGCGGCGCGGCCCCGGAAACGACTGGGTGATTCTGGCCTTGGGCCACTCCGGAACCATCAAAAAGGCGGAGATCGACACAGCGCACTTCAAGGGAAACTATCCGGATCGTGTATCGCTGGAGGGAGCGCTGTTTGCCCCCAAAGAGGATGCGAGCCCGGACAGCGACAAATGGCAGGAGCTTTTGCCGGAAACAAAACTCGACATGGACAAACAGCACTACTTTGAGAGTGAGATGAACGCTATTGGTGCGGTCAGTCACGTACGACTTTCGATTTACCCGGACGGAGGCGTGAGTCGTTTGCGTCTGCACGGGCGAATAAATAAAAAAGACTGACCAATGACTATCACGCTTAAGCCGGTACCGTTGACAAGCGAGAGCTTCGCGCCCTACGGCGATGTGATCGAATCCATCGTCGATCGAAAGGTAGCCATGAATGCCGCCCGGTTCGAGCGCTTCGACGATTTATGTTCGGTCGATATGAGCGACAACGGCAGAGTCGCGGTCAGTATCGCGCGCTGCCGGGCCGCAACGTCGCTGCCGTACCGCATCGACATGGTGGAACGGCATCCGCTCGGCAGCCAGGCGTTCATTCCGCTAACGCCGTGCCGCTTGATCGTCGTTGTCGCGCCACCTGGCGATAGTGTCGAGGCGTCCGATCTTCGCGCCTTCGTCAGCAACGGCCAACAGGGCATTAACTACCATCGTGGCACCTGGCACATGCCGCTGATCGCGTTCGATGAAGGCCAGGAGTTTCTGATCATTGATCGCGCGGCAGACGGTCCGAATTGCGATGAACACAGTCTCGATGAGACTGTCACGCTGGTTGATAATTGACGATGCCACAGGCGTTTCGAGCATCGATTTTCCATTGTCTCGCCGACCCCGGTGCGGACGATTTGGCGTCCGCCAGCGAGCATATTGATGACGGCCTGCTCGTTGTGGAAGACGGCATCGTTACCGCGCTTGGTCCCGCAGAGCGGCTGCTGCCTGAATTGCCTGAGGACACCGCCGTAGAGGACCTGAGTGGCAAGTTGATTATTCCGGGCCTCATCGATTGTCATGTGCACTTCTCCCAGGTCGACATTATTGCGTCTTACGGCGAACAGTTGCTCGACTGGCTGAATCGCTATGCGTATCCGGCAGAAGCGCGCTTCGTTGATGCAGAGCATTCACGTTCAGTTGCGAATTTTTTCCTGGACGAGCTGCTGCGTAACGGCACGACGACCGCGCTCGTGTTTACGACTGTTTTTCCGCAATCGGTGGACGCGATATTTGAAGCTGCGGCGGAACGCAATATGCGATTGATCGCGGGCAAGGTACTCATGGATCGTGCTTGTCCAGACGATCTCAGCGATGACGCTGAGTCGGGCTACAGGGATAGCAAAGAATTGATCGAACGCTGGCATGGAAAGGGACGGCTCGGGTATGCGATTACGCCGCGATTTGCCCTGACTTCGACCGAGGCCCAACTCGAAGCGGCCGGGAAACTTGCCGCCGAGTACCCGGATACCTGGGTGCATACGCATCTCGCTGAGAACCAGCAAGAAATCGATCAGACAGCGAAACAATTTCCATGGAGCCGCAGTTATCTGGACGTTTATGACCATTTTGGGTTAATTCGCGAGCGATCGGTGTTCGCGCACTGCCTGCACCTGGATGCGGACGATCGAGCCCTGATGGCGGAGAAGGGCGGCGCCGGAGCATTTTGCCCGACGTCGAACCTGTTTCTCGGCAGCGGTTTGTTTGATCTGCAGTCGATGACCGATGCGGGAATCAGTGTGGGATTGGCGACAGACGTAGGCGGTGGAACGAGTTTGTCATTGCTTCGAACGATGAGCGAGGCGTACAAGGTTCTGCGACTGCAAGGTCAATCCTTGCCGGCGAGCCGTGCGTTCTTTCTTGCAACGCTCGGAGCGGCAGAGGCACTTGGCCTGGATGATTGCATTGGCAATCTCCAGGTTGGCAAAGAAGCCGATTTCATCGTGCTGGATAGCGCCGGCTCGAATATTACGGCGCGGCGGGCACAGACGACGACATCGATTGATGAGTTATTGTTCGCGCTGATTTTTTTAGGCGACGATCGCAATATTGCGGCGACGTATCTGCAGGGCAAGCTTAGCGGTATCAAATAAGAGAATCAGGATTATGAAACTAATATCATTTTCAATCTTATTGTTTGGCATAGGCATTGCGAACGATGCCTTAGCAGAGGAAGTTGATCTCGCCGTCGTCAGCCGCATAAAGGACGAGGCGTTCAATCGCTCACAGGTCATGAATTACGTTTACTACCTGGCGGATGTGAACGGTCCGCGGCTCGCCGCGTCTGCCGAATATCAGCGTGCCGCACGCTGGGCTGTAGAAACTCTCAAAAAAGCCGGCATAGACAATGCCCGGCTCGAGTCGTTTGGAGATTTTGGACGGAGCTGGTCGTGGTCAGGCATTTCCGTGCAAATGGTCGAGCCGCAAGCCACAACGCTGACCGGTATACCGCTGGCTTGGAGCGCCGGCACCAATGGCACACTCAATGCGAGTGTCGTTTACGCACCTCTTTGGGAAGATGCAACAGATACTGACCGGCACGACCTGGTCCGTCTTGCTGAGCGTATCGAGGCCTACAAAACTCAATACGTGGGTAAGCTTGAGGGCAAGATCGTCTTGCTGTCCGGTCTGCGGTCGTTCGAGATTCCGTGGAAACCGGAAATACAGCGCTGGAGCGAGGCTGACCTGGCGGAAATGAAGACGGCCCGCGACCCCATGATTCGCGACCTCTACGAGTGGCCGCTGTTGAAGCTGCCCGCCGACTCCGCAGAACGATGGCGCATGAAGGAAGTCATTCCAGCAGAAATCCAGGCGGACTACTCGCGCCGGAAGCTGAATATAATGGATCGGCTGATCGCGTTTTTGAACGCCGAAAACGTTGCTGCCGTGTTGATGACAAATACCGAGGGAAATGGCGGCGTGATTTTCGCAGAAAACTTTGGGTCATACATTAGCTCGGCACCGGTGCCTCCGCCGGCGATTCAGCTCATGCCTGAGCATTACAACCGTCTGCTAAGGCTCGTCGAGCGCGACGTGCCGGTATCCCTCAGCATAAATGTCAAAGCCTCTTACTCGGAGAACAACGCGCAGGGTATGAACGTGATCGCTGAGCTGCCGGGCGGAAGCAAGCGCCGCGAGATTGTGATGATGGGTGCGCATCTCGACTCATGGCATGCGGGCACAGGCGGCACAGACAATGCGGCAGGATGCGCTGTTGTGATGGAGGCGTTGCGTATATTGAAAGTACTTGACCTGAAGCTCGATCGAACCGTGCGGCTTGGACTTTGGGATGGCGAAGAGCGCGGCCACCAGGGTTCGCGGGCATATGTGCGCGCCCACCTGGGCGATCCGCGCACCATGGAGCTCAAGGGCGAACATGAAAAGTTTTCAGTTTATTTCAACATCGACGCGGGTTCCGGCAAGACGCGTGGCCTCCTCAATCAAGGCAATGACATGGTGAAGCCCATTTTCGAAAGCCTGATGCAGCCCTTCGTTGAAAATGGTATTTCAATCGTGGTGCCACGCAATGACTGGGGTACGGATCACATGGCATTCGACGCAGTCGGGCTGCCGTCGTTTGACTTGCTGCAAGATCAACTCGACTACTGGTCACACACTCATCACTCCAATATCGACACTGTCGACCATGTATTGCCAAAAGACCTGATGGTTTCGGCCGCCTTCATGGCAACACTGATTTATCACGCTGCGAACAGAAGCGAGTTGATTCCGAGAGAGGCTTTGCCGCCACCGTTGCCAGAGCCGCAACCCTTACCGGATATTCTGCGGGATTGAAGTCAGGAGTAGTGTGGAAGAATGTTGGGCTTCCGATTCACTCGTTCAGGCTTTCGCCCTGCTCGACCAGCGGTTCAAGACGATCAATGATCGAGCCTAACTCCGGCCGAATTTTGCGAAGCTCATCCAGCGACATACCCGTCATCTCATACGGCAGCACCAGCCAGTCTGAGGTCTCGTGCACGTAGTAATCCGGGACGCGCAATGTTTTATCCGTCGGGCGGTACCAGACGGACGCGATGCGTATGTCCTGCGGCAGATTGCGCCGTGTCTTCCTGGTTAGCTGATCGATAACAGCCTTGACGCTTGAGCCGGTGCTGTACACATCATCGACGATCAGCAGCGAATGATGAGCGCTGAGGTTCTCAAGCAGGTACTGCAGACCGTGTACGCGAATCGAGTCGTTTTTGGAGACCATTTCCGAATAGCTTGGTGCGCCGCGATAGGATGTGCGGATGGCGATGTGGTCAGTTTTGATGCCAAGGTAGTCCAGACCCTCCTGGACGGCGATTCCCACGGCGCTTCCACCGCGCCACAGGCCGACTAGAAAATCAGGGCGAAAATCGTCCGCCGAGACGTTCGCGGCGAGCTGGAATGAATCCGTGAGCAGGTCGTTCGCGGCGACTATGCGTTTCTTCATTTGTTTTTCCGAGTTCGCCGTACAGTAGAATCCGAGTGCGGTATTATAACGATAGCCTCCGGTACGGATACAAGAGAATAACAATGAACAAGATCGTACTTTCGGCGCAGGATCTGCTCGAAGACTCGTTTCGCCTCGGTCTCGATATTCTTGAGAGCGGATTCAAACCCACAATGATCATCGCTATCTGGCGCGGCGGGACACCGGTCGGCATGGCTTTGCAGGAAATTCTGAATTACTGCGGTGTCGAGTCGGATCACATCGCTATCCGTACTTCGTCCTATGTCGGCGTCGATCAGCGCGGCACGGTTGCTGTGCACGGGCTGAACTATATCGTCAAAAAAATCTGCTACGACGATCGTGTATTGATCGTCGATGATGTTTTCGACACTGGCAATACCATTGCCGCCGTCATGGCGGAGCTGTCGAGTCGGGCACGCTCCAACATGCCCGAGGACATCAAGATTGCGGTGCCGTGGTACAAGCCCACTCGCAACGAGACCGAATTCGAGCCGGACTATTTTATTCGAGAAACGGCCGAGTGGCTGGTATTCCCGCACGAGCTTGATGCGTTGACGCCCGACGAGCTGCGTCAGCAGCGGCCTGCAATTTCGAAAATTATTGAAGGTGCCAAGGCGCGCATCGAAGCGGCCTGAGCCGCCGGTTCCTCGTGCGAAGGATTTGCGTCTATTGCGGTTCGAATTCGGGTTTGCACGACGACTACGCCGCGGCCGCCAGGAATCTTGCCAGCGTTTTGGTGAGCAACGATATCGAACTCGTTTACGGCGGAGCCGCGAAGGGAACAATGGGCACATTGGCTGACGCCGTGCTAGAGCTCGGCGGTGTTGTTCATGGAGTTATCCCGAAAATGCTCAAGGACAAGGAAATAGCGCACCTGGATCTGACCGAGTTGCACGTAGTCGGGTCGATGCACGAGCGCAAGTCGCTCATGGCGGAATTATCGGATGGATTCATCGCGCTCCCGGGTGGGTTTGGCACTCTTGAGGAGTTGATCGAGGTTCTGACGTGGGGCCAGCTCCGTTTTCACGACAAGCCCTGTGGTGTTCTCAACGTGCGCGGCTATTTCGACAAGCTGCTTGATTACGTCGATCATATGCATCGGGAAGGATTCTTGCGCGAGGAAAATCGCGCAATGCTGCTGTGCGATGACGAAGCCGCGGGCCTGCTTGGCCAATTTGAGCGCTACGCGCTAGAACAGCAACCTTAGTTTTCCTTTCGTCGCTGCCCGAAGGTTTTTCGCGAACAGCGAATACCGGATGCCGATGCGACGGCCTCTCAGTTCAGAACCGACGCAAATTCGTAGTGGTTCTGCAAAGACCTCAACCGGTTCCCCCGGGGGAATATCACCGAGCTTTATTGACACGTGGACTGAGTCGTCGCGAAGACTGACTGACGGATAGTCGGCCTGTTCGTTGGGAGTGCGCTCAACAAAGCGGTCGTCACGCGGAACCTTCGGCAAGTATGGCGCAACGTGAAAGGCGTTATGATTTGGCATGACCAAAGACAGGGAAGCGTCCGATATCTCTTCCTCACCTTGATTGATGACGACGAGTTGCACTTTACTGGCGTGCTCTTCAAACAAAAAATGATTATCGTGATCCACGTAACGCTGTTCGATTTGCTGCATTTCCTCTCTTACTTGTTCGGTTGATTGATGCTCGTACGGACTGTCTGAGCCAAACAATCGGGCGTGCGTTAGTCGCGCCACCATGGTGCTGTTTCCGGACGCGTGAGCGCGGGTCTTCGCCTCTATCATCTCATTCAATTTCGCCCCCGCGATGGTGGAAGGAAGGTCGGCCAGGCTGCAGGTCGCTACTTTATGATCCTTGTGTATGATCTTGCCGGGAAAGCCGATTTCGATATCGGCTGACGACACCGAGTCCTGGAATTTCTTTTCGAACAAGGCCTGCAACTGGCGGCGGCCCATTTTGATGGCCGCATCATTGACTCGCATGTACGCGTCGCCGCGGCGCAATGTTTCTGAATAGTCGATGCGCATCATGTACGGACGATCCTGACAGTCGCCAATCTCAAATACACCAACTTGTTTACCGTCCACAGTGACGGGTTGGTAGCGAATTCGGATCGGAGGTTCAATGTGGTCGTTAGCCAGGGCCTGGTACGCGGGTTTGCCCGAGAAGTCGTCCCGGTCAATGGTGTGCGCCTTTTTCTTGCCGCTCGCATCGGACTCCATGCCGATAATAATGTAGCGCGGCCCCTCAACAGACGCATTCGCCATCGCGAGAACGTCGTGCAGGAAGCTGTGGACGCCATTTTTCCCGTACGTGCATTTTCTAAATTGCACGTGGGTTGAGGGCGTCGCCGAGCGGACGATGCGGGCTAATTGGTTCATAGGATGTGAAATTCTGAACGATTATGTTCAACAAGGCCGGAACCAATCGTCATTTCTGAGTACTCGTCTACTCGATGAAATCGCCGCATTAGCTCTCTGGATCGCCATACAGCGACCAAATCGGGCTTTTTGAGTGACTTGGCTCTCGAATTGGAGCAATGCCGGTCAAAAGGTGTGGAACAGTTCCGAGAAATCAACGGTTTAGCGGCTTACCATAAGCCAATCCGTCAAATTAGGCCTAGGATCCAATGAGTTTCGACATTCCCCTTTTTGTGCTACTGACGCTCGGTGCCGTTTGCTATCTCGCATTCGGTATACGGCTGATTTTGGCCAGGCGGGGGGTCGGCACTGTGCCGATCGGTTTGTTGTTCGTCATCATCAGTGTGTGGGTGGCCGGTGGTGCGGTCGAATTAATGTCGAGCACGTTCTACGTGTTTTCACTCGGTCGGACAGGCCACTTCTTTGGCTCCGCATTTCTGCCGGTGGCTGCTTATTTCTCGTTTCGTGAATATACGGGTCGGGCCACGTCAGTTCACCGTATCGCGGTGTTGTCTGTAATACCGTTTATATCGGTCGTACTGGCTGCAACAAACTTCTTTCACGAGTTCATGTGGTACCTGCCGATAGCCAACGAATACGGTGAATTCCTCACCCGGCCGACGCAGTGGGGCCCCTGGTTTCTGTTCGTGCACGCACCGTATAGTTACATTGTTATTGGTGTCGCGATGCTTAGCCTGCTCGTACACAGTAAAGCCGTCGCTCGAGCGCATCGCCGTGGTTTGTTTCTGCTGGTCGCGGCCTGCGTCGCACCGCTACTTGCGACAGTCGCTTACGATTTCGGACTCGGCTCGGATACTTTGTCCTTTGTTCCAATCATATTCACGATTTTGCTGCCAGGTTACGTCTGGGTGATATTCGTCGAACAGCTCGTCGAATTTACGCCGCTTGCCTATGAGACTGTTTTTCAGAACATGCAGGACCCGGTTGTCATCGTCGATGACCAGGACCGCATAATAGGATTAAATCGCGGCGCGGAGAGCCTGCTCGACATCACCGAAACGTCGGCACTGATGCAACCCTTGAGCGTGATTTTGGGGGACGGGTCGCCCGAGGTGATTGAGACGCTCGAAACCGGTCAACCCTCTCAAATGATGACGGCGACCGGGCGTTACCTGCACGTACAGGTTTCGCCCATGAAATCGAGTCGGCGGGCGTTATCAAATGGCAAGGTGCTGATGTTCCGTGACGTCAGCGACGTCGAAAATGCCCAAGCTGCGATTCGTGCAAATGAAGCGATGTTGCGCACGCTGATCGATCACTCGGTGAACGGCATTATCCGATTGCGCTGGCTGCGCGATGAGGAATCTGGACGCAACGAGTTACGTTGTATATTCGCCAACGAGGCCGCAAGTCGTTTCCTGTCTACCGACAAGGACAAATTGATCGATGGATCCTGCGAAGAAATCATGGCGATCGCGACCAGCGGCATGGACCCGGTTATGGCGAACGACATGCTCGATGGCTTTCACGAGGCGGTCGAAAGAGGCGACGGCATGGATGTCGAAGTCCATCACGCATCGCACGGGAAATCGAAATGGTTGCGCATCATATGTCAGCCATTCGGCACAGACATAGCGTTGACCTTTATTGATATCACCGACGGCAAGGCCAAAGAACAGCACATGGAGTCGATTGCCCGATCGGACCCGCTAACGGGGGTTCTTAATCGTCGCGGCTTCGAGAGTGACGCGTCACAACGACTCAGCGATAGTGACGATGACGCTACCGGAGCGTTGCTGTTTATTGACCTCGACGATTTCAAGCAGATCAACGACACTAAAGGGCACGAGATCGGTGACCAAATCCTTCAGATTGCCGCGAAACGCTTGCGCAAGAGCTTACGATCGTGCGATATCATTGGCCGACCGGGCGGCGACGAGTTCGTCGCACTGGTGCCCGATGTGACGCCCGAAGTCGCTGACAGGCTGGCAAAACGTCTGGCGACGGCGCTCCAGAGGCCTTATTTAATCGGCTCGGAGAAGCTGGACTGTCCTTCCAGTATTGGTCTTGCCCTGTATCCGAAAAATGCCAACACTCTGACCGGACTGATGCGCGAGGCGGATCAGGCAATGTACCGAGCCAAAGAGCGTTGTCGCGTTGACGATTCGGTCCGCAGCGCTGATCGACTGGAAAAAGCAATGTAATATATTTGCTCGAACAGCGGTCATATTGACAAGCGAAAGGAGCAAATTACATGTGGCAAACCATTGGTGAACGACTAAACCTCCGCGCAAGCGTCACTGGGGCGTTGTCGACGGTCTTATTTCTGAGTCTGATGTGTAGCATGTCGATTCAGCATGGTCATGCGGATACGCCGATCGCGGCGACAGCCGACGAGATCAGGCCGCTGCAGGTAGGGCAGAGCGCCCCACGATTTACCGTGCAAACCGTCGATCACAAGCCGTTTGAGTTCGATCCACGAAGCCTCGAGCGACCGGTGCTGCTAATTGCTTTCCGTGGCGGCTGGTGCCCGTTCTGCAACATGTACCTTTCGGAATTGCGAAACGTCATCGACGAAGTGGATGCGCTCGGAGTTGACGTGCTGTTCTTGAGTGGCGACAGACCGGAGCTTTTGTACCGCAGCCTAAGTCAGGAAACCCAGGAAGATATCGCCAATCTTAACTATCGGATTCTGTCCGACGCTGATGCGCAGGCGACGATCGCATTTGGTACTGCGTTCAAGGCGTCGCAAAAGGTGTTTGACTGGCTTAACCAAAATGACAAGGACATTATTAAATCGTCGATGTTGCAGCACGGCGTATTGCCTGTCCCGTCCGTCTTCGCCATCGACAAGAGCGGCATCATTGCGTTTCAATACGCCAATCCAGACTACAAAGTACGCATGCCCACTGAAGAACTGCTCCAGGTTGCGGCGGAGATCGCGGCCGCCAAATAGTCGCCGACTTTTGGTGATGGTAGGCTAGAAACTCTGGTTTCGACTGGGGAAGAAGAATGGCAGGTGCCGATCGCGGCAATCCGCTGACACGCATAGCTAAAACGGCGACCAAGGTCGAACCTAACGAGCTCGCTGCCACGCTATTGTCGTTCCTGTTCATATTCGCGTTGATGCTCGCGTATAACATACTAAAGCCGGTCCGGGACGCGATGGTTCCGGACTGGAGTGACGTCGCCGTTGCGTGGCTCTGGACCTACAATTTCTTTTTTAGCGCGGTAGCCGTGAGTGTCTATGGCTTCGCTGTATCACGAGTGAAACTCAAGTTCCTGGTTCCAGGCGTTTACGGATTTTTCGCAATATCATTTGTCCTGTTCTATCTGGGGGCGCTTTATCTCGACAACGTCGATTTTGTCGAAAAGGCGTTCTACTTGTGGATCAGTTTGTTCTCTTTGTTTCACATTTCGGTTTTTTGGAGCCTGATGTCTGATCTTTTCAACAAAGTTCAGGCGCTGCGCTTGTTCGCGATCATCGCAAGCGGCGCAAGTGTGGGCACGATAGCCGGATCCGCGGCAACTCTCGCCTTTGCAAAAATGATTGGCACTATGAACCTGATGTTGATCGCTGCCGTAATCCTGGTTGCGATTGTCCCTGTCATCGGCGTGCTGTACAGGTTAAGAGCAACTCAATTGCGGCCGGAACTTCAAAACAAGGACGGCGGGCAGGACACTATCGTCAGCGGCAACCCGTTCGCCGGTTTTACCGAATTCGTCCATAACCCGTTTCTGCTCGGTATAGCGTTGTTCATTTTTCTCTACACGATGATTGGTTCATTCGCCTATTTCGAAATCAAGAATCTGCTTGAGCATTTGGACAGGGACACGCGGACCCAGATTTGGGCAGGTATTAACCTTGTGGTGAACAGTTTGGCGATAGTCACGGCTATGTTCGCGACTGGACGCGTTGCGGCGAGGTTCGGACTGGCGACGACCCTGGCTCTGGTGCCATTGCTCGTCGCCGTTGGCTTTCTCGCTGTCGCCGTCAATCCGATACTGGCCATCGTGTTGGTCGCCTGGGTAACGCTCAAGGCCGGCAACTACGCGATAGCAAGACCCGGGCGCGAGATGTTGTACACACTCGTCAATCGTGAAGATCGATTTAAGGCAAAGCCTGTCATCGATATCGTGGTGTACCGTGGTGGTGACACGCTGGCCGGCTGGTCGTTCGCCGGACTGACCGCGATTCTCGGGCTCGGCTTGGGCGCCATGGCTGCGATCGGAGCAGCCATTGCCGTCATTTGGGCCGTCGTCGGAGTCTACCTGGGACGGTCGTATGACCGTGCCATGGCTAAGGAATCGTAATGCCGATAGAAAGAGTGTGATGAAAAAACCGCCGCCAGGTTATGAGACTCAGGATCTTCGTGAATTTGGCGAGGTCTTGCGTGGGCGGCGCACAATCAACCTGTTCCTGCAGACACCGGTGCCCGATGGGCTCGTCAAAGAGGCAATTGCGGTCGCGATGTGGGCTCCCAATCACCATGTATCTGAACCCTGGAAATTCTATCTGCTCGGTAACGAATCGATAGCCCGCTGTCTCGATCTCGTGCGAGACATCGTCACTGCAAAAAAAGACGCTAAGGCAGGCGAGTTCAAGGCGAAGAACTGGTCGGAAAAGCCGGGCTGGCTCGTTGTGACCTGCCGCAAATCGGCCGATGCCTTATTGCGAAAGGAAGACTACGCTGCATGTTGCGCGGCGATCCAGAATTTCTTCTTGTATTTGTGGAAGGCGGGCGTCGGCTCGAAATGGACGACCGGCGATGTGACGCAGGACGCTCGTTTCTTCGATATCGTCGGCATGAACCCCGACGAGGAGTTCGTCGTTGGCCTTATCTGGTACGGCTACCCGAAACTAACGCCGACCCAATCCAGAAAAGATCTCGACGACGTCCTGGTCGAGCGGCCTTAATCTCGCGCCAGTTCGTCCGGGTGATGCACGATGTGCGGGCAGATGAACGGTCGCAGCAAAAACACGCAGACGACGAGCACCCCCACAGTACCCATGATTATTACGGCGTTGCGAACGGATCCGTCGTAGATCATGGCGCCAACGATCGCGCCCGAAGCGCCGAGAATATTTTGCAAGGTACCAATAATGGATGACGCTACGCCCGCAATTTTTGGCATCGGGTCCAGTGCCAGCACCATCGCGTTCGGCATCACGATGGCGACCGTAAACATGAACTGGCATACGCAACCCCATAGCCAAATGAACGGAGCCTGATTCAGCCAGGCCATGATGAGCAGCTGCAGACCGCTGATTCCGAAAATCGCGACGCCAATGGCGATCAGTCGCATGCTTTCGAGCCGAGTCACCAGCAGCCGGTTAATCGCCGCACCCAGCAATATTGAAACGCCGGCCGTCGCAAATATCAGCCCAAATTCGGCGATGGAGTAACCATAGACTTCTACCGCGAGCGCGGCCGATAATGCGATGATCGACATGAATCCGGCGGGTGGGAGAATGATGAGTAGCAAACCGAACACGCTCTGCCGATGAGAAAAAAATTCCGAAAAACTTGAGACCAGTTGCCGCACAGGATGCCCGCCTGCTATCGGTATGTGGGTTTCGGAGAGATTGCTGCGAATCGCGGTGAGAATCAGGAAGCCGGCTATGGCGATAGCGATGAACGGCGCGCGCCAACCCCACTGGGCGACCAGAAGAGCGCCGATGCTTGGCGCGATGACGGGTGCGGCCGTGAAAATCATGGTCATGAGTGACATCAGTTTGGCCGCTTCCTTGCCGCTGGCGATGTCTCGTACAATAGCGCGAGACAAAACGATGGCTGACGATGCGCCTGCGCCCTGCACCAAACGTGCTGCGAGCATCAACTCAATGTTGTCGGCCATCGCCGCGGCCGTTGCGCCGATTGCGAACAAGGTCATGCCCGCGTACATGACCGGCAGACGTCCTATGCGATCCGAAATCAGCCCGGCCGGAATCTGGCCCAGGGCCATGCCGACCATAAATATTCCTACGATTTGCTGGCCCTTCGACAGGCTCGTCGAGAGTGCTTCGACCATCGCCGGCACGGCCGGCAAACTCAGGTCTACGGTGAGGGCGGCCATGGTGGTTAGCAGGCCGAGCGTAATGATAAAGCTACGCTTCTGGAGGGGTGCTTGGGGATTCACAATCAGTTCAGGTTGACAGTCCGACCGGCGATTAACAAGTCCGCCAACGGGCGCACTCCGAGCCAGTAGCTGAGCTCACGCGGATGGTTGATATCCCAAATTGCCAAATCGGCACGCTTGCCAACCTCCAGTGTGCCACGATCTTTTTCGAGGCCAAGTGCGACCGCTGCTTCGCGCGTAACACCCGCCAGGCATTCCTCCGGTGTTAAACGGAACAAGCGGCATGCGAGTGCCATGGACTCGCGAAGCGAACATGATGGAGATGTACCCGGATTGCAGTCTGTTGCGATGGCGATCGAGACATTGTTATTGCGCAAGTGATCGACCGGAGGAAGTTGCGTCTCGTGGAGCGTCAGGAAGGCGCCGGGAAGTAACACAGCAGCGGTACCGGCTTTTCCCATGGCCGCAATTCCTTCAGCAGACGCGTATTCGAGATGGTCGGCCGACAACGCATTGAATCGGGCGGCAAGTGCGGCGCCATGACCGTCGCTGAGTTGATCCGCATGTAATTTGACGGGTAGCCCGACCGATTGAGCCGACTGAAACACTCTGGATATTTGCTCCGGGTTAAACGCAAAAGTTTCACAGTACGCGTCGACGGAATCTGCGAGCTTTCGTGCGGCGATTTCCGGAATCAATTCATCGCAAATCAAATCGATATACATGTCGCGCCGATCTTCGAATTCCGGCGGTATCGCGTGTGCGGCGAGCAACGTTGTTTGAATCGACAGACCCGATGTCTCGCCGATGCGGCGGGCAATTTCGAGCATCTTGATCTCGTTCGCCACGTCGAGCCCGTAACCCGATTTGATCTCGATGGTCGCCACCCCGTCGGCGGCCATGATCTGCGCCCGCCGCATGGCAGAATCGAACAGCTCGTCGGGCGACGCTTCGCGCGTTGCGCGTACAGTCGACAGAATTCCGCCTCCCGCTTTCGCGATTTCCTCGTAGCTCGTGCCTTGCAGTCTTTGTTCGAATTCGGCGGCCCGATCGCCGCCAAATACAAGGTGCGTATGGCAGTCGATGAGAGCTGGCGTAATCCATCGCCCTGAAAGCGATCGTGTTTCTGCCGCAGTCAGGTCGGGAATATCGGCCGCTGGTCCGAGCCACGCCAACTTGCCGTCGGCAATGGCGATCGCGCCGTCTTCGATTGCGCCGTAGCCGGCCGCACCGCGCTGCATTGTCGCTATGCGGACATCGGTTAGCAGCAGATCCCAGTTCGCCATTTCTTGCTCCCAATGTGCAATCGACGGTACCATGGCCAAAGCTGTATATACAACTTGGTAAGTCATTGGCGATGGACCTTTTTGCTCGCAAAGCATTGCTCCAAAACGGATGGGCCGACAACGTGCGGCTGGGGGTTCGTGACGGCCACATCGTGAGCGTCGAAAAAAACGTCGTCGCGGATACGTCTGATTTTGTTACCGGCATCATCATCCCGGGTCTTTGCAACGCACACAGCCACGCGTTTCAACGCGCACTCGCCGGCAAAACTGAAAAACGTTCGCCCGCAGGCAAGGACAGTTTCTGGACCTGGCGCGAGCGTATGTATGAACTCGCCGGAAAGCTGAATGCAGATTTGCTCGCCGCGATAACGCGGCAGGTCTATACCGAAATGCTGGAAAGCGGCTACACGTCAGTTGCGGAATTTCACTACCTGCACCGGGCACATGGCGGCGACAGGACGGGCGCCGAAATGTTCACTGCTATTCGCGACGCCGTCGCCAAAAGCGGAATCCGATTGACGTACGTACCCGTTCTCTACGAGCGCGCGGGTTTCGACAACCCGGCGCCAGAGGGTGATCAACGGGTGTTCGCGCTCGATCTCGAGAGTTTTCTTGAACACCATGCTCAGGCCAGCGACCAGCAAACTGATCGTATTAAGGTCGGAATTGGAGCACACAGTCTGCGTGCGGTCAGTCCGGAATCGCTGCACGAGATCGTTGGGGTCGCGAATTCAGCCAAAATTCCGATGCATGTACATGTCGCCGAACAACAGCGCGAAGTCGATCAATGCCTCGCGGCGAACAAACGCAGACCGGTTAGATGGTTGCTCGAGAACTTCGATGTCGGTTCCAATTGGTGCCTCGTGCACGCGACGCACATGGATGCCGGCGAAATCGAAAGCCTCGCGAAAACCAGTGCAGTCGTATGTCTGTGCCCGAGCACTGAGGCCAATCTGGGTGACGGATTGTTTCCGCTGCATGATTTTCTAGGCCATGGCGGTCGAATCGCTATAGGTTCCGACAGTCACGTGTCCATCAATCCGTTTGAGGAATTGCGCTGGCTCGAATACGGTCAGCGCCTCGCTTCGCAGTCGAGAAACGTTGCCTCATTGCAGGAGGCGCATGTGGGTCGCGAGTTATTCGATCGTGTACTTGCCGGTGGTGCGCAGATTGGTACTCAGGCGCGGACGGGTCTGCAACGAGGCGCGGTGGCCGATCTGGTATCGCTTTATGACGAAGATCCGATGCTTGTCGGTCATGACGACGCGTCATTACTCGATGCCCTGGTGTTCTCGGGCTACCGCCTGCCGATAGAGCGAGTGATGGTGCACGGCGATTGGCGGGTCATCGATGGAAACCATGTCGATCGAGCTGAAACGCGCGTCGAATTCGCGACGGCGTTGAAGCGGCTCGGAGGTTTGCAATGAGGACGATGCAAAAACCAAGATATCAACAGCTCAAGGATCTGATCATCGAGCGGATTTCCAGCGGCGATTTGCGACCGCAGGACCGGGTGCCCTCGGAGAATGAACTGGTCGAGGCGATGAACGTTTCGCGGATGACGGCGAATCGCGCCTTGCGGGAATTAACGGATGAAGGTTACGTGGATCGTGTGGCGGGGCGTGGCACCTTTGTCTCCGATTTCAGGGCACGTTCGCACGTACTTGAAGTTCACGATATCGGCGATGAAATCCTGCGGCGCGGTCACGTGCATACTTGTGATGTCATCCGACAGTCGCGGCAACATGCGCGTGGACCGGTCGCGAAAGCGTTGCAGATCGAGCAGGGAACAGATGTATTCCATTTGCTGCTGGTACATTTTGAAAACGGAAGCCCTATTCAAATTGAAGACCGTCACGTTCTGGCGGATTTCGCTCCCGATTGTCTCGAGCAGGATTTCCGCCGTGTGACGCCGAGCGCTTACCTGACAGCAGTGTCGCCGCTGCAGGAAGCCGAACAGGTTGTGAGGGCGACGATGCCGAATGCGGTCGTGCGCCGACGTTTGCAGATGGCTGATGACGAGGCAGGTCTCGTCGTAATCCGCCGCACCTGGTCACATGGCCGGCCGGTTACGTTCGCCCGCCTGCATCACCCGGGAAGTCGCTACGAACTGACGGGACATTACACGCCCCCCGGCACACCGAAGTCGGCGACCAGAAATGTCGCGGATCTGGAGTAGCTAAATCGAATGAACAAAAAACGCATCATCAAAGCGCCAACAGGCACGACTCTGTCGGCCAAGAGCTGGCTGACTGAAGCACCCTTGCGCATGCTCATGAACAATCTCGACCCGGAAGTCGCCGAGCGTCCTGAGGACCTCATTGTATATGGCGGTATCGGCAAGGCGGCGCGCGACTGGGACGCGTTCGACAAAATCGTCAGCACACTCAGGGAGCTCGAAGAGGACGAGACCTTGTTGATTCAGTCAGGCAAGCCGGTCGGAGTCTTTCAAACTCACAAAGACGCCCCGCGAGTATTGATCGCAAATTCGAATCTCGTACCGGCATGGGCGAACTGGGAGCATTTTCGCGAACTCGACAGAAAAGGCCTGATGATGTTTGGGCAGATGACCGCCGGGTCGTGGATCTACATCGGCAGCCAGGGAATTGTACAAGGCACGTACGAGACGTTCGTCGAAATGGGGCGGCAACACTACGGGGGCGACCTCGCGGGACGGTGGATTCTGACCGCAGGCCTCGGCGGCATGGGCGGAGCACAACCGCTGGCAGCGACGATGGCGGGCGCCTCGTTGATGGCTATCGAATGCCAGTCGGATCGAATCGACAAGCGGCTTGAGGCCGGATATCTCGACGTGCGTGCGGAGTCTCTCGACGAAGCGCTCGCGATCATTCAGCAGTCTGTGGATGACCGAAAACCGATTAGTGTCGGCCTGCTGGGCAACGCGGGCGAATTGCTGCCTAAGATTTGGAAGCTGGGAATTCGGCCGGACGCAGTCACGGATCAAACATCTGCGCATGACCCGGCGAATGGCTACTTGCCGATCGGCTGGACCGTTGAAGACTGGCTCCAGCGTCGAACGGAAGACCCCGACGCTGTCGCAGCAGCCGCGAAGGCGTCAATGGCTATTCATGTGAAGGCCATGCTGGAATTTCATGAAGCAGGTGTTCCGACATTCGACTATGGCAACAACATTCGTCAGGAAGCATTGCTTGAAGGCGTTGACAACGCGTTTGATTTTCCCGGTTTTGTTCCGGCGTATGTGCGACCGCTTTTCTGCCGCGGCGTGGGCCCGTTCCGATGGGTGGCCTTGTCCGGCGACCCCGAAGATATTTACAAGACCGACGCCAAAGTCAGGGAATTGATACCCGATGACGCGCACCTGCACAACTGGCTCGACCAGGCACGCGAACGCATAAGTTTTCAGGGTCTCCCGGCACGCATCTGCTGGGTCGGCCTCGGACAGCGGGATCGCCTCGGATTGGCGTTTAACGCGATGGTTCGCAGCGGCGAGTTAAAAGCGCCGATCGTCATCGGACGCGATCACCTCGACAGCGGCTCTGTGGCAAGTCCGAACAGAGAAACCGAGGCTATGCGCGATGGTTCCGACGCCGTGTCGGACTGGCCCTTGTTGAATGCACTTCTGAACACAGCCAGCGGTGCGACCTGGGTGTCGATACATCACGGCGGCGGCGTCGGCATGGGCTACTCGCAACACGCAGGATTAGTGATTGTTTGTGACGGCTCCGAAGATGCCGATCGCCGTATCGAACGCGTGCTTTGGAACGATCCGGCGTCCGGTGTCATGCGACATGCCGATGCGGGCTATGAAGAGGCGATTGAATGCGCGCGCGAAAATGAGCTGAATCTCCCAATGGTGGACACCGGAGAAGGCCCATGATGATAACGATAGACAGCCAGCTCGTCGGACTCGCCGTATTGCGCGATGCGTGGCGAAATCCGGTGACCGTCGAAATCGGCGAAGACGCGCGCCGCCGCATCGCTGAGTCCGGCGAATATATAGCGGATGTCGTTGCGAGCGGCGAGCAGGTTTACGGCGTCAATACCGGGTTTGGACAGCTCGCCCAGGTTCGTATCAGCGACGATAAACTCGCGCAATTGCAGGAGAATTTGGTACGTTCACACGCGGTTGGCGTGGGTGAGGACTTCGACGACAATATCGTGCGTCTCGTGATGTTGATGAAGGTCATTGCGCTCGCACAGGGATTCTCCGGCGTTCGGCCCGAACTCGTCGACGCGCTTTGCGCCCTCATTAACCACAATATTTATCCGCGAATTCCGTCACGCGGATCTGTCGGGGCGTCCGGCGATCTCGCGCCGCTTGCACACCTGGCCGGTGTGCTCATCGGTATCGGCGAGGCAAGAGTCAACGGCAAAATGGTTCCGGCGGAGTCGGCGCTTCACGAGGCGGGCCTCAAGCCCATCGTGCTCGCTCCCAAGGAAGGGCTGGCGCTGCTGAACGGCACGCAGGTCTCGACGGCGCTGGCGCTCGCGGCATCATTTCGGACCGAGTACGTATTGGCGGCCGCGCTTGTCGCAGGTGCGATGTCCTCGGATGCGGTCAAGGGCAGCGATACACCGTTTGATGCGCGTATCCAGAACGTTCGCGGTCACGGCGGGCAAATCGCGGTCGCGGGCGTACTTCGCGAGCTGATGCGCGACAGCGAGATTCGTGCATCGCACGTTGTATGCGACCGCGTCCAGGACCCGTATTCCATTCGCTGTCAGCCGCAGGTTGTCGGTGCGTGTCTGGATGTACTGCGCCACGTTTGTAATGTATTGCAGATTGAGGCGAATGCGGTGACCGACAACCCGCTCGTGTTCGCGGAGTCACGCGTAGTTTTGTCGGGAGGTAACTTTCATGCCGAGCCGGTTGCACTGGCAGCGGATTACCTCGCATTGGCTATCGCGGAAATCGGATCTCTGTCGGAGCGCCGTACCGCGTTGCTGATCGATTCGCATCTGAGTGGCTTGCCGGCTTTTCTCGTCAAAGAGGGCGGTCTTAACAGCGGCTTTATGATGGCGCAGGTAACGGCAGCGGCGCTTGTGTCGGAGAACAAGTCGCACGCTCACCCGGCCAGTGTCGATAGCATACCGACGTCCGCGAATCAGGAAGACCATGTCAGTATGGCGACGTACGCCGCCCGGCGATTACACGACATGCTCGATAATGTTTCGCACATCGTCGCGATTGAATTGCTCGCTGCTGCGCAAGGAGTGGAGTTTCACCGCCCCAAGAATAGCTCACCCATGATCGAGCAGGTCATCAACACTGTGCGCGAAGTTTCACCTGCGTTCGTTAAAGATCGCTCCTTATCAGCAGACTTCGAACGGGTTGCTGCGCTGATCGGCCGCGGCGTTTTCTGCGAGTACTCGGCGTCGATTCTGCCCAGCCATAGCACATGAAGGATAGCTACTCGTTTCACGGCGGTTCGATACCATTGCTTGTGAGCGTGCCGCACGATGGCAGGCACTTGCCAAAAGAGCTAGAAGAAGCCATGACCACGACAGGTAAGTCGATGCCGGACACCGATTGGCATGTCGCAGAGCTTTACGAGTTTGTGAAGGACATGGGTGCTGCGCTGATTACGGCGACCTATTCGCGCTATGTCGTTGACCTTAACCGGCCTGCAGACGATGCGGCGCTGTATTCAGGGCAGCTTGCGACGGGGCTGTGCCCGGTACAGACGTTTGCCGGCGAAGAGATTTATCGCGATAAGGTGTCGATCGATATCGATGCGCGTGCGGATCGATTCTGGCATCCGTATCACGTCAAAATCAGCGAGACGCTCGCAGAATTTCGCCGAATTTACGGGTATGCGTTGCTGTGGGATGCGCATTCAATTACGAGCCGCGTCCCGCGACTCTTTGACGGCGAGCTTCCGGAGCTGAATATCGGCACCTGGAATGGCCATAGTTGTAGCTCTGCGATTTCGTTGGCGGTCATGCAGGCGGCCGAAGAGAGTCCCTTCGAAACTGTTCTCAATGGAAGATTCAAGGGCGGCTACATCACGCGCCATTACGGCCGGCCCGACAACGATATCCATGCCGTGCAGCTCGAAATTGCGCAACGCGCATACATGAATGAGGCGACAAAGCGCTTCGATGACGCGAAAGCGTCGCGCCTGCGAAAGAGCCTCAGGACCTTGCTCGGCGCATTCGTACAGACCGCCGGGCGCAACGCGGTTATAATGGCGCAATGAATACGAAATCAATGTACAAAATGGCGGCGCTATTAGCTTTGAGCGTCTTGTTGGGTGGCTGTTCGACCTTCGATTGGTCAGCGAGCAGAATCGAAAGCGAATCTGATCAGGCGCTTGTTGTATTTGGAGAAGATGTCAGCGGCGCCGAAATATTCCTGAAACAGGCTGCCGGTTACCTGGTATTTCCGCGTGTCCTCAGGGCGGGCTTCGTCGCGGGCGCGGAGACGGGCGAGGGTTTGCTGCGAATCAATGGCAAGACCGTCGATTATTACCGCATATCAAGCGGTTCGATCGGTTTTCAGGCGGGCGCGCAGGTAAGGTCGATGGTGATTGCGTTTATGACCAAACATGCCCTTGAAGAATTCCGTCGTTCGAACGGCTGGAGAGTTGGCATCGATGGGTCCGTAGCTTTGATTGACATCGGCGTGGGCAAGACGATCGACTCACACAACGTCCGTGACCCTGTGGTCGGGTTCATATTCGGGTCTGCTGGTCTGATGTACAACCTGACTCTCGAAGGAACGAGATTTACCAGGCTGAACAAAACGTTGAACTAGTTGCTCGACACGGCACACGGCTGGCTTCGCGGATGGTTTCGCAAAATATGGGATGTGCGTAGCGGTGGTTTGTACGCCTGCGGCTACGCGATTACGTTTGTCGTTCTCGAGGTTACGACGGTTGTCAGCGAGATTGCTGACAGCGACGGCATAATCGATTTCTTCACCGAGCAACTTTTCGAATTTATTTTTCGCTTTGCGTCCGATTCGATCGTAAACCTGATCCATGCGTTGATATGGCCCGTCTACTTCATTCAGTGGTCGCCACCGATCGGTGCCATCGCGCTCGTCGCTGCCTATTCGCTATTCGCGAAATATCTGAAAAAGCCGATCGAAAAATGTTTGTTTGACGAACAAGAGAAAGCGTAGGCGACTGCAAGGTGAATCTTGATGCTCGATATTGAAAGAGTAGACCACGTTGGGATTCGCGTCAGCGTCAAAGATTTATCAATCGCCTTTTATCAGTCCCTTGGCTTCAAGCTGATTACGGATGTCGGTTTCGAAAAGGGCCACCCTGTGATAATGCAGCATCCTTCAGGTGACGTTCTGAATTTGCTGGGGCCGGCCGCAAAAACACCTTCGGCAAATATATTGATGGACATCGACGAAAAGCACACGGGTATCACGCACGTATCGTATAAGGACTGCACGCAATCTTTATTCGTGACCCTGACCTAAACGTCATCGAACTGGATGGATACAAAGGCCAGGAACCTGACACCAGAACCGACCCGAACGAAGAGAACCCGAAAGGTTACGACGAACATCCGTGAGCGGCTGCTTGCGACCGTATTGCGACGGTCGTGGCTATGCGTAAGTTCCCGACGGGGGAGGCCGCTCTTACGGGTTTTCGAGGACTTTTCCTTGCCGCTGGGCGTTTTCGTCGAAGCCTTGCTGCCACTCGGAGCGATGCGTCGCCGGCGTGATTTGCACCGCCGTGATTTTGTACTCGGGGCAATCGGTTGCCCAGTCACTGTATTCTGTTGTTACGATGTTCGCACCGGTTTCCGGGTTGTGGAAGGTTGTGTAGACCACACCCGGTTGTACACGGTCAGTTATCGTCGCGACCAGTGAAATGTCTCCCTGCTGTGGCCGTGGTTGGCCTGGCCGTCGTTGTCCGGTGTCATGCGAACGACCTGGTCACCCCTCATTTCTGCAATAAACGAGCAACCAACGCCGCAATAAGCGCACGTGGTCTTGACGCTGTGCTCCGGCAGCCCATGATCGACGATGCTTTTTTCCATCAGAGTTGCGGTCGGACAAGCCTGTATGCATGCGCCACAGGAAACGCACTCGGAGTCGAGAAAGTCCTCGCCGATTCCGGCAGACACCTTGGCGTTGAAGCCACGACCTTCAATCGTCAGTGCGAACGTGCCCTGAACCTCGTTACAGGCGCGCACGCAACGCGAGCAGACGATGCACTTGCTCGAATCGAACTGGAAATACGGGTTACTCGTGTCCACCGGTGCTTCGAGGTGATTTATGCCGTCGAAGCCGTAAGAACGTCTCTGAGACCGACAGCACCGGCCATGTCCTGCATTCACAATCACCATTTGCCGAACAGGTAAGACAGTCCAGCGGATGGTCGGATATGTACAGTTCCATGACATTGCGGCGCAGCTTGCCGAGAGCGGCTGACTGAGTGCGAATCTTCATGCCGTCCTCGACCAGTGTTGTACAAGACGCCGGATTCGCGCGCGGCGCGCAGAATGCTCGTACCGGTCTGGACCGTTACAGGCAGGCCGTCGATTTCCATCTGGACCGTGTCGACACAGTTTGATGCAGGCGTACCGAAGTCGGTTTGTCATACCTTGTTCATCCGGCAACCATGCGATCGATAACCTCAACGCCCCGCGTCGAGCCGATACGGCAGGGGGTGCACTTGCCGCAAGATTCGATGGCGCAAAATTCCATCGCAAAGCGTGCTTGCTACGCCATGTCGGTCGTGTCGTCAAAAACCACGATGCCGCCATGACCCAGCATTGCCCCAATCTCGACAAACGCTTCGTAAGTCAGCGGTGTATCCAGCTGCGCTACCGGAAGATAGGCGCCGAGCGGCCCTCCGACTTGCACGGCTTTAATGGGGCGTCCACTAGCCGTACCTCCGCCCCAGTCTTCAATCAATTCACGCAAAGTGATGCCGAACGCCTTTTCGACCAGGCCGCCGCGTTTGATATTGCCTGCGAGCTGAAAAGCGAGCGTTCCGGTCGAACGACCCACGCCGAACGATGTGTACTTTTCGCCGCCGAGATTGATGATGTTGCCGACCGACGCCAGCGTGACGACGTTGTTCACGACGGTGGGCTGACCAAACAGCCCGCTAATCGCAGGTAGCGGCGGCTTGTATCGAACGATGCCCGCTTTGCCCTCAAGGCTTTCGAGCATTGCTGTTTCTTCGCCGCACACATACGACCCGGCGCCGAGATGTAATTCGACGTCGAAGTCGAAGCCGCTGCCCTGAATATCGTTACCGAGCCATCCTGCGTCACGCGCCCTCGCAATTGCCCGCGCGAGAATCAAGTGCGTCAGTGGGTACTCGGAGCGAAGATAAATATAGCCGCGACTCGCACCGACAGCCAGGCCGGCAATCATCATGCCTTCCAGCAGACCGAGAGGATCACCTTCCATCAGAATGCGGTAGGAAAATGTACCGCTGTCACCTTCGTCGGCATTGCAGGCGATGTATTTTTGGTCAGCCTCAGTGTCGGCAACGGTTTGCCACTTTATGCCCGTGGGAAACCCTGCGCCGCCGCGCCCGCGGAGTCCGGACGTTTTCACGGCGTCGATGACAGCGTCCGCGCCGAGTTCAAACGCTTTCTCGAGCGCCTTGAAACCCTGGTGCGCCCTGAAGTCGTCGACCGACAACGGATCGATCAGCCCGCAGCGCCAGAACGTCCAGCGGTCCTGCTTGATCAGGTAGGGTATTTCGTTGGTCGGCCCCAAACGAAGCGCGTGCTCGCCACCGGTCAGGAAGCCTGCACGAAAGAGATCGGCGACATCGGTCGCCGCGACATTGCCATAGGCGATGCGCTGGTCACCCACCTGGATCTCGATGAGTGGTTCCAGCCAGGTAGCGCCCCAGGAGCCGTTGCGAACAAGTTCGATGCTCGACCCTGAGTCCTTGGCCTGGCGCGCGATTTCGATCGCGACTTCGTCGGCGCCGACGGAAACGGCAGCGGTCTCGCGCGGTACGAAAATCCGAATCGTCGCCATCAGTCCGACTTCCAAAGTGACGCGACGATGTCATCGAAGCGCTGTGTGGAGACCCGGCCGTAGGTCTTGCCGTCAACCATGACGGCCGGCGAGCACGCGCAATTACCCAGGCAGTACACGGGCTCAAGCGTTACGTCGTCATTGCTCGAATGCATATCGACGCCCAGCGATTTTGCAGCATGTGTGGATAATTCGCGGCTGCCCATTGCTTGGCATGCCTCGGCCTCGCATATCTTGATGATGTGCCTGCCCGGCGCAGTTGTGCGGAAATCGTGATAGAAGCTGACGACGCCGTGCACGTCGGCGCGAGACAGATTGAGCTCTTCGGCCAGTTGCCGAATCGCGTCCTTGCTGATCCATGCGAATTGTTCCATGAAAGCGTGCAGGATCTGCACCAGCATTTCCGGCCGGGCATCGAAACTATCGATGATGCTGGTCGCTGCCTGCGGGTCATGATTTGCTGCCGTCATTCGATTATCCGCTGCTCGCATGAGTAAATATTGAAGGTCTTGCCGCGCAGGAATCCGACGAGGGTTACGCCGAACTCGCGTGCCAGCTGTACGGCAAGGCTCGACGGTGCGCTGACCGCTGCCAGTATGGGCATTCCCGCCACCAGTGTCTTTTGCATGAGTTCAAAGCTCGCACGGCCTGACACGATCAGTCCCAATATATCCGTAGTGCTGTCGTTCATAAACATGGTCTACAATGCGGCCCAATTTGCGATAATCGTTTAGAATGGCCGTGGCCGGGCGCATGCCGGCATTTAGCAGATATATAAGGAGACTCCGTTGAGTAACATCGAACGCCGCAAATTCATTCAGTTGTCAGCCGTTGCTGTTGCTGGTTGCCTGGGCATTTCTGCCCGTGAGGCGCTGGCGCAGGATCTGCCACATCTTTCCGAAGACGACGCCATGGCTGGCGCCATGAAGTACACGCACGACGCGAGCACGGTCGATCCGGCATCGCGCGCCAATCCTGCCGCCGACCAGAACTGCGCTAATTGCGCGCTCATTACAGGCAACGACGGAGACGCATGGCGTCCGTGCCAGATTTTCCCGGGCAAGGTTGTCAGCGCCAAGGGATGGTGCTCGGTCTGGGCCCCCAAGGTCTGATCCCGCCCGACGTCAAGCGGCAGCGCCGGCAACCGCCTCGGCGCTCTTAAGCAATGTCCGACGCGAGTATTCAGCATTTCTATGACGAGTCGACAGGAACCCTGTCGTATGTCGTATGGGACCAACAGGGCGGCTACGCTGCTGTAGTCGATCCGGTCGTCGGGTATTCGATGGTCTCCGGCAGGATCGATACCGGGCCGTCTGATGTCGTCGTCGAATTTATTCTCAAAAACAAACTGAATCTCGAGTGGATTCTCGAGACTCACGCGCATGCCGATCATTTGACCGGTGCCCAGTACATCAAGTCGAAACTGGGTGGCACCGTTGCAATCGGCGAGGGCATCCGGGACGTGCAGGCACACTTCGGACCGGTGTTCGATCTCGGCGCCTCATTTGCGCTCGACGGCAGCCAGTTCGATCGGCTGTTTGCCAACGGCGACGTTTTTCACATTGGCGGAATCGAATGCGAAGTCATCGGGACGCCAGGTCATACCAGCGACGGCGTCAGCTATAAGGTGGGCTCAGCTGTGTTCGTCGGCGACAGCATGTTCATGCCCGACTTCGGCACTGCGCGTTGCGACTTCCCGGGCGGCGACGCCGGACTGCTGTACGACTCAATCGAGCGAATCCTTTCCTTGCCGGCAGAAACTCGCCTTTTGATGTGCCATGACTACAAGCCGGATGGGCGTGAGTTGCGCTGGGAATGTACGGTCGCCGAGCAGCGCGAGGAAAACATTCACGTGAACGCCAAAGTCACTAAAGCCGAATTCACGAGCATGCGGGACGAGCGAGACGCATCGCTCGGATTACCGGCGTTGCTTGTGCCGGCCATTCAGGTCAACATCCGGGCGGGTCATTTACCGGATGCTGCGGACAACGGCATCGTATATATCAAGACTCCTGTCGACACACTTTAATAGCGGAGACTGACCGTGTTCGAAGCGCTGCAACCCATGCCGGCAGACGCCATCCTTGGCCTGATCGCCGAGCACAAGGACGACCGACGCACCAACAAAATTGATCTGGGTGTCGGTGTTTATCGCAATGCCGCGGGTCAGACCCCCGTACTCGATTCGGTAAAGCTGGCTGAACAGCGATTACTGGACACGCAGATTAGCAAGGCATATGTGGGCCCCGCTGGCGACCCGGCATTCAACGCGGGCATGCAGGCGATGACCTTCGCCGGCGCGGTGCCCGATGACCGGCTCGTTACCTTGCAGACACCGGGGGGGTCCGGTTCTTTGCGAGTCGCCGCCGGGTTGATGGTCCGCGCGCGGGAAAATGCCACGATCTGGGCAAGCGAGCCAACCTGGTCGAATCATGTGCCCTTGCTCACGGGAGCCGGGATAAAACTCAAGCCATATCCTTACTACGATACTGAAAAGCGCATGATTCAGATCGAACAAATGCTCGAAGTGCTGCGTGCGATACCACAAGGCGATGTCGTGCTGTTGCATGCCTGCTGCCACAATCCTTCGGGCATCGATCCGACGGAGGCACAGTGGCGCGCCATCACCGAGGTCGTCGTCGAACGTGAACTCATACCGTTTTTCGACATGGCCTATCAGGGGTTCGCACGAAATCTTGACGATGATGCGTTTTCGATTCGGCATATGGCCGGACAAGTCGCGGAAATGGTCGTGTCGACGTCGTGCTCCAAAAACTTCGGCTTGTACCGGGACCGCGTCGGTACGCTTTCGATGCTCGCTGCCGACGCGGGCACGACGCGGGTCGTCTCGACGCAGCTCGATAACTGCGTGCGCACCCTGTATTCGATGCCGCCCGATCACAGCGCGGCGGTCGTTGGAATCATTCTCGACGACGCAGACCTGCGGGCGCAATGGGTCGCAGAACTCGACGAGATGCGAGACCGATTGAAGGGCATGCGAGTATTGCTCAGCGATGCGTTGCAGCTGAAAGCGCCCGGGCACGATTTTTCTCACGTCGTGAACGCGCACGGGATGTTCTGCTTCCTGGGAATTAGCGAAGATCAGGTCACCCGACTCAAGCAGGATTTCGGCGTGTACATGGTGAAGTCGAGTCGCATCAATGTCGCCGGCATCACGGCCGAGAACGTCGACTACCTGACCGATTCCATCGCCGCTGTCCTGTAGGAGCGTGCCCCTGTGGGAGCTCGCCGCTGCCACAGATGGACGCTCCTACGGTTCGAAAATCAAACGGCTATTCGTGTCGATAAACAGCTTCTCGGTGATGCCGGCATTGAGTTCGAGTACGTAGGTAACAGGCTCGATCGATGCCACCGAGCGCAACGACAGCGGCTCGGTGTTGCGCGCTATCGACGAAATCGTTCCGTCGTTGCGAGCGAATATCATGTCCAGCGGTATGTAGGTGTTTTTCATCCACATCGAAATGAAGTCCGCGGGGTCGTAGACGAAGAGCATGCCAGTGTTTGCCGGCAGTTTTCGCACGAACATCAGGCCCTGGCTGCGCTGCTTGTCGGTGACCGCGAGGTAGATGTCGAATCGATAACAGGCGTGGGCGCTGGCCTCGATGATCAGCACTTCCCGATCAAAAATGCTGTCGAGATCGTCTTGTGCAACAGCGCTGAAGCAGCTCAAAAGGCCGACGGTCCCCAATAAGGCCCATTTGCTCATGACCTGCCCCAGTTGATAAGGCCCGTGAACTCGACGTCGGACAAGGTAATGCTCGACCTGCCGTTCACTTCGGCAATCGTGTACTGGTTTGGCGCACCGCCGATCACGGTCATTGACCGCACATCGGTCAGGCAATTGTCGAGGCTCGGCGTGCTGAAAAAGCGACCGCTTTTTTCCTCGATCACCGTAATATTGCTGCGCAATTCCGCGACCACCTCGCCGCGCTTCAAGTCCGGAATCGCAATGATAATGACGACGCTCTGGCGATCATCCTCCGCCGGCCCGCTAAATCGCAAACGGGCGCCGGAACCGCCCGGCCTCGGCATGCCGGTGCACTCGAGGTTAGCCGCGTGCCAGTCCAGCGACGCTGAGAGTGCGCCATACAGTCGCGCGCGCAAGCGGCTGTCTTCACCGTACGTTTCAGTTGCCGCCGTTTCTTTCTCGGGCGTGCCGAGGTCGTTGTCATCCGGTGTTTCGCACCCGAAGAGGCCGATCGCGCACGCCAGGGCGATTCCAGCCAGAACTCTAAACCGGGGCTTTATGGCGCATTTCTCCAAATATTTTCGCAATCTATCGTTTCGGTGCTTGTCGGATGTGGGAGCATTATTACCGAAGTGAGGGCTGTATGAACAAAAAACATGGCGACCAGTTGGCCTGCGCACGCATCCTCTCTAAAATGGCACGCCGATTTTTCCTATGGAGTTTTTGATGAGCGTCGTAGAACAATTCCAACAGCTCGAGGCGCATGTTAGCAGCCTGATTATCGGGCAATCACAGCTGATCAACCGCATGTTGATCGCGCTGCTGTGCGATGGCCACCTTCTTGTCGAGGGTGCGCCCGGTCTCGCGAAGACGCGCGCGATCAAGGTGCTTGCCGAAAGCATCGAAGGCGATTTCCATCGCCTGCAATTTACGCCCGACCTGTTGCCCGCCGATTTGACGGGTACTGATATCTACCGGCCGCAAGAGGGAACGTTCGAATTTCGCAAGGGCCCGCTGTTTCATAACCTGATTCTGGCCGACGAGATCAATCGCGCGCCTGCCAAGGTGCAGTCGGCGCTGCTCGAGGCGATGGAAGAGCGCCAGATTACTGTCGGCGATCGCAGTTATCCGCTTGACGATCTGTTTATGGTTATGGCGACGCAAAACCCCATCGAGCAGGAGGGCACTTACCCATTGCCTGAAGCACAACTCGATCGATTCTTGCTGCATGTTGAGGTTGGCTATCCGAGCAAGGAAGACGAGCGCCGCATCCTGGTACTCAACCGCGAAGAGGCGAAGTCAGGGGAGCGGGATGCCTTTCAGCCGCCTGAGCTGTTGTCGCTGGACTCATTGATGCAGGCGCGCCAGGACATCTTGCAGTTACACCTCGCAGACGAGCTCGAGGAGTACATCGTTAATATCGTTGTCGCTACCCGTGATCCAGGTCGCGTGGACAAGTCACTCGAAGGGCAGGTCATGTACGGTGCGAGCCCACGGGCGTGTATGGGTATCGATCGCGCCGCCCGAGCGCATGCGTGGTTGTCCGGCCGCGATTACGTGGGGCCCGAAGATATTCAGGAGGTTGCCAAGGACGTCCTGCGTCACCGGCTGGTGCTGAGCTTTGAGGCGGAGGCCGATGGCGTCAGCTCAAACTCGGTCGTCGAGCGGGTCCTGAACGGGGTCGGAGTGCCTTAGTGACGCTACTTGATCGCCTTCCTGAGGACGCGTCGCCGATCCGGGTCAGCCAGGCGGGCCTGATTCGCCTTAACGGCCCGGCGCGCGCGATCGCGCTTGACGTTCTGCGCATCAAGTCGTTGCAAAGCGGCGCCTACGTCTCGCATTTTCGTGGCCGCGGCATGGAGTTCGATGAGTCGCGGCCCTATCAGCCGGGCGACGATCCACGCAGCATAGACTGGCGGGTCACGGCTCGCAGTACGACGGCGTACACGAAATTATTCCGCGAAGAACGCGAGCGCCCGGTGCTGCTGGTCGTGGATTTGCGTGCCAATATGCACTTTGCGACCAAAGGTTGTTTCAAGTCGGTCAATGCCAGCCGAGCGGCAGCGTTGCTCTCCTGGGCGGCGCATCATCGGGGCGACCGGCTCGGCGGAATTATTTTTGGTGATACGACACACCGGGAACTTAAACCCCGGCTCGGCCGCCAGGCGGCGCTGCGCTTCGTGCACGAACTCGTCGCCCACCCCGACTGGGAGTCCGGCGAGCGCGAGGCAAGTTCGGGTGATGAGCAGCCGCTGGTGCAGGCGATGTCGGCACTGCGGCGCGTGGCGCGTCCGGGAAGCCTGGTCGTGGTGCTCAGCGATTTTCTCGGTTTTTCACGGGCGGCGCAGTCGTATCTGTCGAGCGTTGCTCGCCACAACGAAGTGCTGGCCGTTGTTCTTGACGATCCGTTCGAGCAAAAGCTGCCGCCGCCAGGCCGTTACCGCCTCGTCGGACATGACGATGAACTCGCTATCGATACCACCGCGAAGGCGGCGCGCCACGACTATGAAAAAGCGTTTCAAACTCGTCGTCACGAACTCGAGGCATTTTGCCGCCGTTACGGCGTGCACCTGATGCCGCTGTCAACCGAAGACGACCCGGTCCGAGCCCTGCAGAGCGCGCTTGGCCGGAGAACCCACTAATGGACCCCGAACAGATTCCGCTCCGGGATTTGCACTTGCCCGATGTGATCGGCTGGTGGCCGCCTGCACCCGGATGGTGGGTGTTGATTGCACTGGCAGCGATCGCTTTGGGCTGGTTGTTCAGGAGCTATGTGCGATCGCGTGCACGCGGCGCGGTCCGGCGCCACGCATTGCAACAGCTCAAGGTGTTGACTGCGGAGTTCGAACAGCATCACGACACAGTGAATTTCAGCGGCAAGCTGTCGGAATTACTGCGGCGAACCATGCTCGCATATTCTCCGCGGCAGCAGGTTGCAGGCCTCACGGGCGAGCAGTGGCTTGCGTGGCTCGATCAGGATCTCGATAAACCGCTGTTTCAGACTGTCGCCGGCCGCAAGTTACTGGAGCTACCCTACCGGCGGCCCAGCGACGACATCTCTGCGCTGGAGGTTGTCGACGTGGTTGCGGCCGTGCGCCAGCGTCTCGCAACACCGATCAGGCGGTCCGGCTGATGTGGTCGCTTGCCTGGCCATGGGTATTGCTGGCATTGCCGCTGCCGTTCATTGCGCGCAAGTTGCTCGCAGAGTCCCCGAGCCTGCAAGACGCCGGGCTCAAGGTTCCTGATCTGAGCGCGTTTGCGATGCTTGGTCAGCGGCCGGGCACCGAGAATCTTTCAAATTGGCGATTTTGGGTCGCTGTCGTTGCGTGGTTGTTGCTCGTCATTGCCGCCGCCCGGCCCGAGCGCATAGGCGACGAACTCGAATTACCCGTTTCAGGTCGTAATCTGATGCTGGCCGTGGATCTGTCAGGAAGCATGGACCAGAAAGACTTTGAAATCGGCAATCGCCGTGTTGATCGACTGACCGCAACGAAGGCGGTCGCCAGCGATTTCATCAGCCGCCGGGAAGGCGATCGAATCGGGCTGATCCTGTTCGGTGAACGCGCGTATCTGCAGGTTCCGCTAACGCTCGACAGGGAGACCGTCAAAGTGCTGCTCATGGAGGCGTTCATCGGTCTTGCGGGCGAAAAAACCGCGATCGGCGATGCGATCGCGCTGGCGGTCAAGCGCATTCATGACCAGGCAGCGGACGGCAGCGAGCAGGTTCTGGTGCTGCTGACGGATGGCGCCAACACGGCAGGCCAGATAGCGCCGCTCAAGGCGGCACAGCTCGCGCAGCAAGTGGGGCTGCGTATCTATACGATCGGCATCGGCGCCGAAAGAATCGAAGTACCCTCTCTGTTTGGTGGTCGGCGCAGCATTAACCCGGCGATCGATCTCGATGAGAGGACGCTGACGGCTATCGCCGAAATGACCGGAGGCCGCTACTTTCGCGCCAAAGATACGGCCGGGTTGCAGGATATTTATCGACTCGTCGACGAACTCGAACCCGTTGACGAAGCCGAGGCCGGGTTCCGGCCGGTCAAGTCACTCTTCTTCTTGCCACTTGCCGGAGCATTTGCCCTGGCCGCATTCCTTTGCCTCGTCAGTTTGCTGCAGAGCTTGAGCGCCAGACGACTTCTCGGGGATCGCGTCGATGCTGGCTGATTTTCATTTTCTGCGGCCCGACTGGTTGTGGGTCTTACCGCTGATCGTCGGTGTCGCCGTGTTGCTCGCGAGGCGGCGACTGGCATCTGGTAATTGGCAAGACGTTGTCGATGCGTCGCTGGCACCGCACGTTCTGTCGCTGTCTGCGAATCGCCGTTCCGACTATCGGTGGTGGTGGTTGGGGATCGTTGGAGTCCTCGCGGTCGTCGCATTGGCGGGACCTGCCTGGCAACGCATTGAGCAGCCCGTATTTCGGTCGGATCAGGCGCTGGTCATCGCGCTGGATTTGTCGCGTTCGATGGACGCGTCCGATGTTGCGCCCAGTCGCCTGTTGCGCGCACGACTGAAGATACTGGACATACTGGAGCGTCGCGCCAGCGGTCAGACGGCGCTGATCGTCTATTCAGCCAACGCGTACACGGTCACACCGTTGACGACCGATACCGATACGATCGCTGCGCTCGTCGGCAGCCTGAGTACGGATATCATGCCAAGTCGCGGCAGCTACCCCGTCGCCGCAATTTACAAGGGCAAGCGATTGCTCGAGCAGGCAGGCGCAGGACTGGGTGAGGTGCTACTCATCACAGACGGTGGCGCGTCGCCGGCTGCCGACAGGGCGGCGCGAGACCTTCTGAGTGCGGGCTACACCTTGTCGGTGCTTGCAGTGGGCACGCGAGAGGGCGCGCCTATACCGCGAATTTCCGGTGGCTTCGTTACAGACCAGTCGGGTCGCATCGCGGTGCCAAAACTCGAAGAGCGGTCCTTGCGCGAACTAGCGCAAGCGGGCGGCGGAAGATTCGCGATATTGTCCACGGACAGTCGGGATCTCGATCACCTGCTGTCGGGCGAAACCGGGCAGCGAGGGGCTCGCACCGACTCGCTGGCTACGGATCAGTGGCGTGAAGAAGGCCCCTGGTTATTGCTCTTGTTGTTGCCGATGGCAGCGGTGGCGTTCCGGCGGGGCTGGGTGCTGCTGATCGCGCTCGCAATATTGCCGATGTCGGACCCTGTGCAGGCTGCGGTTTGGGACGATCTCTGGTTAACGAAGGACCAGCAGGCACAAAAAAAGCTGGACGATGGCGCGGTCGCGGACGCTGCGGAATTGTTCGAAAGCCCCGAGTGGCGCGCCGTCGCGCAGTATCGCGCGCAGGACTATGCGGTCAGCGCCGATGCCTTTTCTGAGCATGAAGACACGCGCAACCAGTACAACCTGGGCAATGCGCTCGCGAGGCAGGGCGAACTCGAAGCGGCTATCGAAGCCTACAATCAGGTGCTGGAGCTCGACCCGGACAATGCTGACGCTGATTACAATCGGGATCTCGTGCAGCAAGTGCTTGAACAACAGGAGTCGCAGCAGCAGGGCGGCGAGCAGGAACCCTCGGACCAGAAAGGAGAGGGCGAGCAGGCAGAAGGCGATAGCCAGTCCGATCAGGAAAATTCGGAGGGTTCTCAATCCGCAAGCGACTCGCAAGCGGGCAATGATTCGCAGCGCGACGATCAGGAATCAAGCCAGGAAGATCTGGAAGCGCTGCAGGAAGAATTGCGTAGAGCCGCCGAAGAAGCGCAGCAAAATGAAGCGCCGTTGTCGCAGCAACAGCTGACCGATGAAGAGTTAGCAGCGCTGCGTCAGGAGCAGGAACAGCAACAGGCCATGGAGCAGTGGTTGCGCCGCATTCCGAATGATCCGGGTGGCTTGCTGCGGCGAAAATTTCGCTACCAGTATCAGAAGTCGGGCAAGGATCAGGACGGCAACAACACCTGGCCTGATGACGAGGTGCAACCATGGTAAAGGGCCGGGGTAAATCAGTGCGAAGAACTTTCTTAATCGTAATCGCAGCGACGTTGCTTGCCGCCGAGGCGCCGGCAGCCGTCACGGCTTGGGTCGATCGATCCGACATCGATCTGAATGAGTCGTTCAGGCTCGATGTCATATCAGATACGAATATCGACTCACAGCCCGACGTGTCGGTACTCGACCAGGATTTCTACATTGGGCGTAGCAGTCAGCTTAGCAACACCACCATAATAAACGGCCAGATGCGACGCAGTAAAACCTGGTCTTACGTCCTGATGCCGAGGCGCGCCGGGCGGCTCACTATTCCGCCTATATCGGTCGGCAATGAGAGCAGCGCAGCATTGGTGATTACGGTCAGCGAACCGAGCTATGCGCCGCCGGGTGAGGCCGAAGTGTTCATAACGAGCGAAGTCGATTTCGCTGAGACCTACGTGCAGGCGCAGATCTTGCTGACGATCAAAGTCTTTCGTTCTGTCGTGTGGCGGCAACCGGCACTCCGGGATCCGGAGTATGGTGGTGTGGAGGTGCTGGTAGAAACGGTAGGCGATGACCGAAATTATGACGCCGTCATCAATGGAACAAACTACTCTGTCATTGAACGCGTATACGCGATTTTTCCGCAGGAAAGCGGCCAGATGCAGATTTCGCCAGCCCGGTTCGAGGCACGCATCCTGCGCAATGGCCGCATTACGGCCCGCAAGGTATTCGAGTCAGAGCCGCAGTCGATATCGGTCTTGCCAATACCGGCGCCACCGGCTGAGTATCCCGATGCAGTCTGGTTGCCGGCGAAGGACGTGCAAATATCCGAAAGCTGGTCCAGAGACACCGATGAAGTGACTGCGGGTGAGCCACTCACCCGGCATGTAACTACCACTGCGCTCGGACAGCTGGAAACACAGATTCCTGCGTTTGAGCCGCCGTCCGCGGCGGGCCTCAATATTTACCCGGACAAGCCCGAATTGACGCGCCGCATCGAATCCGGCGGTATCCGCGGCGTGCGCCAGGACCGATACGCCGTGATCGGTGTCTCGGCGGGCGTCGCCGTATTACCTGCCATACGTGTGCCCTGGTGGAATATCGAGACTGGCCAGTGGCAGGTTGCCAGCCTGCCCGAGCGAGCGATCACTATTCTTGCATCGGCCGAGCAGTCGATGCCCGAACCTGACGCAACTGAGCCAGTTGCCGCCGGCAACAAGATTGAGCCGACTGCCCAGGGCACGGCAATTGACAGCTTTTGGCAGCTTGTCAGCGAGTTGCTGGCTGTTCTGTGGCTGCTGACGCTGGTCGCCTGGTGGTGGTCGACCAAGCCTCGAAGCGGACCGCGCAAGCCGTCAGCGCCGCTGCCGCATCAGCTGCAAGCGAAGTATTTGAAAGCGGCACGCAAGGCGGCACTGGTGAGTGAGGGCGCAAACGTGCGACAAGCATTGTTGGACTGGGGCCGATTGCAGTGGCCCGAGAACGTGCCGCGAAGTATCGGCGAGATCGCAAGGCGCGTGTCATCGCCGCTGGCCGAGGAACTCAGGAATTTGTCGAGCTTGAGCTATGGGCCAAATGGCGGTGACTGGAATGGTGAGGCGATGGCCAAGGCCATTGGCTCGTTTTCCGTGCTCAAAGACGATGCCAAGCAGACCAAAGAGTTACTCCCGCCGTTGATGCCGACTTCTTGATGAACGACATTCGCACGATTACATTGGATCTCGACGACACGCTTTGGGCGATACAGCCGGTCATCAAGCGGGCGGAGCGGCGACTCTACGCTTGGCTCCAGGAGCACTATCCCCGGATTACGGCGGCGGTTTCACCTGCCGCAATTCTCGAATTGCGCGAGCGCATCGTCGCGGAGTATCCCGATCAGGGCCATGATTTTACTTTCCTGCGGCGTGCAGTGCTGCGCAAGCTGGCCGAAACGGCAGGTTACGGTGAAGGGCTGGTTGACAAAGCGATGGCGGTGTTCGATGCAGTACGCAATGACGTCAGGGTCTATCCGGACGTGCGGCCGACGCTGGTCGTGCTGCGCCGCTCGTACAAATTGCTGGCGGTGACGAATGGCAATGCGAACCTGGATACGATCGGTATCAGCGAATTGTTCGATGAGGTTATTTCTGCTGCTGTCGCAGGTGCCGCGAAGCCGGCGAGAGAGATATTCGATGTAGCCGTCAGGGCTGGAGGAGCTACGGCCGAGCAAACCCTGCATGTTGGGGATCATCCCGAGCACGATGTTCAGGGCGCGCTTGATGCCGGCCTCAAAGCGGTGTGGATTAATCGTCACGGCGTCGCTTGGCCAAAGAATCTGCAGCAGCCAGATGGCGTCATTCGCAACGTCGGCCAGTTGATATCAATATTGGGGTCGGCAAATCGATGAGCGAGCTACCGCTGATAATCTATGTGCCGGGACTGCAGCCCAAACCTGAGCCGGGGCCGCACCGCGAAGCCCTGTTTCGCTGTTTGATAGCTGGCGTCAGGCGCTACGATGAAAAAATCGCCCTGGACATTGCGGCGAATTTACATTGCTTCGACATCGTTTCGTGGACTTACAGCTTCTATAAGGTGCATCGCGATATCGCGATCGATGCCGCAGCGATCGACGCCGTAATCGCTCAGGATCAGGCGACGCAGCGGGATATCGATGCAGCGTCGTCATGGATGCGCAGAGCGGCGCGTTGGGTATTTGGTCTCGCGGATCTGCTGCCGTTCCTGATTCAACACGCGGCCAACAAGCGGATAGAATTACATCTTCGCGACTTGCGCCGCTATGTTCGCAATCGCGACGGCATTGCCGACGATGTCCGGGAAATGCTCAAGTTACCGTTGCGCGAGGCCCTCGATGCAGGCAGGCCCATCCTGTTGATAGCTCACAGCATGGGGTCCGTCATCGCGTACGACAGTCTGTGGCAAATGGCCTACGGCGACGACGATCGTGTTCGTATCGAGCTACTGCTGACAATGGGAAGTCCACTCGGCCAACGTTACATTCAGCGCCGGATTCAGGGTCGCGCAGAAGAGGGTAGTCGCCGTTATCCCAATAATATTCAGCGGTGGACGAACCTGACTGCGGTCGGCGACCTGACGGCAATCGACCCGGATCTCGCGAACGACTTCAGTGACATGGTTGGACACGGTCTGTCGGACCCTGTCGATGACCAGGAATTACACAACTACTTCCGCCTTGACGGCGAACTGAATGTGCATTCGGAATACGGCTACCTCGTCAATAAGGTAACCGCCCGCATTGTCGCCGACTGGTGGCGATCCGTCCGTTGAGCGACGGCTAGGTGGATTCGATATTCGGTCGAATCACAATGTCGATGCGACGATTGCGCGCGCGCCCGGACTCCGTTTCGTTACTCGCGATGGGCCGCGTTTCGCCATAGCCTGTCGCGATTAATCGATACGAGGGAATGCGCATCGCGTTAATCATGTATTGCTGTACGGATTCGGCACGATCCTGCGATAAGCCCTGGTTGAAGTCATCACCGCCGTGAGAATCGGTATGCCCTTCGATGATCAATTCGCTGCGCGGGAACACATCGATGGCTTTTTCGACTTTGGCCAGCAGGTCGAAGCTACGCGGCCTGATCTGTGAAGCCCCGCTGTCGAAGGTCAAGCCAACGAGTCGTAGAAAAATATTATTGCCTTCACGAAACACTCGCGCCTCGTTCGAGGAAAACATTTTCTCGACCTGCGCAAATTGTTGTTTTACTCGCGCCTGTGCCTGCAGACGCTGAACCAGCGCTGCGCGCTCGGCGGTGGCACCACCCAGTCGCTCGTCGAGTGCTCTTAACTCGTCTTCCATGTCCGCGACGCGCATTTCGTTTTCAGCATTTTCCTGACCCAGGCTCTGATTCTTAACGCGCAGTTGGTCGATGTAGACCACCAGTTCTTGCGCCAGCCTGCTGGGTCCGGCTTCCATGCCCGGTACGATGTCTGCGGCAGCCGAGACTTCCTGCATGGGTTTTTCCCATTCCAGCACGAGTTGCTCGGTGGTCAGGTCGCGGTCGCGAACTCTGCGGACGACCTGGGACAGGTAGAGTGCGTGCTTGGCTTCATAATTAGCGCGTTTCGCAAGACTGCGTGGCAGGTCAGTATCGTAGCGATTCTCACTGAGTTCGCGCTCGGCATTGGCAAGCAGTCGCTTCGCCTTGCCGAGCGTAATCGGTGCGTAGCGGCCAACACGGGCCCGATCGGCATCTGCAAGCAGCTGCCGCGTATTACTGAGATATTGTGCTTTGATCGCAACGAGTTCCGCGTCGCGGTAAAGGCTGGTGGCTTCTATGTCGCGCCGTTTCGCAGTCTTGAGATCGCCTCGCTCGAGGATTCGAATCGCATCGCCAAATTTGCGTTGCGCCTGCGCCCATATTTCAGGCGACAGTTTCGGTGCAAGTGCGTTGGCTGCATCCTGACGGCTTTTCAGAACCTGCGCGAGAGCTGTCGACGCAAGTCGTGCCGCGGTTGTTGCCCGGTTGAAATATTGCACGGCGTCTGCGGCGTTGGACCGAACCGTGCCGATATTGCGGCCGCGATCAAGGGCCGTTTCGGCATCCGTGTACTCTTTCATGCCGCGCTGATAGCTGCGGGGCGCAAGCAGTTGCGCGTTGGCGGCATCGGCAGCGGCCTTCGCGGAATCAGCTTGCTTAAAAAAGGTATTTCTCAGTTCGTCCTGGGCGTGGACACTGCCGGCGCCAAGAAACAGCGTGGCGATGAGTGCGCAGCGCACGAAACCCTGTATTGCGGTCATTGGATGGTTTTCCTGCATTAAAATTGGATACAAGCCAATATTACATATGCTGTGGCGCAAAATCTGTGCGCCGCGTCGTCGAAATGGTCGGATTTTATGCCCAGAGCAGGGTCTGCGAGAGGGTCTGGAGCCCGCAGCAGCCCAAAAAACCTTATTTTGCGCAAATCCTGCGTTTTGTGCTTCAGCTCACAGTTGCGGTAAGGCCCCAGGCGTAGGCTTGACCCATGTCCGCGAAGTATTACACGCAGTTCATATTGACCGACGCACAGTATTGCGGCGGCAACGAATTCAGCGGCGTGATTGAGCTCAGTCAGCCGATGGAAATGGAGACCGATACACACGACATCGAGGCTGTATTGGCCACTAATTTTGACCTGCGGCGAAATGACGTAAAGCTCGTGAGTTGGTCCCGGTTGCACTGATTTTTTCTGGCGCGTTTGAATATTGATTCCCCCCTGACTCTCCCGGCTTCGGCCGGGATTTTTTTTGTTCATCCCTCTTCGCAAATTCATTGCTACAATGCGTGCCCTTTCGACTGGCACGCAACTCACTGGCATGAGCAGCAACAGCGACAAAAATATTCGCGGCAACCCCGGCGTACAAAGCGGCCACAAGTACAAGACTGAGGTCGGATTTTCGGCGATCAAAAATGGCGTCAAAACCAGCCGCAGCAGCGAGCCGCTGGTGACCGGGCAGAAGCCCCGGTGGTTGCGCGCCAAGATGCCTGCCGGGAAAGGCTATTCATCGGTACACAATATTGTAAAAGAGCATCGTCTAAACACGGTTTGCGAAGAGTCGATGTGCCCGAATATTGGGGAATGCTGGAACGCGGGCACCGCAACTATCATGGTTATGGGATCGGTGTGCACACGGGCCTGCCGTTTTTGTGCCGTCGATACCGGCAACCCGAACGGCTGGCTCGACCCGGATGAGCCCGTTAATGTCGGTCGTGCGGTCAAGTTGATGGGGCTTGAATATGTCGTCATCACATCCGTCGATCGTGATGACCTTCCGGACGGCGGAGCAGCGCACTATGCGAGTTGCGTCCGCGAAATCAAGCGACAAAATCCACGCACAGCCGTTGAGGCTTTGACACCGGATTTTAGCGGCGTCACGGAGCATGTCGAGATCGTCGTTGCCTCGGGCCTCGAGGTATTCGCACAAAACATTGAAACCGTGAAGCGCCTGACGCATCCGGTACGAGATCCGCGTGCGAGCTACGAGCAAACGATCAGTGTATTGAGACACGCAAAGCAGTTCCGACCGAACGTTCTGACCAAGACAAGCCTGATGCTTGGTCTCGGCGAGCGTGACAACGAAATCATGCAGACAATGGACGATTTGCGCGATGCCGGCGTCGATATCTTGACGCTCGGCCAGTACCTGCGCCCGACGCCGAATCACCTGGCCGTAGAGCGCTACGTCGCGCCGGACGAGTTCGATCTGTTCAGGCGCGAAGGTCTCGACAAAGGGTTTGTCGAAGTCGTTGCCGGGCCGATGGTCAGGTCGAGCTATCGCGCCGAGCAGGTGTTGCAGAAGAACAATGTGGGTCTTGCGATATGAGTGAGTTTTTGATCGAGTACGGTCTGTTCTTCCTCAAAGCGGTCACGGTCGTCGTGTCAATTGTCGTGGTCATCATAGTGGCTGCCTCGGTCGGTCGCAGGGTGAGCCACGAAGGATTGGAGGTCAAAAGCCTCAACGAGAAATACAAGTCCCTCGCGGCGGTACTGCGTGATGCGACAACCCAAAAGGACGAACGCAAGAAGGCCGCAAAAGCCGAGAAAAAGCGCGACAAAGCAACAGCAAAAAAGGCCAAGAAACGGCCGCGAAGTTTCATTATCGAATTTAAAGGCGATCTTAAGGCCAGCGCCGTGCCGTCGTTGCGCGAGGAAGTGAGCGCCATCCTTGAAGTTGCTACGGGGGACGACGACGTTATCGTCTGTCTGGATAATCACGGCGGTGTTGTGCACGAACATGGTCTCGCGGCGTCGCAGCTGGCACGTATCCGGGATCGCGACATCCCGCTCTCGGTTTGCGTCGACAAGGTCGCCGCGAGTGGTGGTTATCTGATGGCCTGTGTCGCAAGCAAAATTTACGCTGCGCCGTTTGCGATTCTGGGATCGATCGGCGTGCTTGCGCAGATTCCTAACTTCAATCGCATGCTGGACAGTCACGGCATTGATTTCGAGCAGATCACGGCAGGAAAGTACAAGCGCACGGTGACGATGTTTGGCAAAAATACCGACGCGGACAGGGCTAAACTCAAAGAAGAGCTTGAGGACGTGCACGCCTTGTTCAAAACCGCCGTCAATAAGTACAGGCCGGATCTGGATCTCGAAAAAGTTGCGACAGGGGAGCACTGGTACGGAACGCGGGCGCTGGAGCTCGGCTTGGCGGACGAGATCAAGACGAGCGACGAGTTGTTCGGCGAGCTCGCTGCTGACCGCGACCTGTACCAGCTGACCTATCGCATCAAGCAGCCATTGCCAAAGCGGCTGCTGGCCAATATCGATGGCGTCCTTGAAAAACTGGAGGCGGCAGGTTGGAAGCGGCGATTTGAGTCTCGTTTGCCGAGATAAGGCCGGGAACCGGTGGCGACAAGTGCGGTCGAAAACTACAGGCCGGCAGATGGCCAGCCGGCGCCAGGAGATTTCATGAATATGCAGCGTTTCAGGCCCTTGATTCTAATCGCGGTCGCCGCCATTGGCGCGCTGATCGGGCCGACCTCAGCACACGCGGTGTCCAATGCGGAGATGGAAGCTCAGGCAGCGCGTGAATTTGCAAAGATCAAGGCATCGGCGCCGCTGACAGTTAACCGGGAAATTATTGATTATGTCTCCTGCGTCGCTAACGCCGTCGTCAGCGTGCTTGACCCACCCTATAGCGACATGAGCTGGGAGATGGCGATTCTCGAGACGGATCAGATCAATGCGTTCGTCATGCCTGGCGGGAAGATCGTTGTTTATGAGGGCATTCTCAGGGCTGCACAGAATCAAGATCAGCTAGCGGCGGTGATCGGGCATGAGATCGCCCACATCACGGCGGGACACACGAAAAGCAAACTGCTGCAGGGGCGAGGCGCCCGAATAGGCATCAGCGTTGCTGCGGTATTGCTCGGTGGCGGAAGCCAGGGGGCGACGTACACAGCGCAGGAGGCGCTGAATCAAGGCGCCATGCTGGGGATCTTGCTGCCGTACAAACGCAGTCAGGAAACTGAGGCTGACGAAATCGGACTCGAATACATGGCGAAGGCCGGGTTCGATCCGCGCGCCGCCGTGCCGCTGTGGCAGCAAATGGCCAAGGAGACCGGTGACGGGCCGCCGGAGATCTTGTCAACGCATCCGTCCGACGAGAAACGGATCGATTCGCTGATATCGCAGTGGAGCAAGACCCTGCCACTCTTTAACGCTGCCATGGAGGCCGGTCGCAACCCGAATTGCGTGGCGCCAGATTTGCCCGAACGGCGCAGTCAGTCGAAATAACGCAGGAACTCCTCCGGTAATCGCGACACATCAGACGGTCGTGCGGTATTTGCAGACAGTGGCCGAGAGTTGTACGTATTCCAGAACAGCATGGATTTCTGTGCAAACTCGGGCTGCTCCAGATCGTGCAGCATTGCCGCCATAGCCTTCCCAGTATAGGTAGCGTCGAGAATTAGCCCCAACTCGCTGCGGGCAACACTCAGCGCGCGGTCCGTCGCGCTGTTCGAACGGGCATATCCGCCGGCGAAAAAGTCGTCGCGAAAACAAATTCGCGATCGTTTTGCGAGATCATCAGGGACTGACGGATCAAGTCGTCTGAGCAGCGTCGCGGTTTTGGCCATCAACCTGTGCATTGCCGCCCGGTTTGCGATGCGCTCATGGGTGACTCGAATCGCCTGGACTTCGGTATCCAGTCCCGCAAGAGCGAGTCCCAGGGCGAGTCCGGCCGCTGTCGCCATCGTGCCATTTGCAACGTATAGCCGATCTGGCGGTGAAATTATTCCAGAGGCCACCTGATCGGCGAGTTCGAGGCCGGCGTTTACGAATCCCACGGCGCCCAGCCAGTTGGATCCGCCCGCCGGAATAACCCACGTATGCCGGTTCCACAGATGTGTGCGCAATGTGCGAATACGATTCGCATAATTACCACCCAGGGGCACGATCTCAGTTCCGGCTTCCAGGTGCATGTTGAGGATACGTGGCGCTTCGCTGGTTCGGGTCTGGTGGGACAGCAAACAGGTGCATTCGAGACCGAGTTCTTTACAAAACAACGCTGTCGCCAATGCGTGATTCGATGCGACGGTTCCGAACGTTGCGACACGTTGCGCCTTTCGGTCGGTGGCGCGATGTAGCAGGAATTCGAGCTTGCGGACTTTGTTGCCGCCGTAAAGCTTGGCCGTCTGGTCATCACACTTGATCGCGACCTGACGATTCCCTGTGGCTGTCCGGATAGTTCTTTCAATGAGCGGCGTCGGCAGATCAGCAAGCTGCGTCTTCGGCAGTTGCATCGCCAATCGTGGGTATGCGCTCATCAAGTGATCATTCATTATCTGAATATTAGCGAATTGCATGGCAAATGACGTCACGACTGTTCTAGAATGACGCTACCGTTGTCTGACTGTTTCGGAGATAAGCTTGTCAGATGCAGTTGACCGTGGCATCACGGTCACCGAAATGGCACCGATGGATCAACCGATCGACGTGTCGCCCGAGTCCACGGCTGCCTTTGTCGGTCGTGCGCTTCGTGGTCCCCTGAATACTCCGGTTCTCGTGCACGGGTTCGGCGAATTTCGTCGTCGCTTCGGTGATGTTTGGTCACGCTCCAGCCTCGGGCCTGCCGTATGGCAGTACTTTGATCACGGCGGCGAGAACTTGTACGTCGTCCGTGTTGCCAACAACGCCCGCGGTGCGATGATCTGCCTGTCTGCGGACGGATCGGCGCTGGTGCTTCGCGCGCTCGAGCCCGGATCGACGGAAAGCATCCGGGCGTCCGTCGATCTGGATGGTATCGAGACCGACAACGACGAGCTATTCAATCTGACGTTGCAGCGCATCGATTCTGAAACTGGTTTCGTTATCGATCAGGAGTTATATCGTCGGGCGAATTTCCGTGCTGGCGCTGAAGACTTCATCGCAGATTTATTACTGACATCGACACTGGCGAGAGTGCAGGATCCGCTGCCGACGCACAGGCCAGAGGCGACTATGGGCCTGGGCGGGCTGCCCGGGTCGGCGTACGTGTATCACGCTCAAGACGGTAGCGATGGTCAGGAGTTGTCGGACTATGATCTGGTTGGCTCGCGCAAGCACGAAACCGGGATATTCTCGTTGCAAGGCGTAGAGCATTTTGACCTGCTGTATGTTCCGCCACCGGGAAAGCTTTGCAACCTGGGTCCGGCGTCGATACTTGCTGCGGAATTGTATTGCCGCGAACGTGGGGCGATGTTGATCGTCGATCCTCATTCGGGCTGGTCTGCGCCGGCGGACGCCGTATCCGGCACCAGGGATCTCGGCCTCGCAAGTTCGAATATCGTCAGCTACTTTCCACGCTTGCATCAGCGCGGCGACGACGAGGGGACGTCCCGCGCTGTTGGTGGCGCACTGGCGGGCTTGCTCTGCAAGCTCGATCGGACTTACGGTCCCTGGCACGATCTCGATCAACAGGGCATGAGCTTCAAACGCGAGTTTCGCACCGCGATCAATATTGACGATGACGATGCGCAGATTCTGTCGCGTGAGGGATTGAGCGTTATCGCAAGCGGCCCTGCGGGCAGGGCGCGTCTGCGGCGGTCGGTTACGATGGGGCGCGGCAGCGCCTCGCTGCGCGAATTTAAGAGTCTTTCGGTGCGGCGAACCTGCCTGCGGATCATTAATTCGATCGATAAGGCAACCCGCTGGGCGGTGTTCGAGCTGAACGACTCGAGTCTTGCGGAGAGTATCCGCGACAAAGTCACCGAGTACCTGATGTCTCTTGCACGTCTGGGTGCGTTCGAAAACGATCGGTTCATCGTCGAGTGCAACGCAGGGCTTTCCCGGCAAAGCGATCGGCACGAACAGGGCGTCACGATTCTGGTCGCATTTCACCCGCTCGGATGTCAGGAGCCAATCTCTTTCACTTTGCATCAAACCGTTGTCGGTCGACGCGTGACATCCACGGCATTCGCGCCGGTTATGGAAAACTGCGCCTGAATATCTGCTGCGGCGCAACCAATCCCCGCGTCGCGAGCATCTACCCAATGCCAACGCCGGTGATATTCGAGTCAACCGATCCGGCGAGACATCGTTGTTTAGTAGGAAGGGCTCAATGGGGTGCGCTAAAGCTATGAAACCAAGATTGATATCAATTGCTGCTGCCGTGATTCTCGGTATTGCAGGTTGTGGGGGGGACTCAGGAAGCACACCGCCACCACCGGGCCCACAACCACCGACGCCGATCTCCACGGCTGAGGCGTTCAAGTTTCTGAATCAGGCCAGTTTCGGTGCAACTGAGGCCGAGGCGGAACGCGTAATCACCATGGGCGTTGAGGCCTGGATTGACGACCAAATGGTAAAGCCTGCGTCCTTGCAGCTGCCGCACATGCTGGCCCTGCCGCCGCCCGAGTTCATGGGGCAGTTGCAAGTCGACCGAGTCGATATCTGGTTTCGCAATTCGCTGCACGGTCAGGATCAATTGCGGCAGCGAGTCGCGTTCGCATTGTCCGAAATCATGGTCGTGTCGCAGATCGGTGCGTTGAATAATCAGCCGTTCGGGCTGGCGAGCTACTACGACATGCTGGCGCGAAATGCGTTCGGCAACTACCGCGACCTGATCGAGGAGGTCACGCTGCACCCGTCCATGGGCGTCTACCTGAGTATGCTCGGCAACGAGAAACCGGACCCGGTCAGGAATATTCGTCCCGATGAGAACTATGCGCGTGAACTAATGCAGTTGTTCTCGATCGGTCTGGTGGAGTTGAACCAGGACGGTAGCGTAAGGACCGACGGGCAGGGTAAGCCGATACCGACCTATGACCAGTCGATCATCGAAGGATTCGCGCATGTCTACACGGGCTGGACCTATGCGGGGGCGCGAGAGTTTCACCTCAACTTCGCCAATTTGTTTCGCCAGGTGACACCGATGGACCTGTGGCCCGAGTATCACGATATCGGACCCAAAAACATCCTGAACGGCGTCACGATACCTGCCGGGCAGCCCGGCGAGCGGGATCTCGCGGCTGCGCTCGACAACATTTTTGACCATCCGAATGTCGGGCCGTTTATAGCGATTCGCCTGATCCAGCGTCTTGTCACGAGTAACCCGTCCCCGGGTTATATATCTCGCGTCGCGGCTGTATTCGACAGCAACGGACAGGGCGTACGCGGCGATCTCGGTGCTGTTGTTAAAGCGATCCTGCTCGACGATGAGGCGCGCCCGGCGTTGCCGATGGAGATCGACGGCAAGGTCAAGGAACCGATATTGCGGCTGACGCAGTTGTGGCGAGCATACGACGCGACGTCACGAAGCGGCCGCTATCCGCTCCGCAATGCCTACGTGATTTTTGGCCAGGGGCCGCTGCAGGCCCCGCACGTATTCAACTTCTTCAGCCCGTTTTTCGCGCCTGCGGGTGAAATTCGAAATAGCAGCCTCGTCGCTCCGGAGCTTGAAATTGCTACCGAGTACCAGAATACATTCGTCACGAACTTCATGTTTGGCCAGGCATTCGTGCTGAATTCGGAGAATCCGGACCTGCGCGAGGATGATGTATACATCGATTTCGCAGACGAGATGCCAGTCGCCGCCAATGCCCAGGTCCTGGTCGATGTGGTCGCGCGCAAGTTACTGGCGGGGCAAATTTCCGACACGCTACGTGTTGAGATCACCGGGATGCTCGCGTTGATACCGGAAGGGAATTCGCGCCTTCGGGTCGCCGAGACCATATACCTGATCGTGACATCGCCAGAGTACGCCTACCAGCGTTAAAGTCGGCAATCCGCCGGGAGAACAGAATGAAAATAATCAATCGACGTGACTTTTTGTTAACCAGCGGAGCGGTCGCGGCGACCTTCGCGGGAGTGCCGGGGTCGGCTTATTCGCAATTCTTGGGCACAACGGCACCATTCGATGATTATCGGGCGCTCGTTTGTGTGTTCCTGCACGGCGGCAATGATTCGTTCAATATGCTCGTGCCCAATACGGACGCGGAATACGCCGTCTACGCGGCAGCGCGCCAAAATCTCGCGATCGCCAGGGAAGACTTACTCGGAATCAACCCGGTGTCGTCTCCGGGCGTCACACCCTTCGGCTTGCATCCGAGTATGGCTGGCATCCAATCCTTATTCGAGTCTGGCAGCGCAGCGTTCGTCGCCAACCTGGGACCGCTGGTCATGCCGACGACAAAAACTCAGTACGAAAATCAGTCGGTGACGTTGCCGCCGCAATTGTTTTCCCACAATGATCAGCAAGCGCAGTGGCACTCGCTCAAGGGAACCAATACGAGCAAGACGGGGTGGGCAGGCCGAATTGCCGATTTGATCAGAGTCAACGTTGCGAATCAGCAAATGGCAACCAACGCGTCGTTAAACGGCACCTCACTGTTCCAGTCCGCCGATAACACCATCGCCTATGTCATGGGTCCAACCGGACCGCTGCTGTTCTCGGGCTTTTCAAGCGACTTGGGCAGCCCGTTTTCTGAGCAAAAACTCGCGTTTCAGCGAATCGTCGAAGCACATTACGACTCTATGTACGAGCGCGGATTCGCAGAAGTTCAAAAGCGCGCCATCGACGCGGTCGATAGTGTGACTGACGCGATCGAATCCAGCCCGCCGATTACAGTGCCGTTTCCAGGCACGCCACTTGGCCAGCAACTTGAGACGGTCGCGAAGCTGATCGCATCGCGCGACCTTCTGGAAATGCAGCGCCAGATATTCTTCGTCGGCATCGGCGGATTCGACTCCCACGACAACCAGAATTTGGACCAACCGGGTTTGCTTGGCGGTATATCCGATTCGATCAAGGCATTTTTCGACGCGACTGTCGAAATCGGCGTGTCGGAGAGCGTTACGACGTTTACGCAGTCAGATTTCGGCCGCACGCTGACCTCGAACGGCGATGGCAGCGACCATGCCTGGGGCGGTAATCAGATTGTCGTAGGCGGCGCCGTTAGTGGACGGGATATTTACGGAACGTACCCGCTGTTGCAATTAGGTGGTGCTGACGACGTTGGCGGCGGACGCATGATACCGACCACATCAGCCGATCAATACGCGGCGACGCTGGCCAGGTGGTTCGGGATTCCCGATCTCGACCTGGATATCGTTGCCCCGAACCTCGCCAATTTTTCCCAGCGCGATCTCGGCTTTATGATCTGACTTTCCCGTGCCCGGGCGCTATCCTGAGCGCAGGTTAGAGGGGCACATCGTTGGATCGGCTTGCGCGTCTTCACAGAATCTGGGACACGATTGGCGACATTCCGAAAGGTTCGGTCGCGAGTTATGGCCAAATCGCAGAAATAGCCGGCATTCCGCGTGGTGCTCGCCAGGTCGGCTATGCACTCAGGCAGCTGCCCGACGGGCACGATGTGCCGTGGCACAGAGTGATTACCGCGTCCGGTAAGATCGCGTTCGACAAAGACAGCCCTCCGTTTCACAAGCAATGTAAACGACTTATGATGGAAGATGTCGCGGTGATCGCGGGGCGAGTGGATATGCAGAAATACCGTTGGCAGCCGGACCTGGATGAGCTCTTGTGGAAACCGACTTCCGCCTGGGATGACGAGTGAGCGTTCGACAGGTCCTGCGGTCGAAATTATTCAAACTGGCATTTGGCGAGCGAGCGCAATCGCTGCGGCGTTGGTTCGCTGAGAAGCGTCGACGCCTGTGCGGCGAACCACATGTTGTGTCCGTATTCCTCGAGCTCGACGATCCCTATTCTTACTTGCTCGGCCATTACTTACCTGCCCTTAAAGAGGCTTATGACATCGAATTGCGCTGCTACCTCACTCAGGCGAGGGGCGATGCGTATCGGCCACAGGCGGAAATGCTCGCTCAATATGCAGAACAAGACTGCGAGCGGCTTGCCGCTGAACTCGGCGTGCCTTTTCTGGATAAAGGCCAGGCGCCTCCGGTTGAGCATCGACGCGCCCTGATCGACGCGCTGGCTGGCAGCGGCGAATGTCCGGCCCCGGTCGACGATGTTCTAGAGGCCCTGGAACTGTACTGGCGCGGAGACGCCGAAGCGGTTGCACGACGCGTCAGCGGCGTGGATTCGTCAGGCATTGGCGATCAACTGCTCGCTGCAAACCAGGAGCGATTGACCAAGCTGGGTCACTATAATTGCGCGATGCTGCACTATGGAGGCGAGTGGTATTGGGGTGTCGATCGACTGCACTACCTGACCGACAGACTCGATGGCCTCGGTGCACGACGTGAGTCAGCTTCGATCGCTCGACTCGCGTCAATCCAGCAGGTGATGCGAGTAGCATTGCCGGTCGCGCCGCCCAGCGCCGCGACAGAATTGCCGCCACTCGAATTGTTTTACTCATTTCGTAGCCCTTATTCCTACTTATTGCTTGGGCGCGCACTTAAGATCGCCGACGCATTCGGACTTGAACTGCGGATCAAACCCGTCTTGCCGATGGTCATGCGTGGCATGCAGGTTCCAGAATCGAAGCTAAGCTATATCGCGATGGACAGCAGCCGTGAGGCGCGGCGACTGGGGGTTCCGTTCGGGGATTTTTCCGACCCGCTTGGCGCGGGCACCGATCGGTGTCTGGCTGTATTTATCTATGCGCTTAGTCAAAAACGCGAACGGGATTTTCTGATTAACGCGGGCGAAGCGATCTGGGCCCGTGCGATCAATGTCGCGACAGACAAGGGGATGCGCAAGGTCACAGCGCGTAGCGGCCTGTTCTGGCCTGACGTCGTGGCGGCAATGGATGACGATGCCTGGCGGCCGATCGCCGAAGATAACCGTGCGGTAATGATGGCAATGGGATCCTGGGGCGTGCCCACAATGCGTCTCGGTGAATTCACAGTGTGGGGGCAAGACAGAGACTGGCTTCTCGTGCGCCACATCGAAGAGCTTTGTGACGCAGGGGACGGGATACTTGTATGACGACAGTGATCTTTTCGCACGGCCAGGAAAGCGGGCCATGGGGGACAAAAATCCGCTCGATGGCGGAAACGGCGAAGTCTCTCGGCTGTCAGATCGACAGCATCGATTATCAGGGAATCGCCGATCCGACCGAGCGCGTGTCCAAGCTGGTGGCCGCATGCGGAGAGATTGACGACCCGCTGATTCTCGTTGGTTCAAGCATGGGCGGTCACGTCGCAACCGCTGCAGCCACGGCGGTCGATGCTGCGGGCTTGTTCGTTCTGGCGCCCGCCTATTACATGCCCGGTTACGAAGAGCTGACGCCAAATCCACCCGACTTGCCGATATGTATTGTTCATGGCTGGCGCGACGACATTGTTCCCGTCGAAAATAGCATTCGCTTCGCCAGGTCATGCGGCGCAGAGCTGCATATTCTCAACGGCTACCATCGTCTGACGGAAAATATCGACGAGATCAACTATTATTTCAGTCGATTTATTGGAAAAATCGAATTGACGTAGCCACGGGCGACTGATCTGCCATGAACGTCGCGGGATTCATTTTCCGGCCGCTGTACTGGTTGGCTGGCAAGCTGTTTTCGGTATGGGCCAGGCCAACAGTTCGACCGGAATCACCGGTCAAGCTGACGACGGCCAGCGATGCACCGGTTTGCTATGTGCTGGAGGGCGGCGGACTGGCCGATCTGCTGGCGCTGGAACGTGCCTGCGAAGATCATGGCTTACCGTCACCCAACGAGGCATTTGAGTACTGCGGCAAGCGTTTTTCGCATCGCTATGTGGTGTTGCGTCCTCGCCGCGGTGTTATCTTTCGTCGCCGCTCCCCAACCGCGCCAAAGCCGCTGCGCGAAATTGTGTACGCGGCAAAAGACCACGACGAAGACCTGTTGTTAATTCCGGTTGCTATTTACTGGGGCCGCTCGCCCGACAAGGAGCGCTCACTGTTCAAACTTCTGTTTGCGGAAAACTGGGACGTTGTGGGCCGCACTCGAAAGTTCTTCGCGACTATTCTGCACGGGCGCAATACGATCCTGCGATTCAGTCATCCACTTGCACTGAGTTCTATCGTGCAGGATGGTCTCGAGGCACCTATTGCCTTTCGCAAGGTTTCCAGAATTTTGCGCGTACATTTTCGCCAGAGTCGCGCCGCGACCGTTGGTCCGGATTTGTCGCATCGAGATACGCTGGCCGAACAGGTGTTGCTATCGCCAGGCGTCCGAAAAGCGATCGATACCGATGCCGGGAATGATCCGCAGAAACTTCAGGCCGCCGAGCAAAAAGTACGCGAATACGTCATGGAAATTGCAGCCGATATTTCCTATCCGACGATTCGTATCATTGTCCGGTTTCTGCGATGGCTGTGGCATCGTATTTATGACGGCATCGAATGCAGTCATATAGAGCGACTACGCGATGTTGCCAGGGAAAAGGTCATCGTCTTTGCGCCCTGCCACCGCAGCCACTTTGACTACCTGTTGCTCAGTTACATCTGCTACGAGGAAGGTCTGCAATTGCCGCATATCGCAGCCGGACTCAATCTGAATCTTCCGCTGATCGGGTCGATACTACGTCGTGGTGGCGCGTTCTACCTGCGCCGCAGTTTCAAGGGCAATCGCCTGTACGCGGCGGTTTTTGACGCCTATTTGCATCAACTTCTGGTGCGCGGATACTCGATCGAGTATTTCGTCGAGGGCGGAAGAAGTCGTACCGGGAGATTGCTGGCGCCGAAAGGCGGCATGCTGGCGATGACAGTGAATTCCTATGTTCAGGACCCAAAGCGGCCGGTCGTTTTTGTGCCGGTGTATTTCGGCTATGAAAAACTTATCGAAGGCGATTCGTTCATCAACGAGCTCGGCGGCGCGGAAAAGGAAAAAGAATCACTTTTTGGCCTGATTCGATCGATCAAGCAGTTGCGCGAGAATTTCGGTCGGGTGTACGTCAATATCGCCGAACCCATTGAGCTGGACGTATTGCTCGATAGTGTCCGGCCGGACTGGCGCGATTCCTCGAACAACAACGGCGACCGCCCATCGTGGCTGCCGGAGGTAATCGACAAACTCGGCAAGGAAATCATGATCGGCGTTAATTCAGCTGCCGCGGTGACGCCAATAAGTCTGCTGGCCTATGTCTTGCTGGCGACGCCCAAACAGAAAATCGGCGCCCTGGAGCTAAAGTCGCAGTTACAGTTGAGTCTCAATCTCCTGCAAAGTTTTCACTACTCGGACTCGGTGACGCTGCCTGACATGGATCCGGAAGAAATAATCGCGCACGGCGAAAAACTTAAGGTAATCAACCGTACGTCGCATCCAATGGGCGATGTCCTGCATATGAGCGAGCGCAACGCCGTGCTCATGACGTATTTCAGAAACAACATTCTGCATTTACTGTCTGTGCCTGCGTCAGTGGCTTGCTGTTTTATACAGGGCCGGGAGCTCCGGCATACGGAGCTGCAGCGTTTGGTGAGCCTGATCTACCCGTTCATGCGCAAAGAACTGTGCCTGAAGTGGAACGACGAAGAGATCAACAACGTCACTACGGCGGCTATTGAATCACTGCTTGATCAGGGGTTGTTGATGCACGGCAAGCGTAAGAAATTGTATGAGCGTCCGCCGGCAGGATCGGCCAAAGCCTACCAATTGCTGATGCTGGGCCAGTCCATGGTGCCGATGATGCAGCGGTTTTACCTCGTCGTCGCCATTCTCACACGGCACGGGTCCGGTAAATTGTCACGGGTCAGTCTTGAGCAGATGTGTGAAAAGAGCGGCGAACGCCTGTCGCTGATTTACGGACTGCATTCGCCTGACTTCTTCAACAAGACTTTGTTCCAGGACTTCATCCGTAAGTTGCGAGATCAGGAAGTGTTATGGCGCAACGAGGACGGATTGCTCGAGTTCGACGAGGATATTGTTGGCATCGGCGCCGACGCGCGACTCGTTCTTGGTGAAGAGATTCATCACAGCATAATGTCACTGACATTATCCGAGGATCTCAAATAGTCTCTATTTGCGTGCCAGCAGCCTAAGCGTCGAGGTCCGGAATCAGCTCACTCTCGAGCGTCGCGATCATATCTTTGATCAAGAGCTTGCGCTTTTTCAGGCGGCGGATTCGCAACTGATCGATCATAGGGTCGTGTTGCAATTGATCGATCAGGTAGTCGAGGTCTCTATGGCTCACGCGCAGCTCGCACAGTCTTTCGAGATTCTTGAACGACTCAGTATCGACTTTGTCCGGCATCGCGACCCATGCTACTCGTCGCTCGCAAGCAGCGCCAGCCAGTCATGATCGCTCGGTCCTGTGACCAGGAACCAGGGATTCAGAATGTCGGATTTGGCGTTATACGAGAGTTTATGGCCGTCAAGCTGGAGGACTTTTCCGCCGGCTTGTTCGACCACCGCCTGGGCTGCCGCCGTGTCCCATTCCGAGGTGGGGCCGAGACGGGGGTATATATCTGCCCGGCCTTCGGCGATCACACAAAATTTCAGCGAGCTGCCCATGGGAATCATTTCCGATTCGCCCAGCTTGCCGAGGAATGCATCGAGACTCGCGCCGCGATGCGAACGACTGCCGACGATGCGAACCGGTCGGCTGCTGGTTGCTGCGACGCGAATCGAGGTCCGGGACTCGCCGTCCCGGAGTTCGGCGCCATGCCCCTCGCAGCCGATGTACGTCTTGCCCTGTACCGGAACATGTACAACGCCAAACACCGGTCGATGCGACTCGATGAGCGCGATATTGACAGTGAACTCGCCGTTACGATTGACGAATTCCCTGGTGCCGTCGAGAGGGTCAATGAGCCAGTATCGGTCCCACTGGCCGCGTTCCTCGAATGATGGCAGCCCGGCTTCCTCGGAGATGACAGGAATATCCGGCGTCAGCTCGGAGAGTGTCTCGACGATGCACCGGTGGGCGGCGAGATCGGCTTGCGTCAACGGTGAATTGTCATCTTTACTTTGAACGTCGAAATCCGTCGCGTAGACTTCCAGAATCGCCTGACCGGCATCGACCGCGACGGCGACGATTGGCTCTATCAGTTTCTCGAGATTCATACGAATTCCAGACGCGAAAAGGGGCGCGCAGTATAAAACAGTGACAGTCGATCCCAAAACTGCTCTTGATCGGTGCGAGACGCTGATGCTCGACATGGACGGCACAATTCTCGACCTCGCATTCGATAATTACGTGTGGCGGAAGCTCGTTCCGGAGCGCTATGCGAAGCGCGAGAACCTGCCGCTAAAGACCGCCCTCAAGCGGCTGTACGCCAAATACTCGGCAATACAGGGCGATCTTGAGTGGTATTGCCTCGATCGCTGGAGCGAACGGCTGGGCTTCGACGTGCTGCAACTGCACCGTGAAGTCCATCATCGCATTGTGTATCTGCCGGGCGCGCAGGCATTTCTCGAGGCCGTGAAAGAGCGCGACATCGAGGTTCTACTGGTGACGAACTCACACCCCGGAACGCTGACGCTCAAAGACGAGACCCTGGGATTTTCAGCTTATTTCGACGGTCTGCACAGCTCGCACAGCTATGGGTACGCTAAAGAGCATCAGAAATTCTGGCAAGCGTTGCAGGAGGAGATTGGTTTTGACCCGGCAACGACGCTGTTCGTTGACGATACGGTACCGGTCCTGCAAAGCGCAGCGGACTTCGGCGTCGAGATGCTCGTGAGCGTCACCCGGCCGGATACGGGCGAGCCTGTACAAGACGGCGCCGATTTCGCGGGTGTCGAACGTGTGTCGGAGCTTCTGTAGAAGCGCGCCCCTATAGATTACCGTCTTGGCGGTGATCTGCGCCGCGACCCTTGTTGTGGCCGCCGCGGTCTGCGCTTGGGCTTTATCAGCGTCGGCAGTAGCGAATGATCGAATTTTGCCACCGGTATCTTGTGACCGATGAAGGCTTCGATATCCGGTAGCGATACCGCATAGGTTTCGCAGCCGAAGCTGATGGCGTTGCCTGATGCGCCGGCGCGGGCTGTTCGCCCGATTCGGTGTACGTAGTCTTCGGCCTCCTGCGGCAAGTCGAAGTTGAAAACGTATTGCACGTCGGGAATGTGCAGCCCTCGCGACGCAACATCGGTTCCGATCAGTATTGGCAGCTCGCCATTTTGAAACTCCATCAGCATGCGCTGGCGCTTTTTCTGCGGCACGTCGCCCGAGATCGCTTTCGCGTGGAAACCGTTCGCTTCGAGATACGCTTCCACCCGCTCTGCCTCGCGCTTCATATTTACGAAGATCATGATTCGCACGTCCCCGACTTCGCGGATCATGCCTACCAACAGAGGCATCTTCTCTTCGTTAGACGGAAAAAAGATCGCCTGTCGAACTTTGTCGACTGTGATCTTGTCCGGCTCAATACGCACTAATTCGGGCTCGTTCATATGCTCGTACGCGAGTTCCATGACACGCTGTGAGAGCGTTGCCGAAAACAGCATATTCAGGCGCTTGTCCGGCGCGGGAAGGCGCCTGAGCAAGTAGCGAATATCCTTGATGAAGCCAAGGTCGAACATGCGGTCTGCCTCATCCAGTACGCAGACCTCGATCTGATCCAGCTTGAATACGCCTTGCTTGAAGTAATCGATGATGCGCCCCGGAGTGCCTACCAGGATGTCGATGCCATCCTCGATCGTGCGGCGCTGCTTTTCGTAGTCAGTGCCGCCATATGCCAGGCCGACCTTGAATCCAGTGTGCTTGCCGAGCTGCTCGGCATCTTTCGCGATCTGTATCGCTAATTCGCGTGTCGGGGCGAGCATGAATGCCCGCGGCTGCTGCTTCTCGCTAGCGGGTGGATCGGTTGCGAGCAGGCGCTCAAACGTCGCTACCAGGAAAGCGGCGGTCTTGCCGGTTCCTGTCTGCGCTTGTCCCGCTACGTCTCTTGATTCAAGTGCTATTGGCAGGCTGGTGGCCTGAATGGGAGTACAGAATTCGAATCCAGCATCACGGATGCCGGCCTGCACACTGTCGTGCAGATCAAGAGAGTCAAATCTGAGGTCGGTTAGATGGTCATTAGACATAAAAACAAGGGCCGGTGGTTGCATATAATGCTTGCAAAATGGCTCGTGACGCGTTCAAATTGGCTAAATACCGACGCGACAATCGTCGCACCCGCCAGTTTCGCAATCATTGAATCCAGAAAGAAGCCGCGATAAAGCTGCGACATATTGCCTGATAGACAAGGCAGCGTCATCCATTTTGTATTGTTCGCATTCAGCCGCGCTGAAAGCGGGCAACACCGAAATTCGAAAAGACCAATTTCAAGCGGAGGAAATAGCCGGTGAGCGATAACATCGTGCATACAACAGACGGAAGCTTTGAAGCTGACGTATTGCAATCAGACAAGCCCGTACTTCTGGATTTTTGGGCAGAGTGGTGCGGTCCCTGCAAAATGATCGCCCCGATATTGGCCGAAGCGGCCGACGAATACGCGGACCGCATGGTTGTCGCGAAACTGAATGTCGATGAAAACCCGGTTGCGGCGCAGAAGTTCGGCGTTCGCAGCATTCCGACACTCATCTTATTCAAAGACGGTGCCGTGCAGGCACAAAAACTGGGAGCTATGTCAAAGAAAGATCTGACGGAGTTCCTGGAAACTAATCTGTGAGAGGGTACTTGGGTAATCAACAGAGCAGCCGGCCGCAAAAGTCCGGCAACAGAAACAAAAGCAATCCGAATCGTCGACGACGTCGTCGTCCGCCGCAGGGCGAATATCCTGAGGACGATGGAAACGTTGAGGTAATACCAGCGGATCAGCTCGAAGCGAGCAAGAACAGCATGAACCTGACCGAGCTGAAAAGCCGGCAGGCGGCTGGTCTGGTCGAATTGGGCGAATCGCTGGGACTCGAGGGTCTTGCGCGGCTACGTAAGCAAGACATGATTTTCTCGATCCTCAAGGCGCACGCCAATCTTGGCGAAGATATTTACGGCGATGGTGTGCTCGAAATTCTGCAGGACGGATTCGGTTTTTTGCGTTCATCCGACGGCTCCTATCTTGCGGGTCCTGACGATATCTATGTCAGTCCAAGCCAGATTCGGCGCTTCGCGCTGCGCACCGGCGACACGGTTTCCGGGCTCATTCGTCCGCCGAAAGATGGCGAGCGTTATTTCGCGCTGCTCAAAGTTGGACAAATAAACCATGACTCGCCCGAGAACGCGCGCAGCAAGGTGTTGTTCGAAAACCTGACGCCGCTGTTCCCGACCGAACGTCTGGTGCTCGAGCAGGGCAATGGTAGTACCGAAGATTTAACGGCACGTATCATCGATATGGTTGCGCCAATCGGCAAAGGCCAGCGCGGCCTGATCGTTTCACCGCCGAAGGCCGGTAAGACGATGTTGCTGCAGAATATCGCGTCGTCGATCTCGGCAAATTCGCCGGACGTCGATCTCATCGTGTTACTCATCGACGAGCGGCCTGAAGAGGTTACGGAGATGGAGCGCTCGGTGCGCGGCGAAGTCGTGTCATCGACATTCGATGAACCCGCCAGTCGTCACGTACAAGTTGCCGAAATGGTTATCGAGAAAGCCAAGCGCCTCGTCGAGCACAAACGCGACGTTGTGATTCTGCTCGACTCGATCACGCGACTCGCGCGCGCCTACAACACGGTTGTGCCATCGTCAGGTAAGGTTCTGACCGGTGGTGTTGATGCCAACGCATTGCATCGTCCCAAGCGTTTCTTTGGCGCTGCACGCAATATCGAAGAGGGCGGTAGCCTGACGATTCTGGCAACGGCGCTGGTCGACACCGGATCCAAAATGGACGAAGTGATTTACGAAGAGTTCAAGGGCACCGGCAACATGGAAATCCACCTGGATCGCCGTATTGCAGAAAAACGCGTGTTCCCGGCGATCAACATCAATCGTTCCGGCACGCGCAAGGAAGAATTGCTCACCTCTCCTGAAGAACTGCAGAAGATTTGGGTGTTGCGCAAAGTACTGCATCCAATGGACGAACTCGCGGCCATCGAGTTCCTGCTCAACAAGATGCAGGATACGAAGACCAACGCCAGTTTCTTTGAGGCGATGAAGCGGTAGCGCGACCGCTCCTGCAAGCATTCCGGCGTACACTGGAGCGACCGATTTTCCCGTGGCTGCCTGTCTAACAGACAGGTGCTGGGAGAAAGGACGCAATGCCGGTCTATATAGACGATAAAAAGCTTGTAAAACAGCTGCTTGCGGGTGATCAACGCGCTTTCGATCGGTTTTTCGATGACAACTTCGCGAGACTCTATCGATTTGCCATAGCGCGGCTAGCCGATGATCCGGACGGCGCTCGGGACGTTGTGCAGATTACTCTGAGCCGCGCTGTGCGGAAAATGCACACCTATCGAGCCGAATCTGCCCTGTTTACGTGGTTGTGCGCGATTTGCCGTCACGAGATCAGCGACTGGCTGAGCCGGCAGGGCCGGTACAGGGACCACATCGTCCTGATCGAGGACTATCCGGAAGTTCAGGCGGCAGTCGATTCTTTCCAGGCACCTCTGGAGGACAGCCCCGAGCGACAATATCAACGAGTTGAAGCCTTGCGCCTTATTCAGGTTGCGCTCGATAAGTTGCCGGCCAAATACGGCAACGTTCTCGAGTGGAAATACGTTGAGGGTCATTCGGTGAAAGAGATATCGGCCAAACTTGAGATAGGAACCGAAGCGACACAGTCGCTGCTCGCGCGAGCAAAGCGTGCCTTTGCTGATGTCTATTCCTCATTGAACGGCGCCTTGGCCGATCAAAATAGCGGGTTGGTGAAAACATGAAAAAATCGGTCGATGAAAACGTCGTGGGCGTGGATATCGCGGTCGAAGCATTGCTGGAACACGCTGTGCCGAGACCGGCACCGCCTGCCGAAGACGAGAGAATCGTTCGCGATGCGGTGCAAGCGAAATGGCTGGAGGCGACAGGCAAGCGCCGGAGAATTCGTCGGGTAACAGGATTTGCGATTGCAGCCACCGTGGTACTGGCGATCGCTGCGTCGTTTAGTGGGATATTTTTCGCGGGTGTGGCCCCGCAGCAAGTTGCTGCAATCAATAAAAGCCACGGCTCGATTTACTTACTCGGAGAGCAGTCCGAGTTGTACGAGATGGTCGATCTTGCATCTATCACGGTCGGGCAGACGATCGTTACGGGCAGCGGCTCCGGGCTGGGATTGATCTGGAGCAATGGCGGCTCGCTG
>SMVB01071717.1_pt1 | contig 65260 bp, 67 predicted proteins | sample 2456461 | NCBI WGS metagenome assembly SMVB01 (sample SAMN11095934, study PRJNA526329) | marine sediment metagenome | biome: Marine sediment; feature: Surficial sediment; material: Deep marine sediment; isolation source: Hadal surficial sediment | place: Pacific Ocean | collected 2014-05 | depth...
AATCAACTACCACCCGCATAGCGGGTGGTTTGATGAAGGCCCCTCGAAGGGGCCTCCACCGTACGGAAGGGGGCTAAAGCCCCCTGAGGTTCAGCTGTTCCTGACGCTTTTCTTCCTCCTCTTGGTTTCGGATGTACTCCCGAATGACGGCCTCGTCTAAACCCACCGTGCTAACACAGTAACCGCGTGCCCAAAAATGGAACCCCGTGAAGTTCCTCGTCCTCCCCAAGTATTCACGATGGATTCGTATCGGGGATTTGCCCTTCAGAAACCCTACCGTGTTCGCCACGCTGTACTTCGGTGGAATACTCAGACACAAGTGGACATGGTCCGACATCACATGTCCCCCACCAATTCTACTCGCGACTGGTTGCACAGTTCCCGGAGGATCTTCCCGACACCCTTTCTCAAACTTCCGAACATCGCCTTTTTTCGGCACTTTGGGCTGAACACAATGTGGTATTTGCAGTACCATTTCACGTGCGATTGGCTCTTCCACTCTCGCATGTCGATCTCCTTTTTTGAACTTCCCGGTTCATTGAAAGGAGATCGTCTATCACACGCCGGAACGGCAGAGCCTCTTCGAGTCGCACCGCCGGAGGCGGTGGTTTACCTGTTGGAATTAGATCGTCGCGCCGGAGCTGCTGGCCGGCAGGTTCAGGTGCCGCCATTCCCTGGTGTCATCGATGGAGACGACCGTCGGCGCCGTGGTGCAGTTCGGTGTGGACAACCTCGAACTCCTCTACCTTCCGAGCGTCCCACGGGCCGCCCTCGTCCTCTCCCGTGGCCTCGATCACCGCCCACCTCACGGGGCCATGCCCGCCGTTTTCCGCTGGTTCAGGGAGCGTTCCGGTACTCTTCTTGACGAGCGCGAGCGCCGTCCCGAGTGTTGCTGGCGCCGACAAGCCCGCGAGCACGAGAAAGACCTGTCCTGTCGCCCGCCGCTGCGAGACGATGACGCCGTAACTCTTCCATCGCCCTCTGGCTGTCTTGGCGACGTACACGCGGCGTCCTACTTTCAACCCGCGTGCGCCTTTGAGGGAAAGCGCTCTTGCATCCGCTCCCTCGAGGCCTTTCACGCTCGCAACCGGAACCGCAAAGGTGCTCGGCGGCAGATTCTCGATCTTCGAGGACCAGACGAAGTGAAAGGGCAGCGTCTTGTCCGGCTCGCCGAAGGCCGGGACGCCGAACATCTCCGACATTATGCTCTCGGATGCCCAGCACGCGCGAGGGGATCCGATACTGCAGACCGACACGCGCTCGTCGAACAGCTCCGGTCTCGCCTTCCTCGTGTCCGGGTTGGGCCGAACGCCGGGCTTGAACTCGACGTCCACGATATCGACGAGCGTCTGGGGTCGAATGGCATTGATGCCGCCCTTGAGGGCCATCATCGCCCGCAGATCCCAAAGGCTCAGGTCTGCGCGGAGACTCTCGGAGCCTGGGTTCGAGCCGAGCAGCACGAGCACGTTCTCCTTGGCAACGAGTCCGGGGAGGATGCGAGGAGCCTCGAAAAGAGGTTTCTCCGCGAGGCTTTCTCCGAGAGCAGCAGACGCCCTTCTCGTCGCGGTCGGTGGCGACAAACGTGAGTGGGCTCTCATCACGCGAGCGAGAACGGCTGTGACCATCAATGGTTGCCGCATGGCGAGTGGGCTTCGCCTTCTGAGGGACCGGGATGAAGTCCGCCTAGGCCTTGGCCAGCCTTGGTTTTTCTCGACCGAGACGCTCGCCGTCGCGCCGCCGAGCGACGTCGCCCGAAAGTGCCCCCGGTGCAAGCGGGACATCAAAGCCGGCTCGGAGGCGGTGCGTTGTCCAGGGTGCGACGTCTGGTACCACCAGTCGGACGAATGGCCGTGTTGGACCTACGCCGAGACGTGCGTCCTATGCGAGCAACCCACTCAGTTTGCCGCGGGATACCGTTTCAACCCGGATGGACTTTGATGATTTCGATGTCGAGCCCCCCTGAATCCGGCAAGCACGTCGTGGTTGTGGGGTGTGGGCACCATCGGCTCGCACGTCGCGGCGCACCTCGCCAGAACGCCGGCCGTCGTGCGCGTCACCCTCGTCGATCCGGATGTCTACGACGCGTCGAATTTGCGGGGGCAGAGCATAGGCGCGGCGGACGTGGGACGAAAGAAAGTCCACGTCCAAGCTCGGCGCCTTCGCTCGATCGACCGCGGGCTCGCCGTCGCGACATGGGACGAGGTCGTCGAGAGCATGCCGCGTGGCCAACTTCGGGCAGATGTCATCCTCGCATGCCTCGATTCGCGGCGGGCGCGGCAAAGCGTCAATGAGCTGGCATTCGTTCTCGGCGTGCCTTGGATCGACGCCGGCGTCTCCTCCGAAGCCCATCTGGCCAGAGTCGACGTTTACCATCCGGGCAAAAGGAACCCTTGTCTCGAATGCGCGTGGGACGATCGAGACTACGCCGCTCTCGAGCAGCTTTATCCATGCTTGGCGGGTGGCTTAGGCGGCGGCGAGCCCGCGCCCACGAACGCGTCCTCGAGTCTCGGGGCTCTTGCGGCATCGCTTCAGATGATCGAATGCGAAAAGCTCATCTCGAGGAGCGCTCTCGCCGCTGACGGCGGTACGCAGGTTCTGATCGATGTGGGTCGGCACAAACATTACGTGACCCGTTTTCGTCGCAATCCTCGTTGCCGCTTGCCGTCTCACGAATCTTTGACGGTTGAGCCACTCTCGACAACGGCCCGGGATTTGACGCTTTCTGAGACCTTTGGGCTCGCGCGGCTCCGACGCGAAGCGTCCGAGGTCCACGTCGCCGGAAAATCCTTCATTCGCGGTTTCACATGCATGGGTTGCGCCCGCACGAGAGACGCTTTTCAGCTCGTCGTCGACGCCGTACGCCCACTTTGTCGGCTCTGTCGCCACCCGATGCGGGCCGCGGGACTGGACACCGTCGACCGCGTCGAGCTTCGCACCCTTCCGGCGAAGTGGCTCGGACGGAACCTGGCCTCGCTCGGCTTTCGTGCGGGCGAGATCGTGACGGTCGGCGACGCAAGGCAACAGCGGCACTTTGAGCTCGGAGGTACCCGCAATGACTCGAGGTAGAGACCCCATCTTTCGTAGCTTCCTCGAAAGGCAGTACGAGGACGGTAACGAATTCACGGAGACGAGCAAACGGGTCGAGCTCGTACCGCTTCATGGCTCGCCACCATCCCGCTATCTGGTGCGCTTCGATGCCAAAGGCCTCGTGCGCCACGGCGCCTCCGAACCGCAAGAAGCAACCTCCTTCACCATGGGCCTGTATTTTCACGACGGCTATTTGAGACGGACGAATCCGGGCCGTGTTCTGACGTGGCTGAGCCCGGTCGAGGTCTTTCACCCGAATATCGCAGCGCCATTCATCTGCATCGGGCCGGTGGCTCCGGGAACCGGTCTCGTCGATCTGCTCTACCGTGTGTACGAGGTAATCACGTTTCACAACGTCTCGCCCCGCGAGGACGACGCGCTCAACCGCGCCGCCTGCGCGTGGGCGAGACAGAACCGCCGTCTTTTCCCCCTCGACCGCCGTCCGTTCAAGAGCCTCACATGATGAAGGGCGCGTTCCGTAGGCTCGCTCGCGACGGCATCACCGTCGTCGAACGGCGTGACTGGCTCCACCTCCGGCGCCCGCTGAGTGCCGGGCGGGAACCGGTCTCTGACTGGCACCGGCTCGAGTGGAACCACCAGCTCGCGGGTGGCACGAAGCTCGCGCTCGCGAGCGACGGCAGGATCGAGCTTCGAAGCGAGATCCCAGTTTGCGACAAGGACCGTCTCTCCGAGCGCCTCGCCCGGACGCGCCAAGGGTTCAAGCAGGGCGCCGCGCAACACGATGGAGAGTCTTCGCGCCCGCGCCTATCGACGACCGAACCTCTCGAGCCTCTCGAGCCTCTTGATATTGCCCGACTCGAAGCGATGCTCGACGAGGGCGGCCGTGTTTTCCGACGCCGATCCGAAAGCGCACTCAGCGTCACGCTCCCGGGCGTCGTCGAGCGCCCCCTATGCCTCGAGTCGACGCCTCGATGGGCGGTTCGCGCCTCGCTCGATCTCGTCACGCTCGCGGACTGGTCCCCTGAGTCCCGAACCGCGTTCTGCCGTTTCCTCATGATGACGAACGGCACCCTTCGCCTGGCCCGCGCAAGCCTCGAGGGCGAACGAGCCCGGTTCGAGGTTTGCTACGACACCACGCCCACTCTGATCGATCTCGACCACGCCATCGTCGCACTAGAAGCGGCCTCTCGTTTCTACTACCGCGAAGCACGCGCTCTCAGCGAGCCTGTTTTGGCCAGCCGTTTCCTGGACTGGCTCGAAGGCCCTTCCGAGAGCTCACGAACGACCACTCACACCGAACACCTACAAACGCGAGCACGGCCACGTCGTCCGCTTGCTCCGCGTCACCCTCTGGGGATGTCCCGGCCGCTGTTGAATCTGGTCGGGTAGCGGCGGCACCAGTGAATACTCTCACGCAGCAAACTCATCGCTGTCAAGAGATTTCTGTTTGCTTCTAAGGGCGTGAACAAGAGCTGTCTCTCATCATTATTAATCTGGACGGGCCACCGGTCGCAAAGGCCGTGTTCCGATACGGTCGAGATGGCGCTCAGCATGTGGAGTGCGGCCGATGACCCTGGTTGACAACACAAGGACATTGGCTAAATTGGTGAGAACGAACTCCCGCTGCCTTGTTCAGAATGCGAGCGACGAGAGTTGCCAGCGCTCTCAGGCCGCCTCGCGCCATTCGTACCGGTGGTGCGGTCCGCCCACTCGCGGCAGTGCAACGACTCTCGCCGTTGAGGATGGCCGAGGTGTGGCATCTCTCTCGTTCGGCGTATCCTTGTGGAGCGCCAAGTGACAGCGGTCCTCGTGATAGTAGCTGATGTAAGACCGCACGAGGCGAATGAAATGACGCTCGCTAAGGACGACTACGTGTTCGAGGAGCTCTCGACGACAGCTGCCGATCCAGCGCTCGGCTGTCCCGTTCTGCCACGGGCTCCGATAAGAAATGCGAACAGGCTTTGTGCCCATGGCCCTTATAAACTCAACCACCGCAGGCTGAATATAGAGTCGCGGTCGAAGACCAGGTATCGCGGCGCGGTGTCGTACGGAAACGCGTCACGTAGTTGCTGCATCACCCACGCCGGCGTCGGATGGAACGTGGCGTTGAAGTGCAAGATATCTTGTACTTCAACGCCACGTTGCATCCGACAAGAAGAACAGGTGTCCCAAGGTGAGAAGAGGCCCGAGAAGTTCGCTGCGGCACGGAATACATGAACTGGCCTTTCTCGTCTTCATGATCGAATGCTGTGGTTCGTCTTGAACCCACATTACGGCTGCAAGAAGTTCACGAAAGAGAACGTGCGGTGGCACAAGCGCTGGACCCTTGGCGTCCCCATGGACTCTGTGGCCGCCGGAGCCCTCGCGATGTGCTCTTAGCTATTTCGTAAGCTCGCGGTGCACGCCTTCGATGTTCATGTCGAAGTGCTCGTCGTAGCGTGTCCAGTCCGTGTACTCCGAAAGCTCCACCGATTCTTGCATCTGCGCGAGTGTCTGACCTTTGTCGATGCCATCTTGAACGGCCGCAATCAGAGCCTTCATGTATCCGATATATTCCCCGACATTTTCCTTCTTCCCCGTCGGTCCGTGCCCGGGCGCGAGAATCTCGAAGTCGATCGCGTCCATTTTCTCGAGGGCGGCGAGCCACTCGTGTGGATCGGACCCGGACATGTTGCGCCATGGAACAACGCGAACGCCGACGGCATCCACCATGAACGCAACGCCGCGCTCGGGAACGTGGACGATGATGTTGCTCTCCGTCTCGGACGGTCCGGGGAAGATCAAGCGAACTTCCAAATCGTCCAGATAGAGAGAGGTCTCTTCGGCAAAAGTGATGTGGGGCGGGAGGATGTCCCCTTGAATGTGATCAAGCACCCCTTGATGCGCGATGATCGTCACGTCGTCACCGAACGCAGCGCCGCCGGAGACGTGGTCGGCGTGATGGTGGCTGTAGACGAGGTACTTGATGGGCGCCTGACTTATCTTGCGGATTTCCTCTACGTAGTGCGGCGCCGCTTCCACCGATTGCGGATCGGTCGCAAGAATGGCGCTGTCGGTGACAACGAAGAGCGAACGATGCGCGTTGTGGGTAAAGAGATAGACGTTCTCCGCTAGCTTCTCGACTTCGATCTTCGGTGTGTCTTGCACGGCCAAAGCTGCGCCCGCGAGCATCGTCAAGAGAACCAGCATTATTGTACGCGGCATGACCTAACCTCCCTGTTGGTTCGAGGATAGTAAGGCGGGCGGTCCACCGGACGCAAACCCGTGATCTTGATAAGATGGCGCCCTATGTTCGGACTCGTCGTCGCGCTTGCCCTCGCGCAATCCACACCTCTGAAGGTAGCCGCCGATGTCGGTTTCGCGCCGCACGCGATGGCCCTCCCGGATGGCTCCACCGAAGGCTTCAATATCGACCTCGCCGCGGAGATTGCCAAACGGCTCGGTAGGCCGGGCTACGAGATCGTGGACTCCGAGTGGTCAGGCATGTTTGCCGGTCTCGGCGCGAGAAAATTCGAGTTCATCATCGCCCCGACGACGGCGACACCCGAGCGGGCGCGGATGGTGCTCTTCACCGAAGGCTATCTCGACACGGATTATACGTTTCTGATTGGGAGACACTCGCCCGAAATCACGTCGCCCGAGGATCTGCGGGACAAAGCCATCGCGGTCAATAACGGCTCCGCCTATGACCTGTGGGCAACGGAGAACGCCGCGAAATACGGCTTCGAAGTGCAGCGTTACGGCAAGAACGCCGACGCGATCCAGGCCGTCCTGACGAGGCGCGCTTATGCCAACCTCGCCGCGCACTCGGTTGTGAGCTGGGCCGCTCAGAAAAATACGCTTGTGAAGACGAGCTACACGATCCGCTCGGGTCGGGCCTTCGCGATGGCCTTTCGCAAGGAAGACGCCGCCTATCGCAATCAAGTGGAAGAAATCCTGGAATGCATGAAGCTGGACGGCACTCTCGCATACATCCATGAAAAATGGCTCGGGGAGGCCCCGGCCGAAGGCTCGGCGGCCGCGACCGTCTACGAGGGCTATGGTGTTCCCGGGCTCGACGGCTTCGATCCCACGCCACACGAAGCGACGTGCCGCTAAGAGACGTCATCCTTCACATCGAAGGCCTCCGCAAATCCTTCGGCGATCTCGAAGTCCTCAAAGGCGTCGACCTCGAGCTTTCGCGAAAAGAGATGCTCTTCCTCATCGGCCCCTCGGGCTCGGGCAAGAGCACGCTCCTTCGTTGCTGCAACCGGCTGGAGGAGCCGTCCTCCGGCTTGATCTCGTTCGACGGCGAGAACATCTTGAGCGCCGAGATCGACGTGAACCGATTGCGCCAAAAAATGGGCATGGTGTTCCAGTCGTTCAACCTCTATCCGCACATGACGGCGCTCGGCAACGTGACGCTCGCGCTTCGAAAAGTGCTAAAGCGGCCGAAGCGCGAGGCCGAGGACGCGGGGCGGGCCGCGCTCGAGCAGGTCGGGCTGGTAGACAAAGCTGATGCTTACCCGAACGAGCTCTCTGGAGGCCAGAAGCAGCGGGTCGCCATCGCACGAGCGCTCGCGCTCGAGCCGCGCACACTCCTCATGGACGAGCCGACGAGCTCACTCGATCCAGAGCTCGTGGGAAGCGTGCTGAAGGTCATCCGTGAGCTGCGGGCGTCGGGGATGACCATGCTCATCGTCAGTCATGAGATGGCCTTTGCCCGTGAAGCCGCCGACCGCGTTCTGTTCATGGATGCGGGCGAGATCGTCGAGCAGGGAGACCCGGAAGCGCTCTTCACCGAACCGAGAGAAGCGCGCACGCGCGCTTTTCTCGAGCGTTTTCAAAGCTAATGGGATCGCTCGTCGACAGTTTCTTCAACGCGGAGATTCTGGCGCGAGCGCTGCCGGCCGTCACGGCGGGACTCTGGGTCACGCTGCAGCTAACGCTCGCCATCATCCCGACAGGCATCACACTCGGACTCGCATTAGCACTCGTGCGCGTACGGCGCCTTCGCCCTCTCAACATTCTGATCGTCATCTTCGTCGACGTATTTCGCGCGGTCCCTCCACTCGTCATCTTGATCGTGCTCTACTTCGCGCTCCCCTATCTCGATATCCGGCTCTCGGGATTCACCGCCGCGTGGCTCGGATTGAGCCTCGTCCTCGCAGCTTTTTCCGAAGAGATTTTCTGGGCCGGCATCTTGTCCGTCGACGAGGGCCAGTGGGAGGCCGCGCGCGCGACGGGACTCAGCTCGAGCGCGACGCTCGTCTACGTCGTCTTGCCTCAAGCGGTTCGCCTTGCCATTGCGCCGCTCACGAACCGCGCGATCGCGATCGGCAAAGGAACAGCTCTCGCCTCCGTCATCGCCGTACCCGAGATCCTCAATCAAGCGACGAGCATCCAAGCGCAAACGGCCAACCCGTCGCCGTTGACGCTCGCGGCAATGGCCTACCTCGTGCTGTTTCTTCCACTCGTGGTGGCGAGCCGATGGGTGGAATCGCGCTTTGGCTGGAGGCATTGATGGAATCTCTCATCGACAGCTTCTTCAATCCCGAGGTCATGAAAGCGAGCCTGCCCTACTTGGTTCGTGGGCTCGTCATGACGCTTCAGCTCTCGTCAATCGTCATCCCGACAGGCGTCGTGAGCGGCGCCGTGCTCGCGATTCTCTTCACCTCCCATCACCGATGGCTTCGCGCTCTCCTCATCGTCTATGTCGATTTCTTCCGCGCTTTCCCGCCTCTCGTCCTCGTGATCTTCGTGTTCTACGGGCTTCCTTATCTCGGGATCGAGATTTCGAATCTCGCTGCCGTGAGCCTCGCTCTTGTCTTGAACACGTCGAGCTTCTACGGGGAGATTTTTCGCGCGGGCATCGAGAGCATTCCAGCCGGGCAGTGGGAAGCGGCACGAGCGACAGGGCTCTCTTCGTTGCAAACGATGACCTATGTCGTCTTGCCACAAGCGACGCGCAACGTGCTTCCCGACCTCGTGAGCAATACGCTCGAAGTGGTGAAGCTCACTTCGCTCGCGAGCGTTGTCGCACTTCCAGAGCTTTTGCGGATGGCGCGCATTGCGCAAGGCGTAACCTTCAACCCCACGCCCCTCGTGATGGCCGCGCTCGTTTACCTCGTGTTCCTTTGGCCCCTCGTCCGGCTCTTGAGCTCTATGGAGCGCCGTTTGGCTGCTCCCGTTTGAGTTAGAATCATGCCATGAACGATATCGCTACGCTCCTGACCGAGCCGGCAACCACGGTCGCGGTCGTCGGCGCAACGGACAATCCGAGCAAATACGGCTACGTGATTTATCGGGACCTCAAGCGCAAGGGGTACAGCATCTATCCGGTCAACTCGAACCGCTCCGAAGTCGACGGCGACAAGGCTTATTCGAAGCTCGCCGAGATTCCAGAGAAGCCGACGATCGTGAACATCGTCGTGCCGCCCGCCGAGACGGTCCAAGTATTGGAACAGAGTCTTCTGCTTCATCTCATGAATGTCTGGCTCCAACCCGGCGCCGAGAGCCCGGAAGCCATGGCCTTTCTGCAAGAGCACGATTTCAACTACCTCGCCAACGCTTGCATCATGATCGAAAGCCGTCTCGCGGTTCGGTGACCGGTAAACGTGAAGCGTGAAACGTGAAGCCCATCGTCGTCATCAATCCCAACTCGACCGAGGAAGTCACCCGCGGCATCGACGGCGCGCTCGACCCGCTTCGGCTCGAAGGCGGCCCGCCGCTCGAATGCGTTACGTTGAAAGAGGGGCCGCCCGGCATCGAGTCGCAAGCGCATGCCGATGCTGTCGTCGCACCGCTCTGTGAGTTGATCCGATCACGCGACGACTCCGCGAGTGCTTTCATCATCGCGTGCTATAGCGATCCCGGATTGCATGCGGCGCGCGAGACGACGTCGAAGCCCGTGCTCGGGATTGCCGAAAGTGCCATGGTCACGGCCCTCACTCGCGGGGAGCGCTTCGGCATCATCTCGATTCTCGACGCGTCGATCCCGCGGCACCAGCGCGCGGTGCGCGCCGCGGGTCTCTCCGCTCGTTTCGCCGGCGACGTGCCGATAGGCGTTAGCGTGGTCGATCTCGCGGGCGAAGACGAGGTTTTCGGAAAACTCGTCACCGCGGGCCGACGCTTGCGTGACGACGACAGCGCGAACGTGCTCATCCTCGGTTGCGCCGGGATGGCGCGTTATCGGAAACGGCTCGAGGACACGCTCGGCATGCCCGTCATCGATCCCACGCAAGCGGCGGCGACCCTCGCCATCGGCGCGGTTCGGCTTGCCTGAGAACGCTTTGCGATGACACAAGGAACCCCCGCCTATCGCGACGCCGAAGTCGATGCGGGCCTCGCGGCCTCGATGCTCGGCTGCGCCGAATCGGATATTGGTGAAAGCGCCACCGAGATCGTCTCGACGGGGCTCTGGTGGATGATCATCCCCGTACGTTCTCTCCGGGCCATGTCCGCGCTCTAGCCCGATCAACGCCTCATCGAGAGTGTTTGCCGCGAGCGCGGCGCGATCGGCATCACAAATTAACACTATAAGGACGTTGGAGCATTTCAAGAATAAACGCTCGCTCCGCACCCGTTAGGTAGTTCAAACGGCAACCCTTTAAATAGCAACCACTTAGTTTGACGAGCCTTGTTTGGCGCACTTTTTGCAGGTTTTTCTCGAGAAGGTGCTGAGCGTTGGAGTAGGCCGTATGGGAAGCGTCAATATCACCCTGGAGCGCGCCGTGTTCGTCGAAGCCTGCCAGGAAGGCTGGAACCCGCAAACCGCCGTGCGCCAGACCGTCTGGAAAGACGACACCGTGCACGAGGAGCTCATCGTGTTTCCGTCGCTACGCGAAGCGCTCAGCTACGCACAAAACGCCTTCGTCACCGAAGACGGACCCCAGGCCGCAGCCGCCTAAGGCCCGCGTGCTATCCTCCGCGCGCTGTGGACTGCGCGCGTAATTTCGGCCCCTTCGAAGGCAAGACGTGGATCAACTGCTCCCACCAAGGCGCGCTGCCGCCGGTCGCGGTCGAAGCGGTCGAGGAAGCCATCCGCTGGAAGCAAGCCCCGTTCAACTTGACCTCGGATCGTTTCACCGAGGTCCCCGCTGTGCTCCGACAAACGTTGGCACGGCTCATCGGAGCGGATCAGAAAGACATCGTGCTCGCGAACAGCGCCTCCTATGGACTGCACTTGCCAAACGATACGCCGAGATGAAAATACGCGCGATGGCGAAGTTCCCCCTCGAGAACCCGAACCCAATCATGCGGGTCGGACCAAACGGCGCCATCGAGTTTGCGAACGAGTCGGCGCTTCGGCTTTTGAAGCGCCTCGACGCGCAATACGAGCTGCGCGTTCCCGCGTGTTTGAAGTTGAAGGGTTGGATGGTGGACACGATCGAGAAAAGAAGCATCCCTGAAGAACAGCTCGTCGGCCGAGTCCGCGAGCTCGTCAAAACCCAGACGTAAGACCTTTACTTTGGCGGGGGCACGACACCGGTCTGGCTCGTGATGAGGCCGTAATGCTCGATGCGCCGGTGTTTGTCGAAGTTGAAGACGTTCTCTTTGATGTCGCGCCCGACGTCGAGGTCGCAGTCATAGGCGATGAGCTCGTCCTCTTCCGTGATCGATTGCGCGACAATCTCCCCGGTGGGCGCCACGATAGCTGAGCCTCCAATAAGCCCGTAGCCGTCTTCCTTGCCCGCTTTGCCCGCGGCAACCACCCACGTGCCGTTTTGATAGGCGCCTGCCTGAAGCGACAAGAGGTGATGGAACATGCGCCGATGGACCGGCTCGCTGTGATAGATGTTGTCGGTCGGCGTGTTGTAACCGAGCACGACCATCTCGACGCCTTGAAGCCCCATCACACGGAACGTCTCCGGCCAGCGCCGGTCGTTGCAGATGCACATGCCGAGGATGCCGTCGAAGGCACGCCAAACGGGAAAGCCAAGATCGCCGACCTCGAAGTAGCGCTTCTCCAGGTGCTGGAAGGGCGCGTCCGGCCGGTGATCCGCGTGTCCCGGAAGATGGATCTTGCGATACTTCCCGAAGATCGAGCCATCCGTGTCAACGAGAATCGCGGTGTTGAAGTGACGCGCGCCGTCGAGCTCCGCGTAGCCGAGATGAAAGCCGATACCGAGCCTTTTCGCTTCTTCGAAAAGAGGCGCCGTCTCCCGGCCCGGCATCTCTTTTTCGAAATAGGCGTCGACGTGTTCTTGGTTTTCCATGTAATAGCGCGGGAAGAACGTCGTGAGCGCGAGCTCGGGGAAGACGACGAAGCCGCAACCCGAGCGATGGGCTTTACCAAGAAGAGCAATCAAGCGCTCGACGACCGAGCCGCGACTATCGGCAAGATGGATCGGCCCGAGCTGCGCGGCCGCGACTCGCAGTTGGCGCGCCACTACCAGGCCTCACCAAAACCGTAGCGCGCCATGAGGCCCGCTTCGTGCGAGCCGCGCCCTAGGGGCTCAGCCGAGCTCGGCTTCTCCCGCGGGATGAAGAGACCACTGCCTTTTTCGGCTTGGAGCTCGCCCGCGTCCACGACAACGCGGCCCCGGCTGAGCACCGTCAACGGCCACCCCGTCACCTTGCGTCCTTCGTAGGGCGTGTACCCGACATTGTCATGAAGGTTCTCCCAAGCGATGGTGACCTCTTTCTGCCCGTCCCAGATGACGAGATCCGCGTCCGCACCAACGGAGATGCTGCCCTTGCGTGGAAACATTCCATAGAGCTTGGCCGCCCGCGTCGACGTGAGGTCGACAAATTGATGGAGGTCGATCCGCTTCTTCAAAACGCCTTCCGAGAACAGGAGCGGCATCCGTACTTCGAGGCCGGGCACGCCGTTCGCAATCTTGTTGAACGGAGCCTCCTCGCCTTGGGAAAGCTTCCCCGTCTCGTCGAAACGATAGGGCGCGTGGTCCGACGAGAAGACTTGAAAAGTGCCGTTGGCCAGACCGCGCCAGATGGCTTCTTGCGACGCAACGTCTCGAGGCGGCGGGCTGCAACAACACATCGCACCCGCCATGTCCGGCTGGTCGAGGTCCTCCGCCGTGAGGAAGAGATATTGAGGACAAGTTTCGGCAAAGACTTTGAGCCCGCGCCGCTGCGCCCGCTGGATCGCCTCCATGCCGTCTTCGGCGGAAACGTGCACGATGAGGCACGGCGTGTCGAGAAACTCTGCGAGCGAGATCGCGCGCGATGTGGCCTCCCCTTCCGCAAGGCGCGGATGGCTGACGGCATGAAACTTCGGCGCTCGCGCGCCGAGGTCGAGAAGCCGCTTCGTCACCCATCGGATGATGTCGTGATTCTCGGCGTGGATCATCGTGAGAGCGCCTTCGCGCCGCGCGAGGTGGAAGACGTCGAGCATCTGATAGTCGTCGAGCCGAAGTGCGTCATAGGTCATGTAGACCTTGAACGACGTATAACCGTTTCGGATGAGCTCGGGCAGCTCGTCCTGTAACACCGACTCGCTCGGGTCCGAGATGATGAGATGAAATCCGTAATCGATGACGGCTTTCTCTTTGGCCTTCATGTGATAGTCCGAAACGACGTCGCGCAGGGAGTCGCCTTTGTGCTGCGCCGCAAAGGACAGAATGGTGGTCGTGCCGCCATGCGCCGCGGAGACGGTCCCCGTGTAGAAATCGTCGGCGCACATGATGCCGGAGGAGGAGAGCTGCTCGATGTGGGTGTGGCTGTCGATGCCTCCGGGAAAGACGTAGTTCCCTTCCGCGTCGATCTCCCGCTCGCCCTTCGGGAGCTTTTTCCCGATCGCGGCAATCGTGCCGCCTTTGATGCCGATATCGCAAAACACTTCTTCCGTCGCGGTAACGGCGTTGCCGTCGCGTATCACTAAGTCGAAATCCATAACGGCCCGTATGGTAGCATCCCCCCGCCGACCATGACTCTCGCAACCATCGACTGGATCATCATCGTCACCTATTTTGCGATCGCGCTCGGCGTCGGTCTTACGTTCCGCAAGCGGGCCGGGTCGAGCCTCGACGAATTCTTTCTCTCCGGGCGCTCCCTCCCCTGGTGGATTGCCGGTACATCCATGGTCGCGACCTCCTTCGCCGCGGACACGCCGCTCGCAGTCACGGCTCTCGTCGCGCGCCACGGGATCGCGGGCAACTGGTTCTGGTGGTCTTTCGCGCTCGGCGGCATGGTCACCGTGTTCGTCTACGCGCGGCTCTGGCGCCGCGCCGCCGTCATGACCGATGTCGAGCTCGTCGAGCTTCGCTACGGAGGTAAGCCCGCGGCCTTTCTTCGCGGCTTCCGATCGATCTACATCGCGTTTCTCGTGAACTCGATCATCGTCGGTTGGGTCACGGCAGCCATGCTCAACGTGCTCAAGTTCACCGTGTTCTCGGGGACGGAAGCCGCAACGGGTACGAGCGACTGGCTCATCATCCTCGCGCTCTTCGCGATCGTCGGCCTCTACAGCACCCTGTCGGGGCTTTGGGGCGTTGTCATCACGGACTTTCTCCAGTTCATCGTCGCTATGGGGGGCTCTATCGTGTTCGCGTTCTATTGCGTGCGCCACGTCGGTGGGCTCGACGCGCTGCGTGAGCGCTTGGTAACGAGCTACGAAGGCGGCGAACAAATCCTGCGCTTCCTGCCCGACTTCTCCGCCGCCGATCCGTGGATGCCCCTCAATATTTTTCTCATCATGCTCTTTGTTCAGTGGTGGGCGTCCTGGTATCCGGGCTCGGAGCCCGGCGGCGGCGGCTCGACAGTACAGCGCATGGCGTCGTGCCGGAGCGAGCGGGACTCGCTTCTCGCAACCCTGTGGTTTCAGCTCGCGCATTATTGTTTGCGACCGTGGCCATGGCTTCTCGTCGCGCTCACGGCGCTCGCCGTCTATCCCGACCTTCGTGAGCTCGACGATCCCGGCGTCGGCTTTCCCATGCTGATCCGCGACCTGGCCCCGGCCGGGCTCCGCGGCATCATGCTCGTCACGTTCTTCGCGGCGTTCATGTCCACCATCAGCACACAGATCAACTGGGCTGCCTCTTATCTCGTCGGCGATTTCTACAAGAGGTTCTTGAAGCCCGACGCCTCAGAAAAACACCTCACACGCGTTTCCCGCTTGGCGACGATCGGGGTCATCGTCGTCTGCATCGGCTCGTCTTGGCTCATGCGCGGAATTCCCGTCGACGAGGCTTGGAAGTTTTTGGCGGCGCTTGGTGCGGGCACGGGCGCGGTGTTCATGCTACGTTGGTTCTGGTGGCGCGTGAACGCGTGGTCGGAGATCAGCGCGATGATCGCGTCACTCATTTATTTCATCATCGTGAGCCGCTACGTCGAATCGAACGAGCACCGGCTCGCGATCGTGGCGGCGCTCACGATTCCCACTTGGCTTCTCGTGACGTTTCTTACGCGGCCTGAGAATGACGCGACGCTCGATGCGTTTTACGAGAAAATCCGGCCGGGTGGCGCGGGCTGGAAACCTGTGGCGGCGCGGAAGCCCGGTGTGGACGTGGACCAGCATGTCGTGATGTCTTTCGTCACCGCATTTGTGGCGACGGCCGTCGTGTATTTGACGATCCCGGGGGTGGGGCTCATCCTTTTCGGCGAAACAAGTCGAGGGCTCATAGCACTCGGGGGCGCTGCCCTGTGCTGCGTCTCCGTGTACAAGCTCGTTCACCGACTCGGCTGGGAAGGACAGACACAGTAGCCCACAGCCCGCCGTCGAGCGGTTGCTTTTCGGAGACCACCCGTGTCATCGTGCCTCGCGCGACAGGAGGTTCAAATGAGCGAGAAAGAACCAAAGGAACCGTCGCCTCGTGAGGCGCTTCTTCAAATCGTCAACGGCTATATGATTTCCCAGGCAATCTATGTGCTCGCCAAGCTGGACATCCCGGACGCGTTAGCCGACGGCCCCATGAGCTCCGAGGAGCTCGCTGGCACCGTCGACGCGGACCCGCGGTCGCTCCATCGTGTTCTGAGAAGCGTTGCTGGTGTCGGCGTCCTGTCGCAAGACGATGATGGCCGCTTCGCGCTCACTCCGATGGGCAAGCTTCTGAGGAGCGACGTGGAAAGTTCGGTCAAAGGCTGGACGATCATGCGCGGGGAGCCGGTCCTGTGGCGACCCTGGGGTGAGATTCTCCATAGCGTGAAGACAGGTAAGCCCGCCTTCGACCACGTGTTCAGCAAACCCGCCTTCGACTCCCTTCGCGACCACCCAGATGACGCCCGCTTGTTCGACGAAGCTATGCGATCGATTTCCGGGTCAAGTTCAGCGCCGTAGCGAACGGGTATGACTTCGCGGAGGTCGATACACCCGTAGATATTGAGGGCGGCGATGGCGGAATGAAACGGAGATCCTCGAAGCCCACCCCGACGTGAAAGGTACGATCGCGGAGCTTCAGCACGTAGTCGATCACGCCAAAGAGTGCATAGAAGCCGCAGGCCTCACCGATCGTTGCAGATGTGTGCCGGTGGATATTCTCGAGAAAGTCCCCGAAAGAGATGCGTACATTTTGGGTAACGTCATCCACGATTGGAACGATGAGCGTTCACGCCTGATCCTCTCGAACTGCCGCAAAGCGATGCGCGAACAGGGCACGCTCTTGCTCGTCGAGTTGGTCATCACGCCGGGAAACGAGCTCCACCTCGCGAAACTCGTGGACGTCGAAAAGCTCGTCATGACCGACGGAGGCCGAGAGCGCACGGAGAATGAGCGCCGCTTGTCTTAAAATACACGTTACCAAGGGTGACACTCGCCAGCTTCTCCCACCTGAAACCCCTGCACCTGAACTCCGTAAAGCCACCCGGGAGGATATTGTTTTCAGGAGACTCCTTGCTCGACCGTTACTCAGAGCTCGGCGCCCACGACTTACTTCATCTCGCATCCTACAAGCGACGTGAAACAGGACGATCATGACCTACGAACGCGCGCTCAGCGCGCCATTCGAAACGTAGCGGCGTTTCGCGTAATCGCGTGTCTCACGTGAGTCACGATTTCCACAGTTTTCCCACAGGCCCCGAAGCACTTTTCCACAAAAAACGTTTCCGCGGAAACGTTTCACCGCTGCCATCAGACGGCGAAAGGCTCCGAGGAGCCAATAGGGGGCGCACTTCAATGCTCGATGACGGATTCCCATCCCACAATCCTGACGTGCACCGCTCAGAGGAACGGCGCACAGATCCGCGAGTCGACGCGCACCTCGAGCAGCTGGCCGCCTAAATCATGCCCCGAGCACAATGACGCCATCTAGCCTACGGGAAGCCTTCTCGAACGTGATCAAAGTGGCGGGGATCATCCCATACTGTGCGTGTATCATCCGATCCACGAATCCCGGTTTCTGGGATGAACCCTTGATAGACTCGAGCGCCTGAACGGCGACACCGTTTTCTTCCGGCTCTACAAACCGCGATCGTAGAAAATCCAGCAGCACCCTGACAGCTGCTTTCTTCGGCACTTGGTAGTGGGCCTGCAATGCGAAATAAGCTTCCGACACGACCAGGTCGGAAACGAACGCTCTTCGACCGGCAGACTTCAGCTCTTTGAGAAATCCCAGCGCCTCGTCAGCTTGATCGGAAGGCTCGGCCGTCAAGAGTCGAAGAACCACAGAGGTATCGAGGCCCACGGTAGGCGCTAAATCAGAGCTCGCCACAGCTGCGCGCCTCTGCGACGCTTTTGCGAATAGACTTCATATCGTGTCGCTTGCCCTTCGCGTAACTTCTTAGGCTACCGAACCACGGAGTCTCGATGTCCGCAGCAGGCTTTATAACCCAGACCTTTTCCCCATCCACAATCAGTGAGTCAACAATCAACGCATCACCCGGCTGCAATCTCATCTCCTCACAGAGCTTCTTGGGGAGCGTTGCTTGACGTTTCGCCGTTATTCTAATTACAGTCATGGTGATAGCTCCTTACCATTTTACAGTAGAGTAAGGCGTGATTCTTGTCAAGATAGTCCAATCAAGTCCCACTCAATCAGGCGTGATGTGGAAATCAGGGCATCGTGTGCGTGAGGAGTTGGGGTCGAGTGTCGTCTTGTGGGGCTATGTTCCGCTCTACTTTACTTTGGCGGTGCGCCAGAATGAGGCGTATCAGAGCGGGCTCGGTGACGAAAGCAACGATCTTCATCTGGGCCCGCGGGGCGGGTCAACGACGCCGCTCGGAGGCTTAACGCGGCGTTCGGAGACCTCTAACTAGCTGCGTTTCACGCAATCGCGTGCCTCACGTGAGTCACGATTTCCACAGTTTTTCCACAGGCCCCGAAGCACTTTTCCACAAAAAACGTTTCCGCGGAAACGTTTTCGCCTCTGCATCCGACAGCAACAGGCCCCGAGGAGCCAAGAGGGTGCTCGGGGCAAGCAACGGCACTACTCGACGGGGACGCGCTCTTTCAGCACCTCGAACCAGTTGACGACGACGTGGATCGTCTCAGCCTGCGAAGATGGGCCGCCACGAACCATAACGAATCTCTTCCCGTCAGGGGTCACGTCGTAGTTCCGGCCGATGTAATCGGAGTAAAACACATCGCGGATCGGGCGTGGCGTCCCCGCCCTGAGCTCGGGCTCCGTCAGTAATAGATCTGACGTCACAAAGCACCACGGGCGCCCCCCGTTGACGGAGACTTTCTGAAGCTTTCCGTCCGCCCAATAACCGATCCACCGCCCATCCGGAGAGCCCATGCTGACCAAGAAACGTCTTCGCATGGGGACATCAGACAGCGTAAAATCGCCTACGAATCAAGATGGCACTCGAAGCTGGGACCAGGCTAGGCGACTACGAAATTCTCTCGCCCATCGGCGCCGGAGACATGGAGAGGTCTATAAAGCGCGAGACGTGCGCCTCGACCGTATCGTGGCCATCAAGGTTCTACCGGCGCATCTTTCCGAGAACGCCCAGCTGCGGCAGCGCTTCGAGCAGGAGGCGCGCGCGATCTCGAGCCTCAATCATCCGAACATTTGTACGCTTCACGATATCCACCTTCGCCAAGGCTCCGGCGGACAAGCCGGCTATGACGTCGATGTGGACTTCATGGTGATGGAGTACATCGAAGGGGAAACGCTTGCCCAGAGAATCGCGCGCGGCGCTATCCCGTTGGAAGAGGCCATCGAGATCGGCTTGCGGGTGGCGGATGCGCTCGACAAAGCGCACCGAAACGAGATCGTACATCGTGATGTGAAGCCCGGAAACATCATCTTGACGAAGTCCGGGCCCAAGCTTATCGATTTTGGACTGGCCAAGCGTCGTGTGACCGGAAGCAGCGAAAGCGATGCGTCGGCGGTCACGGAACAAAAGCCGTTAACGGAAGAAGGCGCGATTCTCGGAACGTTCCAGTACATGGCGCCGGAGCAGGTAGAGGCTCTGGATACGGATGCGCGGACCGACATCTTCGCCTTCGGCGCGCTTCTCTACGAAATGCTGACCGGACGAAAGGCTTTCGAAGGCAGGAGCCAAGCGAGCCTCATCAACGCCATCCTGTCTTCGGAGCCGCAGCCGATCGCCGAGCTTCGTCCTACGACACCTAGCAGGCTCGGGCGCATCGTACGGCGCTGCTTAGCGAAAGATCCTGACGATCGCTGGCAGTCGGCGCGCGACATGGTGCTCGAGCTTTCGTCTCTGAGCGACGAAGTCGACGCACCGTCGCCTATGGCGCCGGCATCCAGAACCGGTGAGCGGCTCCTTTGGACTCTAGCCCTAATGGCTGTTGCGATAACGGGTGTCGTGCTCAGGCATTCGGGAACCGCGGACACGACGCGGTTGTCTGTATCGCTCCCGCCGGGGCACCAACTCCTGGGCGGTAGTAGCGCCTTAGGACGAATCGCATCCTTCGACATCTCACCGGACGGCCGGAACATCGTGTATGCAGCCCGGAGCAGTTTAGGGAGACAGCTCTACCTTCGCCGGCTGGGAGATTTCGAGGCCGTCGCCATTCCGGGTACGGAAGGCGCCTCAATGCCGTTTTTTTCTCCGGACGGAGAAAGGATCGCTTATTGGGCCGGGCCCGGGCTGGGTAGTCTCCGAAAGATTTCGATAGCCGGCGGGGCGTCTACGAAGATTTTCGATGGGAACTTTCGTAACGGTGGGAGCTGGGGACCGAACGGAACGATCGTGTTCGGCGGCCCGCAATTATCGCGCGTCCCCGAAGATGGCGGCGTGCTCGAGCCAATCGGCACAACGGAGCCCAATAGCGTTTTTTCCTGGCCACAAGTGCTGCCGGACGGCAAGGAAGTCCTCGTCACCGTGGCGCGGCGAGACCATGACCGCATCGTTGTGGTTTCGCTCGAAACGGGCGAGGCACGCACGGTACTCGAAGGATACGGTAGTGCTCGCTACGTCTCGAGCGGCCACCTTATCGTTCACGACGTGCCGACAGCGAACCTGCTCGCCGTCGGCTTCGATCTCGCGAAACTCGAGGCTCACGGCGCCCCCGTGCCGGTCGTCGAGAACGTGTACGCGTCGCCACGCGGCTTCGCTCAATTCGCGGTTTCTGAAACCGGGGTCCTCGCCTATGCGCCCGCCGGACAAGGAGGCAACGCGCTCATCTGGGTGGATCGCGAAGGCCGCGCGAGCGAAGCCTGGGAAATCGAAAGAGGCGCCTACACCCATCCGCGCGTCTCGCCGGACGGCAGCACGCTTCTGTTCCTAGAGATACAAACGACAGGAGCCTCCGATTCCGATATCCTCATACTATCGGATGGCGGTGAGCCGGTTCGGTTTCTCTCGAGCCCGTTCAGGGAGCTGTCCCCCATCTTTTCCCCGGACGGTCGCTACATCGCCTACGTTTCAGACGAATCGGGACGATCCGAAGTGTACGTGCGTCCGTATCCTGCCGGTAACCAGAAGTGGGCCGTCTCGACCGACGGCGGCCAAGAGCCGGTCTGGTCCCGCGATGGGCGAGAGCTCTTTTATCGCAGCGGCACCAAGATGATGGTCGCCACCGTGCGTCTCGGCTCTTCCTTCGAGGCGGACAGACCGCGGCACCTGTTCGAAGCAACGTACTTCACAGACGGCGCCCACCCCCGCCTACGACGTCGCACCGGACGGCCAACGCTTTCTCATGATCCAGGACAACGAAGAAGAACGCACACCAGTTGAACGTCGTCATCAACTGGTTCAAGGAGTTGAAGACAAATGTGCCCAACCCCTAGTCGTGTATGGGTCGTCATCGCGCTGACCGCGGCGAACCTGGCCACCGCGCAAACCTCCTACAGCCCCGAGAGCTTCGCCGCTCTCGAGTGGCGCAACATAGGACCGAACCGAGGCGGCCGATCAATCGCCGTGGCCGGAAGCCCGAGCCGGCCGCTCGAGTATTACTTCGGCGCCACTGGTGGCGGGCTTTGGAAGACCACCGATGGCGGCGTAAGCTGGCGGCCCATGACCGACGGCCAGATAAATAGCTCCTCCGTCGGCGCGGTGGCCGTCGCGCCGTCGAATCCCGACATCATCTATATAGGCATGGGCGAAGTGCAGCTTCGCGGAAACGTCATGCAAGGCGACGGCATATACAAGTCCACGGACGCGGGCGCGAGCTGGGAGCACATGGGACTCGCCGCGACACGCGCCGTCGCACGCATTCGCGTCCATCCCGAAAACCCCGACCTCGTCTACGTCGCCGCACTCGGCGATCCGACCGGCGGAAACGACGAGCGCGGAATTTTTCGAAGCCGAAACGGCGGCCAAGATTGGGAGAAGATTCTCTTCGAGAGCCCGCAGACGGGCGCGGTCGATCTGTTGCTCGACCCGTCGAGCCCAAACGTTCTCTACGCCTCGATGTGGCAGGTCTACCGCAACGCCTATCAGCTCTGGAGCGGCGGCCCGGAGTCGGGACTCTTCAAGTCGACCGACGGCGGCGATCATTGGACCGCGCTCACGACGAAGCCGGGATTTCCCGTAGGTCCTCTTGGAAAGATCGGCATTGCCATCGCCGCCAATGGCAGAAGGCTCTACGCCGTCATCGAGGCCGAGGCCGGCGGGCTCTACCGCTCAGACGACCGAGGCGAAAGCTGGGAGCACGTGAACAGCTCCCGCGATCTCTGGCAACGTTCCTTCTACTTCAATCGCGTCGCGGCCGACCCGAAAGATCCGGACACCGTCTACGTTTTGAACTTTCTTCTGTTCAAGTCGGAAGATGCCGGCGAAACATTCGAGCAAGTGCGCACGCCGCACGCGGACCATCATGAGCTTTGGATCGACCCGAACGACCCCACGCGCATGATATGCGGCAATGACGGCGGCGGGACGGTCTCGACGAATGGCGGTGTGAGCTGGACGCCGCAAAACTACCCGACAGCGCAGATGTATCACGTCAACACCACGGCGGAATTTCCCTATCACGTCGTCGGCGCCCAACAAGACAATTCAACGGCGGCGGTTCCGAGCTACGTCGATGGATGGTGGACGACGCCTCGAGGGCGGCCCGGCGATGATTACTACGCGGTGGGCGGCGGTGAGAACGCCTATGTCGCCACGCATCCTGGCAATCCCAACGTCTTTTTCGCGGGCGCGACGAACACGCTTACCCGCTTCGATCGAGCAACAGGCGCCGCGAGCGACGTGCAGCCCTATCCGCGGATCTTCATGGGCGAGTCGTCACGCGACATCCCGGAGCGCTGGAACTGGGTCTACCCCATCGTGATGACACAGAGCGTGCCGCACACACTCTACGCGGGCTCGCAGCACGTTTGGCGCTCGCGCGACGAAGGGATTTCATGGGAAAAGATCAGCCCCGACCTCACGCGCGCGGACCCTGAAACCCTTGGGCCTTCCGGCGGACCCATCGTACTCGACCAAGACGGGCCTGAAGTCTACGCGACCGTCTTCACCATCGCCCCTTCGGAGCGGGACGCTCGAGTCGTCTGGGCGGGCTCCGACGACGGACTTGTGCACATAACAAGAGACAGCGGGACCGAATGGCGCAACGTTACGCCGAAAGCAATGGTGCGCGACACAAGGGTCAGCCTCATCGAAGCGTCCCCCCACGACCCGGCGGCGGCCTACGTCGCCGCGAAACGAAACCAAATGGGCGACCGCGCGCCGTACATCTGGAAGACCGACGATTACGGCGAAACCTGGACGTCGATCACGAGCGGCATCGCGGCCGAGGACTTCGTCCACGCGATTCGAGAGGACCCCAAACGGGGCGGCCTTCTCTATGCCGGGACCGAGCACGGCATTTACGTCTCTTTCAACGACGGCGAGCGCTGGCAGTCGCTATCACTGAATCTTCCCGACGTGCAGGTACCGGACCTCATCGTCGAAGAGCGCGACCTCGTCATCGCAACTCACGGGCGGTCCTTTTACGTGCTCGACGATATCGGGCCGCTCCGGCAAGTCGGGCGCGCATCGTTTCGTCCTACCGACGCCGTCCGCCGTATTTATCCCGCCAACATCGACCTGTACCTCGAGCCTTCGGAGCGCGTAGACGCCGTCGAGATTCTCGATGCGCGAGGCGAGCTCGTGCGTCGCTTGTCGATCGATGGGCTCGAGACGGGTTTGAATCGGCTGGTGTGGGACCTGCGCTACGCCGGCGCGACCGTGTTCGAGGGGATGGTGCTCGAGAGCCCGAGCCCGCGCCGCGGACCTTGGGCGCCGCCGGGCTCTTATAGCGCTCTCATCCGCACGTCACGCCAGGCCACGACGGAAGCGTTCGCAGTGCTGAAAGACCCGCGGCTCGAGCACGTCTCGATCGCCGACCTCGAGGAGCAGTTTCGCTTGGCGAGCCAGGTTCGCGATCGAACGAGCGAGGCGAATGAAGCCGTCATCGCGATTCGTCAGCTCAAGAAAGAGCTGGACGCATCGGGCGCACCCCGATCGCTCGCCGAGCGACTGACCACCATCGAAGCCAATCTCTACCAAATCAAGAACCAGAGCCCAAAGGACAAGATCGCTTTCCCGATCCAGCTCAACGACCGGCTCGCGGGCCTCTTGTTCAACATCCAGCGCGCCGACGGACGGCCGAACCGCGCGCACTACCAGGTCTTCGATGAGTTATCGACTGAGCTCGACGGTTACCTCTCGGAGCTAGAGAAGGTCGTGAGCGAAGCGCAAGAAGCGCTTGCGAGTCGCTAGCCTACGGCCTAAGATTTCATCGTGAGGAGAATATCGATGTCGAAGAGAACCACAATCGCAGCCCTCCTGCTCGTCGCTACCGCGGGATTCGGCGAAGACAAAGTTCACATGCTCACCGTCGACGGCGAGGGCTCGCGTTATTGGCCCAGCTGGCGCGGGCCGTCGGGCCAAGGCTACGTTGTAGGCTCCGGTTACCCCGATCGCTGGTCGGACTCCGAGAACGTGATCTGGAAAGTCGCCGTGCCCGGCGCGGGCAACTCCTCACCCATCGTTTGGGCCGATCGAATCTTTCTGACGACAGCCGAAGAAGGCGGGAGGCGCCTCTCTCTCTTGAGCTACCGCCGCTCGGACGGAAAGCTGCTTTGGAAGACCGCCGTCCAGCAGAAAGGCATCGAGAAAGGCCACGGCAAGAACGGACACGCTTCGGCCACGCCGATTACCGACGGACAGTTGATTTATGCCTCCTTCGGCACCCACGGCCTCGTCGCGATGGATTTCGACGGCCAGATCGTTTGGCAAAGCGAGGTCGGGACCCTCGACAACTATCACGGGTCTGCCGGCTCTCCGATTTTCTACAAAGACAAGGTCATCCTGTACCAGGATCACCAGGGGCAGTCTTTCGTTGCGGCCTTCAACAAGAAGAGCGGCGAGCGTGTTTGGCGCACCGAACGCAGCACGCGCACCGGTTGGGGAACGCCGGTCGTTATCAACGCCGATGGGCGAGATGAGCTCATCGTCTCGAGCCAAGGCAATGTGACGGCCTATAACCCGGAAAGCGGCGGCGAGCTATGGACCGTCACGGGCAACAAGTTCGAAGTCATCCCCACGCCGGTTGTCGGGCATGATCTCGTCTTCGCGTCTTCGGGAAGGGCGGGACCGACGCTCGCGATCCGGCCGGGCGGAAGCGGCGATGTTACCGACACGCATGTCGTCTGGAAGAGCCCCAAAGGGGCGCCCTTCGTTCCGTCGGCCATCATCGTCGAAGGACAGCTCTACACGATCAACGATATGCAGGCCATCGTGACGAGCTTCGAAGCAGAGACCGGCAAGGTGCTGTTCCAAGGCAGGCTGGGAAACGCGCCGCGAGAAGGTTTCTCGGCTTCTCCCGTCGTCGTCGACGGAAAGGTGTTCTTCACGAATGATGAAGGTGAGACCTTCGTGCTCAAAGCGGGTCCGACGTTCGAGCTTCTCCACGTGAACCGCATAGGCGCACGCACCCTCGCCTCGCCCGCCCTCGTGGACGGACGCTGGTACTTCAGAACGGAGCGCGAGCTTCTCTGTATCGGAAGCTGACGAAGGCAGCGCCAGCTACCAGACGGCTTTTTGGTAGTGATCGTGAATCAGAGAGTCCTTCGTGACCAAAGCTGCATCGTGGATCGAGGCCTCCCCACAACGATCCTATCGAACGGGTCTTTCGTCCACGACTGACGACTAGCTTCAGCAACGACCCTCTCGAAGGTCGTCGTGGATCGTTCGAGTCTGATTCGACTCTCCAAATAAGAAACCATTGTTTCGCCGGATTCGTACACGCGTCCGATCTCTCGAAGCAAATCGATCTCTAGCAAGCGTCGAAGCCGTAACTGTAGGCATTTTTCTTGCCACCCCAGTATCGTACGTACGTATTATAGTAAAGATACGTACGAGTTGACCGCAGAAATCTTTAGCTGTCGAGAATTGTTTTCCGAAGCTCTTGCCGCTTGCCAGAATCCGTCACCATCCATTGGAGCGCGTATTCCACCGCTTCCTCAGCGGTGCCAACCTTGACCATCTTGCGCGCGAGGTCTTCTGGGTCCTTGCCGAAGAGGATCCCGTCGAACGGGATGTAGAGGATCGTAGCGCCTTCCTTCGATAGGGGCCGGTGGGTGGAGCCTTGGCTGTAAAACACGACCGAGCCCGCCGGGTAGGTGTTGATCACGCCGCCCTCCATGTCGCCGTCGAAATATTCGCCTTCGACGACATAGCTGAACTCGCCGCCCGGATGGCAATGCGGCCCTTGTTGCAGGCAGCCCTTCGGCATCGAGAGAAGGGTAGGGCTGATCCGAGCGCCTTGTCGGAAGAAGTCTTGGAAGCTGTCGCCGAGGACGGCGAAGTCGAGCTTGGACGGATCGAGCTTCTGTTCGAGTCCGACGCCCGAGTTCACGAACGTGTCCGTTCTCGTGATCTTGGAAAAGCCTTCGAGAAAATTCATGGCGCGATCCTACTACATCCAAATAGCAAGAGCCCCGGCTCGCATCCGCGAGACCGGGGCTCGGTAGCTTCGCTTTGGCGGCGTGGGCTCCCCCTCCAAGATTTAACTTGGGGGACGCACCCTCGCTACGCACGAAGAGTGCTGCCCACTAAGGGGACGCCACCTCCACGGAAACTGTAGTACTACTCACTAGGCCACCTCCTTTCCGGACGTTCCAACGATTGACGGGGCCCGCCCGTCCAGCTCTCAGGGCCGCCCACAACCCGCCCGGAGCCGCCACACGCCTACACTATTGAGGCGCACGGAGTAGAACTTAACCTCACGATGGCCCAGATCGCGTGTTTTGTCAATAGAGATCCGGTCAACCGGTCAACGGCCTCGATCTCAGAGCGTATAGGCCTCCGCAAGCGGGATCCCGGCTTCGATCTTGCGCCGCGTGTCGTCTTCCTCCTGTTGAAGCTCGTCCGCGGCACGTGCAACTTCGACGAGCGCGTCCTGCGGGACAACAATGACACCATCGCCATCCGCGACGACAACATCGCCGGGCCGCACGTCGACACCGCCGCAGACGATGGGAACGTTCGCGGCGACCGGCCGGATCGCGTCACCCGGCCCGTACAACACCGTACCTTTGGCAAATACAGGAAAGCCGTAAGATTCCATCGCAGCAACGTCCCGGCATCCGCTGTCGGTGATGGCGCCCGACATCCCTTTGCGCTGGCACGCGAGCCCGATGACATCGCCGAACATGCTCAAAAGCCGCTCCGTCCCGCTCTCGATGATCCAGATCGAGCCCGCTGGGGCTTCGTCCACGGGCTCGAAGACGAAGCGGCGGACGGCCGCGCTGCTCATCCCCTCGCGAGTGAGCTCCCACTTCGTCGTGACCGCGGGCCCGGCGATAGGACCGGCGTGGCCCGCCACCGGGCGGATATCCGTGGACATCGTCAAGCGACGTGGGTCGTGGCCAACCTTACGAAGCGCGTCCGCCACCAGGCTGGCGCTCGCTCCCTCTAGGCTTGATGCCGATGTCGTTTGAGCTCCAGTCGGGCTCGCGGCTAGGAGGGCGCTTCCCTTCAACAAAGACCGTCGGGTCATGTGCATCACTCGTAGGCTCCTTTTCTTGCTTCGATCGTTCTGTTTAGATCCTATATCGCGAAGCTAGTGTGAGCTCGGAAGCGGCATCTGCTCACTGTCGCTGTCTCGGGCCGCCTCGAAGGCCGGAACCGGCTCGTCGGAGCGGACTTGCTCGAGCCAGAACACACCATCATTAGGAACGCTGTTCCCGCGCGTCGAGACGAAATCGACATCGCCGTCTCCGTCCATGTCGCGCGGGATGAATTTGTCGTACATGCCTCGCTTCCGCCGCGAGATGTCGTGACGCCAATGGCAACGTCTTCCGCGGCGCCCGCTTCCTCGCCTTCGGCGAGCGTCACGAGCTCCCAGATGTCCGGATCCGCCGAGCCGAAAGCGATGCGCACGTGGCCGTCGGACACGGTACACGACACCGCAACAAGAGCCGCTGCAAACGCCGCGTGAAGCTCGCTAATTGTCCAGATTGCTGCGAATCTCATGGTGCCGAAGATAGCACGGCAGAGTAGAATGTGGCGCGGAGGTCACCCATGCATCGATTTCTCGGAGCTCTCGTCCTTGCCGCCGCCACGATGGCCTCGGCCGCGGAGCACCCGCCCGTCGCCGGGCACGTCACGTTTCTCTACTTCAACGACCTCGACAAGGCGAATCATTTCTACGGCGAGGTGCTCGGCCTTGAAACCGCCTTCGACCTCGAATGGGTCAACATTTACAAGCTCTCACCCACCTCGTCCGTGGGTCTCGTCAACGCTTCGGGCGGCGCACACAAACCTTCTGCCGACAAACCAGTGATGGTGAGCATGGTCGTCGAGGAGAAAGACGTCGACGCGTGGTGGGAATACCTGAAAAGCAAGGGCGTCGACGTGGGTGATGGCCCGGGCATCGGAGCCGACGGCCATGTGAAGGCATTCGGCTTCACAGACCCCGAGGGCTATACGCTCGAGGTCTTCGCGTGGATCGACCATCCAAAATAATCGACGCGGATCCAAAATTTGGTTCTTGTTCTTTGCTTTTTTACATAGTGTGTAGCTTTTTCACCGCCTACACGATCCCATAGTTAGCTTTGACCGCGTAAACACCGCTCCGAATGCGCCGTTCGTGAATCCGGCGTGAACCGCTTGCGTTGGCCCGTGATTTGCATAAGAGTAGTACAGAGGGCAGAAGGTAGCTTCGCTCTCTACACCTAGAGTCGCAAGGAAGCGAACGATGCATAGCAACAGGGAAGTGAAGGTAACCGAACCCGAGCCGCTGAACGACTCCGAAGGCCTGTACCACGAAGCCCAGGCCGACGGGGTTCCGTACGACGAAGAGCTCGAGCCCTTCACCAAAGATTTACCGAAGCTGGATATCTCCAGAAACTGACGCGAGTCAAGCATCCTTCCCCCAAGGATTTAGGCACGGTCGTAAGGTACACTGGTACCATGGCCAAGCGTAGCTCGCCCCGAAAGCCCGAAATCATCGTCGAGCGTGTCCAAACAGGCGTCCGCATCGAGAAGCGTCTGCTCAAAGTCCTGAAAGGTATCGCCGAATACCACGACATGAGCCTCGGCGACCTCCTCGAAGGCATCGTCCTCCATGCTTTCGACGGCAAATGCGCCTTCGAAAGCAACAGTCTCGAACGCATCAGGAACTTGAAGAAGGTCTATGGCCTAAACCTCGACGCGAGCCACAGCCACAAGCTCCGCGAAAAGCCCTAGCGTTAGAACTTCTCCCTGCTAAGCACGGCCGGCGCGGCGTCGGTTCGCGCGAATGGACGCAGACGGAAACGATAGGAATACTCCATCGACGGCAGGGTGTACTCGGGATGTGTCCGCGCTCCCCAGCTCGTGTCCCCACCGACGCCCATTTGCTTCTCGTCGAGATTCAGCGTCACGAGGTCCCGGCGCCTCACGTCGGTCGTGTGCCGCTGCCGCTTTTTGGGTCCTTCGTCGAAGTCCTCGTTGAGAAACGGATAGGCGCTCACATCCAGAAGCGGCATCCCCACGGCCAGGAGCCCGACACCATCGTCGTTCGTAAGAGCCACCCAGCGCACGTCGGATTTGTTCCCGTTCTCCTGCGGACGAATGTAGGGATGGTGCTGGTCGAGCACGTCGCCCTGATACAACCCTACCCGCGCGCCGGTTTTTCGATCCCAATAGGTCTCGTGCGGCCCGCGGCCGAACCATTGCATGTGGTCGAACGCAGCGGGAAGCGTCAGCGTCATGCCGAAACGTGGGAGGTCGGGAAGTCCCGGCCGGCCGGGAATAAAGCGATGGTCGATCACGATGTCGCCGCTTCCGTAGACGTGGTAGCTGGTCTCGAGACGGGAACCACCGGGCTCAATTTGCGCGACGACGTCGACGATGACGTCGCGGTCGGAGTTCTGCCGAAAAGACACCTCCTGGACAATGCGGTCGGGTCCCGCGGAGCGCCACGCGCCCAGACGGGCTGGCATCTCGCTGCCGTAGTCGTTATCGGTGGGCGCCCGCCAAAAGTTGGGCTCTGGGCCGGAGCGCAACACTTCGACGCCTTCATAGGCGATCGACGTGAGCGTGCCGCGCACTCGATCGAAGGTGATCACGAAGCGATCGCCCTCGATGCGGAGCTCCTCTTCCGTCACGCGCGGCGTCATCTTCGACACGCGCCGGATATCGACCGCGGATTTCGGAGCGCCGATCGGGAGCTCGAACTGCTCCCACGCGACTTCGTGGCGGACGTCATCCCGGAAGCTCACTTCGAGAAAATATTCGACGCCGGATGCCGGCTCGATCTCGGGAAGCTCGAGCGTCATCTCCCGAGAAGCGTGCGGGTCGACGTCAACCTGCAGATTTTCCGCTTCCACGACGATGGCGTCATCCGCTCGGACGGTCCAGCTAAACTCGAGCTCAGAAAGATTGAGGAAATCGTGACGGTTGTCGATACGGATGCGTCCCTGGGACAAATCCTCCGCCACGAAGCGCACGGGCTGATAGACCTTCTTGACCTCCCACAAGCTCGGATGCGGCACGCGGTCGGGCGACACCAAACCGTTGATGCAAAAATTATCCGCGCTAGGCGTTCCTGAAGGGCCATAGTCACCCCCATAGGCGAAATAAGACTCCCCGTTCGCGTTGGTCTCGCGAAGGCCTTGGTCGACCCAGTCCCAGATGAATCCTCCTTGAAGCTGGTCGTTCGCATAGATGACATCCCAATAATCCTGCAGGTTGCCCACGCTGTTTCCCATCGCGTGCGCGTACTCGCAAAGGATGAGCGGCCGCTCGCGTCGCTCTGACGCATAAGCCTCCAAAATGTGGATGCGGGCATACATGGGCGCCACGATGTCCGTGTGTGCCCGGAGGTCGGTCATTTCGTATTGGACGGGGCGGCCCGGGTCGCGCGCTTTCGTCCACGCGTAGGTAGCCTCGAAGTTCGAGCCGTCGCCAGCTTCGTTGCCGAGCGACCAGATGATGATAGAGGGATGGTTCTTGTCGCGCTCGACCATGCGCCGCGTCCGGTCGAGATGCGCCTCGCGCCACTCGGGACGGTTCGCGAGTGTCTTGTCCGCGTCGAAGCTCACGCCGTTCGACTCGACATTGGCTTCGTCGACGACATAGAGACCGTGCTCGTCGCAAAGCTCGTACCAACGCGGCACATTCGGGTAATGGCTCGTGCGCACGGCATTGATGTTGAACTGTTTCATGAGGCGGATGTCTTGCAGCATCGACGCTTCCGTCACGACGCGTCCTGTATCGGGATCGTGCTCGTGCCGGTTGACGCCTTTGAGCGTCACCGGAACGCCGTTGACCTGCAAGAGTCCGTCCCGCACTTCGACGGTGCGGAAGCCGATTTTCGTGGCGATGACTTGGCCCGGAACGGAGAGGACGAGCGTGTAGAGATTCGGCGTTTCCGCCGTCCAAAGAAGTGGCGCTTCGATGCGCACGTCGACCGAGCTGACGTTGTCTTGCTCGAGAACCGTGCTCCCGAGCTCGTCGAGAAGGCGCATCGAGACGGACGGGCTCCCGCGTGTTTCCACGTCGAGCTCAAAACGCCCGTCCGCATCGGCGCGAACGAAGAAATCGCGGAGGTGCTCTCGAGGTGTCGCGAAGAGAAAGACGTCGCGCTCGATGCCGCTCAACCGCCAGTAGTCGATATCCTCGAGATAGCTGCCGTCGCTGTAGCGGTAGACTTCGACCGCAAGCGTGTTCTCGCCCGCACGAACGAAATCGGTGACGCGGAACTCCGCGGGTGTTTTGCTCCCCTCGCTATAGCCGACTTCCTTGCCGTTCACCCATACATACATCGCCGAGCGCACGCCGCCGAAGTGCAGATAGATCTCACCGTCTCGCCAACTCTCCGGCACGGTGAACGCGCGGCGGTACGAGCCCACGGGGTTGTCCTCGTGGTTCACGAAAGGGGGCTCGGGATTCTCCGCAAACGGAAGGCCGGCATCGACGTAGATCGGAACCCCGTAACCCTGGAGCTCCCAATTGCTCGGCACGGCTATTTCGTCCCACGAGCGCACGTCGAAGCCGTCACGGTAGAAATCCTTCGGACGCTCGGACGGCTTCGGGACCCAATGAAATTTCCACGTTCCGTTCAGCGATTGGTAATAGGGCGACCTGTCGCGGTGGGCCGCAAGTGCCCCTTCGACGGTGTCGTAGGGAATGTAGCTCGCGTGCGGCGCTTCGCGATTCTTCTGGAAAATCTCGGGGTTCTCCCAATCTAGAGCTTGCACGAGGAGGAGTGCGAGGAGGCCCATTACGCGAGATGTTATCCTATCGCCTGTGTCCAAGAGGTAAGGGAGACCAGGAGGGCGAAAGCTGGACCGTACAAACATGTTGGAGAGGCTCGAGGCCTCCCCCAACGATTGGGACATCATTATTATTGGCGGAGGCGCCACCGGCCTCGGCTGTGCGGTCGAATCGGCATCGCGAGGTTACCGCACGCTCCTGCTCGAATCGGGCGACTTCGCTCGCGGCACTTCGAGCCGGAGCACGAAGCTAGTGCACGGCGGCGTGCGCTACTTGCAGCAAGGAAACGTCTCGCTCGTGCTCGAAGCGCTCAAAGAGCGCGGCCGTCTGCTCGCGAATGCGCCCCACCTCGTGCACGACCTCCCGTTTATCGTACCCAACTACGACTGGTGGGAAGCGCCGTTTTACGGCGTCGGCCTGCGTGTCTACGACCTCCTCGCAGGCAAGCTCGGCTTCGGCGCGTCGCGCAACCTCTCGAAAAGCGAGACCCTCGAGCGGCTTCCGACGATCGAGACAAAAGGGCTCCGGGGCGGCGTGATCTACTACGACGGACAGTTCGACGACGCTCGCCTCGCCATCCATCTCGCCATGACCGCCGCATCGCTCGGCGCGACTGTTTTGAACTATGTCGCAGCGACGGCACTCACGAAGACCGGCGACGTCATTACCGGCGTCGTGGCGAGGGAAGAAGAAACGGGGGCAGAGCTCGAGCTGAGGGGCCGCGTCGTCATCAACGCCACCGGGCCTTTCTCCGATGCTATACGGAAGCTCGACGAGCCTGAAACGACGGCCATCATCCGCCCGAGTCAAGGTGTGCACATCGTTCTCGACCGCTCGTTCCTCCCCGGCGACAGCGCCATCATGGTGCCGCACACGGATGACGGCCGGGTGCTCTTCGCGATCCCGTGGCACGAGCGCATCGTGGTCGGGACCACCGATACCCCGCTCGACACGGTCTCTTACGAGCCGTGTCCGCTCGAAGAAGAGATCGAGTTTCTGCTGAAACACACCGCGCGCTACCTGACGAAAGACCCGACGCGCAACGACATCCTCAGCATGTTCGCGGGCATCCGGCCACTCGTGGGAACGAGCCCCGACGGCAACACCGCGGAGATCTCGAGAGACCACACGCTGCACATCTCGCGCTCCGGCCTCGTGACGATCGCGGGCGGCAAATGGACGACTTACCGCATGATGGCCGAGGACACGATCGACCAGGCCGCGACGATGGCCGGGCTCGAAGAAAAACCTTCGGTGACCAAAACCTTACGGCTCCACGGCTACCACCAAGACGCCGCCCAATTCGGCGAGCTCGAGCGCTACGGCGCCGACGCGCCGCTGGTGCGCGACTTGATCCGGGAGGACCCACGCTACGGCGAGCTCTTACATCCGGAGGCGAACGTCAAAACCGGCGAAGTCATCTGGGCGGCTCGAAAAGAAATGGCCCGCACCGTGGAAGATTTTCTCTCACGCCGAACCCGCAGCCTCTTGCTCGGAGCGAGAACGGCCATCGCGATGGCCCCGCGGGTGGCCGCGCTCATGGCCGAGGAGCTCGACCGCGACGACGCTTGGGCGCAGGCTCAAGTCGAGACATTCGTGAAGCTCGCCGAAGGCTATCTACCTCGTTGAAAGGACGTGCATGTCGACATTCACTGCTGAGATCGTAGGAACTGCGATTCTGATGCTTCTAGGCAACGGCGTGGTCGCCAACGTTCTTTTGAAAGGCACGAAAGGCGAAGGGGCGGGCTGGCTCGTTATCACGCTCGCTTGGGGCGCGTCCGTTTTCGTCGCCGTCGCGGTCGTGGCGCCGGTGAGTGGCGCTCATATCAATCCCGCCGTCACACTGGCCTTGGCCGTAGCGGGAAAATTCGCCTGGGCGAAAGTGCCGCTCTACTGGACCGCACAAATGCTCGGCGCTGCTCTCGGAACCGCGCTCGTATGGCTCATGTACCGGCAACATTACGCGATCACGGAAGACGGCGACGCGAAGCTCGCGACGTTTTGTACCGGCCCCGCTATCCGCAGCCCGCTCGACAATTTCGCTTCGGAAGTCATCGGAACCTTCGTTCTCGCCTTTGCGGTTCTGATGATGGCCGCCCCAGGCGTAGGACTCGGCGCGATCGATGCACTGCCGGTCGCGATTGTCGTGCTCGTCATCGGCCTTTCGCTCGGCGGCACGACCGGCTACGCGATCAACCCCGCCCGCGATCTCGCGCCGCGGCTAATGCACGCTTTGTTGCCCATTCCGGGAAAACGCGACAGTAACTGGAGCTACGCGTGGGTGCCGGTCGCAGGCCCTCTATCGGGCGCTGTCCTCGCGGCTGTGCTGGCCCGGGCGCTCTCTTCCACCTGACACTTTTAGATTAAACGTCTGATTTGAAGCCGATTCTCTGTTTAGATTTTGAAGCGGGCTTCATGAGCTCGCGAATGGCGTCGAAGACCACCCTGAACTGGACGTCATACGCCTTCTCAAGGGCGGCCAGCTTTTGGGCAAGTTCTCCATGGGAAACCAAGAACCCTCTAAGTCGGACGAATGTCCGCATGATCTCGATGTTGACGAGGACGGCGCGCTTGCTATCGAGCACGGAGGACAACATTGCTACACCTTGCTCCGTAAAGACGTAAGGGGGATAGCGGCGGCCGCCCCACGATCTTGAGGTCACAGTTTGTGACCTCAAGAAGATCCACTCCTCACGACCCAACTGGAAAGCAAAGTCGTGGGGGAAGTGATCCAGATTCCGCTTGAAGGCTTGGTTGAGTGCTTTCGTCGGAACTTCGTAGAGCTCGGCCAAGTCCTCATCCAGCAAAACGTTCTGGCCCCTGATGAAGTAAATACGATTCTCGATCAACTGCGGCGGAACGACGAGGGCGGTAGTTTTCTTCTTGGGCATGTAATCCTTGACGGGGTTTGAGGACAACAATTTCCAGTTTCATTTTGGTGGACTGTTTTCTATGGGAGGATTTCCTCGACGACTGTTTTAGATCACCTCTTGGTTTTCGCTGACACCGACATAGACCCTCGCCGGTTCTCGTGCCGGTTTGGCAGTCTTCGAGTCATCTCGTGGGCTTGTTACAAGTGAAGTATCGACAACCCGCGTCGTGCTGTTTGCTACTTGCCAGATCTCGAAAATTTCTTCCGACAAGCACTCTCGTATATAACGACGAGAACCGCAGACTCAGTCCTCCCTCAGAGGTGCACAAATTTCGCCATCGGATGGGTTTCGACGACCCACCGAGAACACTCATCGAAGCCAAAATGGCCGCGTACTGCGTGACGGGCGGAGCCCACGAAGACGTCGCGACCGTCATCCTCGACGAGTACGAAGAACTCGAGCAGATGATGTACCCTGCCGGACCGCACGCAACGCGGCCCTCGCTCGTCAAGTTTATCCGTGACGAAAGCGGCGCCGTGACTTGGGTCCGGGAACGGGCGCAACGCGCGGAAGGAGGGGCGCTAGCGAGCCGTAACTATTGGACGCGACCGCCCGCGCTGGAATCTGTCGCGCGATCCAGAGCGGCGTCCGCGGCGCTCAGCACGAGCACAGCAAACGCAGTTGCCGCGTCGGAAGCCAAGAGACGGGTAAACGCTTCTTCCTTGCTCCGATCCTTGTTCGGAGACAGCGTCTCCCAGCGCCCATCGGCTTCCTGATTCTGCTGAAGCCACGACACGCCACGCGCGATAGCGGTCGCGTAACGCGCCTCGTCGAGCTGCTGCAAGACGAAAGTGGAAAACGCCGTCGCATAGCCGTCGCTCTCTTGATGAGGCGCCGAACCGTCCTTCGAAGGCCAAGGCGCTAAATCCACGAGTCGAAAGCCGCCATCGGCACGTTGCTGCTCGAGAACCTCGCCCGCGAGCCGTGACACCTCGGACTCCGACAAAAGACCATCCCACGCGCTCGCCGCCCAAAGAAGCGAAAGGCGGTTGTGAAGATTCGTTTCCCCCGAGAGCCCGCCGCGTAGATAACGGCGAAGCCGCGCGAGCCCGTCTGCCGGAGGCGTCACTTCCTCCCGCTGCGCCATGGCCGCCACTATCGCCAAAGAAGCGCCCCAGAACTCGCTACCATCCGACTCCCATGGTGCGAGCCCGAAATGAAGCCACGACCACTTGCCGTCGTCCTTCTGCTCCGCCCACATATGCGCCAGCGCCAGCTTCGCCTCACCGCTCAACGCCCCAGGCGCGCGCTGATCCCGGAGCGAGAGCACTAATGCATTGAGCACGGACTCCGTCCCACGCGACTGATCCGGCTTCTCCGCACCGCGAGAAGCCTCGTACCAGACCCGCGCATCCTTCCAACCTGTAACCCGCGCTTCCACATCCGCGAAGAACTCGAGCGCGGGGTCCGGGAGCGAGTCGTCGATCGAAGCACGTGAAATAAGGTACGGCATCCCGGTGTGACAGGACACGCACGCATGCTCCAGCTTCTGCCGAGGCCGTGAGCGCTCCATCCAGAGCGAGGCGCGTTCATCCAGGTATCGCGCCGCGGCGACACGGTCCCAATTTTCCTCTGCGGCGACGGCGGACGACAGCGACACCGTGGAAAGAAGAAGGACAGCTGAAAGACTCAAACGCATCCGAGACATTGTAGAGAAACTAGCACGCTGGGCGAGGGGCTACAACCCTCGAACCCTCGGCTCGGAAAGATGGTCGAACAAGGGATCCGGTGCCCGGCTGAGAGTTAGCTGCGGGGGGGGATCACGGACGGAAGGCAGGCGACGGCTCAATCGTCGTCGGATTTGACTTCATGAACTGGGAGTCGTAGTTGCGCTCCATGGCGGTGATCTTCCGGGCGAGCTCTTCGTAGCTTACGATCCACTGCCTCAGTCGCACGAAGGTTCGCATGATGGCGATATTCACCTGGACAGCCCGCTCGCTTCGAAGAACGCTGGAAAGCATCAAGATTCCATGCTCCGTAAAAGCGCGGGGATGATACTTCCGATGAACATGAAATCCTCGGGGAATCGATTGATGTTCCGGACTAGGACTTCGCCGGCGAGCTGGTAAGCGGCCTTCAACATCGTCTTCCTCGGGGGAGCCCCCTTTGAGTGAGTAGGAGACCGTGGAGTGTCAGTCCTTGCGTGCGAGCCAGATTTGGTGGGTGGAGCTGGCCTCTAGCGGACGCCCTTCGAAATCGCCAAAGACATCTTCAATCACGAACCCGGTCTCTTGCAGAAGTTTGCGGCTCTGCTCCGGAGTGAGCCACGAAAGGCGGATGCGCCGGTATCGGCGGCTCGTCACGACCCCTTGCGGGTCGAGCTCGTCTGTCCAGACGAGGATGTCGAGAACTTGATTCTCGATATCGCGCGTCGTTGCTTCCCACAGAATCCAGTCGGGACGGCTGGCACGCAGGTGGGGCACGCCCGATTCTTGCGGGTAGTCAGGATCGAAGATGAAATGGTCGAAGATGAAATAGCCCCCTGACCGCAGCTGCCCGCGGATGGTCTCGAGCGCCCGGCGCTTGTCCTCTTCCTTTATTAGATGACCGATGCTGTGGAAGGGGATCGTGATGAGCGCGGCGGGCTCGGGAAGCTCGAAATCACGAAAATCGGCTTTAATGAGCGTCAAGCGGTCGAGGACGCCAGCGGCGCGCGCCCGTGTCTCACAGAGCTCGAGTATTTTCTCGGAAGAGTCGACGCCGATGACGGCTTTGCCTCGCTTGGCCGCTTCGATACAAATGCGCCCATTGCCGACGCCGAGCTCGACCGCGGGCCCGTCCGCTTCCACGAGGCACTTTACGTAGAATTCCTGATTTTCGCGGGTGACGGGAGCGCTCTCAGCCCAGGCGTCGTAGATGTCGGCGAAAGCGTCGTACGGCACAGCAGCGGTCATTTTTCTTCTAACGTTGCTCGCCAAGCTCTGATAAAGTTGCGAGCCCTCGGCAAGCGGTTTCAAAAGAGTATCAGATGGAGGTCTCATGAGCAGCGTGGTCGAAGTGACTCAGGACGGGTCGGTGCGCGTCCTATCTATCGACAACCCTCCCGTGAATGGGCTCGGCGCCGCCGTGCGGTCGGCTCTCGCCGAAGAGCTCACGAAAGCTCTCCAAGATGAAGGTGTCGAGGCCATTGTTCTCGCGGGAAAAGGAAAGTTTTTTTGCGCTGGAGCCGACATCCGGGAGTTTGGCAAGGAGCCACCTCCCGACACACCGCATCTCCCCGACGTCATCGACGCGCTCGAAGCTTCGACGAAGCCCGTCGTCGCCGCGATCCAAGGTGTCGCCGCCGGCGGCGGGCTCGAGCTTGCGCTCGGCTGTCACGGACGCGTGGCCACGGCCGACGCACGTGTTGGCCTTCCCGAAGTCACGCTCGGCATCATCCCGGGTGCGGGCGGCACACAGCGTTTGCCGCGGCTCATTGGCGTTGCAGCCGCGCTCGACATCATTGTCGCCGGGAAGCTCGTGCCCGCTCCGAAAGCCGAGAAGCTCGGCTATGTGGACCAAGTCGTTACCAATAACGCCAACGTCATCGACGCCGCCAAAGACTACGCGCGAGCCATCGTCGCAGGAGACAAACCTTTCCGCCGGGCCTCCGAAGGGACCGTCGAAGCGGAGGCCACCGTCTTCGACGACGTGAAAACGCGCATCGCGAAAAAGGCGCGCGGCTTCGAAGCACCCTACGCGGCCATCGACGCGGTGCGCGCTTCGGTCGAGCTTCCAATCAAAGAAGGTTTCGCCCGCGAGCGCGAGATCTTTGTCGGCCTCGTTGATTCCGTTCAGGCCCAAGCGCAACGGCACGTCTTTTTTGCCGAGCGCGCGATCGCAAAGATTCCCGACGTTCCGAAGGACACGCCGGCGAAAGAGATCCGCCGTGTCGGTGTTGTCGGCTGTGGCACGATGGGAGGGGGTATCGCGATGAGCTTCGTGAATGCCGGTTTCCCAGTGAGCGTTCTCGAAAGCAACGAGGAGTACCTCGATCGCGGCCTCGAGAAGATCCGTGGACTCTATGCTTCGAGCGTCTCGAAAGGCCGCCTGTCGCAAGAGGACATGGACCAACGGATGGGACGTCTTCAAGGAACGCTCGAAGCTTCCGAGCTCGCGGACGCGGACCTCGTCGTCGAAGCCGTCTTCGAAGAGATGGACGTCAAGAAAGACATCTTCCGCCGCCTCGACGAAATCTGCAAAGACGACACCATCCTCGCGACGAACACGTCGACGCTCGACGTCAACGAGATCGCCAACGCGACCAAGCGCCCCGAGCTCGTCATCGGCACGCATTTCTTCAGCCCGGCGAACATCATGAAGCTGATGGAGAACGTGCGCGGCGAGAAGACGTCGAAAGAGACCATCGCGACGATCATGAAGCTCTCGAAGCAACTCGGGAAAGTCGGTGTGCTCGTCGGTGTATGCGACGGCTTCGTCGGCAACCGCATGCTTTATGCCTATCGCCAGCAGGCGGATTTCCTTCTCGAAGAAGGCGCGCTTCCACGGCAAGTCGACAAAGCGCTCTTCGACTTCGGTCTTCCGATGGGCCCGTTCGCGATGATGGATCTCGCGGGGCTCGATATCGGCTGGGCCATCCGCAAACGGCAAGCACCAACGCGGCCGAAAGAGCTGCGCTACTCCCCCATTCCGGACCGCATCTGCGAAATGGGCCGCTTCGGCCAAAAGACAGGCGCGGGCTGGTATCGCTACGAAGAAGGCAGCCGCACCCCCGTCCCCGACCCCGAGATCGAAGCGCTCGTTGTCGAGGTCTCGAAAGAGCTCGGCTTCGAGCGGCGCGAAATCAGCGACGAGGAGATCGTCGAGCGCTGCATGTTCCCGCTCATCAACGAGGGCGCGAAGATACTCGAAGAAGGGATAGCTCTTCGGCCGGGTGATATCGATATCGTATGGATCTACGGCTATGGTTTTCCGCGCTATCGCGGCGGGCCGATGTTCTACGCGGACACGGTGGGCATCGACAAGATTCACGAGACGATGGTGCGCCTCTATAAAGAACAAGGTGAGTGGATGAAGCCCGCGCCTCTCCTTACGCAGCTCGCCAAAGAAGGCAAAAGCTTCAAGGATTACGCGTCATAGAGTCGAGAGCTTCGGCGAGAACTGTAGCCGTTGTCGAGCTCTCGCCGCTCCTCCGCGGCATCCGCCACGCTCACCCAAAGCTCGCGCTGACGTTCTCGCTCAGCCGCGGTCAAAGCGTCACGTTCGCAAACGATCGGAAGCTCTATCATGCTTCCATTATTAGCACAGATCGGCGCGGTAGTTCTTTGATGATCTCGGTGGTCCGCACTCGGTCAATGTTGTCCCAAAAACGTAAACGGAGCCGGCAGTCGCACCGCGATATCGAGAGAATAGAGCTGGCACGATCCATGCGTGTCTTTGCGGCGGAGGCTCCAGATGTCGTCGATTACCCTCATCGCTCTGGCGGCGATGGCATCCTCGCAACAGGTCGCCGTCACGACCTTCAAATTCGAGAACACGACACCCGCGTTCGAGCGCGAGCAGGGACCTTCCGTCTGCATCGACGAAGCCCATCACAACTTTCACACTCTTGAAGGCCGTTATGCACCGTTCGGGACCCTCATGCGCGACGACGGCTACCGCGTCGTGCCGTTCAACGAGAGTTTCGACGCCGAGGCACTCGGACGATGCGACGTCCTCGTGATCGCGAGCGCGCTGTCGTCCGAAAACGCTGCGCGCGACCAAGGTTTCCCGCACAGGTCTGCTTTCTCTCAATCGGAGATCAACGCTTTGTTCCGATGGATCGACGGTGGCGGGTCGTTGCTTCTGATCTCAGACCATCCCCCGTTCTCACCGGCCGCGGCCGACTTGATCGCGGTCCTAGGCGCGGCAAGCGTCCACACATCCACCGTCGCCATCCCCAAAAAAACGGACGTGTTCCGCCGCATCGACGGGACGCTGCGGGATCACGTCATCCTGGAGGGTCGACATCCGGATGAGCGCGTCGCGTCCGTCGCCACTTTCAGCGGGTCCGCCTTTTACCTCTCGAGCCACTTTAAACCGCTGCTCGTGCTCGGACCTGAGGCCTACGGCATCACCTACCTACGGGAGAATCTTGGTTCTTTGCCAAGAGAAGCGCTTCCCAGATACGACCTCGCCGGTTGGGCGCAGGCGGCCACACGGCACCTAGGAGAAGGACGCGTGGCGATCCTCGGCGAGGCTTCGATGTGTACGGCTCAGCAGGACGAATATGGTCCGTTCGGCATGAACCACCCGGACGCGGCTTCCAACGCGCAGTTCTGCGTGAACCTCGTTCGTTGGTTGAGCGGGGTTTTGGTCGACCCGACCGTTTCGGACGCCGACCGTTTGCGCTAAGCTGGAAGTACCGCGCGCAAAGGCCCCGCTCGAATTGACACGATAGGGAGAACATGAGTCTTAGGACGGATACCGATTCGACGACGACGGGCAGCAAGAGCCCAAAGCTCGGGCTCGTGTTGCTCGCTCTCGCTTTCGTTTTGCTGCTCGCCGCGGTGGGCGTTATCGGGTTGCGGGTTCTAGGGCAACTGGATGCCATCGAATCCCAGATCGTGGATTTGAGTACGCAAGCGGTCGAGGCGACCGATGCGTCGGAGCGCGCGCTCGCGCGTGCCGCGCGCGCGGAAGAGGTCGCCCGCGCAGCCGCGGAAGGACGCCTGCTTGCCGAAGCGGATACGGCGCGCGCCGAGGAAGACGCGGTGGCTGCTCGTGACGACGCGGCCATGTCGCGAGCTGATGCCGACACGTCGAGGGAGGAATCCGCCCGCGCCCGCGCGGAGGCCGATCGTATCCGCGCGGAAGCACAAGCGGAGCTCGACCGTCTCGAAAAAGCGCTCGGCAAAATCGCGGACACACGGCGGACCGCGATCGGCCTCGTGATGAATCTCGACGAGGATAAGCTCAAGTTCGACTTCGACAAAGCGGAGTTGAAGCCGGAGGACAAAGAGCTATTGAGCCGCATCGCGGGCATCCTCCTCACGTCGCAGGACTACACGATCGCGATCAACGGACATACCGACGACGTCGGCAGCGACGAATATAATGAGGGGCTCTCGGAGCGACGCGCCGCCGCCGTTCGCGACTACTTCGTCGAGGCCAGCATCAGCGAGGAAATTCTGAGCGTCCAAGGCTGGGGCAAGAGGCAGCCTCTCGTTCAAGGCACTTCCGACGCGGCCCGTGCCAAGAACCGGCGGGTCGAGCTCGGGATCGTGAACATCCGCATCAACTACCCGAGAGCTCCGCGACACTAGTTAGTAGTGTCAGCTCACATCATCGAGCCGCACGAGCACGGTGCTCGTCTGTCGGCGACCATTGGGCTATGAGGGGAAGGGACAGAGGTTGTAACTTCCCCGTCGAAACGGTAAGTTCTCTCGATGTCCCTCGCCTCCGGGACGCGCCTCGCCCGCTACGAGATCCACTCGGGGACGGTCGCAATTGGAACGATGCGGAGATCGTGGTGCATTCCCTCGAGACCGGGGAGAGAAAGGTTCTAATCAAAGGAGGCAGAGATGCCCGCTACGTCCCCACAGGGCAGCTTATCTACGTATTGGATGGGTCGCTTCTAGCGGTGCCGTTTGATGTGGCCAAGCTCGAGGTGACGGGTGGTCCCATACGGATGGCCGAGGGCATCAAGACTTCTGAAAGCGACGTTACGGGAGCTGCGCAGTTGAGCATTTCGGACACCGGTGCCTTGGTGTATTTGCCCCTTCGTGTTCCAGGTCTCCGTTCGCTCGTGTGGGTAGATCGGGACGGAAGAGAGGAGGCCCTCACGACTGAGCCGCGCTCCTATGGGCCTCTGAGTATCTCCCCCGATGGTGGTCGGCGTTGAGACCGAGCCTAGCTTTGCTCCGGATAACGCCGAGGAACTTTTCGAGGGCTACTGGGTGGGACACCCGGGACGCACCTACGACATCTCCCCCGATCGCGAGCGCTTCCTGATGATTAAGGAAACCGCGAGCGACAAGTCCCGGCGTTTTGGCGTTTCACGTATCAGTCGAAGGACGTGCTCTCGTCTGCCGTTCGATCGCGCGCACGAGCTCGTCGCGCTCGAGCGGTTTGTTCACGAGCTCGGAAGCACGTAGGGGTCCGACCGATTCTTCGAAATCCGGATTCCGAATCAAAACGATAGGGATGCGCGCGACGGCGGGATCGTTTTTGAAGCGCTGAAACCAATCGACTTCGTCTAGCCTCAGCTGCATGTGATCGAGCGTGATGACGTCGGGGCGATTCTTTTGAGCGCTCTCGTAAGCCTCTTCGAGTGTTGAAGCCGTCACAACTTCGTAGCCTTCGAGTGCGAGGACCCGAGACATGTAGTCCCGCGCGGCTGGCTCATGGTCTGCGACCAGCACGAGGGGCCCGGGCTCTTTTTGCGCGGGTTCCGCTTCCTCGATAACCGCCTCAACTGGGCGAGGAAACGTCAGCACGGGAGCCGGAGAGGCGAGCGATACCTCCTCCTCCTCCTCCTCCTCAAAAACTTCCGGAGGCTGACAGACAGCAAGAGACAGGCGCAGCGTGAGCTCACCATTCTCTTCCTCGAGCTCGAGCTCGCCGCGCATCAACTCGGCCAATCTCCGCACGAGAGCGATCTGAACATCCGTCGAGCTCGCAGCACCGTCCTTCATGCGCGCCTCGAGGACCACATGGTCGGTCGAAGCGTGCACTTCGCGGCGTACTTCGAGCCTTGTGTTCCGGGGAGACATCCCCGACACAAGCTGCATGAAGAGCGCGAGCCCTTGCTCGAGGCAATTCGGATCCCAGAAGCTCTTTCCGAGCTCGCCTCGAATCGACAGACGGAGCGCGCTAGCGAGCCGCGGTCTCTTGGCGATGTTCTCGAGCATCGCCGTAAGAGCAACGCCCTCGGGCAAGACGGGCTCGGCGGCTCGCTCGTAAGCCGCGAGCGCTATCAGCGGCTCTAAGACGCCTTCGAGCACGTGGGAGAGCTCTACGAGCTCGGCCGCGCGGTCGTCCTCTTCATGCTTCTTGTCCAAGGCGTGAACCTCGGCCAAGAGCGCCTGGAGAGGCGACTCAATCTGGCGGCCAACGAGAGCTAGGAGCTCTCCCGCAGTCTTGACCTTCGATGCCAGCTCTTTGGATACGATGATGGAGGTCTCCGCAACGAGATACACGAACCGCGCGCCGAAACGACGCAGCTTCGGTCCACCCTACTGAATAATTTTTGGATATCTCTAATGATAGTGGCTGGTTACGCGGGGGTCAACTTGGCCGGGCTCGAGATGCGATAGAGGTCCGCCTGGAGCTCGCCAATCTGTTGATAGCGCTCTGCCGGATCTTTCGCCATGCAACGGACGATGATGGCCTCGAGCGCTTCGGGGATTGTCGGGTTCACCGAGCGCGGCGTCGGAGCCACTTCATGGACGTGTTTCAAAGCAACGCTAAACGCGGAATCGCCGGAGAACGGGAGCGCTCCAGTGAACATCTCGAAGAACACGACCCCGACCGAATAGATGTCGCTTCGGAAATCGAGGTCGCTCTTTCCTTGGGCTTGCTCGGGCGACATGTAATCCGGTGTCCCCATCACGAGCCCCGTCTGGGTCGTGCTGACTTTTTCTTGCTCCCGCACGATGCCGAAGTCCATGAGCTTCACTTCGCTCTGGTAGGTCAGCATGATGTTCTGCGGTTTGACGTCGCGGTGCACGACTTTGGCCTCATGAGCGGCGGCAAGGCCTGCGCAAGTCTGCTTCGCTATCTGGAGCCCAACGTTCACGGGTAAACATCCGCGGCTCCGGATCAGCTGCTTGAGGGTCATGCCTTGCACGAACTCCATGCTGATGAACTGGATGCCGTCCGCTTCCCCGAAATCGAAAGTGCGGACGATGTTGCGATGCGCGATGCGCCGGGCGACGCGAATCTCCGTTTTGAACCGCTCGAGGATGCTCGGGTCCATCGACAATGTCTCCGGACGCAGCACTTTGAGTGCCACCGGCTCGTCCAGATCGCGGTCATGGGCTTGAAAGACCACGCCCATCCCGCCGCTTCCGAGAACGCGTCGAATCTCGTAGCGCTTGGCGAGGATCGTCCCAGGCTCGAGGGAGCTCAGCGTCATCGCCGGCCGTTGTGGCTCCTCTGGTCCCCCGGCGCCCGCCGCCCACGTCCCCTCTCCATCCGGCGCCGCGGCGGAGCGCGCCTCGAAGATTTGACTCTGGCGCATCGTTCCGGTGGCGAGGCTGAACACACCCACCGGCTCGTCGACGCCGTGCAGCTTCATGGGAGTGATCGCTTCGCCGGAGATCCGATCCTTGACCGTTTCGAAAGCGTCCTGTGACAGCAGCACGTCGCCGGGGAGCGCTTCGGAGGCGAGCCGTCCCGCGATGTGGACCACCGGGCCGAGCAGCGAATAGTCGAGACGATCGGCGCTGCCGACGGCTCCGAACACGGCATCGCCCGCGCTCACGCCAATACCAGGAACGAGCACGTGGTCCGAGCCCGCGTCGTCGAGCTCCATCAAGTGCTGGATCGAAATGGCGCAGCTGATCGCGGGCCACACGCGATCGTCACCTTTGAATACGGCCATCATGCGGTCACCGATAAACTTATCGACCAGACCGCCATAGCGTTTGACCAGCTCCGCCTGGCGGCTCAAGGCGTCGTTCACTCGCGACAGCACATCGGCAGGCTCGCTTACGCCATCGCGAAACGCCGCGTGTGACTTCAAGTCAGAGAACAGGACCGTGACAGGCTGACGCTCCCCCACCCCTATATTGGCGCCCGAACGTTGGATCATCTCGGCGGCCGAATGGGAAATGAACTTTTCCATCTCCTGTTTTTCTCGAAGCTCGCGCAAGAGGACGCGAAAGGACTTGGCAAGGGCCCCAATCTCGTCGGCCGAGTGGATCTCCACCTCGCTTCCATAGACCCCGGCGCGCTCTTTACGGCCATCGAGCCCGTCCTGCGGGTGAGCCGGATCAAGAACGATTTCCGAGCGCCGCCGGGGTTCGCCGCCCCGAGCGTCGTGTGGGATTGGACGAAGATCGATGTCGGCGTGCGCATTGCGATATTACAGAACGTCGACCTCTTCGCCGAATATGCCTTTCACGATATCGAAGCGAGCAAACAAATCGGGCATGACGAGTTCTTGATGACGCTGCGTTGGGCTTTTCCCTAATCGAAATAGCCGCGTTTCAACGTGACGCCCAAGGTTTCGTAGGTGTCGTCCGGGAGCCTCGCGATGACGCCGTAGAGACGGATAGCGGGGAGCGTCGGGCGGCGGGAGACGTCGATCCGAACGACGTAGATCTCGAGCTTTCGATAGCGGTAGACGTAGCGGCCTTCGGCGTCGACTCCCGCGACCTCTAAATCCGCCTTCTTCGCGGCCGTTCCGGTGATAACGAGGCCGTCTTGCGAAACAACGATGTCCTCCTCACGCGAGACCCGCGCGCTCGTGGTGTGGCTTTCGAACCCGCGTATGCGAAAGGTCGTCCCCTGGTTCGGTTCGAGGTCCATGCCGTCAGCCGTGAGCCGATTCCGCGCTTCCTCGAAGCCCGCATAGGCGACGAACTCTTCGTCCAAGATGTCGCGAAAGTCGAGCGAGTGCCGCTGCCACCGAAACGCCATGCGCGCCAAGAGAAGCGTAGGCGGCAGCATCACGAGGATCGCGATGAGCACGACGATGAGAGCGCTGCCGCGTTCACTTTTTTGCATCTAGAGCCCCGGCACTCGCTCCCGCCAAGCATGGATCCGAACCATGGGGCTCAGTCCCGCGCCGCGCTCGACCACACCGGCAGCGACACCCACTGCGTAGCGGCGCGAAGGCCGTGCGAGCTGGAACTTCAGGACAAGGTTTTCCTCCCACGCTCCCATGTACAGCGAGCCGAGTGAGTCGAAGGACAAGAAGTCGAGATTGTCGATGCGCAGCACACCCATTTTTTGAGCAAGCTCACCGAGCGAGAATGGAATCTCGCTCTGGTCGACGCGGCCTTCTTCGAGCTTCGTCACCCATTCACGCAGCGAAAAGAGCACCGGCGGATCCTCCCGCGGCACTCCCTCCAAAACGTCCGCCCCGCGAAGCCACGCGCGGCTCAGCTCCAGGATCACGAAGTCTCCATTGCGTGCGCGCACGAGACAAAGCAAGCTGCCTTCCACAGGATCTCGAGCTAGCGAAACGCCCGCTCCATCGAGCCTACCCACGAGCTCGGGCTCGACCGGCTCGAGCGTTTCATCGAACGCCATCCGCCAAACGCTCCCGCGCTGACCGTGTTGCAGGAGGAAGTAAAGATGCCCGTCGCTGCCTTCTACGACCGGACCTGGCGTTCCCGTCAAGCCGAACACCCGCTCGGGCTTTCCGGGTTTTCCCGAGCTGTCGAATCGATAACGATAGATCGCCCCTTTTTCCTGGCTCATCACATACAGCGCGCCTTCGACGCCGAAGGCTATCCCTCCGGCCTGGGCGATGACGTCGGTGCCATCGAAAGCAATGACCTCGGACTCGCTCGAGAAATTACCGTTCTCGTCGGGCAACATTCGGGTAATGTGGCCGATACGAAGGCCCGCCGCCGCGACGAACAAAGAGCCCGCGAGCGGCCCTCGCTCAGGCCCGAGAACCGCCGCGACCGGTCCCCGCACGTCTTCAAAAAAAGCAACGCTGTCAACGGTCGCGCTCATGAACTGCTGCTCCATTTGGAACGTGTAGACATAGCTCGGGTCTCGGCGCGGATTCGTGCCCGCGCCCACGACAACGCCCCGGTCCGCAGCGGGACGAGACACAACGGCTATGGGATGTTCGAGCGGGTACAGGATGCGCGACAGCCGGAACCCGATATCGGGACGTTCAAAATCCACCGTGCCCGACGCGGGTCTCAAAGAAACGGCGGTCACAATCGAGAGCGGCTCGAGCGCGCCCGCCTTAACTGAATATTGGAGCTTCAACCTTATCGTCTCGAGATGGGAATATTCATCTTCGACTTTGGCCGCAGAAATGACCTTCCCGTTCGCATCGAGATAGACGAAGGTCAGCGCAATGATGTCGCGCGCGAGCACCCGGCTCGTCACACCCGTAACATCCTTGACGAGCTCCTTCCCTTCACCCTCCCCGGACGCACGCAAGTAGTAGCGAACTTCGCGCAGCCCCAGCGCACGGGTGGCTGCGTTCTGGGTGAAACGGTTGCGGAAGTCGCCACTCGTCGTCTCGAGCGAGCGAAGTTTCATCCAAAGAGGTGACCGCTTGACGACCTCCGCGACTTCGTTGCTACGTCGCGCATCGGTCAGCAGCACCGTCTCGCCCGGCTCGAAAGCGTCCGCGCCCGTGAAAGCGAGCTCCGTGTCCGTCTCGATGAGCCCCGACGTGAGATAGCCCGCTGTGAGGTTCGGGTTCGAGCGCAAGGTCAAGGCGAACGAGCTCACCTCGCCACCCGGGACACGCGGCATCACCGCGACAACGCCTTCACCTAGTCCTTGCCCGGCGAGCGTGAGCTCATATCCGATGTCGTCGAGCGCACGTGTGATGCTTGACGAAGCGGCGGCGAGATCGCTTTGCGCGCGAAAGATGCGCGCGACATCTCGGAGCGTTCTCGCGACGAGCGCCATCACGACGAGCGTGATCCCGAGCGCTATGAGCACCTCGAGCAGTGTGTAGCCGCGCTCGTCCCTCGTCAATTTGGGCTCCTTCGTCGAAACTGTATGAGCTAGGTATTAATGATGGCACACTCTTTTGAATCGGTCAGCGGCGCACGGACGTCAGGGACGAAAGGAACCGTTGTCGAGAAAGTGCAGGCATAGATCGAACGTCTCGGCAGCGTACATGATGAACGTGTGGGTGCGGTCGACTTCGACCCAATCGCGCATGCCGTCGAGCTTCGTGTTCTCGACGCGCACGACCCCGTCATTGGCGTCGCGGAACCCGATGCGATGACCACAATTACCCGCGATCACGCCGAACTCGACATCAGGGACTGGAAGCGTTCGAAAGAACGCGTCATCGCCGAGTTTTTGTCCGCTGTCCCCGGTGAGCCACTGATAGACACGCAGGTGGCGCATCATGCTCGCTAGAGCAGCCGGGCCATTCGGCGGCGCGAGCATGACGATGCGCTTCAACCCCGCGCGGTACCCCTCCTGGAAGCCGTTGCGAACAATGATATTTCCGAGCGAATGGCCGATGAGGTGATATTGAGGTGCTCGGACTTGGTTCTCGACGAGCTCCCGAAGTCGCACCGTGAGCTGGTCGAGGGTGGATTTGCGCGGGCTATAGCCGAACCAATGCACTTCGTAGCCGGCGTTGCGCAAGCGCAGCCCGAGAACGGCCATGGACATCCAGGTACGGCCCATTCCGTGCAACAGGATGACGGCCTGCTCCCGGGCCGGTGGCCGCGTCATGGATCCAAGGCGAGCTCGACGGCCGCGATCCGTTCGTAGACGGCAAGGTCGTTCGAGAAAAAACAGCAGAATATGACACGCTCCGGGGCCTCGTGACCGAGAAGCCACTCGCGGACCGTCGACTGTGCCACGACCGCCGCCGGCTCGATGGGATATCCGTAGATACCGGTCGAGATGCAGGGAAAGGCGACCGTGCGGAGCCCACGGCGTTCGACGAGCTCGCAAGCGTTTCGATAGCAGCTAGCGAGAAGCTCGGGCTCCCCTGCGGCTCCGCCTTGCCACACGGGGCCCACCGCGTGGATCACGTGATTCGCCGGCAGCCGATAGCCGCGCGTCATCTTCGCCTCGCCGGTCTGAGCGCCTCCCAATCCCCGACACTCCATAAGGAGCTCGGGGCCGGCGGCCCCGTGGATGGCGCCGTCAACGCCTCCGCCACCGAGAAGACTCGACTTCGCGGCGTTCACGACGGCATCGACCGCAAGCTCCGTGATGTCCCCTTGCACGATTTCGACACGTCCTTCCAGGTACACTCGAGGCGACCTCCGGAAATCGATCATAGCGCGACCCCGCTCATTTGCTATCCTAATTAATAGTCCAGAAACCAATTCGAAAGATGCCCGTTCGGCGAGGGTCTTCCCGCGTCCGTGGGCCTCACAGCGGATCCATCGAGCGATTTTCTATGGCAGAGCGTTACGCCCTCGTCATCGACGACGACACCACGTTTCGTGATCGGGTCTCCGGACTCCTCGCGCCGCACAAGATCGTTGTAACGGGCGCCTCGGACAAAGACGAGGTCCTGTCCCTTCTCGAAGACCGGCGCCCCGTTCTCGTGATCCTCGCGGTAGAGCTTCCCGACAAAGATGGCTTCGCTCTTTTTCGTAAAGTGAAGAAGGCGGACTTCGACGTTCCCGTCATTATTACAACTGCGACGGTAGCGAAGGCCGAGCTCAGCCGACACGAGACACAGCCATCCCACGCAGAGTACTACCTCCAAAAAGACGAGATCTCCGACTCGGACCTTCTAAACGCGATCGCGAAGGCCGGCCGTCTCGACCTCACTTCGCCAGACACGACCGCGCGAGCCGAGCCTTCGGCCTCCGAGGAGGATGTCGCCGAATCCGCGGAGAGCATCGGCGACGACCTCGACCCCCGTTTGGCGAGATATCTGGATGACGAGACCACCACCATTTTCGCCCAGATCGACGAGCGCGCGCTCGAGGAGCACAGCCAGCGCAACCCGGCGACGCAGCAAGGCGAGGTCTCCGCAGAGCGTGTCGCCGAGCTCGAGAGCGAAGTGGATCGGCTCACGGACGAGCTCGATCAATCCCGCAGCGCCGCGCGCAGCTCGCCGTTCTCGAAAGACTTCCTGAAACTCCGCGACGTCGCGAGCCAGAAAGACAAAGAGATCCACGTTCTAACGGACTCGCTCGCCGACCGCGAATCCCAGGTGCGCGTCGTCAGGCGCAAGCTGTCCGAGCTCGTAAAGCGCTTCGTCGGACCGGAATCGTGGGACGGCGAAGATCAGGACGAGCTGCGAGCCCTCACCGAAGAGCTCGACCATTCGCGGGCGAAGTTTCGAGATCTAACCGAGCACGTCGAAGCCACCGAGCTCCGGCACAAGCAAGAGATTGACGAAATAGCCAAACGACTCGTCAAGACGCAGCGAGCGCGTGACCAAGAACGCGACGAGGCGGCCGAGCTCCGACGCGGTCTCGAAGGCGCCGAATCCACGCTCGGAGAGGTACGGCAGCAATCCGACCAAGAGAACGACGACCAGCAACGTGAGCGCAAAGACCTCACGAAGCGGCTCGTCCTCACCCAGCGCGAGCGCAACCAAGGTCGCGAAGAAGCCACAGAGCTCAAAGGACTCCTCGAGAGTCTCGAGGTCAAGCACGCTGAGCTCACCGAGCAAACGGACGCGACAAAAGCTCGGCACGAGCGCGAGAGCGCGGAGCTCACTGAACGGCTCGAGGCCGGCCAGAAAGCTCGGGACGAGGCGCGCCAGGAGACGGCTGAAGTTCGCGGGCTTCTCGACGGTGTCCGCGCGAAGCTCGAAAAACTCACCGGAGAGGCCGAGGCGACCCGTGCCAAACACGAGCAGGAGGCCGAGGAGCTGACGAACCGACTCGTCGTGACCCAACGCGATCGAGACGAACGACGCGAAGAAGTCACCGAGCTTCGGAGCCTGGTGACGGTATTCCAGGCCAAGATCGAACAGCAGACGGAAAAAGCCGAGGAGTCACGAAGCAAACACGAGCAAGACGCCGCCGTGCTCGAGGAGCGAGTCGTCACGGGCAAGAGGGAGCGTGACAAGATCCGAGAGGAAGCCGCGGACCTCGCTGAACGCCTCTCCGAAGCCAAGGCCAAGCTCACCAAGACGGTTGCAGAGGCCAACAAAGCGCAAGGCCGCTACGAACAGCAGAACGAAGCTCTCGAGCAGAAAGTCTCCGCGGAGACGGCCAGCGCGGCCCAAGCGCATGTCGAGCTCGAGACCGGACTCTCAGAGCTGCGGCTTCAGCACGCGCACGAGCTTCAGGAGCACAACGCGAACCAAAAGGCGGAAATCAAGAAGCGCGAGAAGACTCTCGCGGAGGAAAAAGCCGCGGCGATGAACGAGCTCAAAAAGAAGCTCGATACGAGGCTTCGACAGTCGGAGACCAGCCACACGCGCTCGCTCGCGGCTTTGGGCGAGGAGCACGTCAAAGAGTTGGCCTCCGTCCATTCGGGCCATGGTGAAGCGAGGCGGCGCGCCGCCACGGAAGTCCAAGAAGCTCTCGAGGAAGCATCCAAGAAGAACGCCGCCGCCCTCAAGCAGTCGGACGAACAGCGCGCCGCCCAGCTCCTGCAAGCGGAAAACAAGCGCGTCGCGGAAGTCACGTCTCTCGAACAACGCTATGAGGAACGGCTTGCGTCGCTCACTCAAAGCCATGCCGCCGAGACCAGCGCCCTCGACCAGAAGGCCAAAGCCGCGATTCGGTCGAACGAGCAGATGCTCGAAGAGGTCACAGCTAAAGTCCAGGATGTGTTGAAGAGCTGGGAGACGGAGCGCACAGCGCATTACCAGACGCGCGAGCGCTACGAGAAGGAGACGACGGAGCTCCAGAAAAGCCATACGAAGAATCTCGCGACGGCGGAGCAGGACCAATTCGCGGCGCTCGCGGGCATGTCGCGCAAGTTCAAGGAAGACCGCACGGCCGCGCTCGAGGTGGAACGGCGGCGGTGGCAGGAGATAGCAGCCGACCTACAAACAAAACATGCGGAGGCTCTCGGCTCTCTCAAGACCCAGCATGAGGACGAGCTCGAGCAACGCGACAAGGTGCACGACAAGACCATCGAGCAAAAGAGGCGCGAAGCGATGCAAGTACAAAAAGCGGCGCTCGAGCGCAAGGCCGCTTCACATCACAAAGCGTTAGAAAAGATGGGGCGCGAGCACGCCGACGAAATCGTTTCCTGGCGTCAAAAGAGCGAACAAAGCGTCGCAGGGCTCCGACAGAGCCACATGAAAGTCCTCGCCGACCGCGATCGCGACGCGGAGCACACGCTTCGCACCACGGTCGAGCAGCTCAAGAAAGACCACGGCCGTCATCAAGAAAAATTGCGCGACGCGCAGGCGCAAATGGTCAACGCGCTGCGCGGCGAGTATGGGAAAGAGCTCCAAACCATGGAGCAAGCTCAACGCAGCGCGCTCGCGCTCCAGGAGCAAGCCGCCCACACAGCGCTCAGCGCAGTCGAGGAAGAACGAGATGAATCCCGGGTGATGATCGACGGCCTACGGGCCGAAATCGCCGAGATGGCCGCGAAACACCGCTCGAGCACTCGGGTCGCCGAAGAGGCACACAATGCCGAGGCCAAGGAGCTCAAAAAGGAGCTCGAGTCCAGCCGAGCACGGCTCGAAGTGGAACGACAGGCGCTCCAGGCCTCGATGGCGAAGCTCGAGCGTGAATCGTCCGGCGAGCTCAAACAAGCCAACGAATCGCTGCAGCACGAAAAGAAGCTTCACGTGGCGACGCGCGAGAGATATGAGCGACGCGTGAACGAGCTCAAGACCCGCCACAGCTTGGGGATCGACCGCGTCGAAAGTGACTGGATCGACAAGCTCGAACACTTGGAGACGAGCTTGAGAGCGAAAGCCGAGAAGGCCGTCGTCACCGCGGAGCAGGACTGGAAGGGTAAGCTCGAATCACTGCGGAGGGAATACGAAGAAGTGGTCGAGAGCTCGCGGAAGGAGTTCGAGCTCGAGCTCGCCGCCGCGATCCGGGCATCGGAGGGTGCTCGCTCCATCGAGGAATCCTACGAAGCGGCTTCGCGCGAGCTCAGCACTTTGAACGCAAAACTCGAGAAACTAGAGACCGAGCTCTCCGTAGCAAGGCACGAAATCGTCGAGCGCGACACAACCATCCAATCCAACTCCCGCAAGGCCGCCGAGCACCAGCAGACGGTCGATTCCCTGAAAGCCGTCATCAACGACTTCTCACGATCCGTCGACGGCTACGTCGAGGACGGCGACGAAAAGACGCATGAAAAGATCAATTCCCTGAAAGCCGTCATCGACGACATGTATCGCAGCATCGACGGCCCAAAAAACTAGGCGACACACCCCTCGTCGGGGAGTTAGGGAGGTTAGGGTTGGGCGGGGGCCTTTTGGGGTTCGTCGGGGTCATCCTTTAGGGTAGGGGCGAGGGCGACGCGATTTTTTCCACCTTGTTTTGCTTCGTAGAGGGCTTGATCTGCGGCGGAGTAAAGCCGGTCGGGTCGAAGCTCGGTCACCGAACGCGTATCGGCTAGGCCGATGGACAGCGTTAGGGGGGGGAGGGCCGTGGCGATCCAGCTCGCCTCGATGGCCAGCGCCTTGCGGATGCGGTCGGCGAGCGTGCGCGCTTCTAGCTCCGTGATGTTGGGCGCGAGGACGACGAACTCGTCGCCACCGATACGAGCGGCTAGGTCCGTCGCACGGCACGTGCGTTGAAGCGTACGCGCTACAGCTCGGATCGCGTTGTCGCCGGCCTCGTGGCCGGAGACGTCGTTGACCGCCTTGAGTCCGTCGAGGTCGAGCAGCATCAAGGTCAGCGGTTTGTTGTACCGGTCGACGCGCGCGAGCTCTTCGAGCAGTCGGCGGTCCGAGTGGCGACGGTTCGGGAGCCCGGTCAAGGGGTCGGTCAGTGAAACGCGGCGGAGTAGGTCCTCGTGCGAACCGAGGATGGCCCCGAGGCCGACGAACATCAGGGCCGTCGCGCCGGCAATGTAGCCATAGGTCAAGGCACGGCTCGAGAACTCCTCCACGGCCCAGTCCCAATTGCCGAGCTCTCCGTGGACGAGCGCCCGCATCACGAAAAGCCCCCCCGGTGCGCCGACCGCCAGAAAAAGACCCAAAACAGGGTACAGACGACCCCTCGGGGTGGTTGCAAAACGCATCTACGCCACCTATTCGGAGAGTGTTATCGCCCGGGAGCGAAAAAGCAAACGGCATCCCTTTCCCGTGTAGTACGATCAGAAGTTTGGACGATCGTAGAAGCATCTCGTGATGAAAGTTCTCAAGTTCGGCGGCACCTCGCTCGAAAGTCCGGAGCGCATCCGCGCCGTCATCGACATCGTCGGGGACCAGGAACCCACCAAGCTCGTGGTCGTGGTCTCCGCCATGTCCGGTGTGACAGATGCCCTGACCGACGCCGCGCGGGTCGCCGTCTCTTCTATGTCAGGCATGTCAGGGGACGCGACGTACCGCGGGACCTGCACGTCCATCGAGGCACGCCACCGCGCAGCCGTGAACGAGCTCGGCGACCCCGCCGAGGCCCCGGCGCTCATCAGCCGTATCGAACGCCGGATCGAGGAGCTATCCGATCTTCTTCACGGCGTCGCGCTCGTCCGTGAGTGCTCACCGCGCAGCCTCGATCAAATATCGAGCTATGGTGAGAGGCTTTCGGCCGACCTCGTCGCGGCCGCGCTCCGAAAACGCGGCATCGACGCGGAATATGCTGACGCGCGCGGCTTCATCGTCACGGATACGAATTTCGGCAACGCGCGGGTAGAGCTCGAAGCGACCGAGCGAGGGATCCGGAACCACTTCGACAACCACAAGGCCCTTCAGGTCGTCACGGGTTTTCTCGGCGCAAGTGTCGACGGCGAAACAACGACGCTCGGCCGCGGTGGCTCGGACTACACGGCCGCTCTGCTCGGCTCGGCCCTCGGGGCGGATCGCATCGAAATTTGGACGGATGTGAACGGCGTGATGAGCGCCGACCCACGACTCGTCGCGAACGCGTTCTCTCTCGAGGAGCTCAGCTACGAGGAGCTCATGGAGCTTTCTCATTTCGGCGCCAAAGTCGTCTACCCGCCGGCCATCCACCCCGCGCGCGCCCAGCGCATCCCTCTCGTCATTCGGAACACGCTCGAGCCGAGCTTTATCGGGACACACGTCAACGAGCGGGCGGCGCCGAGCGAGAACCCCGTCCGCGGAATTGCGTCGATCCACGACATCGCGCTCTTGCGGCTCGAGGGCGATGGGATGATGGGTGTCCCAGGGACGGCGCGGCGCCTGTTCGAAGCGCTCGCGCGAGAGAACATCAATATCATTCTCATTACACAAGCCTCGAGCGAGCACTCCATTTGCTTCGCGGTCGCGCCGGACGATGTCGCCAAAGCCGGTCGGAGCGTCGACAACGAGTTCACGCTCGAGCAGCGCGCCGGTCTCGTCGATCCTCTCATCATCGAACGCGACCTATCCATCGTCGCCGCCGTCGGCGAAGGCATGCGCGAGCGCCGCGGCATCGCCGGGCGGCTCTTCAGCGTACTCGGCTCGGAAGGCGTCAACGTCCGCGCGATCGCGCAAGGTTCGTCCGAGCTCAACATCTCGCTCGTCATCGCCCGCGACGATGAGAAAAAAGCACTCAACGCGATCCACGAAGCACTTCTCGGGGAGCCGCGACGCGCGGTAATACACCTGTTCGTCCTCGGCATAGGCGGCGTCGGGAGTGAGCTTCTCTCACAACTAAGCGCCCAATGCGAAACGCTTCGAGCAAAGGGGCTCGAGCTGCGCCTCTCGGGCGTAGCGGCGAGGCGGACGATGCGCTTGTCGCGCCAGGGACTCGACTTCAGCCAAGGCAAAAGTCTGCTCGAGGACGGGTCCGCGAACGATCTCGACGAGCTCGCCCGATTCATCGAGGCGACGCCAGGTCCACGCATCCTGGTCGACGTCACCGCGAGCCCTGACGTCTCTAAGCTCTACGAGCGGCTTCTCACCCAAGGCGTGGCGGTCGTCACCGCGAACAAGCTTCCGCTCGCCGGTCCGATGAAAGACTTCGAACGCCTTCACCGCCACGCGCGACTCTATTACGAGACGACCGCAGGCGCGGGACTTCCCGTCGTAAGAACGCTCGCCGGTCTCGTCGACACTGGGGACACTATCGAGCGCATCGAAGGGGTGTTCTCGGGAACTTTGAGCTATCTCTTCAACCGAATCCGGGAAGGGGTCCCGCCTGCGGCCGCGCTTCAGGAAGCGCGCGACAAAGGCTATACCGAGCCCGATCCTCGTGAAGACTTGAGTGGGATGGACGTCGTCCGGAAGCTCTTGATACTCGCTCGCACCGCGGGCATAGCGATCGAGCCCGAGGAGGTCTCGGTCGAGTCGCTCGTTCCGGAAGGCGAGATCGACCGTTTCGGTGACACCGTCGCGGACGCCCAAGACCGAGCCCCCGAAGGCGCAACACTTTGCTACCTGGCCAAGCTCGAGAACGGGCGCGCCTCCGTCGGTCTCGAAGCCGTCGAGCCGTCGCACCCGGCCGCGTCTCTCGAGGCCACGGACAATTTGTTCGCTATCACGACCGCGCGCTACCACGAGACGCCGCTCGTCATCCGCGGCAGCGGCGCGGGCCCCACGGTCACCGCGGCCGGCGTTTTTGCCGATATACTGCAAGCATGCGCGGAGCTCGAGTCCAGGTGAGACCGAAATGACGCCGCGAGACAAGATCCCCGTCGCCGTCCTCGGAGCGACTGGCTCGGTCGGCCAACGGTTCTTGACGCTTCTCGCCGACCACCCGTGGTTCGACGTCCAAGCACTCACGGCGTCCGACCGCTCGGCGGGAAAGGCGTACGGAGACGCGGCCCACTGGTTGCAGTCCACACCTCTTCCCGAGCGCTTCGCGCGCATGGAGGTGCTAAAAAGCGCGCCGCCCATCCCGTGCCCGCTGGTCTTCTCGGCTCTCGACGCGAGCGTCGCCGGGGAAGTCGAGACAGCCTTCGCCTCCACGGGCCACGTTGTCATTTCGAACGCCAAGTCCCATCGCATGGATCCCAGCGTGCCGCTCGTCGTTCCGGAGGTGAACCCTGATCACTTGCAGGTCGCCAGCACATCGAGCCGTGGCGGGGGCGCGATCCTCACGAACCCCAACTGCTCGACGATTGGGCTCGTTCTCGCGCTGAAGCCGCTATGGGATACATTCGGTCTGAAACGAGTGTCGGTCGTCACCATGCAAGCGGTCTCGGGCGCGGGCTTTCCTGGCGTCCCGAGCTATCAGATTCTCGACAACGTCGTCCCCTACATCCCGGGCGAGGAAGAAAAGCTCGAGTCCGAGACGCGGAAGATCCTCGGGACCTTTGACGGCGGCGCCGTGCGGGACGCCGAGATTCGGCTGAGCGCGCAATGCCATCGGGTTCCCGTGCTGGACGGCCACTTGCTCGCCGTCTCGGTCGAGCTCGGGAGAAAGGCGGAAGCTTCCGAGCTTCGGGACGCTTGGGAGCGCTTCTCGGGCGAGCCTCAAGCTAAAGCGCTTCCGACCGCGCCTCGACACCCGGTACATTTCTTGGAGGAAGACGATGCGCCGCAACCGCGCTTGCATCGCGATCTCGACGGCGGCATGGCGGCGAGCGTCGGACGTCTGCGCCCATGCTCCATTCTTGACTTCAAGTTCAACACGCTGTCGCATAACACGATTCGCGGCGCGGCCGGAGGCGCGTTGCTCCTTGCCGAGCTCGCCGTGGCCAAAGGCCTGCTCGAACGTGAAGGCGCACGCACCGTGGGCGTCGAGACATGAAAAAGGCTTTCGCGCCCGCGACCGTCGCCAACGTCGCCTGCGGCTTCGATGTTCTCGGCCTCGCGATCGAAGCGCCAGGCGACATCGTAACCGCCGAGCTCGCCGAAGACGATACTCCTGGGACGCCCGGCAAAATTGCCCTCGAAGTCGAAGGTGACGCACGGCTGCCGAGAGAGCCCGAGCGCAACACGGCCTCGGTCGCGGCCCAAACGTTTCTCGACCGCTACGCCCCCGACGCGTCCGTCCGGTTGAAGCTCGAAAAGGGCCTGCCGCTTGCGAGCGGCATGGGGAGTAGCGCGGCGAGCGCTGTCGCCGCCGTCGTCGCCGTCAACGATTTGCTCGCCGTCGGAGCGACACTCGATGATTTGCTGAACTGCGCTCTCGAAGGCGAGCGCGTCGCCTCCGGCACCGCGCACGCCGACAACGCGGCTGCGTGTCTGTATGGTGGATTCGTGCTCGTACGCGGCGCCGCCCCCGCACTCGATGTCGTCCGGCTACCCGTCCCCAAGGGACTCTCCGTCGCTCTCGTGCGCCCGCATCTCGAGCTATCGACGCGAGACTCGCGCACGCTTCTCGGAAACGAAGTGCGCCTCCAGAACGCCGTCACGCAATGGGGGAATCTCGGCGGTTTGGTCGCCGCGCTCTTTCGGGAAGACTGGGACTTGATGACGCGCTCGCTCGTCGACGTCATCGCCGAGCCCATCCGATCGAGCCAGGTGCCCGGCTTTGCCGACGTAAAGCGCGCAGCTCTCGAGACCGGCGCGCTCGGATGCAGTCTTTCAGGCTCCGGGCCAGCGATGTTCGCGCTCTGCCGCAACCTAGAGACGGCCGAGGCCGTTTCGCAAGTGATGGCGAGCGCCTTCGCCGACACGGCCGACCTGGAGACCGACGTGCACGTCTCGCCCGTCAGCAAGCAAGGCGCACGACCCGAGGTCGAGTCGTGCGCTTCGTAAGCACGAAAGGCAACTCCCAAAAAGTCTCTCTCGAAGAAGCTCTTTTCGCCGGCCCTGCACCGGATGGCGGCCTCTATATCCCCGAGACACTTCCTGTTCTAAGCGCAGAGACCCTCGACGCGCTTTCCGGAGGCTCGATCGCCGACACCGCTCTCACCGTCGCGAAATGTTTATTCGACGACGATCTCGATTCCACGACTCTGGAATCCATCGTGCGCGGCAGCCTCGATTTCACGATCCCGCTCGTCGAAGTCGAGGACGAGCTCTTCAGCCTCGAGCTCTTTCACGGCCCGACCCACGCGTTCAAGGATGTCGGCGCGCGCTTCATGGCCCGACTGATGGGCCACTACTTGAAGAGCCGAGACGAGCGCGCCACCGTGCTCGTCGCGACGTCAGGCGATACCGGAAGCGCCGTCGCCCATGCTTTCTACGGTCTCGACGGAATCCGCGTCATCGTGCTCTTCCCAAAGGGAAGAGTCAGCGCTCTCCAGCAGCGTTTGTTCACAACGCTCGGAGACAACGTGTTCGCACTTTCGGTCGACGGTACGTTCGACGACTGCCAGCGCCTCGTGAAGTCAGCTTTCGCCGATCCCGAGCTCGCCGATCAGACGCTCGTCTCGGCGAACTCGATCAATGTCGGGCGCTTGCTGCCACAAACGTTTTATTACTTTCACTTGTTCGCCGAGCTTCCGCGGGCGTCTCGTGACAGCCTCGTCGTTGCAACGCCGAGCGGCAACTTCGGAAACCTCACCGCCGGGCTCATGGCGAAACGGATGGGCCTTCCGATTACGCGCTTCGTCGCGGCGACGAACGTGAACGACGTCGTCCCGGAATATCTCGCCTCAGGTGATTTTCGACCGAGGCCATCCACGGCTACGTTGTCCAACGCAATGGACGTCGGTGATCCGAGCAACTTCGCTCGCATTTTGTGGCTCTATGACGGCGAGCTCGACGCGATCCGGGCCGACGTGGCCGGCCGGGCCTACACCGACGAAAATACGCGAGCGACGATCCTGGACGTGTATGAGCGACGCGGCTACGTGCTCGATCCTCACTCCGCTATCGGCTATCTTGGCGCGCGGGACCATCGTCAAAAAACCGCTGTCTTTCTTGCCACGGCGCACGCTGCGAAGTTTCAAGAGACCGTCGAAGCCGTCCTGAAGACACCCGTCCCGCTCCCGCCCGCCATCGCAGCCTGCGCAGAACGGCCGGAAACCATCACAGAGATCGACGCCTCCATCGAATCCCTGAAAGGATTTCTGAAGCCATGAACCCAAAACTCTCCTTTCATGGCGGTGCTGGCACGGTGACGGCTCGCGCTACCTCGTCGAGACCGACACGGCACGCTTTCTCATCGACGCGGGAATGTTTCAAGGGCTCAAGAAGCTCCGCGAGCGGAATTGGAATCATCCCGGCTTCGACCCCAAGACGCTCGATTTTCTCCTTCTGACGCACGCCTATATCGACCACGCGGGCTATCTCCCGCGGCTCGTGAAAGACGGATTCCGAAGCCCCATCTACTGCACGCCGGCGACGCAATCCCTCCCGCAGCTGCTTCTGCGGGATTCAGCGCGGATTCAGGAAGAAGACGCCAAGTACGCGAACCGGGTTGCGGAAGACGCCATCGAGGCCTTGATTCTCGAAGCGCCGCGTGACGGCGTGATTCTCATCGGGGACATTCCGTGGGAAGGACGGAAGCTCCAGGAGGGCGACAATGTCTGGCGCGGCTTCGTGATCATGAGGCTCCCAGACCTGTCGGATCATCGTGCTTCCCGGCCACGCGGTGTTCGTCGAGGACGGGAAACGGGTCGTCTACCGGAAGCGCGGAACGTCTTTCGAGACCGTGGAGGTGGCGCTCGGCGCATCGTCACTCGGCCGCATCGTGATCGAGAACGGGCTCGAGGACAGTGACGTCGTAGCGCTCCAGAACCTGTCCCCGAAATAAGCCTCATGGGGGGCGGCGCCGGCGTGTTGATGGGCCCAGCCATCGCCCAGGCGTATTACGCAGGTTGGCCAACCCTAGTAACACTATGGTCCATCCTCCTGTCGACCCGCGTATCTGTCACCGTGGACGTTCTATCTGGCCTCTACCCCGCCAGAAGAGCCTCCGAGCTAGACCCAGCGGTAGCCCTGGGATACGAGTAGCCGCATTTCGGGTTGCTACCTGCGCTGCTCCGGCCGCCCGGTCGTTTCACAGGAACGCCGACGCTTCTTTGGAGCAACCCACCGCGTGGGACGCGCCATCGCTATGGCGATCGTTCGGCCCGCGCGTAGTAACCCTGCCGGGTGCGAACGATGAGGTCGTCGCGGTCACGCACTCGGACTTCGAGAGGGCGCCAGGTTTCTTCGGTCGTGTCCGTGGTTTCGGACGGAGCCTCGCGCGGGATATAAGCCATGCGGTAGTGGCGGTGCAGATCTTCTTGCACATCCAAGAAGGCCTCTTTGACTTGCTCCACATCCTCGGGAAAGAAAGCACGCCCACCCGTGGCTTCGGCGAGCGTCGTCAGGAACGGAATGTTGACGCTTTCGCTGCCTTCCGGACCCCAACCCGTGAAGCCCACGGTGTAAATCGTCACTTCGCTGAGCTTGGCGCCTTCGGTCGCGTCGTCGCTCGTCGCCTGACTGCCTTGCTGTGCCGGCCCCGCGTCGTCACCGTCCGTGAACACGAGGAGCGACTTGCGTCCTTCTACCGTCGAGAGCTCGTCGAGGGCCGTGAGGATGGCATCGTAGAGGGCCGTGCGTCCGGCAGCCCTCATGGATTGGAGGATCGCAAGATGCTCGTCGACCTCATCCGTGAAGCGCGGCCCGAAGCGCACATTATTCGAGAACAGCCCCACGCGCGCCGTGTCCCCCTCGCTCAGATTGCGCGCGAACAAGTAGGCGGCGGTCTGGATGGCGGTCAAGCTCGAGCGGATGCTCGAAGAAGAGTCGAGAAGAAGCATCGTCGTCACGGGAGTAAACTCCGGCGCAAAGAACGCAAGCTCCTGCTCCTCGCCGTTTTCCAGGATGACGAAGTCTTCCTGACTCAGACCGGGAACGAAGCGGCCGCGACCGTCGACGACAATGACATCCAACGTGACGGATTCGACGCTGACCTCGAACCGAACGCGATGATCTTGAGCGCTCACGGCCCCTGAGAAAAGCACCGCCGCTATCCAGACGTGAAAACGCAAGCTGTTTCGACTCCTCACTTGGCCATACTAGCATGGGCCGCGAGGGACGCCCTATGCCCAGCGTTAGTTGGAACTGGGCTCGTAAGCGTGGAGGTCTTTCCTCAAGAGCTTGCCCCACTGCTCGTCAAACGGATGGACTTCTTCGACGCTGCGGCCATCACGTTCCACGCTACGGCCGCCATTCGCCCACCCGAAGATGGAGCCTTCGAGGTTCCGTATGTTCGTGAAACCGCGTTCTCGTAATTTGTTGACGAGCTCCGCCGAGCGGTAACCCACGGAGCAATAGGCGACGATGGCTGCGTCGTGGGCGAGCGTGTCGAGAAAGGCCGAAGTGTCGGTTCCGGGCTGCACCCGGACAGCACGGGGAAGATGGCTCACCGCATATTCCGCTTCTTCGCGAACATCCAGCAAGATGGGTGCGTTCTCCGGCTCCGTCGCCATTTGCTGGCTGAGCTCGTCAGCGGAAACGTGCTCGACCTCTGGAAAATCCTGGCGCACCATCTCTTTGACGGACGTCCAGGACGGCCCCTGTGAACAGCCAAACACCGCGACCATCATTATTAGAAAGAGCGTGTGAGCCTGCATTATCGAGCACCCGTCGATGCCGCGGTGATCGAAGCTTCGACGCTCGCCACCACGTGCTCTATTTCATCGAGCGCGTTCGGCCAGTGCGGCGAAAAGCGCAGGTATCCGTCCGGAGCGGTACAGAAGATGCCGGCCTCCGCGATCGCCTTTTGGAGCGCCCTCGCATCGACATCCGTGGGAGGCGCCAAGCTCAATATCCCCGACCGCTGCTCGCGCTTCGCCGAGCGCAAGCTCTCGAAACCGAGCTGCACGAGCTTCGGCTCGAGCATATCGAGATAGCCGTTGACATGGTCGAAGATAGCCTCGGGAGACAGCTGAAGGAGCAGGTCGAGCGAGGCTTCGAGAGCGGCACAACCGACCGTGCTGAAGCTCCCCGACTCGAGAAAGTCGATGCCTGTACGGATGGGCCGGTCATAGCGCAAATTCCCAGGACCTTCGAGCAAGAACGCGACCGGACTCTCGTGGCTGAGCCATCCCGCGACGTACGGACGCAAAGCTGCCGCCTTGTCCGCGGCCGCGTAGACGAAGGCGATCCCGTCAATGGCCATCATCCATTTATGGCTGCCGCATACGAGATAGTCGATGCCTTCGACCACCACATCCATAGGCACCGCGCCGAGACCTTGGATCGCGTCCACACAAATCTCTGCACCGGCCGCGTGACACCGAAGGCTCAACTCAAGGACGGGCATGCGGAAGCCTGTCTGAAACTCGATGGTGCTCACGGCAACAAGACGGACGCCTCGCTCGAGCGCTTCCGAAAAACGCCTGAGTGCCCGCTCTTCGTCCACACGAAACTCGGACGCCGAAAGCATGACGATCTCGAGCTCGTAGAGCTCTGCCGCGCGTTGCCATGGCGTTACGTTCGTCGGGAACTCACCGTCGAAAACAACGACGCGGTCACCCCTCTCCCATGGAAAACAGAGCGCTATCTTGACAAGCCCCTCCGTGGTGCTCGAAACGAAGGCGAGATCGTCGGGCGCTCCCCCGACGAGTGTTGCTAGCTTGTCTTTCAGCCGCTTCCGTTGCTCGTGCCACGAGAAGAACGCGCCGAGACCTCGTCGCCCGTAATCGTCCATGCATGCACGCATCGCTTCGCGCACGGCGAGCGACCAGGGCGACATCGCCGCGTGGTTCAGATAGGCGCGCGGCTCGAGGTCCGGGAAGAGCTCACGACTCCCGAAGCGCGCTTCGAATCTCGCCATGGGACGATTGTATCCTGACATTGCCGACTCCGGATTGAAGCATCCGACTGGCAAAGCGGCTTCCAAATTGGCATGCTAGTGCTCAACTATGGAATTTCGAGCCATGATCGTGATACCGCTCGCGGTCGTCTTCGCTTCGTCGGCATTCCTCACAGCGGAGCAGTCGAGCGTTTCGTCTTTTGGCCGCGACGCAGAACGCTTCCGCAATCTGGATGTCTTCGCTGTCGCAGCGCACCGATCCCTCGACACGGATTGCGACGACGTCGTGGAGCTCGGCGATCTAGCTTCCGTCCAGGAGTTGTCACCCGAAGAGCCGCGAGCCCAGGCCAGGTTGCGCACCTTCGATCCCGACGAGGACGGCCACGTCACACCGGCCGAGCTCGCGGCAGGCATTCGCGCGGGTGCGCGCGAGCAGGTCGACATCACGATGCTCACGGACGCCAACGACGATGGCGAGCTGTCTCTCAAAGAACACGCGCTGGGTTTTCCGGACCATGAAGGAAAGCCGGATGCTAACGGTTTTACGCCCCGACAGCTCCAAAGCTTCGGGTTTCTCGACCAAGACGGCGATGGAAGGGTAACTCGCGAGGAAATCACCGTTCGGCACGAAGCAACGTTTTTATTGATTTTCTGGACACGGATCGTGTCGCACCACATGGAGCGCATCGATACCGACGGAGACGGCTTGCTACGCATCGATGAATTCGCGAAGGGGCTCGGCTACGACTCCGGTGCCGAGCTTCCTTCCGAACAACGCGCCTGGTACGACATCGTTGCGAATCGCCATCAAGGGGAGAGCGCCATCTCCCTTCGAGTGTTTCGCATCCAGCTCCTTCAAGACCGGCCTATCTCGTCGCGTTTGTCCATGGAGCGCCCGATCCTCTCGCTGCTCTTCCCCGCTTGCCAGTCAGCGGACAATATAGGAGATCATCCGTGATCTATTCGAGATCGACACCGCTCGCAGTCATAGCGGTAATCGCCCTGGGCTGGCTCGCAGTCACAGCCCTCGTTCAACCGCAGGATTCCGACTCGCT
>SMVB01265002.1_pt1 | contig 65039 bp, 65 predicted proteins | sample 2456461 | NCBI WGS metagenome assembly SMVB01 (sample SAMN11095934, study PRJNA526329) | marine sediment metagenome | biome: Marine sediment; feature: Surficial sediment; material: Deep marine sediment; isolation source: Hadal surficial sediment | place: Pacific Ocean | collected 2014-05 | depth...
AAGCAGGGTGGACAGGCTGGCTTGCACCTGAGAATTATCCGCGCATCATCAATCCGGAATCAGGTCGTGTCTGGACTGCAAATGCGCGAGTAGTAGACGGTGACGCCCTCGATATCGTGGGGCTCGGCGGTTACGATCTCGGCGCACGGGCGCGTCAGATTCGGGATGGACTGTTGGCGAGATCCTCGTTCGAGCCTGCAAGCATGCTGAAGATTCAGACGGATGATCGCGCGTTATTTCTTCAACGGTGGCGCGACCTGCTGATCGATGTGCTGGATGAGCAGGCAGTGCAAGCCAGCCCCGCTCGCCAGGAGTATCGAGATCTGGTCCGAAACTGGGTCCCCCGTGCGTCGGTGGACTCGGTTGGTTACCGGCTTGTTCGATCCTTCCGCCTGGAAGTTCGCGGTCGCGTATTCGAGATGTTGATGTCACCCGTGAGGGAGCGTTACGGGCCTGACGTAAAGTTGCGAATCAGCAATCAGTTCGAGGCGCCATTATGGAGTTTGGTTAACGAACGACCTGCACATTTGCTGACCTCCGACTACCAGAGCTGGCAAGCGCTGATGCTTTCCGCTGTTGACCAGACGATCGATTATTTCGCAGAGATTTATGATGATCAGCTGGCCAGGCGGACTTGGGGGGAGCGTAATACGGCGCTTATTCGTCATCCGTTGAGTCGTGCACTGCCAATCCTGTCTGGCTGGCTCGATATGCCGGCCGAGCAGTTGAGCGGCGACTCCAACATGCCGAAAGTGCTGGGTCCCGCATTTGGCGCGTCGGAGCGATTCGCCGTGTCTCCGGGCGATGAACAAAACGGTTATTTACATATGCCAGCAGGTCAAAGTGGCCACCCGATGTCGGATTTCTACCGGGCAGGGCATGACGACTGGGTTCAGGCACGTGCGACCCCTTTCTTGCCGGGCGATGCCGCACATACGCTTCAGTTGACCCGCGAAAACTAGCAAGGCCGGTGGCATCATCGCTTGTGCCACTCTGACGCAGCGGTGATACTTCAGGCATCTGTTGACAAGCAAAACCCACGCGGAAACATCAATGACGGACAAGAAATTTACTGGCACCAGCTCCTATATTGCGACCGACGACCTGATGATGGCTGTCAACGCGGCGGTAACTCTCGAGCGCCCGATTTTGATCAAAGGCGAGCCAGGAACGGGCAAGACACAGCTCGCAATCGAGGTAGCCAGTGCGCTGGGCCGGCCGCTTTTTGAGTGGCACATCAAATCGACGACCAAGGCACAGCAGGGCCTGTATGACTACGATGCGGTCGCACGCCTGCGGGATTCCCAGCTCGGCGACGACAAGGTTCATGACATATCCAACTATATTGTGCACGGCAAGGTCTGGGAAGCATTCGAATGTGATGTGAAGCCGATCTTGCTCATTGATGAAATCGACAAAGCGGACATAGAGTTTCCGAATGATCTGCTACTCGAACTTGATCGGATGGAGTTTTACGTTTACGAGACCAGAAAACTGGTAAAAGCGAAGCACCGACCTATCATAATAATTACCAGCAACAATGAAAAAGAATTGCCGGATGCCTTCTTGCGCCGTTGTTTCTTTCACTACATCAAGTTTCCTGACAAATCCACGATGGAGAAAATTGTGGATGTGCATTTTCCGAATCTCAAGAAAAACCTGCTTGCCGAAGCACTCAATGCGTTCTACAAGATTCGCGAGGTGCCGGGCTTGAAAAAGAAACCGTCAACTTCCGAGTTGCTCGACTGGATAAAACTGTTGCTCGCCGAAGATATTCCGCCGGAAGCGCTGCGGGCGGAAGATTCTCGCACGGCCATACCGCCGCTTTACGGTGCCCTGCTCAAGAACGAGCAGGATGTTCACCTCTTCGAGAAGTTGGTATTCCTGGACAGGCGTACCCGCACGCAATAATGCTGATACCGTTTTTCTTCATGATGCGTGAAGGTGGGTTGAAGCCCTCAATCACGGAGTTGTTGACGCTGCTTGAAGCGATGAAAAGTGGCGTCGCCAACGAAAGTGTAGACGACTTCTATTACCTGGCCCGTGCCTGCATGGTTAAGGACGAGTCGAAATTCGATCGATTCGACAAAATATTCGCGGCGCATTTCCAGGGAATAGAGGGCGCCTTCAAGGACATGGTCGCCGAGATCCCGGACGACTGGCTAAGACAGCAGGCAGAACTCATGTTGTCGGAAGAAGAGCGGGCGAAGATTGAAGACATGGGCGGCTTTGAGGCGTTAATGGAAGCGCTTCGGGAGCGACTCAAGGAGCAAGATGAAAGACATGAGGGAGGCAGCAAATGGATAGGTACGGCCGGAACCTCGCCCTTTGGCGCATACGGTTATAACCCGGAAGGCGTGCGTATCGGCCAGCAGGGTTCGCGCCATCGAAGCGCAACCAAGGTTTGGGACCGACGCGAATACAGAAACCTCGACGACCAGGTCGAACTCGGAACTCGCAACATAAAATTAGCGCTTCGGAAATTGCGAAAATTCGCAAGAGAAGGGGCAGAAGATCAACTCGATCTGGAAGACACCATTGATAAGACGGCCCGCAACGCCGGTTTCCTGGACATCCGTATGGTTCCGGAGCGGCACAACGCGATAAAAGTGGTCTTATGCCTGGATGTCGGCGGCTCCATGGATGACCACGTCCGCATTTGCGAAGAGATGTTTTCCGCCGCCAAATCCGAATTCAAGCATCTCGAATATTTCTACTTTCACAATTTCATCTACGAGTCGATGTGGAAGGACAATCGTCGACGTCACGCCGAGCGAATCCCGATTGGTGATATCACCCATAAATACGGCAGCGATTACAAACTGGTCTTTGTCGGTGACGCCACCATGAGCCCCTATGAAATTGTCTACGCCGGCGGCAGCGTCGAACACTGGAACGAGGAACCCGGCGCCGTCTGGATCAAACGACTGTTGAACACCTTCCCGAAAGCAATTTGGCTAAACCCCGAACCGGAACAACGATGGGAATACACGCCATCCATCAAAATGACGCGTGAGTTGATGGGGGACCGGATGTTTCCGTTGACGGTTAGTGGGTTGGGTGAGGGGATTAAGAGGCTTCGTTAGGCTTGTTGTGGGGTTTGGTTTGTGACACGGGACCTGCGGCCCGGCAAAACGTTTGCGGGATGGCGGCCTTCGGTCCGCTTTATTCCCGCAAACGTTTTGCCGGGCCGCAGGTCCCCTTATCGTTATCTTGACGAAATTTATGTGGGTCGCATTTTTCGATCGCGCCTGTAGAGGCGCTCCAAAAAGGCCTCGCCACAGGGCTGTAGGAGCGGGTCTACACCCGCGATAAGACTCAACACCACCCAAAAAAGATGAAAAGGGCGTGGCTCACGGGTGGTCTTGTCAGGACCGTCGAGAGGCATGGATGCCTACAGGGGACGTACTTGCCAGCGTGTCCTGGCAAGACCACCCGTGAACCGCGCCCGGCCTGCCAAAAACTAATCCGAAGAATCAGACCCCTGCAACACCTTCAAATCAGCCAGCACTTTCTCAGAGTGATCGTCCGGATCGACACTTTCGTAATGCTTTGCCACATAGCCATCCGGGTTGATCAAAAACGACTGTCGCTTGGCCATTGTCATGCCGAACATTCTGGATTTTACGCCGTAGGCGCTCGCGGTCGTGCCTTCGGTGTCAGCCAGCAATGGAAAGGGCAGGCTGTACTTGTCTGCAAATTCCTTGTGCGATTCCTGATCGTCGAGGCTAATGCCGAGTACCTGGCAGCCCAACGCCCGGTATTTGAAAATGCTGTCGCGAAACTCACATGCTTCCGTGGTGCATCCCGGGGTGTCGTCTTTTGGGTAAAAGTAAAGAATGACCCACTTGTCGCGATAGTCTTCGAGAGTGTGTATGTCGCCGTTCTGGTCGACAAGCTCGAATCCAGGCGCGGGGTCGCCTTCACTAATTGAGTCGGCTTGTGCTATGCAGGAAAAGCCGATAAACAGGCAAACAAGTGTTATGAACTGCGTGGTGAGGCGGTGCATGTCAAAAATCCTGAAATGTTTCACTGGTTGGTGCTGTCCTGTATACGGACAGAGTGGTCAATTGTCGAGCAATTCTGCACGACAGGAATAGCGGGCACTATAATACGCCAATATTATGAAAATTGAATCGAACAACATCAAAACAGCGCTGGTTATGCCGGGAGGCGGGGCACGCGGGGCGTATCAGGCTGGCGTATTAACTGCGATCGCTGAAATTCTGCCGCACAGTTGTCAGAACCCGTTCCCGATTATCAGCGGTACTTCGGCCGGGGCGATTAATTCCGTCGTTCTGGCGAGCAATTCGAAGCGCTTTCACCGTGGTGTGGCGGAGCTTGCGCATGTTTGGAGCCATTTCGAGTGTCACCAGGTATTTCGCGACGATAGCTGGACTATGTTAAAGAGCTCGTTGCACTGGCTGACCTCTATCGTGCTTGGGGGCATGCTCGTCGGCACACCGCGGTCGCTGTTGAATAATTCGCCATTGCGGTCGTTGCTTGCGTCGAACATTCGATTTCCGTTAATTGAGCAAGCGATTGATGACGGTGATTTACATGCGCTTGCGGTGACAGCGGCGGGCTACGGTTCTGCGCGTTCGACAACGTTTTTTCAAGCCGCGAGCACCACGCGTGAATGGACCCGTAAGCGGCGCAACGGAATTCGCTGTGATATTGATCTTGACCACCTGATGGCAAGCATTGCTGTGCCGCTGATATTTCCGCCGGTGCGCCTTGGCGGCCAGTATTTCGGCGACGGAGCCATGCGTCAGGCCACGCCCTTGAGTCCGGCCATCCATCTGGGCGCCGATCGCATTCTCGTCATCGGTATTCGCGACGAGATGGTGGACCCGACTCCCGATCCGGCGGTGCCGCCCGTGTTTCCAAGTTTCGCGCACATCGCAGGATACATGCTCGACACTTTGTTCATGGACGGCCTTTATTCCGACCTGGAGCGAATTACGCGCATCAATCAGTTGCTGGACGCGATTCCGGAGGGCGCTCGACACGGTGATCTGGGAAAAGTCCGGCCGATCGATACGATGGTTATATTGCCAAGCGAGGATCTTAGACAGATAGCCCACAGACACCGGCAGGCAATGCCAAGGACATTGCGATTGCTGCTGCGCGGTATCAGCGGCAAAAGCCGTGGCGAAAGCCGCCTGCTGAGTTTTTTATTGTTTGAACGTGAATTTACCCAGGAGCTCATTGCGCTGGGGCACAAGGACGCCATGGCAGTAAGGGACGAGCTGGAACAATTCTTAAGCGGGCGTGAGGTACCACGCCTTATCGCGCCAAGCCGGGTTGAATATGATCTAAGTGGATTCGATTCCTGACCCTACAACAGATACAAGGCGCCGAGACCGAGGAAGGCGGAGTAGCCGATGACATCGGTAACAGTGGTTAAAACAACGCCACCGGCCAGGGCGGGGTCAATATTCATTTTTTTCAATGTCAGCGGGATAGCAAAACCCGCCCCTGCAGCAACCACCAGGTTGATTATCATGGCGCCGGCGATAACGGCGCCCAGCCGCCAGTCGCCGAACCAAAGATAGGTAAAAACGGCTACCACTGCCGACCAACCAATGCCGTTCAGGATTCCGACTTGTAACTCTTTGTGGAATACGCGCTTTGCGTTTGTTTTGTCAATTAGCCCGAGCGCCATTGCCCGCGTAATGATAGTCAGTGACTGTGTGCCAGCAACACCTCCCATGCTTGGTACGACAGGCATCAAGACAGCCAGCAATACAACCTTGTCCAACGTGGTTTGAAACAGGTCCACGACGGAGGCGGCCAAAAATGCGGTAGCCAGGTTCACTCCAAGCCACAGGGCACGGCGCCTGGCACTGAGAACGACCGGTGCAAACATATCATCCTCTTCGTCCAGGCCGGCAGCGCCCATCAAGGAGTGTTCTGCCTCGTCACGAATGACATCAACCACATCGTCAACGGTTATTCTGCCGACGACCCTGCTCATTTCGTCAATAACGGGAGCCGAAAGCAAATCACGGTTCTCGAATTCCCAGACGACTTTCTCAGACGGCGTGTTGGCAGGTATCGGCTGCACGTCAGTGGACATTACTTCGGCAACAGACTGTTCGCGATCCAACGTCAGGAGACGCGACAAATAAAGGGATCCGAAATATTCGTTATTCCTGTTTACGACGTAGATTGAGTCTGTGCCATCTGGAATATCGCCGCGCGCATGCAGGTAACGCATGACAACGCCGAGCGTTACGTCGGGTCGAACAGTGACGATATCAACGTTCATCAGACCGCCGGCACTATCCTCGTCGTACGCCAGGACCTGGTTGAGACGCTCGCGGTCAAGTTGGTCCAGTGATTTCAAAACCTCTTGTGTCAAGGCTTCCGGCAGGTCGGCGACCAGGTCGGCAAGGTCGTCGAGCTCCATGCCCTCGGTAGCGGCGACCAGCTCGTCGGTTTCCATGCTGTTGATCAGGTCATCACGAACAGCCTCATTAACCTCGACCAGAACATCGCCCTCGTCTTCCGGATTGACCATCTCCCAGATGACTGCACGTTCCTGAAGCGGCAGTGACTCAAGCAGGCGAGCAATTTCCGACGGGTGCAGGCTGCCAATCAGCATGGTTGCCGAGCTCAAGCCCTCTTCGCCGAGTTTCTCGCGCAGCAATTGCAGATTGGTAAGAGAGCGCTCCGAGAATTTCACGATCAGGGCAGCTCTTTGTGTCGGGTCAATACGGGGTCATGAATTTGCTTGAGCGAAGCGGTCAGTTTCTCTGCCATATAGACCGACCGATGCTGGCCACCGGTGCAGCCGATAGCGATAGTGAGGTAGTTGCGGTCGAAGCCGACATACTGAGGAATCCAGCGCGACAGGAATTGCAGGATATCGTCATACATCTGATTGAACGACTGCTGCTGATCCAGAAACTCGGCAACCTCCGGATCCAGGCCGGTCTTGCTGCGCAATGTAGTCTCCCAATAGGGGTTAGGCAGACAACGAAGATCAAAAACAAAATCGGCATCGGCAGGGATGCCGTGCTTGAATCCAAACGACTCTATTAGCACTGACAACGTGTTCGCCTTACGCCGGTCAACGCGATCGCGGATGGCCTCGGCAAGTTCGTAAACACTGGTATTGGTGGTATCAATGATCAGGTCGGCTGCATTGATAACGGGACCGAGCAGGTTTCGTTCAAGCTCAATAGCTTGCCTTAGTTCTGTCCCGGGTTCTGCGAGCGGGTGGCGTCTACGGGTTTCGCTGAAGCGCTGCAGCAGAACTTCGTCGTCTGCCTGCAAAAACAGCAGTTCCGTTGTGACGTCGTCTCGCTGCAGGTCATCGATCAGGCTCGGAAGCGCTTTCAGATCGCCTTCGCGATTGCGCGCGTCAACACCGACCGCGACTCGCACCTCCGGATGCTCGTCGCGTTGCATGACCTCATGGACGACAGACTTGAGCAAGGCAGCCGGCATGTTGTCGATACAGTAGTAGCCGAGATCTTCGAGCACGTGCAGCGCGACACTCTTGCCTGAGCCGGAGAGTCCGCTGATAATCAGGAGTCGCGTCTGCGAGGACATATTCTGGTCCTTTAACGGCTGTGCGACTCAAGAATCCTGGTCGCTACAGGTCTCTCGGCGGCTGCAAGTACATCGTACAATTCAACGCTGCTGGTTGCCGCCCTGAGCCTGGCGCGCAGCGATTGATCGGCTAACAATATCGACAATGAATCGACTTCAGCGCGGTGGCTCGCGTCTACCTTCTTTGGCACGATAAAACCAACGACCAGATCGACCGGCAGGCCGTCCGGCGAGTCGAAATCGATCGCTTCGGACAACTTCATGAGTGCGCCGCCGCTCCTGTCGATGCCGCCAATGCGACATCGCGGAAACGCGACTCCCTGCTGCAAGCTCGTGCAACCGAGGCGCTCACGCTCGATCAGCTTTGAGAATATTTCCTCTCTTGCAATGTCCGGATTGTTCCGTGAAAGGAGTTCGCTGAGTATTTCCAGACAATGCTTCTTGCTACGAGCATTTACGTTGCACAGTACGCTGTCCGGTTTAATGATTTTTTCGAGAACCATGGCGCCACGCCCGATTGTTCGTGTTTTTGGAATTTAGTTGAAAAGACCCGAGAGAACAACCTGCATCGGTTCACGAGGGTCTCTTCGGTGATTGATGTTGGACCCTTAAGCGATATCTCGCTTAAGGTTTTCGCGAGCATGGTGGTCGACCAGCTTCTCTTTGTATTTTCTTACCTGTCGGTCCAGTTTGTCCACAAGTCCGTCGATTGCCGCGTACATGTCTTCTTCTGTTGAATCGGCAAAAATCGTTCCACCGTTGACGCTGATGGTGGCCTCCGCCGTGTGTCTGAGCTTCTCGACCTTCAGAATACAATGTACGTCTGATACCAGGTCAAAGTGGCGCTCAATCTTGTCGATTTTGCTTCTCACATAATCTCGTAATGAATCCGTTACGTCTATTTGCTGGCCGGTCACATTTAATTGCATATTATTCTCCTATGTCAGTGTCTGCTTTCCAGGCCTCGCACACCTCCCTCTTCGAAGCGCGCCGGCGACAGCAGATCATTCAGGGCTGTAATGCTATGTTCTGTCTCCTTCTTATATTATCGGCGTATTTGCGGGCCTTTCGATCAGGGTATCTACTTACGTGGCTTTCTCACTTTGCGTTCACTGGATGAGGTGATCTTCATGCTCTCGCGGTATTTTGCGACTGTGCGGCGAGCGACATTAATTCCTTCATCCGCCAGCAGCGTCGCGATCTTCGAGTCGCTGAGAGGTTTGGCCGGGTTCTCTGCGCCGATGAGTTTGCGTATTTTCGCGCGTACAGCGGTGGACGATTGCTCGTTACCATCGACAGTAGAAAGGTGGCTGGAAAAGAAATACTTGAATTCGAATATGCCGCGCGGCGTGTGCATGTACTTGTTGGTAGTGACCCGGGAGATCGTGGATTCGTGCATACCAATAGACTCAGCAACATCCTTTAATACTAGCGGCTTCATTGCTTCATCGCCATGTTCGAGAAAATCCTGTTGCTGCGCCACGATGCAGGTAGCTACTTTCATCAGGGTTTCATTACGAATTTCAAGGCTGCGCACCAGCCAGCGCGCCTCCTGAAGCTGAGATCGCAGCACCGCATGGTCTCCGCTGCCCCGTAATAACTGCGCATATTGCTGATTTACGGTAAGACGTGGAATCCCGGATGCAGAAATCTCGACCTGCCATCGACTGTCTACCTTACGCACAAAAACGTCGGGAATAACGTATTGAGCTGCAACCGGACTGACGGCGAGGCCGGGCTTGGGATTGCAGCTTCGGACAAGCGCCAGGGCGTAATCGAGCTCTTCCTCTGATGTTCTTAAGGTTCGTCTCAATTCTGCGTATTCTTTGCTGGCGACGAGATCAAGGTGACCATTGGTGACACGAATGGCGAGGCTTAGTCCGGGAGTCTCAGGATCAAGTTGCTGCAACTGCAATACCAGGCACTCTGCCAACGACCTCGCCCCAATGCCGGCAGGATCGAGTTTTTGAACTTTTTCCAGGGTGCTTGCGATTTCGTCGTCCGCGATTTCTGTGTCGTCGTCAATTCCCTCAAGGATTTCGTGGAGTTCATCGATGAGGTAACCGTCATCATTGATAGAATCGATCAGCGCTTCACCGATGAGAGCCTCGCGCGGTGTGAAATCTTCGAGTTCGAGCTGCCACAACAAATGTTCTCGCAGGGTTTGGCCGCTCTGGTCGGCAAACTCGGAGATCGGCCGGCCCTCGCCATTCCAGCCACCGTCCTGGATACGCCCTATCGAATTCGTTTGCCAACTGTCCTGTGCTCTTATCGTTTCGATTTCAGCAGTGGTTTCTGCGCTGGTCTTTGGTACATCAGGCAGATCTTCCATTTCCAACATGACGTTTTCTTCAAGCGCTTCCTGTATTTGCGCGCTCAGGTCCAACACGGGCAACTGCAACAAGCGAATCGCCTGCTGCAACTGCGGCGTCATGGTCAGCGTCTGACCGAGTTTGAGTTGAAGCGTTGGTTTCAACATAGGGTTCAGAATTTCTCGTTTCCAGATTGTGCCACACACGTGCACATTCGAAGATTTCTTTTGATGTCCCTATTTTGATTCAGAGTTTGAACTCCTGTCCGAGATAGACTTCACGGACATGCTGATTGTTGAGAATATCGTCCGGTGAGCCTGCTGCGATAAGGCTGCCGTCATTCAGTATATAGGCTCTGCTGCAAATTCCGAGCGTTTCCCTTACATTATGGTCAGTGATGAGTACGCCGATTCCGCGATCCGATAAGTGCTTGATAATTCGCTGAATATCGATCACAGAGATCGGGTCGACGCCCGCAAATGGTTCATCCAGCAGCACGAATTGAGGGTCCGCCGCAAGCGCGCGTGCGATTTCAACGCGCCGGCGTTCGCCACCCGACAAGCTGATACCAAGGCTTGTACGCACATGGCCGACATGCAGCTCATCCAGTAACTCATCCAGCACTTGTTCACGCCCCGATCGGTCGAGATCCTTGCGATACTCCAAAATAGCGAGAATGTTTTGTTCCACACTCAGCTTGCGAAAAATGGATGCTTCCTGCGGCAGATAGCCGAGCCCCATGGACGAGCGCTTGTGCATCGGCATTGGTGTCAGGTCTTTACCGTCGAGGAGTATCTGGCCGCGATCGCACGCGATCAGACCAACGATCATGTAAAACGCGGTCGTTTTACCCGCACCATTTGGACCCAGCAAGCCAACAACTTCGCCGCTGTTAATCTCGAGTGAAATACCTTTGACGACTTCGCGGAATTTGTACTTCTTGGCTATGTCCCGGACGCTGAGGATACTCATGAAGCATCGTCTTTCTGGCCAGGAGGAGGGTGTTCGTCTTCGGGGCCGCTGGTCTCCGGCGCGGCGGAATCATTTTCGGTTGGTGCCGGGATATCAGGTTGAGGCGGGGCGGGCGCGTCAATTGCTTCATCTGATCTCGGCGTATAAGTCATTTTCACCCGTTCGCCGTCTGCCCCCGTGGACTGTGCACTGATTCGTTGTTCGGTGATGTTATAGACAAGATAATTACTGGAAATCTGGTTGCCGCCTTCAGTAATGGTCGCGTCGTCGGAGAACTCGACAATGCCGTGGGTGAAATTGTATTTGACCCGGCCTGCCTCTGCGTAGGTAACGTCGTCGCTTTCGGGTCGCTGCATTTCAAACGTGGCCGGCGATCCCGCGATCGTTGCAATCTGCAGCTGATGGTTGGAAAAATGCAGATCGGCAGTGTCGCATTCGATGTGGCCGTTCTCGGTATCAATAATCACGTTTCCGGTAAAGTGCCAGTCGCTGTCTTCGAAATCCAGCTTGGTTGCCCGACCTTCGTCGGCGGTTACGCTGATGTTGCCTTGTGTGAGGCGCAAGCCCTTGAAGGTCAGCATCGAATTCTTGCCATCGTAATCAGTCGATTCGGCATCAAGTGAAATTGGCAGCCGCAGGTTTTCCTCCGAAACTTGCGCAAATGCAGCCATTGGCACGCTCAGCAACAGCCAGGCACAGCTTGCTGCCAGGCGAAAAGTCTGCCGATGTCTGCCGATAAGTAAATTATGTAAGTTTTGCATTGGCCTCATCCCATCGGGCGCTTATCAAGGTACAAACTTGCCGCTCACATTGGAGTGAAGTTGCAACTGGTTCGTTTGCAGCATCGCCAGCATACCGGTTGCAGTGATACTTCGCGCGCCGATTCGTATTTGTACGCGCTGATCGGTTCGGGCCCGAAATAATTTAGGTTCCAGCTCCAGATACGAAGTCCGGATTTCCGTCACATCACCGGAAAAACCTTCGTTGCTGACCGCAACCACATGGCCGCTTAATTCGATAACTTCCTGATTGTCTCCGATCAACGCCATATCCGCGCTCAGGGTCCATGGGACATTGCTTTCGGTCGTATAACTGATTTGAACGTTTTGAAATTCGATCTGCCCTTGTCCCAGTTGTTCCGCGTACTCGGCTTCGATTTCGTATAGCAACTGGCCGCTGGCCGCTGTGCCGAATATACGAGCCGATTTCAGGTAAAAACCATTTTGCAGCATCTGGGTTTTGTGAACCGGGACGTCATCGGACGTTAACGTCTGAGCAAGATACCAACTACCGATTGCACCAATCAACAGCAGGGTGAAGCTCAAGATGTTGCGGGCATTCACGTTTCTTAATCCGGGCAGACCAGGTCGCATATTTCGCGGACGGCGCCAAATCCGCCGGACGCCAGCGTGGTGTAATCGCAGGCATCGCGAACTTGCGCTACGGCATTGGCGACCGCGAACGACACTCCCGCATGCAATAACAGCGGCAAGTCGGGTATGTCGTCGCCAGCGTAAGCAGATTGCTCGCGGCCGAGATCAAGCTCCGACAGAATCCGATCGAACGCGGCGACTTTGTCGCTGCAACCCAATACGACGTGTTGTACGCCGAGTTCATTCATGCGCAACTCAACGGCCTTCGACTTGCGACCGCTGATGACGGCCACGTTTCTGCCGGACTCTATGAGGCGCCTGATCCCGAAACCATCCTGAGTGTGAAATGCTTTAGTCTCGATTCCCTCGTCGGACAAATAAAATCGCCCGTCTGTAAACACCCCGTCTACGTCGAACGCGACCAGGCGAATACTCTTGAGCTTTTCGCTGTCTATTTTCGCGCTCACATCATTCCGGCGCGAAAAAGGTCGTGAATATTCAGCGCGCCGATGAGCTTGTTGTCGGCGTCGACAACAAGCAGCGACGTAATTTTGTTTTCTTCCATTATTCGTACTGCCTCGGCGGCCAGAATATCCTTATGCGTTGTTTTGCAGTTTTCGCGGGCTACGGATTGCATGTTGGTATTATGGACATCGACTCCGGCGTCAAGTGCCCTTCGAAGGTCGCCGTCCGTGAAGACGCCTTGCAATGCGCCCTTTTTATCTACTACAGCTGTCATGCCAAGACCCTTTTCGCTCATCTCCAGCAAGCCATCTTTGAGCGTGACATCTGCCGTTACCTGCGGGATTCGATCACCGGTATGCATGATGTCGGCAACGCGCAGCAGCAATTTTTTGCCGAGGCTGCCGCTCGGATGCGACATTGCAAAGTCCTCTGCGGTGAAACCACGGGATTCCAGTAATGCGACGGCAAGTGCGTCGCCCATTGCGAGTGTGGCGGTTGTGCTGGCGGTGGGTGCCAGATTCAGGGGGCATGCTTCTTCTGCGACGCTGACATCAAGGTGCACGTCGGCAGCGGTGGCCAGCGTGGAGCCGGGTTTGCCGGTCAGGGACAGCAAGCGGGCGCCCATGCGCTTGACCAGCGGCAATATGGTGACGACTTCCTGCGTTTCGCCGGAATAGGAAACGGCCAGCAACAGGTCGTGCTTGGTTATCATGCCGAGATCGCCATGGCTGGCGTCGGCCGGGTGCATGAAAAATGAGGGTGTGCCGGTGCTGGCAAGCGTTGCGGCGATCTTGCCGCCGATATGACCGGATTTGCCCATACCGGTGACTACGACGCGGCCATCAATTGCCAGACATAGCTCGCAGGCCGCCGCAAAGTTGCCGTCCAGTCGCTGGCGCAGCTGGTCTACCGCCCGGGATTCAATGGCAAGCACTTTATCGGCCAGGCCGATCAGGTCTTCAGGTTTCAAGGATCACACCCATTCGATTCTGCTCGCCTGAAGTCAGGGGATTCACCATAAATGTATTAGAGCCGCGAGGCTTAAGACCAACAGTTTATATGTTTTGTACGACCACGTAAGTGATATACGCAACATAGGCTGCGATCAGGCACACGCCTTCGAATCGTGAGACTTTTCCTTTGCCATCATAGTCGTAGGTCATCGCAAACAGCACCAGCGTGAATGCAACCATGACGAAAATGTGCAGAGTAAGAACAGAAGGCGGTAGTTGAGCCGGTTCGATGACCGACGCTATACCGATGACGGCAAGCAGGTTGAAGATATTCGAGCCAACGATATTGCCGATTGCCAGCCCATACTCTCCGCGGAACGCACTGACAAGCGTGACGGCGAGTTCGGGCAGGCTGGTAGCGATCGCAACCAGCGTAACGCCAATCACGACCTCTCCAACACCAATTGTCCTGGCGATGTTCACGGCGCCATTGACCATCAAATCGGCGCCATACAACAGTGTGCCCAGACCGATCACCAGCCACATCACCGCAAACCTGGTTTTTACGCCGCGCGGTATCTCGGCCTCGAAATCAGCCTTGATCGGATCGTTTGCGGAGGAGCGCAGACTGAGTCGGGTCAACCAGACCATGACGATAACAAGTCCGGTCAGCAAGACCATGCCATCCACTTCGCTCAGGTAGGAATCCAGAAACAGCGAAATCGTAAGCAACGTAACTGCAAGCAACGCCGGCATTTCACGCCGCAGCGTCGCCGAATTTAACTGTATGGGCCTTAAGACTGCCGTGATGCCGAGGACCAGGCCAATATTGGCAATATTCGAGCCAATGGCGTTGCCGATCGCGAGGTCTGGCTCGCCGCGGCTGGCAGCAATGATAGAAACCAGAATCTCGGGCGCAGACGTCGCAAATGCGACGATCGTCAAGCCGATTAAAAGTGGTGCAATGCCGAGGTTTCGTGCCAGCGCCGCTGCACCGTGGACGAATCGGTCCGCCCCGAAAACAAGCAGGACAAGGCCGGCAAAAATCTCAACGAAATCCCAATACATGTAGTCAACGTGTGCCTGGAAGCAGCTCTTTTCCTGTTATTCTTTTCATCGGTGGGTGCGCAATAATACACAATTGAAAGCGCTTTATTGTGAAACGTGCGATTTTGTTACACTGCGCGCCCGATTGAGATACGCGGACAGCGAAAATATGGATCCTACCGAAATAAGCAAACTGATCGAAGCCGGCATGCCACAGGCGAAGGTCAGCATTAAGAGCGACGATAACACCCATTTTGAGGCGCTGATCGTCAGTGACTCATTCGCGGGCAAGCGGCCGCTCGCGCGGCACCAGATGGTCTACCAATGCCTCGGCAAGCTTATGGGCAATGAGATCCACGCCATGTCGATTCGTGCGTATACACCCCACGAGTGGGGCGATAAAGCGAAAGCGTGAACAATCGTCATTGCGGTCGGCGTTCGGCAACCGTTACCGTTGCGGTGAAGCGTTCGCCATTGCGCCATGCGGTGAATTCGACGGTGTCACCGGGCGCCATGGCCGCAACCAGCAACAAAGCCTGCTGACGCGATCGAATCGGGTCATCATCAATAGACAGAATCACGTCTCCCCGTTCCAGGCCGGCCGCCTCTGCAGGGCCTCCATTAATGACTTTCGACAATATTATGCCGACGTTCGGGTCCAGCCCCAGCGCTGTCGATTCCGCCCGCGTCATTTCATCGGGTTCGAGCCCGACCCAACCGCGAATCACACGCCCGTGCGCCTTGATGTCGTCGACCACCCCACGAACAAGGTCAACCGGGATCGCGAAACTGATTCCCTCTGTGCCGGCGTCCTGTGCGAGCACGGCCGTATTGATGCCGACAAGTTGCCCAAGCGTATTGATGAGCGCGCCGCCTGAGTTGCCCTCATTAATGGCCGCATCCGTCTGAATAAAGTTCTCGAAGGTCATCAGGCCCAGTAATCCTCGGCCCGTAGCGCTGACGATACCCTGGGTGACGGTCTTCGTGAGGCCATAGGGATTGCCGATGGCCAACACCACGTCGCCAATTCGTAACTCGCTTGATCGACCCAGTGGAATGGCGGTCAGCATGCCCAGATCGACCTTCAAAACGGCCAGGTCGGTTTCGGCGTCGTAGCCGACGACCTGCGGGTTGGTGATTCGGCCGTCGGCCATCTGCACGCGAATTTCAGTGGCACCGGCAACGACGTGATAATTTGTGACCAGATAGCCCTCGGCATCAATGACCACCGCAGATCCGATGCTGGTGCTCAGTTGTGCGCGACCGGCTTCTTCGCTTTCCGGCGAATCACTAACGCGCTGCAATTTGCGGGTGTAGACGCTCGCCACGGCCGGTGCGCTCAAATCTATCGCGTCGGCGTAGCTTGCCGGCGCCGCTGAATTACCTGCCAGGTTGATCGCGGGCAGCAATTCGGGGCGCAGCAGAACCACCAGGAATGCCGCCGCCAGACCGACCACTACGGACTGGGTCAGGAATATCAGTATTTGTTTCAGTTTGCCCATCGTGTATCTCGAGGCTGCCATCAAGCTTGAGGTCGAATAGGCCTTAGTACCTACCCAAATTTAAGTCTCGCAGTGTATAATGATGCACCGGATCCGCACTCGTGCCCTAACAGCCGCTATCCTGACGGCAATGAAGGCCAGCTGCAAATCTACCAAATAATTGAACAAAGCAATAAACACGCAGATTTGAGAGGCTGTGCGATACAAAGTGAGCGTTGGAAAGCATTATCAGGAGTTGCCAGCAATGCCTGAAAAACCTGTGCTCGCAGGTGTATTTCCTGACTTTCGAACACTATTTCCCAGGAGCATTACATGACCGACGACGTTGATCGCAACAGGCGTCATTTTCTGTCCATTGCGACCGCTGTAACCGGCTTGGTCGGTATCGGCGCAGCAGCAATTCCTTTCCTGTCTTCCTTGAAGCCCAGTGCGCGCGCGCAAGCCTTGGGGGCTCCGGTGGAGGTTCCGGTCGGATCGCTTGATCCGGGCGAGATGATTCGCGTCATGTGGCGGGGTCGGGTCGTGTTCGTGGTACGCCGCACCGATGACATGCTGAAACGGTTGCCCGAGTCGCGGGATCTGCTGAGGGATCCGGATTCCGAGATCGTGGAACAGCAACCCACTTACGCGGTCAATGAGTGGCGCTCGGTTAAACCTGAATACCTGGTGGTCGTCGGCGCCTGTACTCACCTTGGCTGCGCGCCATTGCCGGAGTTTGAGGTCGGGCCCAATTCGCAAGTGCCGAACGGCGGCTTCTTTTGCCCCTGCCATGGTTCGAAATTCGACTTGGCCGGGCGTGTTTACAAAGGCGTGCCCGCGCCAACAAACCTTGTGATTCCACCGTATCGATTTGTCCGCGATGATCTGATCATTATCGGCGCTGATTCGGGAGCAGTGTAATGGCCGAAGTAGAAGCAGAAGTTGGCGTTGAAAAAAGCGGTTTCATGAAGTGGATTGACGATCGATTCCCGTTTACGGAAACGATTAAAGCGCATGCCACGGAATATTACGCGTCCAAGAATTTCAACATCTGGTATGTATTCGGCGTACTTGCGACTGTCGTTTTGGTTATTCAATTTGCGTCTGGAATATTCCTGACCATGAATTACAAGCCGTCCGCTGAAGAGGCATTTGCGTCAGTTGAATACATCATGCGCGATGTTGAGTGGGGCTGGTTGATCCGCTATATGCATTCAACCGGGGCTTCGTTCTTTTTCATCATTGTATATCTGCATATGTTTCGCGGAATGTTGTATGGCTCGTACCAAAAGCCGCGGGAGCTCATCTGGATAATCGGTATGATGATTTTCCTGGTGCTGTTTGCAGAGGCATTCGCGGGTTACTTGCTGCCGTGGGGCCAGATGTCCTACTGGGGAGCACAAGTCATCATTTCACTATTTGGCGCCATTCCCGGAATTGGTGAAGCGCTGGTGGAAATCATTCGTGGCGATTACTCGATATCCGATATCACTCTGAACCGGTTTTTTGCCTTGCATGTGGTTGTGTTACCGCTGGCTTTGATTGCGCTCGTATTCGTTCATATTGTTGCCTTGCATCACGTCGGTTCCAACAATCCGGACGGCGTTGAAATCAAGGATCACAAAGGCACAGATGGCGTGCCGCTGGACGGCGTCGCATTCCACCCATACCACACGAGCAAAGATCTGATTTACATCATTATTTTCCTGATTCTGTTTTCCTTCGTTGTGTTTTTTGCGCCTGACATGGGCGGTTACTTTCTGGAGCACGCGAATTTCGAACCCGCCAATATGCTGGCGACGCCTGAACATATTGCGCCGGTTTGGTACTTCACGCCGTTTTACGCGATATTGCGTGCGGTCCCGGACAAGCTGTGGGGCGCGATTCTCATGGGTGCGTCAGTAATGGTTCCGTTATTTCTGCCGTGGCTTGATCGCTCACGAGTCAAATCGATTCGCTATCGTGGCTGGATATACAAACTGGCGCTTAGCCTGTTCGTAATCAGTTTCCTGTCGCTAGGCTATCTGGGAATGCAACCGGCTGAAGAAATATACGTTTTACTTGCCAGGATATTCTCGGTTATCTATTTCGGGTTTTTTCTTCTGATGCCTTATTACACGGCCATAGACAAGACAAAACCCGTGCCTGACAGGGTGGTCTATCATGGATAAAAGGCGTTCGGGCACAATCAGGAAAGTCGCAGTCGCTCTGGCGGCAAGCATCGTTGCCGCTGGAGCCTACGCGTCAGGTGGCAGCGATACGTTGCAGTCCGCTGAGAATGATGTCGACAATATTCAGTCGTTACAGCGCGGGGCCGCCAATTTCATTAACTATTGCTCAGGTTGCCACTCAGCAGAATACGTACGTTTCAATACACTTGCGCGCGATCTTGAGCTCTCGGAAGAGCAACTGATAAATAATTTGATGTTTAATGCTGACAAGACTTTCGAGACAATTCAGGCTTCTATGCGGGGCACGGATGCTGCGCGATGGTTCGGCCGACAGCCACCCGATTTGTCGTTGCGAGCGAGAGCTAAAGGGACGGACTATATATATAGCCTTCTCAAGAGCTTCTATCTCGATCCGAGCAGTCCGACGGGAGTGGATAACCTTGTGCTGAGCGGAACGAGTATGCCGCACGTTTTATGGAAATTGCAGGGATATCAAAAAGCTGTGTTCCTGGATGAGCCTGTCGAAGGTCAGGAAGGGGTAAGCCGTCGGGTATTTCAGAAATTCGAACTTGTGTCAGAAGGCACGATGTCCGAGAAAGAGTACGATAGCTTTGTTCGCGATACAGCCAATTTTCTTGAGTATATCGCAGAGCCAGAGCGCAGCACTCGTCGAAAAGTGGGAACGTGGGTCATTATTTACCTGCTCTTTTTCCTGATTCTTGCAGTAATGCTCAAAAAACAGATCTGGAAAGACGTAAGCTGATTTAATCGAAAAATATGCAGTGGTTTAACCGCGCAACTATTCTTGTAACCTTGCCTGAAAAATATTAAGGGGCCGCACTATGGCAGTCATTGCCAACAGACGATCTGTGATGACGTTGTATTCCAAACCGACGTGCATTCACAGTCATCGCACTCGACTTGTACTCGCAGAAAAAAATATCAACATCGACATCACAAGTGTCGACGGACCGGAATTGCCGGAAGACCTGATGGATCTGAATCCGTATCATACGATGCCAACACTCGTGGACCGGGACCTGGTTTTGTACGACGCGCGCGTCATCATCGAGTACATGGATGAAAGGTTTCCGCATCCGCCGTTGATGCCGGTAGATCCAGTAACGCGGGCGCAATTCAGGCTTGCTCTGTTTCGCATCGAAACCGATTGGTATCAATTGGCAGAGCAATATGAGGCAGACGGCGAACACAAACTCTCCAGCAAATCCCGGAAAATGCTTCGGGAAAGCATCCTGGCGAGCGTCGACCTTTTCGCGGCCAAACCGTATTTTCTAAGCGACGATTTTTCGTTGGTGGATTGCAGCATTTCACCAATCTTGTGGCGTCTTCCTGTGTATGGCATCGACCTCGGGTCCAACGCGGAGCCGATTGAGGCGTATATGAAGCGCGTTTTCGAACGACGTTCATTTCAGGAGAGTTTGACCGAGCTGGAGCAGGAGATGCGGCTGTAGCAGCTTCCTGGCCTGCAACGGGATCTAACATTGAGTATCAGCCCCAGCAAGTCAAAACGTCCGTATCTTGTTCGCGCAATGCACGAATGGATGACAGACAACGGCAATACTCCCCATATTGTCATTGATGCAGCTGTGGACGGTGTCAGCGTGCCTACGGAGCACATAAAAGACGGCAAGATAATTCTGAACATCAGTCAGTCGGCCGCGCATAACTTGAAACTGACCAACAGCTCGGTCAGTTTTCGGGCCAGGTTCAGTGGTGTGCCGTTTGACGTATGGGTGCCGGTTGCTTCCGTTTTGGGTATTTATGCGAAAGAAACCGGACAGGGCATGATTTTCTCGCACGGTGCAGAACAACCGGAACCACCGGACGGTGCAGAAAAAGATCGGTCACAGCGCGGCGATCGATCTCACCTCAAGGTTGTCAAATAATACTAGCCGCTGCCGAGCAGCGTCGTGTCGATCAGGTCGCAAAGGCAGTGAATGACGACCAGGTGTACTTCCTGAATTCGTGCAGTCCGCGTCGCTGGAACTCGAATCTCTGCGTCGTCGTCACTAAGCAGGTCCGCCATTCGACCGCCTTCGTGGCCTGTCAATGCCACTACTTTCATTGCTCGCTCGTGTGCGGCAACAATCGCCCGGCAAACATTTTCCGAATTTCCCGATGTTGAAATGGCTAATAGCACATCGCCTTGACGGCCCAGGGCGCGAATTTGCTTGGCGAAAATATCTTCAAAAGCATAGTCATTTGCGATAGACGTCAACGTCGATGAATCCGTCGTCAATGCCATTGCCGGTAGTCCCGGACGCTCCATTTCGAATCGGTTCAGTAGCTCTGACGAAAAGTGTTGTGCATCGCCGGCGGAACCACCGTTGCCGCAGCTTAAGATTTTGCCGTCGTCCAATAACGACTGGCTCATGATCTCGCCGCCCCTGGCGATCGACGGGCTTATGGAATCGACTGAAGCCTGCTTGGTCGCAATGCTCTCCGCAAAATGTTCTCGTACTCTTGTCTCAGCGTCCATCCGATCTCCTAGTAGCCGGGTCTGAATGCGTCTTTTAGCCATTGTATCGTGTATTGGCCCGCCGCTGCGCCATCAATTGCGATTACGTCGAAACGCATAATGTTATTCGCATACTGTCTTTTGCCGCGAAGAAAATAGCTGGCAGTTAGAATTATTTTTTTTTGCTTGGCCATGCCAACTGACATCGCTGCGTTGGAAAATCGATTCCTTGATCGATACCGGACCTCCGCGAACACCAGGCAGTCGCCGTCCAGCATAATCAGATCGATTTCTCCGAATCGACAATGAAAATTTTGTTGCAGGCATCGCAGACCGTTTTCGACCAGGTGATCGAGTGCCAGTCTTTCCGCCCGTGCCCCTATTGCCTGAGTTGGTGACTGGGCCATTCCGTTGGCTGTCCCGAAATCTCGTCATTGTCCAGGGTATCTTCTTCCAGTATTTCGGCTGGCACATGCGTATCGGGTAACGGTACCATTTCACCCCGGACGAACTGCGCCCACGCGAGCCGGCGGTGAATGCGCCCGTCGTCGTCCAGATACAAGCGTCCCGTCGCGCCAACATATTCCTGCCGCAAATTTTCTTCGGACGAGTACAAGCGGCTCACGAGGTTGTAGGCGTCGTAGCCCATTGCGTGCAATCGACCCATGCGTTTTTCGGCGGGCCAGAATTCACTGTATAAAGCCGGATAATTGGCGATCCAGGATGGCGGTGAAATGATCCACGGTGTATCGGCGAACATGATGCCATTGAGGTCGCGATTGGACCGACCGTCCATCGAGTAAATCACCGAGGTGGAATAAACGGGCAGATCACCGGCGTAATGAAATTTCAACTGCGACTTTATGAGCCGACCGGCCATCGCATCCGCCGCCAGAAAGACGAAGTCGACATCCTGACGCCGGCGCGGATCGAATTGCAGCGGCAAACCGAGGTTCGCGCGCAATCGCTGATATCGGCTGACGCTCTGCGACAACGCCATGAGGTTTTCTATTTCGCTGGAAAAATCCTGGCTGTCGGTCTCGTAACTGCGATGGTCCAGTAACAGCCCACCGTTCGCCTCAAGTTCATTTGCGAAACTGTTCAAGACGCGTCGGCCCCAGTCGTTGTTGGGGTACAGGGCGAGCGCTCTCACGGCGTCATCTGCCAGCGCGCGGGTAGCCGCAGATGCGGCTTCGTCCTCCGGCGCCAGCGCGAACTGATAGAAACCCGGTGGTGCCGTAATTCCGTTAGCCAGGTAGTTTAACGACAATATCGGAACCGGCAGGATGGACTCGCGGGCAAGTAGCCGAACATTGCCTCTCAACAATGGACCGATGACGAATTCTGCGCCGTCTTCCACAGCTTGTGCGTACACCCTTGCGACGCCGCCTTTTGCGACGTCGTAAACGGCAACCCGTTGCTCATCCTCAAGGCCGGATGTTGCAGCAAAATAGGCGCCAAAAAATCCGTTCTGAATGGCCTTGCCGGCCGTCGCGTTCTTGCCGGATATCGGCAAAAGCAACGCAATCTGTCGCGGAAATTCCAGAAGGCCGGCATCCGGTAAATCCATGCGCTCAATGATTGCCATGGCCGGGTGATCAGCGTGTGCCTGCTGCCAGCGAAGCACTCCGTTGCCCCAGCCGATTCCTTGTTGCCCGGTTGATGCAGCGAGCGCGCCCAGGCTCAGCCAACCCTGAACCACCGGGTCCACATTAACGTCCGCGGCACTTCTCATGACTCTCGGATCGCTTACCAGCAGCCCGGCCCACAGTCGCCGACGATTTTGTTCAATGGCCCGGGAACCGTTGAGCGAGTTTTCGCGTTGCAGGTACAAGACTACTGCTCGAGCGGGCTCTTGTTTCTGATACCAGGCGTCCGCACGCAATGCTTCCTCGCGTGCGCGATAGCGCAGCGTTAAGGGCTCGCGGCTCATCGGCTCAAGAATGGCGAGCGCCTTGTCCGGACGTCCCTCAGTCAGATAGATCGCGGCAACGTCCAGGTTCCAAAGCCAAAGCAACTCGCCGCCGGCAGGCTTTCTTACCGTACGCAACGCGCTTCTCGCACGCCGGGTGTCGCCGGCATCCAGCCACTGCTCGACGGCGAGCATCGTTAACCGGTCTCTCTCACCGCCAGAGGCACTGGTTGCCAGTCCTATATAAGTGCCGGCAGCATTGGCATGTTCTCCATTGCGCGCAAGCGATTCTGCGCGCTGTTCAGCTGAACCCGACGACAATCCGCCAGTCTCACAAGCGGTTAGCGCTAAAAATGCGATTGCAAAAATTAGAATTTTTCGAGTCATGGCCTGAATGTCGCGCATTGTATTATCACAGCTTGCCTGAATTGGATGTTAACGTGCAGGATGTCATATCGTCGCGCATTATCACATATTGCAAATGTGGGCTGTACGCAGGAATTGAGCATTTGACCACCGGAACCCTTTATATTGTTGCGACTCCGATCGGAAATCTCGAAGATTTGTCGCCGCGCGCGAAAGAGACCTTGCAGAATGTGGACGTTATTGCCGCGGAAGATACGCGTCATACTGGCTTGTTGCTCTCCAAATTCGGCATTAAGAAGCGGCAGATCGCGTTGCACGATCACAACGAGGACAAAATTGCCACATCATTGATCGATTCGCTTATTCGCGGCATGTCGGTCGCCCTGGTGAGCGATGCCGGGACGCCATTAATCAGTGACCCAGGATTCCGCCTGGTGGCGCTGGCCCACAAGTCCGAAATTCCAGTATCACCGATACCCGGGCCAAGCGCGGCTATTGCGGCTATGTCTGCTGCCGGTTTGCCGAGCGACCGTTTCGCTTTTGAGGGCTTCTTGCCGTCCAGGCGCGATGCCAGAGCCTCGAAATTGAGTTCGCTGAAAACGGACACACGCACATTGGTGTTTTTCGAATCTGTACACCGGGTAAAAGAGACGCTTCACGATCTGGTGAGTATTTTCGGTGGAGATAGACGCGCGTTTATCGGACGGGAGATAAGCAAAATTCATGAGCAGTGCAAGCGTGCAACACTATCTGAGTTGAGTGAGTTGCTTGATAGTGGCGATATTGTCGCGCGTGGAGAGTTCGTCATCGTTGTTGCAGGTACTACGGTAGCGAATACTGACCAAAACAATATCGATGCCGACTCACTTCTGAAAGAACTTGTAGTGATATTGCCTGGCAGTCAGGCGGTTGACATTGTGACCAGGCTTAGCGGCCGCAAGCGAAACGAGGTCTATAAAGAAATGCTGCTACTCGCGGCCGACCGGGAATCAGATTAATTCGCTGCTCAAGGTAATTCTGCGATCCTGTCGAGGAGCACTTCGCCAATAATGCCGTCTTCGTAAAACCAGACTCCGATACCGATACCGGCAAGCAAGATGGCCAGGTGGATGAAGAATGGCGCGTTGCTGTGGTGCCCGTCGTTCGCTTGCTTTAACGCCGAAAGGGCCGGGACCAGGGCCAGAACGGGCATTGATTCATGCAGCGCGCCGCTGATTATCAGCCCCGAGGCGACCGCAATGGTTCCAGCCAACAGGTGCATATCGCCGAACCTCTTTCCACGTGACCAGTCGAATTTACGCCGATTTAATTCGTACATACCAGCGACCGCGAAGTAACCCCACATCGCACCGAATGAACCACTGACAATTTTCTGACCTGTCAATACTCCAGCGGCACCATATATTCCGATAAAAAAACAGGGGATACCTAAAAGCACAGCGATAACAGCACCGGCGTTTACAATGGTATTGCCGGGGGCTCTAGGACTATCGTCCTCAGGAAGTTCGTTGACTGGCGAATCCTCCGTTTACTTATGACTCCCGACTCATCTCCCAGTGGGAGTACTCCGGGTAGCGTCTAACCAACAAAATGATGGTCGCGACGAAGCCGGCGAAAAGACCCACTGCCAGGATGATATCGATCCACTGATCGAATGGCCTGTCATCGGGAGAAAACACGGGCACGATCATCAGGTACTTGTTTATCCAGATGCCGAGGTTGATGGCGAACGCGATGATGCACATCGCGAGCATGGATCGTTTGATGATGGCGAACAGGAATGACACGAACGGAATGAAAAAACAGCCAGCGATCATGGTCCAAAAAAACGGGCTGTAGTGACCGTACATTTGCCGCCACAGGGGCTCTGTCTCTTGTGGCAGATTGCCAAACCAGATCACAAAAAACTGTGCCCAGAAAAAATACAGCCATAACAGCGTATAGCCGGTAACCAACATGCCAAGACTTTTGATCTGGTAGGGCCCAAAGTGTTTGCCACCATCTACAAACCGCATGACCACGGCGATCGCGATCATGGCGGCGGTGCCCGCAAAGACATTGCCAAACCAGAAGTGAATTGGAAAAATGGTGCTGTGCCAGTGTGGGATCAGCATCATGCCGAAGTCCCAGGCAATGAGCGTATTGCTGAGAATAAATCCAATTAGAATTATTGGCGAAAAAAAGTAAAGCCGTTTCTCAACCGCGTCGTGGTCGATGTCATCGTCACCGCTGGCCATGTCGGGCCGCAGGCTCATTCGCGCATAAACGACCGCCAGCCCGTAGAACACCAGCAATCCGCCCAGGTCGCGAATCAGGAGCCAGTTGATGTTAAGCCACGGGCTGAGATGGTCAGCAGGCGATGCCTGCAGCCAGTAAAACAGATCGTCTTTCACGTAAAAAACAATCAGCAAAAACCCCAATATGGCGAACGGAAAGTAGGCCAGCGTCGAGAGTTCTGCAATTCGATACCAGGGCTTGCTCCAGTCGGCGCCGACCAGGCGCAAGACGGCCGTAAACACAACGCCGACCTGGCTGATACCGAGGAGAAACAGGTAGGAAACCGTGAGCAGCACGAAGTCCGGTTTAATATCCGTATTGGACAGGCTGTAGACGAGGCTCGCCGCTGCAGCGAAGAAAATTGCCAGAAGAAGCCATAAGGCGATGCTTCCCCGTTGCGAAGTTGAATTATTCATTCGTCACCAAACGTGTATTTGACGTAGTTGATGACATCCCACCTTTCTGATGGACTCAACGCATCGCGATAGAAGGGCATTTTCGCGCGTCCACGCGTCAACGTAAAAAACAGCTGGCCGTCAGCCTGGTCCTGCGTATACGCGTCGTTAAGGTCAACCGGCGCTTTATCGAGAAACTTTTGACCGACCGGCCCTTCCCCTCGTCCATCCGAACCGTGACAGACAAAGCAGTTGGTCTCGTAAAATAATTTGCCGCGCTGCAGTGATTCCGCAGTCGCTGGAACAGGATTGTCGATGCTGGCGGCCGCGTCCTTCATTTCATCGCTTTCCAGGTCGTTCAGGGGTAGCGCTACGATCTCCCCGCCACCGATGGGTACCGAGCCGGGGCCCGGCGGGGCAATGGATTCCTGCGGCTTCTCTGATGGCTGATCCACCATGTCCTTGTTCCACCCATAGGACCACGACAGGGATGTCGGGTATGCCATCAGCAACAAGACAATCAACAGCCGGGAATGACTCACAATTCACTCTCCTTGATCTTGCGAATATCCTCGGCCCCTGCCCGGCGCAGAATTGCCTCGGCGCGGCTCAATCGTTCTTCGCTGTCACACAATACCGTCACCGCGAATTTGTCGACCGCCGTCTCCGGTACGTAAACGCGTTCGCGAATCGCGGGGAGGCGCGCACTGAACAAAAAACCCAGCACGGTGAATAGAATGCCGAATAGAATGGTCATTTCGTAGGAGATGATCAGATAAGGAGGAATGGTGATGATAGGTCGGCCCCCGGTTGGATGCACATACAAAACAGCAGTGCCCGCGGCCAGCGCAAATCCGGATAAACCGCCAAATATTCCGCCAAACAGGGTGAAGCGCTTTATTATGGATTTTTTAGGTCCGAGAACTTCTTCGACGCCGTGAATCGGAATCGGCGACATTAATTCCGGCCGAGCGAAACCGGCTTCTTTGAGCTGGCCTGCGGCTGCCAAAGCAGATTCCGGATCGTGGAATAGTCCAAGCGCGTTTACTGTCATTGAGACTCACCGTTCTTTTTTGGCTGTTTCATCGTTTCTTTCACTTCGTAGATAGAGACACTTGGGACGATCTTGACGAAGATCAGGAATAACGTGACAAACATCGCAAGTGATCCGACCAGGATTGAAATTTCTACCAGGCTCGGAATATAAAGACCCCAGGACTGCGGTAGATACTGGCGCGACAGCGTAGTCGCAATGATCAGGAATCGCTCCGTGTACATGCCAATGTTGATTGCGATGGACAGGATCAACATTGGTACAAAAGACGTTCTGAATCTTTTGGAGATCAACAACAACGGCGCTACAGCGCAAAACAGGATCATCTCCCAGTACAGGGGCGAATAAAATCCGGTCAGCTTGTATTTGAGCTGCTCATATTCGGTTGACGTTCCGCTGAACCAGGCGGTGAACAGCTCCAGGCCGTTGATGTAGGTCCAGATCAGCGATAGCACCAGCAACAACTTGCCGAGATTGTCGAAATGCAGCTCGGTAATGAAATGTTCGAATTTCATATACTTGCGCAGCACAAACATGACCGTGACGATTCCCGCCGTACCTGAGTAAATGGCGCCGACGACGAAGTAAGGCGCGAAAATTGTTTGATGCAGACCTGGCACGATCGACATCGCAAAGTCCCATGACACGATGCTGTGCACGGACACCGCCAATGGAATAATTAATACAGCAAGAAACGTGTAGGCCCATCCCAGGCGGTGCCACTGTGTGTCTGTACCGCGCCAGCCCAGCGAAAGCAGCACATACATATGACGCCGCCAACCCTCGGTGCGGTCACGAACCGCGGCGAAGTCAGGTATTGAACCCATGTAGATGAAAATCAGGCTGCCCGTCAGGTAAGTTGTAATTGCCATTACATCGAATAACAGTGGGGAGCGAAAATTCGGCCACAATTGCATCTGGTTCGGGTACGGTGCCGCCCAATGAATAAACCATGGTCTGCCGACGTGCACCATGACCATGGTCGCGGCCACCAATAAAGAAAACAGCGTCATTGCTTCAGCGCTGCGATACATCGCTTTGCGCCATTCGCTGTTCGTGATATGCAAAACGCAAGACAACAATGTTCCGGAATGGCTCAGGCCGATCCAGAAAATGAAACTGGCGAGATAGGTGCCCCAAACCGTTGGCTGGTTCATGCCAGCGGCACCGATCCCGTAGTTGAGTTGATAAAACCAGGGGTAATAGAAGCAGAGCAGCATAACAGCGACCGCGATAGCCAGCGTTATGTAGTAGTTCCGACCTGTAACCGTCAGCGAACGGACGATGTCATCGTTGACGTCGGCAAACTGCATTTGGGTTTTTTCAGCTGACATCAACATCGACCTTTTTGAGATAAACAATTGATGGCAAGGTGTTGGTTTCTTCCAGCACGTGATAGGCGCGCGGGTCATTCATTGACTTCGATACTTTACTGTCCGGATCATTGCGATCGCCGAATACCAGCGCTTCGGTTGGACAGGTTTGGACACAGGCGGGTTGGACTTCACCGTCGGTAACGCGGCGCCGGTCGTCGTCTTTTGCGTGATCCTTGGCCTGCCGGATGCGCTGGATACAGAAAGTGCATTTCTCCATCACGCCTTTCTCCCGGACTGTGACATCCGGATTGAGTTGTTGCTCGAGTGGTGTGTCCCAGTGGTGATCGTAATAGTTGAAGTAACGCACTTCGTACGGACAGTAGACGGCGCACGATCGTGTTCCGATGCAGCGGTTGTAAATTTGCGTGTTCAGTCCATCCTGATTGTGATAAGTCGCAGACACCGGACACACCGTTTCGCACGGCGCTGCATCACAGTGCTGACATAACATCGGGATAAACTTGAGTTTGGCGTTCGGATACTCGCCCTCCCAATACCGCTCGATGCGTATCCACTGCATCTCGCGGCCCTTCGCAAGTTCTTCTTCGCCGACGTTCGGGATGTTGTTTTCAGCCTGGCAGGCGGTGACACAAGCGCTGCAGCCACTACAACGATCGAGGTCGATCGACATCGTCCAGGCATAATCGAATTCGTCGTAGTAGCCATCTTTACGATACTTTCGCCACCCTTCAACAAAGCGCTCCCTGATGCTCATGATGACTCCACCACAATTGCTATGCTGTCTAACTTCGCACTATGTCCAGAGGACTTGGATGCCACACCTGTTGACTGCACAATGTTTCTCCCCAGTTGGCGGGACTCACCACCGGTTCTCACAGGTAGCGCGCGCCTGCCGGTTGCAACGACGCTAACGCGAGTAGCGCTAGTCGCCAGTCCGCCAGACAATGGGTCCGTTTTTCCTGCGAGTATCTTGAGCGGGTTGCTGCCACGATCCTTGGCGTATCGACCCAACGCATCATGTCCCTGGCCTATGGGTGCGGCGATGACGTCGGGCATAATCGCCGGGAAAATGACCAGTGGCGCTTCAAAGCTGCCCTCAACGGAAGAAACCTGAACCAGGTCCCCATCCGCAAGCCCCATTTTGTCTGCAGTCACCGGATTCATTTCCACCCATGACCCATAGACGATGCTGGTGGTCGGATCGGGCAATTCCTGCATCCACGGCAGGTTTGCGCCGCGACCGTCATACATTGCGGTAGACAGGTAGGGCTGCAAGACAAACGGATAGTCTTCTTCGCTACCTGCGAATTCGGCTTCCGCGACCCGCAAGTCGTCAATGATCTGCTTTTCGATGACGACAGTGTCTGGCTCGCGACGATCTTCGCCCCAGACGCCAGAGCGCAGCACATCCCGCCAGAACGAATCGAAATCCTGCTCTTCATTTGAACTGCGCGCATGAATCTGTCGCCAGCAAGCTTTAAGATATTCCTGAAGCGTGGTCCACGGCATTGCGTTGTCAAAACCCAGTTTACGGGCCAGCCCCAAGAGAATGTCGCCCGTTGCGCGCGTGTTGTACAACGGCGATACCACAGGTTGTGCAATGCTGCCTATCGGGAAACCGACGCCAGGCTCCGGCGCGTCATCGCCCCAGCTTTCGAGATAGGTGTGGCTGGGCAAAATGATGTCGGCCATCGCTGTTGTTTCGTCCATGAAACTGGACAGGCTAACGACCAATGGAATGGATGCCAGCGCTTCGTTGAAACCCGCGCTTTGCGGTAGCGAATATGCCGGGTTTGTATTGTTGATCACCAATACGTCGATGTGCCCATTGCCAGCAGCTTCAATAAAATCTTGCATCGATTGATAGTTTGCCTGTCGATTATTCATTGATTCACCGACGGCCGTGGCAGGATTGAATACGACGCCACCCGGTTTGCCGATATTGCCAACGAGGTAATTGAGTACGTTGATAGCAACCAGCGTATCGACGCTATTGCTGTAGCCTCCGGCTGCTCCACCACCGATGGCAAGCGCGCGTTCAGCACCCGAAAACGCACTCGCAAGATGGTTGATGGTGTCTGACGGCAGCCCGGTTTTTGCCGCGACATAGTCAGCAGAGTAGATCTCCAGTGCGGCATCCCAGTCAGCGGCATCCGCTGCGTCGTATACACCGTCAGCTAGCAGCTTATGCGCGAGCCCTAAGGCCAGTACGCCCTCGGTGCCGGGCCTTGCCGGGACCCATTCGTCCGCGGCCGCGCCGCTGATGGACATTTTCTGTTCTATCTGAACGAAATATCCCCGGGAATCGTCATTGCCGTGGCGGCTGTCACCGAAGCCCAGGCTGTAGTGCACTGGCGACAACCAGTTATTCAGATAATCGGCACCGAAGGACAACAGGTAACTGCTGTTGCGAATATCGTAATAGGGAAGTTGATCAATGCCGAACAATTTTCGATTTGCGGCTTGTAATGCGTGCGGGTAGGCGAAATCGTAATGCAGCAAAGACCCGGAGCCGAGTTGCGCCACAAAAAGCTCGAACAAATCCGCGAGGTGGCCGCGAATGCCTTCGCTCAGGATGACAATGTTTTTTCCACTACCGCTGGCTTGCGTTAGTTGTTTCGCGACCCTCGACAGCCCGTCTTCCCAGGTGGTTTGAACAAATTTGTCGCTGTTACGCTCGCCCGATTGAATCATCGGCGCGGTCAGGCGGTCCGGATTGTAAAGTACCTGCAGGCCTGCCTGGCCGAGGGCGCACAATCGGCCCTGGTTGACAGGATGTAACGGGTTGCCTTCGATTTTCTTGGCGCGCCCTTCTCGAGTACGAACCGTTATGCCACAGCCGGCCGGGCACATGCGACAAACGGTGTTGTACATTGTTGCGATCCCGGGGCTGAATTCCTCGGGGGGCACTGCATACGGAATCAGATGTTCAATCGGATGCTTTATGGCCTCCGCAAGCATGAATCCGGCACCGACGCTGACGCCGCCAACTCCTACAAGCCTGAGAAATTCTCTGCGGTCTATATTTGACATAAGCTTATTCGATGCCTCTTCCTATTTGTGGCAGGTCCAGCAGTCTGTGCCGTTCACTACTTCATTATCTTTGTGGCAGTTCAGGCACAGACCCATTTTTACTGGCGCTTCACGGCTGACTACGTCCATCGTTTCAACGGCTCCGTGACATGTCTGGCACTCAATTCCGGCCAATACGTGACGCTTGTGCGTGAAGTGCACGAAGTCTGGCAGGTCGTGCACCTTGATCCAGGGAATCGGTTCTTTCGTCTCCCAGTAATTCGCAAGTAATCTGATCTGCGGCCGGTCGGTAGCGACCTCCAAGTGGCATCCCATGCATTTGCTGATGCTTGGTACACCTGCCGAAATTGAGCGTCTTGCCTGCACATGGCAGTACTGGCACGGAATCTGATTGTCCCCGGCATGAATGCGATGACTGAAGTCAATGGGTTGTTCCGGACTTGTTCCCGGGTAGAACCAGTCATTGGCGTAGAGGCCAACAATTAAGCCGGTCAGAGCGACCAAAACCACCCTGGCGGCCGGCTTGAGCACTCTCAGCGTATGTATGATCGAAACGCTCATGTCATGTCAGACCCAGTGTCTCGCCGAAGCCATCGCCGAATTCGTGAATGAGCTTTGCAACATCCGAGTTTTTGGTGGCGCGCAAATAGGTGTCTGCCATTTTGTGAAACATCTGATAAAAATGCAGATTCATGTCATCAACAGACGTGTCTTTGGTCCACAAATCGATCGCGGCTGTCGTCTTGCTATTACTGTCCCACAGCGACAACATGACGGACTGGCATTGCACCGGAGCTTCGTCCTTTGCGTCCGTCGCCTGCCACTGGATCCTGATCGGCAAATTGTTGCTATCCAGGTCAATGGTTACATTTATTTCGGCTGTCCTTGACATCATTCACGGTTCCTGATTTTATTTCTCATGATCCTCTTACTGCTGCCAGCGAATCCTGATGATTGATCTGTTAATCATTCTTGCGATGGTCGGCATTGTGGTCAGTCTCGGCTTCGGCCTGTATTTTCTCGTCACTGACCGCGGTGAAACTGATCGCACTATTTTGTCACTGACATTTCGTGTCGGCTTTGCCGTCTTGCTGCTTGTTCTTCTTGCTCTTGGATTCATGTCCCGCTAGAACCAGTAAACAAACGTAAACAAACACAACCAGACAACGTCGACGAAATGCCAGTACCAGCTGGTTGCTTCAAACGCAAAATGATTGTCCGGCGTGAAATGACCTCGCAGCACTCGTATCAACATGACCGATAGCATGATGGTGCCGAGTGTTACGTGCGCGCCATGAAAGCCGGTCAGCATGAAAAAGGTCGAACCGTAAATTCCCGAACCGAGACTCAATCCCAGTTCGTCGAATGCGTGTTCGTATTCGACGATTTGCAAGGTTAAAAATGTGGCGCCAAGGGCCACTGTGAGGAGCAGCCAGAGTGTCAGGGCAAGGCGCTTGCTCTTCTTCAATGCCCAGTGCGCGAATGTGATCGTGACGCTGCTGGTCACCAGGATTACGGTATTGATAAACGGCAGGCCCCAGGGACCCATCGATTCTGTTTCGGTGCCATCCGGAGTCATGAATAACGGCCATGTTTCGGCAAAATCTGGCCACAGCAGCAAATGTGTTTCGAGATTGTTACTGGCTCCGGCAAGCCATGGGACCGATATAATACGCGCATAAAAAAGCGTGCCGAAAAAAGCACCGAAGAACATAATTTCGGAAACGATGAACCAGAGCATCCCCATGCGGTAGGAACGGTCCAGTTGCGGGCTAACCATGCCTTTCAGGTTTTCATTTATAACGGTTGCGAACCAACCGAACATCATGAACACGATTATGGCAAGCCCGACAAAAAATACAGGTCCACCGAATGACCCTTCGGCCGCTACTTTTTCGGTACTTTGGTGAATAAAATTGACCGCGCCGAATGCCGTTACGAATAGTGCGATCGATCCAACAATCGGCCAGATGCTGCTATGCGGCACGTAATAGCGCGGTGTCTCGTTCATTTCTGGTGCCTTGCCATTTGTTCGAGTTCGTGGTCGTGCTCAACATCGTCCACACGGAACATCGTGTAAGACAATGTGAGTTCTTTAATCTCAGTCGGTAATTTTGCGTCAACAAAAAAACTCACGCTCATTTCCATCTCGGCACCGGGCAGTAGTTTCTGCTGTTCAAAACAAAAGCACTCAATTTTTCTTAGATGCAATGCTGCCTGGCCGGGAGAAACGCTTGGCACAGCCTGGCCGACTACTGTTTGCTGAATCAGGTTTCGGGCGAAAAACGTCGTCGTATTCATTTCTCCCAGGCGCACGATAAGATAGTTGTCAACAGGTCGGAATTCCCATGGCATGCCGCGCGCGACGTTGGCGAGAAATTCAATCTTCACCGTGCGATCTTCAAGGATCGCAGAATCGTCAATCTCTTCCAGCAGCGCAGCCTGGCTTGAGGTCCTGCCGTTGAGGCCGGTGATGTCGCATAACACGTCATAAAGCGGCACCAGCGCGAAGGCGAAGCCAAACATGCCAACCGCCAATGCGGCCAGCATCAATGCCGGTTTTTTGTCGCTCGTGCTCAATGTCCTTGATCCTGTGCAATCGTCGGCGGCGTACTGAACGTGTGCAACGGTGCCGGCGATGGAATAGTCCACTCCAATCCTTCCGCGCCTTCCCAAACCTGATCAGTTGCCGGCGTGCCGCCACGTATCGTCTTGATCACGATGTAGAGAAACAACAACTGGGTCAGTCCCAGTAGCCCGGCGCCGATGCTCGACATCATGTTGAAATCGGCGAACTGTAATGAATAATCCGGAATGCGCCTCGGCATTCCGGCGAGGCCCGTGAAGTGCATGGGGAAAAATGTCAGGTTGACCGCAAACGTTGCTGTCCAGAAGTGGATCTTGCCGAGCCGTTCGTCGTACATATGGCCACACCACTTGGGCAGCCAGTAATAAACTGCGGCCATCGTGCCAAAAATTGCACCCGGGTAAAGCACGTAGTGGAAATGTGCCACGACGAAGAAAGTGTCGTGGTATTGAAAATCCGCTGGCACCAGCGCAAGCATCAAACCTGAGAACCCGCCAATCGTAAACATCATGACGAATCCAATGGCGAATAACATTGGCGTCTCAAATGTCATCGAGCCACGCCACATGGTCGCCACCCAGTTGAAAATCTTTACACCGGTCGGCACCGCAATCAGCATCGTTACGTACATTATGAACAATTCAGCGAACAGCGGCATGCCGGTGGTGAACATGTGATGCCCCCAGACGAGGAAGGACAATATCGCTATAGCCAGCGTGGCATACACCATCGAGTGATAGCCAAACAGTTTTTTGCGCGCGAATGTCGGGATAATCTGCGACGCGATGCCGAAACCCGGCAGGATCATGATGTAAACCTCGGGATGCCCGAAAAACCAGAATATGTGCTGGAACATGACCGGGTCGCCGCCGCCAGCCGCATCAAAAAAACTGGTGCCGAAGTGACGGTCGGTCAGCATCATCGTCACCACGCCGGCCAGCACCGGCATTACCATGATCAGCAGGAACGCCGTAATCAGCCAGGTCCACACGAACATCGGCATCTTCATGTAAGACATACCGGGCGCACGCATATTGGTTATGGTGACGATGATATTGATCGCGCCCATGATGGAGGAGATCCCCATCAGGTGAACGCCCAAAATGAAAAAGTCCGTGCTTGGCGGCCCGTAGGTGGTCGACAAAGGTGCATAGAAGGTCCAGCCAAAGTTGGGCGCACCGCCCTCCATGAAGAGCGTCGACAGCAGTAACGTGAATGCGAATGGCAGAATCCAGAAACTGAAATTATTCAGTCTGGGCAACGCCATGTCAGGCGCCCCGATCATCATCGGAATTAGCCAGTTGGCCAGGCCAACAAACGCTGGCATCACCGCGCCAAATACCATCACCAGTCCATGCAAGGTCAGGATCTGGTTGTACATCATGGGTTGAATGAACTGGATGCCCGGTTCGAACAACTCCAGGCGCATGAACATCGCCATGGTGCCGGCAATGAAGAACAACAGGAAGCTCAGCCACAAATACAGCGTACCGATCTCTTTGTGATTGGTGGTGAAAAGCCAACGGGCGGCAAAGGCCAGCAAAGGGTGGCGTTGTTTCTTAACAGATTCTGCATGTGCAACCATCATCTTGCCTCGTAGACCGTGAGTGGTTGAATGATGTCGCCTGTGTTATTGGTCCAGCTATTGCGTTCATAAGTGATGACCGCAGCGATCTCCAGATCCGATAACTGCGGTGCCCAGGCTTGCATCTCGGTATCGGCCTTGCCGTTCATCACCCGATTGAGGTGATCGCCGATAACACCGGTCGCAATCTGGCTGCCAGCCAGTGCCGGGTACTTGCTTCCCTGGCCCATGCCGTCGCGCTCGTGACAGGTTGCGCAGTGTTTGATAAATACTTCTACTCCAATTGGCAAGAGCTCGTCCATCGCCCAGCTCCTGGCGCGCGCGGCGACGGCCGCTTCGCCGGCCAGTTCATTAGCAATCCTCTGTTCTTCGATCCAGGCATCGAATTCAGCTTCTGGCCGAACCTCGACCACGATCGGCATGTAGGCGTGGCCGATGCCGCACAGCTCAGTGCACTGGCCGCGGTAAGTTCCGGCAACGGGAACCCGTGTCCAGGCCTCGTTGATAAAGCCCGGAATTGCATCTTGCTTGACTGCGAAATCCGGCACCCACCAGGAATGGATAACGTCGTCGGAAGCGGTCAAAAATCGTATTTTCTTATTGGTCGGCAATACCAACGGATTGTCGACATCGAGTAAATAAAACTCGTCTTTGGGTTCGAGGTTATTGATTTGCTCGTCGGGCGTCGCGATATTGCTGTAGTAACTGATACCCGATTCCAGGTATTTGTAATGCCATTTCCATTGCGATCCGGTGATCAACACCGTCATGTCAGAGTTGTCGTTGTCCTCGATGTCGCGCAAAGCGTTGGTCGCAGGAATGGCCATTACAATCAGAATCAATACCGGCACGATGGTCCAGATAACTTCGACCAGCGTAGATTCGCTGAATGTGGCTGGTGAGGGGTTGTTTGCACGACGGTGTGCAAACATGGAGTAAAACATGGCGCCGAAAACGATGATTCCAACAATGATGCAAACCCACAAACCCATCTGGTGAATCTGCTGAACGCGCTGGCTCATTTCGGTTACGCCAGGACGCATATTGTATTTCGAGGCAAACGACAGGTGCGGAATGCCCCACAAAATGAGGGTCATCAGGCCGCTCTTGAGCCCGCCGGCGTAAGAAGCCAAGCTTCTCGCCGCACTTTGACCTGAGGGTGGTCGCAAAGATTCCCCCTTTTTCTTTTATAGGCTTGCGCCTATGTACGTGGATTAAAATTTCAGGCTATGCCCAAGCACCAACGAAATCTGAAGTTCTCGACGGCAGTCGATTCTTCCCGTCCCTAGGTATATCCACGTATTGTTGCTAACTTCTTTTCGTTATAACGTCTCCGTACGCCGTCGTGTCAATTCGTATTAGCATAGGCCAAAAATTCGCCAGAGGAAAGTTTCTTGCGCGCATTGGCCGAATGAGTATGTTGGTAATCCAAATATATTTAACGCTGAAGCTGAGCAACCGTGCGTAACTGATTGTTGCCAGACCAGTCGCGAAATCGTATTGCATCTGCCTGTTCGACTGTTCCTTGCCAGTTGCCTCGGAAGGCGAGCAAAAACGTATCACCTTCAATTTTTGCCTGCCAGGATTCGCCGTGCCAGCCTGTAAAGGCCAGGCTCATGTTTGAGTGTCGGCTCCATGTGTCCGTGTTTTGCGGCGCCAGTTCGAAAGCGCCGTCATGAACCCAGGCAGTCCACTTTTCGTTATTCCATGCAACGAACTGCATTTCGTTCTGCGCCCATGCTTTGTTCGCCGGTGCGTCGCCATGATCCGTTTTCAAGTTGTATGTGATTTTTGCTGCCAGAATGACAACCAAAACTGACACGATCAGACCGAATATTGTTTTAGTCACAGATCTCTCCCCCATCAGTCATTCGATCATATTTTCTTATTTTTACAATCGTCGCTGCGCGAACCATGCTACATGAAACTCGATGCGATCCAAAATGCCAGCGATAGTTTGCGGCAAAATTTTGTTACCTGCCAGCATCGACTGCGCTAAAATGCGCGATTCAGGAAGGTAAGAGCCAGCGAGACAATCGCTGAGCCGTGTCAAAACGGTGTCAGAGGAAAGTCCGGGCTTCGTATGGCAGGGCGCCAGGTAACGCCTGGAGGGCGTGAGCCCATGGAAAGTGCCACAGAAAATATACCGCCTGCATATTGTGGCTTTGTGTCACAGCAGGTAAGGGTGAAAAGGTGCGGTAAGAGCGCACCGCGCGGGTGGTAACACTCCGCGGCACGGTAAACCCCGCTCGAAGCAAGACCAAATAGGGGAGTAAAGCAGGCTTTAGGTCTGCACTGCGTGCCTGAGCAGACTCCCGGGTAGGTCGCTAGAGGCAGTTGGTGACAACTGTCCCAGATGAATGGTTGTCCACGACAGAACCCGGCTTATTGCTGGCTCTTTCTTTCCTGAACTAAAATCCATAAAGAGCTTATAAAACAATAAGTTATGTTATCATATTGACCAGAAAAGCAGTGCCACGCGCACGACGCTGCAGAGCTCTGTTCAGGTGGTCATTTAATGTGCACTGTCGTCTTTCGCAGACAGTATGCTCAGTAGAAATCGAGATAACACCCGTAAGCTATTGATTTTACGTTCCAAAGTCTTGCCACAATTCGCCCGAATTTGGCCATCAAATAGCCCCTAAGTCCCTGTACAACAACACTTAAATAAAGAGCCGGTTGACGCTGGAGCAGGTCATCAATATAGTGTTGAAAAGTGGAAAAAAGTGGGAGGAGATGGGTTAATGCGGAATACACGCAATCAGTGTGAAAACCGCTCCCATCGCAAAAACCGTGTTTCGAGGGGCAACCCAAATCACATTGGACGCCAAAGGGCGTCTGGCCATTCCGACCCGTTATCGGGAACGGATTGCTGCGCGCTGCGGCGGACAGCTGGTCATTACGGTCGACAAGGATTATTGCCTGCTGGTTTACCCCTTTCCCGACTGGGAGGACATCGAGCAAAAACTCATTGCGCTTCCCAGCATGTACAAACAGGTGCGCCGTCTACAGCGATTGATGGTGGGGTATGCCACCGAAATCGAGATGGACGGTCATGGCCGAATCCTTGTGCCACGAGAGTTGCGCGAATTCGCAGGGCTGGACAAGCAGGCGATTTTGCTGGGTCAAGGCAACAAGTTTGAATTGTGGGACGAGAAAAGCTGGAACGAGAAACGGGATGAATGGCTTAACGACGACGATGATATGGATCTTCCATCCGAGCTTGAGTCACTTTCTCTCTGATTTATTGCCGGGTCGTTGAGTAACGAATACGTCAGGCCATCTGACCACGTCCCGGTTCTGCTGGAACGGGTTATCAGCGGACTCAATATCAGACCGAAGGGAAGCTATGTAGACGGAACCTTTGGTCGCGGGGGGCATAGCAGCGAAATACTGAAAGCGCTAGGGCCAGATGGCCGGTTACTGGGGATTGACCGTGACCCCCAGGCGATTGCCGGGGTGACAAAAGGATTGGACGCTGACAAGCGTTTCGAAATTATAAGGGACGAAATTGCGCATCTTGAACACATCGCCGCTAAAGCGGGACTGCTCGGAAAAGTGGATGGCCTGCTACTCGATCTGGGGGTCTCATCCCCACAGCTGGATGAAGCGGAACGCGGCTTCAGTTTTCAAACTGACGGGCCGCTGGACATGCGAATGGATCCAGACTCCGGGACTAGTGCCGCAGAGTGGATTTCAACTGCGAGCGAAAGGGAAATAAGAAAAGTGCTGTTCGAATTTGGCGAAGAAAAACGGGCCGTGCGCATCGCGAAGGCGATCGTGGGCGCTCGCGCAGCAGGAGCGATCAAACGCACGCTGCAACTCGCCGAGATCGTCCGATCGGCTGTTCCAAAGGGACCGCAGAAAAAACATCCGGCAACCAAAACGTTTCAGGCAATTCGTATATTCGTAAACCGTGAACTCGAACAGCTCGATCAGGCGCTTGCGGCAACTGCGGAATTGCTCGCACCCGGTGGCAGGCTGTGTGTGATCAGCTTCCACTCACTGGAAGATCGTCGTGTGAAGCGATTTATGCGTGATGCTTCGCGCGAGTCGGAACAATACCGGGGTATGCCAAACGTCCCGAAAGAACACCAGCCGCTGTTCAAACTGATCGGAAAACTGGTCGTGGCGACGGAGGTAGAAATTGAGCAAAACCCCCGGGCGCGAAGCGCCCGGCTTCGAATCGCGGAGCGCATCTGATGGCCGCGAATCAGACTAGGCAACCGTTTTTGTTGACGTTTGTGTTTGCACTCGGTTGCGTAATTTCCGCGGTGGCGCTGATTTACGTCAAGCACGAATCCAGAAAGATTTTCGTGGAGCTCGAACAACTAACCACGGCGCGGGATGAACTGAACATTGAATGGGGCCAGTTGCAAATCGAACAAAGCACCTGGGCTACCCACGCACGAATAGAAAAAGTGGCGCGCGAACAGTTGTCACTGGTGCGGCCGAAATCAACGGAAATCTACGTAATTGAACGCCAATGAGTCGCGGAGCAGAAACAAAACAAAAAACTGCACGACGATTTGCAGGCAGGGTGACGCTGGTCAGTGTGTTCTTCGCCATACTGGCGACGTCGCTGCTCGCGCGTGCTGTTCATCTTCAGGTCCTGAGTAAGGACTTTCTGAATCAACAGGCAGACTCGCGGCACCTGCGGACGGAAAAAATCTCGGCTCACCGGGGCTCGATAACCGACCGCCGCGGCGAGCCGCTGGCAATCAGCACGCCAGTAGACAGCGTCTGGGCAAATCCGCAGGAGCTCGCCGCGGCGGTTGACGATGTACCGCGGTTGGCGGCGACGCTCGGCCTTGATGCACAACTGCTGATGCGCCGCATCACCGAAAGCACAAACAAAGAGTTTTTGTATTTGAAACGGCACCTCCGCCCGGCGCAGGCGCAGAAGGTGATGGCACTGAAATTGCCTGGCGTTAACGTATTGCGCGAGTACCGTCGTTACTATCCTGCGGGCGAGGTTGCCGGACATCTGATCGGTTTCACGGACGTTGACGATAGCGGGCAGGAAGGCATCGAGCTGGCTTTCAATCACTGGTTGGCCGGCGAGTCCGGCGCCAAGCGCGTGTTAAAAGATCGGCTTGGTCGTGCTGTAGAAAACGTGGAAAGTATTCGGCCGCCACATCACGGCAGGGATCTGCGTTCGAGCATCGATTTGCGTTTGCAATACCTCGCGTATCGCTCGCTAAAAGCGTCGATTCAGGAGCACAAGGCGGGTTCCGGGTCCATGGTGATTCTGGACATCAAAACAGGCGAAGTTCTGGCGATGGTGAATCAGCCGTCATACAACCCGAATGACCGTTCGCAATACTTGCCCGAACGCATTCGCAATCGTGCCATCACTGATATTTTCGAGCCGGGTTCAAGCATCAAGCCGTTGATACTTGCTGCCGCTTTGGAAAGTGGACAATACAAATCGAGTAGCTACGTCGACACTTCGCCCGGTTTCGTTATTGTCGGACCAAAGAAAATTGAAGACCACCGCAATCTTGGTCGCATTAGTTTAACCACGATACTTTCGCGCTCCAGTAATGTCGGCGTTACCAAGATCGCCATGTCGCTGCAGCCCGACCAACTGTGGAGCACGATGAAGCGCTTCGGCCTGGGTTCCATGACGGCCAGCGGCTTTCCGGGAGAGTCTGCCGGACTGCTGACTCACTATAACCATTGGCGGCCGATCAGCCAGGCAACCCTGGCGTATGGCTATGGTATTTCCGTGACGCCATTGCAGCTTGCCCAGGCTTATGCGGCGCTGGGGAATGATGGCGTTCTTAATTCTGTTTCGCTGGTGGCGCTGGACGAGCCCGCGCCGTCGGAGCGAATTATGTCGAGCGAAACTGCGACCGCAATTCTGCTTATGATGGAAGAGGTCGTAAAACCGGGTGGCACCGGTACCAAAGCGGCGGTGAAGGGTTATCGCGTCGCAGGAAAAACAGGTACCGCATGGAAATTTGCCGCAGGCGGATATTCAAAAGACAAATACCTCTCGATTTTTGCCGGCATGGCGCCGGCAAGTGATCCCAGGCTGGCCGCAGTTGTCATCATCAATGAGCCTGGGGGTGATTTATATTATGGGTCCGACGTGGCGGCGCCGGTATTTGCTGAGGTCATGACAGAATCGTTGCGTCTGATGGCGATCCCGCCGGACATGCTTCCCGCCCGTGATGCCGGCGGCGTCATGCAGGCGATGAGTCAATGAGCGTGCCTGCAGCAATCATAAGCCAAGACGTGAACCTGCAAATGTTATTGCAAGGCATGGTCGATGCACCCGCTATCGAGATAAGCGGCATCGCAACTGACAGCCGGCTGATTCGGTCGGGAGAAGTATTTTTTGCGTGTGCCGGCGAACATTCACACGGCCTGGATTTCATAAAAGATGTGGTGGTGGCAGGTGCTGTCGCAATCGTTTACGACTCCGAAACGGCAGGCGACGTTCAACAGGGCTCGAGATTACCGATGATCGCGTTGCCAGGCCTGCAACGGAAAGTAGGCGAGATCGCCAACAGGTGGTTCGACACGCCATCCGAATCGTTAAGCGTAATTGCTGTTACAGGAACCAATGGCAAAACGACTGTGGCGGTCCTGCTCGCCCGTTGTTTGCAGATTCTTGGAAGGCGTTGCGGGTACATCGGCACCTTGGGCAAAGGAACAGGCAAAATCACAAGCGGCGGCGGTCTTACGTCGCCGGCGTGTATTGAATTACACGCATCGCTGGCAGAGTTTCGCGACGAAAATGCAGCCTATGCCGCAATCGAAGTATCGTCGCACGCGCTCACTCAGGGGCGCACAGACGGTGTGAAGTTCAACACGGCAATTTTCACAAACCTGAGTCGGGACCACCTCGATTATCACGGCGACATGTCGAATTATTTTGAGGCAAAGGCTAAGTTGTTCACCGATAACGAACTGGAGCATCGAATTATCAATATCGATGGCGAGTTCGGATTGAAACTCGCTGATCGCTGTGACAGCAACGTGGTTGTCGTGTCAACGCAATTCGAGCGAATTTCGAATGGCAGACCCTTCGTCTTCGCTCGCTCGGTGGTTGCCGATGCATCGGGTTCTCGAATCAGATTCGATACTTCGTGGGGCGAGGTTGAAGTCAATGTGCGAATGCCTGGCGACTTTAATGTCGAAAATACGGCATTGGTTCTCGCGTGCCTGTTGCGCCACGGCGTTTCGTTATCTCAGGCAAGCGAGGCGTTGGAGCAGGTTGATGCTCCTCCCGGAAGAATGCAAATCGTCAACACCCCCAGCTCATTAAACCTGCCGTCCGTGTTCGTCGACTTCGCACATACTCCGTCTGCTTTGGAAAAAGCGCTAAAAGCGATTCGCCAACACAGTAAAAAAGAGCTTTGGTGCGTGTTCGGTTGTGGCGGCGACCGCGACCGCGGCAAACGTCCGCAAATGGGTGAGGTTGCATCGCGCCTGGCTGATTACGCCATTGTCACCAGCGACAATCCTCGCGGCGAAAACGCTGCCGACATCATTGCAGACGTGGTCGCCGGCATGAACGATCAGGCAATTATTGTTGAAGATCGGGCAACAGCGATCGCTTACGCAATTAATGCTTGTGGAGACACTGCAACCGTCATGATCGCCGGCAAGGGGCACGAGTCAGTGCAGATTATTGGCACGGAGTCGATTCCATTCTCGGATTTCGATATCGCGCTGGCGAATCTTGAAGCACGTAGCGAGAAGGGCGCCGGGTCGTGATTGAAAGCACCATGACAAAGGCAGCGGAATCGATGCACGGTGTGCTGCAGGGCAGTGATGTGCAATTTCGCGGTGTGAGTACCGATACCAGAACCATTGCGTCAGGTGAATTGTTTGTTGCGCTGAGCGGGCCAAATTTCAACGGCAGCGATTTCCTGAAGGCGGCAGAAGAACGACAGGCGGCAGGGGCGGTCACATCTGACTCCGCAGCAGTAACGACGCTGCCAAAGATCACCGTCGCGGACAGCAGGTTGGCGCTCGGCAGCCTGGCATCGTCGTGGCGACAGGAAATGTCGGCCAGCATCATCGGCATCACCGGCAGCAATGGCAAAACGACACTTAAAGAGTTGATCGCGAGTTGTTTGTCGCAATCTGCGGAAACGCTGGCAACGCATGGTAACTTGAACAACGACATCGGTTTGCCGCTGATGTTGCTGAAGCTTGAGCCCCTGCATCGCTATGCGGTCATCGAAATGGGCGCCAACCATGCAGGCGAGATCGAGTACCTGACTTCACTTGCGGCGCCCTCAGTGGTTGCCATCACCAACGCAGGACCCGCACATCTTGAAGGCTTCGGCACGATCGAGGGCGTCGCAAAAGCAAAAGGCGAGATCCTTCAGTCTGCCGAACGGCCACGAGCAGCCATTCTTAATGCAGATGATGCCTGGTTCGATTACTGGGCTTCGCTGGTAAGCGATCTGCAGCTCATAAGCTTCGGCCTCTCAGCAAATGCAGCCGTACATGCATCCGACATCAGCGTTCATGGCGATGGCACGTCATTTCAATTGAATATGCCGAACGATCAGTTGCAAATAAATCTTCCATTGCAAGGCGTTCACAATGTGCGAAATGCGTGCGCCGCCGCAGCCGTAAGCCTGGCGTTTGACCTTACAGCGGAGCAGATCAGGAACGGCCTGGAAACGGTGGCGCCGGTTGCGGGTCGCTTGCAACCGCTTGCCGGCATTGCTGGCTCGCGAATTTTTGACGACAGTTATAACTCGAATCCGGCAAGCGCAATTGCAGCGGCGGAGTTTCTCGTAACGCAAGAGGGCTCGTCGATACTGGTGCTGGCCGATATGCGAGAGCTGGGAGAGGACGGCAAGGCGCTGCACCGGTCGGTAGGCGTGGCAGCCAGGGATGCGGGTGTCGATCGATTGCTTGCAACAGGAGAGTTGTCAAAGCATACCGTTGACGCTTTTGGCGAGGGTGCCGCTTGGTACGAAAGCGCCAAAGAGATAGGCGTCGATCTCTGCAATACCTTGTGCGCGGAGCATAACGTGCTGGTGAAAGGTTCGCGGTCGATGCACATGGGGCGCGTTGTTCGCGCCATTCAACTTGCGACACATGAAAAGGCGGACGACTGACCATGTTGCTCTATCTGGCCAACTATTTGTCGCAGTTTGAATCGGGCTTCAACGTCTTCAGCTATCTGACCATGCGCGCCATTCTTAGTGCGCTGACGGCGTTGGTCCTGTCATTCGTAATCGGGCCGCGGATGATCCGGAAGCTCAGTCATTCGCAAGTTGGACAACCGGTTCGACTGGATGGACCCATCACGCATTTGCCCAAGGCAGGAACGCCGACAATGGGTGGCGCGCTGATCCTGACCGCGATTGTTGTCAGCACCGTGCTGTGGGCAGATCTGGAGAACCGTTACATCTGGGTGGTGCTGTTCGTCACGCTGGCGTTCGGCGTGATCGGTTATGTCGATGACTACAAGAAACTCATCTTGCAGGATCCCGCTGGAATTTCTGCGCGTGCGAAATTTTTCTGGCAATCAGTCGCCGCATTGGCCGCCGCAATTACGCTGTACATGATGGCGAATGACGAACTCAGCACCTCGTTGCTGATTCCTTATTTCAAAGACCTTTCCTTGCCGCTGGGTGTTTTCAGTATTGGCGTGACCTACCTCTTTATTGTTGGCTTCAGTAATGCTGTCAATCTGACGGACGGCCTGGACGGGTTGGCGATCATGCCGACCGTTCTTGTTGGCGGTGCGCTCGGTATATTCGCCTACGTCACCGGCAACGTAAATTTCGCAGAGTACCTCGACATCCCGTACGTCGCAGGCACTGGCGAAATTATGGTTTTTTGCGCGGCGATCGCAGGCGCCGGACTTGGATTTTTGTGGTTTAACACCTACCCCGCTCAGGTGTTTATGGGAGATATCGGTGCACTATCGCTTGGTGCAGCACTGGGTGTTGTAGCGGTTGTCGTTCGGCAGGAAATCGTTCTGGCTATTATGGGCGGAGTTTTCGTCGTCGAAACCATTTCGGTCATTGTTCAGGTTGCTTCGTTCAAACTGACAGGCCGGCGCGTCTTCCGAATGGCGCCGCTACATCACCATTTTGAATTAAAGGGCTGGGCGGAGCCCAAAATTATTGTGCGATTCTGGATCATCACGGTCATTTTGGTGTTGATCGGTCTTGCGAGTTTGAAGATTCGATGAACGCGGCGAAAAAGAAAAAAGCCGGCAAGAAAGACCTCGTCTATGGGCTCGGTGCCACCGGCCTTTCTGTCGCCCGGTACTTGCAGCGAAATGACGTCAAAGCAATCTTTTACGACACATCCGAGGATGCACCAGGCCTCGATGAACTGCGGTCACTGGATGCAGATGCCGAGATAGTCCTGGGTGAAGACACCAGGGGATTACTCAAGAAAGTCAGTCGCATCATCGTGTCGCCGGGGATTCCGGATGATGATGCGTTGCTGGTCGACGCGCGCAAGAAGAAGATCAAAATAGTTTCGGATGTCGAGCTTTTTCTTAACGAGGCGTCGGCCTCACTTGCGGTGGTAACGGGCTCAAACGGCAAGAGTACTGTCGCGACGTTACTGTCGTTAATGTGTGACGCTGCGGGCGTGTCGGCACTGGCTGGTGCAAACCTGGGCAAGCCTGCGCTGGATTTGCTGGCCGAAGAGGTACCGGACACCTACATTCTCGAGCTGTCGAGCTTCCAGTTGCATCGCCTTCCGGAATTGAATGCAGATGTCGCCGCAATGCTGAACGTATCTGCGGATCATCTCGACTGGCACGCAAGTATTGATGAATATCGCGCCGCGAAATACCGAATTTTTCGTGAGGCGAAGGCTGCCGTTTTTAATCGAGAAGACACCGAAGCCACCGATCACATCCCGCAGGATATACCGCAACTGAGTTTTGGTCTGGACGAACCGGGTGACGGACAATACGGTATCCGGGAAGAAGACGGCGTCGAATTCCTTGCACGTGGCGAGCAACTGTTATTGTCCATCGACGATATCGCGCTTGTGGGCCGCCACAATCGGGCCAACGCTCTGGCAGCGTTGGCGATGGGACAGTTAATGGGCCTGCAATTGCCGCCTATGCTGCAGGTGCTTAACGAATTTCCGGGACTGCCCCACCGCATGCAATTCGTCGACACCATTGCTGGCGCCGATTTCATAAACGACTCGAAAGCGACCAATGTCGCTGCCGCAATAGCAGCAGTGGAGTCTGTCGAGGGTTTCGTCGTGTTGATTGCCGGCGGCGAGGGCAAAGGCGGAGACTTCGACCAGCTTGCAAAGTCCATACATATGCGTCTTCGGTGCGCCGTTCTTATTGGTGAGGACGGCCCCAATATCGCGAAGGCGCTCGATGGACTGGCGCCCGTTCACAGCGCCGACAATATGCAAGAGGCAGTAGTCTGTGCCGCCGGTTTCGCCGAATCCGGTGACACCGTGCTGCTTGCTCCGGCTTGTGCAAGCTTCGATCAGTATCAGAACTTCAAGGCCCGGGGTGAGGCGTTTTGCCAGGCGGTTGAGGAGTTACGGTCATGAGCATCAATAGTATTGCGATGCCATTTCCAGCACGCCTGAAGACGTCGCTGCAGATTGATCCGGTACTGCTCAGCATCGCGTTGGCCTTGTTGCTGGGTGGCCTGGTTGTGCTGGCATCCGCATCGATCTCGATCGCGGATGGCACCTTCGGCCGGCCGTTCTATTACCTCGAGCGGCAAATGCTTGCCGTTGTGATTGGCACGAGCGCCGGATTTGTTTGTCTGTTCGTGCCGATGCGGGTGTGGCTTGGTCTCGGCCCGCTGTTGTTGCTGCTTGGCATGCTTTTGTTGCTGGTTGTTTTGCTGCCGGGCGTTGGCTACACCGTGAATGGCTCTACGCGATGGGTTCGTTTCGGTGTGATGAACGTGCAGGTTTCTGAACCGGCACGCCTTTGTTTGCTGATGTATCTTGCCGGCTACCTGGTGCGACAAAACAAATCGCTTCGCGAAGAGTTTGGCGGATTCCTGAAACCGATGGCGGTTTTCAGCCTGGCTTGCGTATTGTTGCTCGCTGAGCCCGATTTCGGGGCTGCGATTGTACTGCTGGCTACCGCGTTGACGATGCTGTTCGTTGCTGGCGCTCGCTGGCGTGACTTTTTCCTGTTTTTCGGTACTGCCGTAATCGCCATGGCTGCGCTCGTGTTCACATCTGCGTACCGCATGAAACGGATGACGGGATTTCTTGATCCCTGGGCCGATCCATTCGACTCCGGCTTTCAACTTACTCAATCACTCATCGCAATAGGCCGGGGCGAGTGGTTCGGCGTCGGTCTTGGAAACAGTGTGCAAAAACTCTTTTATCTGCCAGAGGCTCATACGGATTTCGTGTTCGCCGTTTTCGCTGAGGAATTCGGCCTGCTTGGATCGCTATTGTTGATCGCATTATTTCTTGCCCTGGTCTGGCGCATATTTCGGCTGGCAGTTCGTGCAGCCGATGCTGAACGATGCTTCGAATCGAATCTCGCGATCGGTATTGGCGCCTGGTTGGGGTTGCAGGCCTTCATCAATATCGGCGTCAATATGGGCATGCTGCCGACAAAAGGGCTGACACTGCCGCTGGTGAGCTACGGTCGCAGCAGCATAATTATTGCGCTCATCAGCATCGGTTTGTTGTTGCGCATACACCATGAACTCGTGACCGATGCCCGGCCGCTCAATCGCAAAGCCAGGAAGAAGCGAAAATGAGCTCGCGTCCAATACTGATAATGGCAGGCGGAACCGGTGGCCACGTGTATCCGGCGCTGGCCGTCGCGCGCGCGTTGCAACAGCGGTCACAGGATATTATCTGGCTCGGTACTCACCGGGGTATCGAATCAACAGTGGTGCCTGCGGCAAACATAAACATCGAGTGGATAAGCGTTCAGGGCTTGCGCGGCAAGGGCGTTTTGACCCTGTTGCTGGCGCCCGTGCGGCTCTTATGGGCGCTCGCGCAATCCACGTCAGTCATGATTCGGCATCGGCCGGCAGCAGTGCTCGGCATGGGTGGCTTCGTCAGCGGACCGGGTGGTCTGGCTGCCTGGCTGACCCGACGGCCACTGGTTATTCACGAACAAAACGCAGTTGCAGGATTAACAAATCGTCTTCTGGCGCGTCTTGCCCGGGTTGTGCTGCAAGCCTTCCCGGGCAGTTTTCCTGCCGGCACTGAAGCGGAAACGGTCGGCAATCCGGTCCGGCCCGACATCGCCGCCATTGATGATCCGGCCAGTCGCTTCGCCAATCGCAGTGGTGCGATCCGGCTGCTGGTTCTAGGCGGCAGTCAGGGCGCGCTGGTACTCAATCGAACAGTGCCGCAAGCGCTGGCTCTCTTGCCAAAGGCTGTGCGACCGATTGTGCGTCACCAGGCGGGCACGCTGACGCTGCAAACGGCAGTTGATGCATACACGGATGCAGGGCTGGATGTCGATGTGACGCCATTCATTGATGACATGGCCGAGGCCTATGCCTGGGCAGACATAGTGGTGTGTCGGGCTGGTGCATTAACGGTTGCAGAAATCGCTGCGGCCGGAATTGCAGCTGTCTTCGTGCCGTTTCCTGCCGCAGTGGATGACCATCAGACGGAAAACGCGCAACCTATGGTTGAAGCCGGCGCCGCCGTAATAATGCGCGAGATTGATATGACGCCGCAGCTGCTTGCCGAATGCCTTGGCGGCTTGCTGGCAAGCCGGGAAGGTCTTAAGGACCGGGCGATAAAATCCAGGGCACTGGCCAAGCCTTGCGCGCTCGGGCGCATCACGGACGTTTGCCTGCAGGCGGCGGGAGCGCTCACATGATCAAACGAATGCGCCGTATCAATCGCGTACATTTCGTTGGCATCGGCGGTTCCGGCATGTCCGGAATAGCGGAGGTCATGTTGAGCCTGGGTTACGAGGTGCAGGGTTCGGATATCAAGCGCAATGCCCAGGTAGTTCGCCTCGAGAACCAGGGTGCGAAGATCTTTATCGGACACGACGCCGACAATATTCACAATGCGGATGCCGTTGTTGTATCGAGTGCGATCGACGATTCGAACCCGGAAGTCGCGGCAGCACACGATGCATTGATGCCGGTCGTACCGCGTGCCGAAATGCTGGCCGAATTAATGCGATTTCGCTATTCAATTGCGGTCGCGGGCACGCACGGCAAAACCACAACGACCAGCCTCGTGGCCAGCGTTCTCGCAGAAGGCGGGCTCGACCCGACCTTTGTTATTGGCGGTCGCTTGAAGAGCGCGAATACCAATGCGCGGCTGGGCCAGGGTGACTACCTGGTCGCAGAGGCAGATGAAAGCGATGCATCGTTTGTGCATCTGAAGCCGATGCTGGCTGTCGTAACCAATATCGATGCCGATCACATGTCGACCTACGATGGCGATCTCGACAAGTTGCACCAGGCGTTCATAGACTTCCTGCACAACCTGCCGTTTTATGGGCTCGCCATCGTCTGCGCTGACGATCCCGGCGTACAGTCTGTGCTGGGACAAATTGGCCGGTCGGTCATTACCTATGGCATTAACGACGATGCCGACATTCGGGCGGAAAATATTGAGTTTCACGAAGGAATAACGACCTTCCAGGTGCTGCGAGCGGAAAGTGACACAGCGCTCGATATCCGCTTGCGCTTACCCGGAATACACAATGTGCAAAACGCGCTGGCGGCGATCGCGGTTGCCGGAGAGTTGCAGATTAGCGATCAGGCAGTCGTTGCTGCGCTGGAGACGTTCGAGGGTATTGATCGTCGCTTCCAGATCAATGGTGAAGTTCGAACGGATGCAGGCGATGTGTTGCTGGTTGACGACTACGGTCATCATCCGACGGAGGTGGCAGCGACGATAGACGCGGCACGCGCCGGCTGGCCAGAGCGGCGAATTGTACTGGCGTTTCAACCGCATCGATATTCACGCACCCGGGATCTGATAGATGATTTCGCTGCCGTACTGTCAACGGCCGACGTTCTAATCGTGCTGGAAGTTTATGCCGCTGGAGAAGATCCAATAGCGGGCGCGGATGGCCGGGCTATCGCGCGGGCCGTGCGTGGGCGCGGTGGTGTGGAACCTGTATTCGTAGAGACGTTGGCGGAACTGGCTCCGGTTCTAAAAGGCCTGCTCGCGGACGGCGACCTCCTGTTAACGATGGGCGCGGGCGATATTGGCGCCTATGCGGCCGATCTTCCGGATCTACTCGCAAAGAAACCTGTATTGAAGGTGCAGAAATGATGGCGGTGCAGATCAGCACAGTCGTAAGCGGCGAGATTCGACACGACGAGCCGATGAGTCGGCATACGTCATGGCGCGTTGGCGGGCCGGCGGAAATCTTTTTTAAACCGGCAGATCTCGAAGACCTGTCGCAATTTCTGCAGCAACTCGACGCTGCGACACCGGTGTTCTGGATGGGACTCGGCAGCAACCTTCTGGTTCGCGACGGCGGCATGTCCGGTGTCGTAATCGCCGCCGCCGGCGTCTTCAATGATCTTGAGCGCGTCGACGATCAGATCGTTCGTGCCGGGGTAAGCGTGCCTTGTACGAAACTTGCCAGGCAGTGTATTCGCTGGGGATTCGGTCCCTCCGAATTCTTTGCCGGTATCCCCGGAACCGTGGGCGGCGCGTTGGCGATGAACGCGGGCGCACATGGTGGCGAAACCTGGGAGCGCGTACGGCAGGTCAAGACGATCGACCGTTTCGGCGTCATTCGGGATCGCCGGCCAGCCGACTACAAAATCGCTTACCGTAGCGTCACGGGCCCGACGGACGAATGGTTCGTCGAGGCGACCTTTGGATTCGATCCAGGGGTCAACGCCAGTATGGATACCTTGAAAACCATGCTTGACCGTCGCAAGACAACCCAGCCACTCGGACTTCCCAGTTGCGGATCCGTATTTCGCAACCCGCCGGGTGACCATGCTGCACGATTAATTGAGGCCGCCGGATTGAAAGGCTACAGAATTGGCGGCGCAGAGGTATCGAAAAAACACGCCAACTTCATCATCAATCGCGACGAAGCGAGTGCGAATGACGTGGAGTCATTGATCCAATACGTGCAGGACACGGTTACAAAAGTGCACGGCGTGGATCTCGTGCATGAAGTCCGAATCGTAGGCAGACCAGAATGACAGATGCCGGCGAAAATCGAATACAGATCGCTAACGCTGTCCAGTTTGGCCGCGTTGCCGTGATGCTCGGCGGTACCTCTTCTGAGCGTGAAGTATCGCTGGACTCCGGTACCGCTGTTCTGCGGGCACTGCAACGACGAGGAGTGAATGCCACAGCCTGGGATCCGGCCGAGCACACAATGCATGAGTTTGCAGAAGCAGGATTTGATCGCGTCTGGATCGCATTGCACGGACCCGGTGGCGAAGACGGTGCATTACAGGGCGCGCTGCAGTGGATGAACGTCCCCTACACCGGCAGTGGTGTGATGGCATCTGCGTTGGCCATGGACAAGATCAAAAGCAAAAAATTGTTTGAACAAGCCGATATTCGCACGCCTGACTATATCGTGATCGACAGCAGCGACGATGTTGCAAGGGCTATTGGCACGTTCGGCTTTCCGCTGGTATTCAAGCCCGTTGGACAGGGTTCGAGTGTTGGCATGAGTAAGGTACTTGATTCCAAAGACGTAAAGCAGGCAACGGAACTTGCACTGAGTTTTGGCAGCCCGGCGCTGGTCGAGCGCTGCATCATCGGTGCCGAATTAACCGTCGCCGTGCTGCAGGGCGAAGCGCTGCCAAGCATACGCATCGAAACGCCCAGGGTGTTTTACGACTACCGCGCCAAGTACGAATCCGACCGAACCGAGTATCACTGTCCCGGCGTCGACGATCCGCTTATTGAACAGCGCTATCGGGATATCGCGATAGCCGCGTTTCGGGAACTGGATTGCAGCGGCTGGGGACGGGTGGACTTTATGCAAGGGCCGGATGGCGAGCCGCAAGTTCTCGAAGTAAACACCGCCCCGGGAATGACCAGCCACAGCCTGGTACCAATGGCGGCGAAAAAGAACGGCATTGATTTCGACGAGCTTTGCTGGCGGATTCTGGAAACCAGCGTCGTGGAAGACATGCAGCACGACTACCCGGAGGTGGCGGCCAATGGCGCGTAAACAAGCAAGACGCCACAAGCAACAGCCCGAAAGACGCTTCCGACTGCCGCGAATTCCATTCGGCGGGATTGCGGTCATCGCCATCGCGTTCGCCGCAATTGCCACGACCTACCAGGTCAGCGTGGCGATGCTGGATCGGCCCATTCAATCCATTGAAGTCAATGGTCCGTTCCAACGCGTTACGGCGTTGCAAATTGAGGAGGCGATCAGCGACGACCTGAGTTACGGATTCCTCAGTGCAGATCTTATCAATATTCAGCAGAAAGTCATTGCGCTGCCCTGGATCGATCACGCGAGCGTTTCTCGAAGATGGCCCAGCAAGATCGTAATCACAGTTAGCGAGCAAATACCGGCCGCCTGTTGGGGAGAGCGAGGCTTGCTCAATACGCGCGGTGAATTGTTCGTGACCAACGCAACACATGTACCTGCAGAATTGCCGCGACTGAGCGGACCTGATAATCAGGCAGCTGCGGTCGCACGGCGCTACCTGACTATTCGCGATCAACTCATTCCACTTGGTCTCGATGTGCGCAAGTTGCAAGTTGACGAACGCGGCGCCTGGGACCTGACGTTGCAAAACGGTGTGGACATTCGCCTGGGTCGGCGTGACGTTGAAGACAGGACGCGATTATTTTTGGAAATTGTCGCAGATATCGTCTCAAGCAAAGAAGCGGAGATCGAATACGTTGATATGCGTTATAGCAATGGTTTTGCAATTGGCTGGAAAAACGGTACGCGTTCGCCAGTGGTTGATCCGGAATACGCGAAAAGAGAACTGGTTGCAGGAAGGGCACTTTGAGTGAATAGAGGAGTTGAAAATAATTTAATCGTCGGCCTCGACATCGGCACGTCGAAAGTGGTCGCGATTGTGGGCGAGGTCAACGATGAAGGAAGGATTGAAATCATCGGCATCGGTTCGCATCCGTCTCGCGGTCTGAAAAAAGGTGTGGTCGTAAATATTGAGTCCACCGTCCACTCAATTCAACGCGCTGTCGAAGAAGCGGAGCTGATGGCGGGTTGCGATATTCATTCTGTCTATACAGGCATAGCGGGTAGTCACATTCGCAGCCTGAATTCACACGGGATAGTCGCGATTCGCGACAAAGAGGTCAGCAACGGTGATGTAGACCGGGTGATCGATGCCGCACAGGCGGTCGCCATTCCGGCGGACCAGAAGATACTGCATGTTCTGCCGCAGGAATTCATCATTGATAACCAGGAAGGCATCCGCGAGCCAATCGGTATGTCGGGTGTTCGCCTGGAAGCCAAAGTCCATATGGTTACCGGCGCCGAAAGTGCGGCACAAAACATCGTCAAGTGTGTGCAGCGCTGTGGCCTTGAAGTAGATGACATCGTGCTGGAACAGCTCGCGTCCAGCTACTCGATTTTGACCGACGATGAAAAGGAACTGGGCGCCTGCATTGTTGATATCGGCGGTGGAACGACTGATCTCGCCGTATTTCTTGGTGGTGCCATTCAACATACAGCAGTTATCCCGATTGCCGGTGATCAGGTAACAAACGACATAGCGGTGTCAATGCGAACACCGACGCAGTATGCCGAAGAAATAAAAATCAAATATGCCTGTGCGTTATCGCAACTGGCGAATCCCGACGAAACGATCGAGGTTCCGAGTGTAGGTGATCGCCCGCCCAGGCGGCTCGCACGACAAACGCTTGCCGAAATCGTCGAACCGAGATTCGAAGAATTGTTTGGCCTTATTCGAGATGAGCTGAGGCGTAGCGGCTATGAAGAGTTGATCGCCGCCGGTGTGATTATCACCGGAGGCAGCTCAAAAATGGAAGGTGCAGTCGAGCTGGCTGAAGAGGTATTTCACATGCCGGTCCGACTGGGTATGCCGCAATACGTCGACGGCCTGGTTGAGGTCGTCAGGAATCCGATTTATGCAACAGGCGTTGGCCTGCTTCTGTATGGCTACGAGAATATTGCCAGGCGTGGTCGTCGCAATACGCCGGTAAGCGGCAGCATTGGTGACGTCCTTGGACGCATGAAATCGTGGTTCCAGAGGCAGTTTTAAGTATGAAGTTTTGCAGTAACAGGATTAAAGGCAGATGAGTTTCAGGGAGTCGTTTTGGCACGGTGTCGGAGCGACAGTTAAACATCAACGAGTGAGTATTAAAATTCAGAGCGGAGAAACAAGATGTTCGAACTAATGGATGGGCATAGTCAGAGCGCTGTCATCAAGGTTATTGGTGTCGGTGGTGGCGGCGGTAACGCGGTCGCACACATGGTGAATTCAGGAATAGAAGGGGTGGACTTTATTTGTGCCAACACCGATGCACAGGCGCTGAACAGCGCACGTGTCAGGACGGCACTGCAGATTGGTTGCAACATAACCAAAGGTCTTGGGGCAGGTGCGGATCCGGATATTGGCCGCCAAGCGGCAATGGAAGATCGGGATCGCATTCAGGAAGTAATCGAAGGCGCCGACATGTTGTTTATCACCTCCGGCATGGGCGGTGGTACAGGTACGGGTGCAGCGCCCGTGGTTGCCCAGGTTGCCAAAGAACTAGGCATTCTGACCGTTGCGGTCGTCACCAAGCCTTTCCTCATGGAAGGTCACAAGCGAACCATGATCGCGGAAGCGGGAATAGCGGAACTTGCCAAGTATGTTGACTCACTGATCACCATTCCCAACGAAAAGCTGTTAACAGTGCTGGGTGGCGAAACCACATTGCTTGATGCATTCCGGGAGGCCAACGAGGTTTTGCAGGGTGCTGTGCAGGGAATCGCAGAGTTGATAACTCGACCGGGATTGATAAACGTCGATTTCGCCGATGTCCGCACGGTGATGGCTGAAATGGGCATGGCCATGATGGGCACCGGGGTCTCGACCGGCGAAGATCGGGCACGTGAAGCCGCTGAGGCTGCAATTTCCAGTCCGTTGCTGGAAGACATCAATCTCGAGGGCGCAAACGGTATTTTGGTGAATGTCACGGCCGGCATGGATCTGTCCATCGGCGAATTCCAGGAAGTGGGTGCGACAGTCAGAGAATTTTCATCTGAAGATGCGACTATTGTCATAGGTACGGTAATCGATCCGGACATGACCGATAAAATTCGTGTCACGGTTGTGGCCACCGGGCTGGGACAACAAGCCGCACAAAGCAATGCGCCAATGCGTGTTGTACGTCGACCGGCCGAGCCGATCGAGCCGAATTACCAGGGATTCGACAAGCCAACAGTGCAACGGAAGCGAGCTGTAGGCGACGGTCTCGAAGACGCGAGTTTGCAAGAGGAATTGCTGGACATTCCTGCGTTCTTGCGGCGTCAGGCTGACTAAAGAGGATCGACCAGGCGCCACACTCACTCGGCGCATCAATCCTCGTACGCTCTGATAGTTGGGGTCCGGCAGCGGCCGGGCCCCAAACCCACAGAAAACTGTCCACCCAACAGAATTGCCGGCAATTTAACAGGCATTATGTATCCAGGATGAGCCATAAGGACATGAAATATCAGCGAATAGGCAAATCACCTTGTTGGTGGGCTATCCGCGATATGGTAATCTTTTGTCCGGTAACAGGCGGCCACCACAGTGCTGCTACAAGATTCGAAAAATACGATCAATAAGGGATACGGGGATGCTGCGACAGCGAACACTAAAAACAGCCATCCGCGCGACTGGCGTTGGCTTGCACACCGGCGAGAAGGTGTACATGACGCTTCGGCCGGCCGCAGAAAACGCAGGTATTACATTCCGCAGGGTGGATCTTGACGAACCTGTAGACATTCCGGCAGATCCGAAATTGGTTGGCGAGACGATGCTCGGCACGACCTTGATAAAAGACGGCGTCAAAGTGGCGACCGTTGAGCATCTGATGTCTGCGCTTGCGGGGCTCGGCATCGACAATATTAATGTCGATTTGTCAGCGCCCGAAGTGCCCATCATGGATGGCAGTGCAGGACCTTTCGTATTCCTGTTGCAATCGGCAGGCATAGAAGAACAAAACGCAGCTAAACGATTTATTCGGATCAAGAAAAAAATTCGCGTCGAAGACGGCGACAAGTGGGCTGAATTTACGCCGTTCAACGGCTTTAAAGTGAACTTCGAGATCGCGTTCAATCATCCGGTATTCAACAAACTGACATGCGATGCGTCGATCGACTTCTCTTCAGCATCGTACTTAAAGGAAGTCAGTCGTGCCCGGACCTTTTGTTTCCTTCGTGATGTCGAGGCGCTGCGCGCAAGAAACCTGACGCTTGGCGGAAGCATGGACAATGCGATTGTGCTTGATGACTATCGCATTCTTAATGAGGATGGACTGCGCTACGCGAACGAGTTTGTTATACACAAGATCCTGGACGCCATTGGCGATGTGTATTTGCTTGGGCACAGTTTGATCGGCGAGTATTCGGCCTTCAAATCGGGCCACGACCTGAACAACCGGTTGCTGCGAGCGCTTCTCGACGATGTATCGTCGTATGAGGAAATTACGTTTAAAGATTCACGCAAATCGCCGATTTGCTACGCGACTCCGTCGTACGCCTAGGGTCGAACCGAGGTTTATCAAATATCCTCGTCGGGATATTTGATAAACCTCGGTTCGACCCTTTACTCTATCGCCTGCTGACGGTAACCCGACAATTTTTAACCTCGGCGCCTGACTGGCGCACGATTTCCATCATTTTTTCCGCCTCATACCGCATCTTCGCAGCCCAGGCGGACGAGCTTGCGATGAGGACAAGCTCACCACTGTCGCGCAAGCTCGCGGCAATCAGATTGACCGCCAGATCTGCCTCCAGTCCCTGCTGCAGCATAGAAGTCAATTTGTCCATATATTGAGCAGTTTGGACCATATCTTCCAAAGCGCCGCCGCTATCGGATTTGAGCAATTTTTCGAGACTGATTATGGACATAGAAGTGTGACGCAAGTGGCGAAATCGACTTGGACAGCCTGCCTAATTTCCAGAATTGCAGGGTGTCGCTTGAAAAAATCGGCTGCATTATGCATATTGACCCCCTCGATAAGGGCATACCCGTCGAAAGCCGGGGACGCAAAACCACCGATCTAAGGAGCGATGGCTCTAGGATAGCGGAGTTACCGACGTGACCACAGACCCAACGCTAAAAAAAATGGCCAAAAAAAGCGGCGGGACGCCAGAAGCGGCGACAGGCGATCGATTTCGGTGGCCTCACATTGGTAGTTTCAAATCCGGCAGACCTACCGTTAAGGCGTATTGAATGAATGTAGTTATCTTCGGCAATGGATTCGGCAAAGCACGGCAAGTCAGCTTGTCCGGCCGAGCCTGTATTGCGATTGTCGCAGGCGCAGCGGCCGTTCTTATCTCCGCCGCGTTTGCAGGCGGCTACCGGGTCTCAACCCTGACCGGATCCGGCGTAAGCGTTAGTGAGATCGCAAGCCTGAACGAAGACCTCAATGCGCAACGTGAAGCCATCAACGTTACCCGGCAAAAAACGGAAGACACGCTCGACGCATTGGCGATCAGTGTTGGACAGATGAATGCGCGCATTATTCGACTGGACGCACTTGGCAGACGATTAATCGACATGGCCGATCTCACGGACGGCGAGTTCGATTTTAATGCAGATCCTGCGTTTGGTGGCCCGGAAGAGCCCTGGCAAACCGGCAGTTCGGTCGCTATTCCCGAACTGGTAACCGATATGCAGAGCCTCGACAATCAGCTTTCCAACCGCGAAGCCCAGCTTACGGTACTGGAAAGCATGATCATGAACCAGAAACTGAATGATCGAGTCTATCCGCAGGGCCGGCCGGTCAAGTCAGGGTGGATGTCATCGTATTTCGGCAAGCGCACCGATCCGTTCACCGGCAAGTCTGCAAATCATCGCGGCGTCGATTTTGCCGGTAAATCGGGCAGCGAGGTCATCGCTGTTGCTGATGGTGTCGTGACCTGGTCATCATCGCGTTTCGGCTACGGCGAAATGGTTGAAATTAACCACGGCAATGGATACGCAACCCGTTACGCGCACAATTCAAAGAATCTGGTCAGCGTCGGCGACGAGGTCAGAAAAGGCCAGACCGTCGCATTGATGGGTGAGACCGGTCGCGCAACCGGCCCGAATTTGCACTTTGAGGTGCTGAAAGAAGGCCGACGAGTTAATCCGGTGAAATTCATCCGCCAGGGTGCCAACTAGGCGCCCGATTACCGCTTGAAAACCCCCTAATCGACATCATTTCAGCCCGCACCGCGAGGTTTCGGCAGGTTGGCGGCGTATGCCCGCTGCAAATGCCGTAAATCGTGCGTGCAATATCCCGTCTGTTACGTAAAATACCCGTCTTCGCGCGCCGCCAGCCAAAAGCAGGCGATACAAGACCCCGCTATTTCAGGAGCCCTCAGTGGCGAATTTCATTACTCGTATTTTCGGCAGTCGCAACCAGCGGCTGCTCAAGCAGTATGCAAAGACAGTCGACGAAATTAACTCGCTCGAAGAGGGCCTGCAGGCCTTAAGCGACCAAGAAATCGCCGACAAGACTGAGAGCTTCAAACAGCGCGTTGCCGAGGGGGAGACGCTCGACGAATTGCTGGCGGAAGCCTTTGCCGTCGCGAGAGAGGCCTCCGTACGAACGCTGGGCATGCGCCCATTCGATGTTCAATTGATTGGCGGCATGGTTTTGCATGAAGGCAATATCGCCGAAATGCGAACGGGTGAGGGCAAGACGCTGGTTGCAACATTGCCGGCCTACCTCAATGCTTTGAGTGGTGACGGCGTCCACATAGTGACCGTAAACGAATACCTTGCACAACGCGACGCCGACTGGATGCGACCGGTATACGAGTTTCTGGGCCTCACGGTTGGCGTGTCCAAAAGCGGTCAGCTGCAGGACGAAAAACGTGCAGCCTACGATTCAGACATTACTTATGCGACCAACAACGAGCTCGGATTCGACTACCTGAGGGACAATCTTGCGTTCTCACTGGAAGACAAAGTTCAGCGAAAGCTTAACTTTGGCATCGTCGATGAAGTTGACTCCATTCTCATTGACGAGGCGCGCACACCGTTGATCATTTCGGGCCCGGTCGACGAAAGTACGGATCTCTATCAAAAGATAAACAAGCTGGTACCAAAATTGCGGCTGCATGTGGAAACTGATGAGCCTGCAAATTTCGATATTGTCGCCAAGCAGATCAAGCTGCTTGACGAAAATGGCAAGGCCTTGAGCTATACCGGGGGCGAAGGCGGCTCCCGCGAGTTAATGAGCGTCGATGAAGCTGTAGAATTGGCTGACGACAGGGAAGCGGACGTCGTAATGACCGATGCCGAGGGCGATGTGCCGGTCTGCAAACTGGTTGTTCGTGGCCACTACTCCATCGATGAGAAAGCGAAACAGACACATATAACCGAAGACGGCCACCAGCAGGTCGAGGACCTGATGCAACAAGCCGGTTTGCTTTCCGAGCACGAGAGTTTGTACGACTCCGGAAATATCCGCCTGGTACATCATCTGAACGCGGCATTACGGGCGCATGCGTTGTTCAAGAAAGACGTCGAATACATCGTAAAAGACGGCGAGATCGTCATTGTTGACGAATTTACAGGACGCACGATGCCGGGGCGTCGCTGGTCTGACGGCCTGCACCAGGCGATCGAGGCGAAAGAGGGCGTCTCTGTCAAGCAGGAGAACCAGACGGTCGCATCAATTACATTCCAGAATTACTTTCGCTTGTACAACAATCTGTCCGGTATGACAGGTACGGCGGATACAGAAGCATTCGAGTTTCAGCAGATTTACGGTCTCGAAGTCATCGTGATTCCGACGCATAAGGATATGGTTCGCGACGACATGGCGGATCTCGTGTACCTGACCGAGACCGACAAGTTCGAGGCCATTGTCGAGGACATTACGGATTGCCGCGAACGCGGCCAGCCGGTCCTGGTGGGTACTACGTCCATCGAGACGTCCGAGCTGCTGTCGGAGGTATTGAAGAAGAAAAAAATTCAGCATGAAGTCCTGAACGCGAAGCAACATGAGCGAGAAGCCATTGTTGTGCAACAGGCAGGCAAGGCCGGCGCCATCACTATCGCGACAAACATGGCCGGTCGAGGCACCGATATCGTTCTGGGCGGCAATCTGGACGCTGAATTGCTGGCAGCGGGCGAAAATGGCCCGAAGAGCGAGATTCGCGCTGACTGGCAAGAACGCCATGACGCGGTACTGAAGGCTGGTGGATTGCACATTGTGGGCACTGAACGGCACGAGTCACGACGAATTGATAACCAGCTGCGAGGCCGCTCGGGGCGTCAGGGCGACCCCGGATCCAGTCGCTTTTACCTGTCAATGGAAGACAGCCTCATGCGGATTTTTGGCGATCCCGAGCGCACGAAAAAACTGTTGTCGAGGGCCGGTATGCGCGAAGGCGAAGCCATTGAGAGCAAGTTATTAACCCGCCAGATCGAGCGCGCACAACGCAAGGTTGAGGCGCATAACTTTGACATTCGCAAGAATTTGCTGGAATACGACGACGTTGCCAATGACCAGCGAAAAGTCGTGTACCACCAGCGTACGGAACTCATGGCGGCGGATGAAGTAAAGGACTCAATCGGCGCGATCAGGGAAGAAGTGATATCCGACATCGTCGCGCAGTACATACCTCCCGGCAGCCTGGAAGAACAATGGGATCCGGACGGTCTGTCGCAAGTAATAGAAAACGATTTTGGTCTTCAGCTAAACGTTTCGCAGTGGCTGAAGGACGACAGTAAATTGAATGAGGCAGATCTCGACGAGCGATGTTTGAAAGAGCTGGAAGCGGCCTACGAACAGAAAGAAGATTCGATTGGCAGCAAGATCATGCGCTTGTTTGAAAAGGAAGTAATGCTAAAACAGCTTGACCACCACTGGAAAGAACATCTTGGCGCAATGGATTATTTGCGGCAGGGAATCGGACTTCGCGGCTACGCTCAGAAAAACCCCAAGCAGGAGTACAAGCGGGAAGCGTTCGAGATGTTCGGTGTGATGCTGGACCAGATCAAACACGACACCATCAGTTTGTTGTCTCGTGTACGCATCCAAAGTCAGGAAGACGTCGAGCGCATGGAAGCCCAGCGACGAGCAGCACAGAAAATGGAGTTTAAGCATGCAGAAGCCGCGGCCCTGGGGCACGGTGGTGGCGACGGCAAAGCGGCACCTCCGGCGGCGGCAGAACCGTTCAAACGCGAAGGTCGAAAAGTGGGTCGGAACGAACCCTGTCCCTGCGGTTCGGGTAAGAAATACAAGCAATGCCACGGTCGCCTGTCGTAACGACATTGCCGACAAGCAAAGCGATTTATGTGGACGTTTCAGCGGGGATACTGGCCGACGGCGATGGTCGCGTCCTGATTGCACAGCGCAGCGGTGAAGGTCCTTTGCATGGCATGTGGGAGTTTCCAGGGGGCAAGGTTGCGCTCGGAGAGACCACAGATGCGGCGTTGATTCGAGAGTTGCGAGAAGAGATCGGTATCGAAGTGCTGGAATACACGCCTTTCATGCACCTTGAGCACGACTACCCGGATCGTTCGGTCCGATTGCATTTTTTCAAAGTGGATAAGTGGCAAGGGGAACCGGTGGGCATTGATGGCCAGAAACTGCGTTGGGTAAAGCCCGCAGAGATTGACCTTGATTCACTGCTGAGCGCCGATGCGCCGGTCATCGCAGCATTATTGGCCTAGCGAACAGACTTAACAAATGGCGATATGAAATGGCACGTCGTGGCCGGTCTGAACCGCACGGTTGTTGACCGAAGACCATTCCAGGAACCGCACCGTAAAGCGATGCTGGCTGCCACTGATTTCCGGATATAACGAGCAGTCGTTGCCCAGAGTTACGCGCAGTAATTTGTAACTGATGTCTTTTTTCATTTTGTGCTGGTACATGCCATTGAGCGCAGTTTTTTCCTGCGGTTGTGCGCTTTCCCGGATCAACCACATCAACTCTGCGACGGCGTCGCAAACAGGACGAACAACGGCTAACCAGTCTGCGAGGTCTTCGGTTCGTCGTTCGATTGGCAGGCGTAACCAGTGGCTATATTCCGGCAGATCGAACTCACAGGTTCCGCCCGGGATCGCGCTTCGGTGTTTGATCGCGCTCAGAAACTCGTTGTCTTTTAATGGTTGCAAAAAATTCATGCCGGCCGAGTCAATATCATTGCGGCTGGCGACCAGGTTGCCGATCAGGGTATCGAGGCGCCTGCCATCCACTTGCGGTTGGCTCTTGAAGCGCTCAAGCAGCGTGATCTGGGAATCGAGTTCTTTGTGGACGTCGCTGCGAATGTCGCCACGAACCAGGATCGCCATAATTTCCAGCAGTGTCGTTATGACCCCTCGCGTGGACCAGTCCGCATCATCGTCTATGTTGTACAACATTTGCCGATACAGGAATTCGAGCCGCAAGAACGTGCGCATGCGCTCGCTCAACGGTTGCTCATACTCGGTAATGCGACGAGCAGAGACGGGCGCTGCGACGTTGGGTGCTGTAACTGCCATTGCGTTATTCTGCGCCAGAGGACGTTTTCAGGCAAATTAAGCTGTAGCAAGCGCCAGGTAGTTTTGATGGATGTCAGCGACTTGTGCGCGTGTTGACTCAATATCTCCGTCGTTGCTGATGACATCGTCTGCCAGCGCCAGCCTTTCTTCCCTGCTGGACTGGGCCGCGATCATGCGTCGTGCCTGGGCTTCGGTTTCGATGTCCCTGGCGAGCAACCGCTGCAGCTGCCGTTCTTCGCTGCAATCAACCACCAGGATGCGATCTGCGTGATCTTTAAGGGGCGATTCGACCAGTAATGGGACGATGATCAACTGGTAAGGACCGTCCAGGGTACGCATTTGACGCTCGGTCTCCGTCCGGATCAGCGGATGCAATATTTGCTCCAGCAACAAGCGCTTTTTCTCGTCCGAAAACACGATTTTCCTCAATTCCGGTCGGTCCAGCCTGCCGTCATCATCGACTAGGTTGCTGCCAAATTGGGCCACGACTTGCTCGAGGCCGGATGTTCCGGGCTCGACCATGTCCCTGGCGATTACGTCGGTGTCGATCAGCGTAGCGCCGCGACGCCTGAACATATTGGCAACGGTTGTCTTGCCGCTGGCTATGCCGCCGGTCAGTGCAACACGAAAAGTCCCGGGTGGCACTATGACACGCCCATTAAGTCCAGGTAACGATTGTAGATGTCAGTCCCGTACATCATTGCGATCCAGCCCGCGGTCGCGAGAAAGGGCCCAAAAGGAATCGGCACGTTGCGATCGTGACGCTTGAATACCATCAATGCGATGCCAACCAGCGCGCCGACAATGGCGGACAACATGATAATAAGCGGCAGCATCTGATAGCCAAGCCAGGCACCGAGTGCGGCGAGGAGCTTGAAGTCGCCATATCCCATACCCTCCTTGCCGGTGACCAGGCGGAACAGGTGATAGATGCTCCACAGGGTTAGATAGCCGCCTAAGGCGCCGACGATGGCATCTTTGGGCTCGACGAATAAAACTTCTGCGCCGGTCATTGGGTAAAACAATGCCAGAAACAATCCTGTCCACATCAGGGGCAGCGACATCGAATCCGGAATTATCTGGTGGTCAATATCGATCATGCTGATCGCGATCAGCGCCCACGTCAGCCCAATCGCAGCAGCTGCCTCATAACCAAATCCAAATCGTGCGGCGACCAGTGCGGTAAGTATCGCCGTAGTGATTTCAATCAATGGATAACGAGCCGAGATAGGGCATTTGCAACTGGCACATTTTCTGCCAAGCACCAGCCAACTGATAACCGGAATATTCTGCAATGCACTTATTGGATGATTGCACGACGGGCAGCGTGACCTGGGAAAGGACAAGTCGAATCGTCCTTCCGGCAAATTCTCAATGGGCTCCGCGACTATTTCCTGTGCCTGTTTACGCCATTCGATCTGCATCATCACCGGCAGGCGATAAATGACGACATTCAGGAAACTGCCAATGATCAACGCGAGTATAAAACACACGACGATGAATGCGGCGGGCGAATGAGTAAAAAGTTCCTGCATGAAAAGTCTCGCTCAGCTTCGTTGATTTATTAAAAAGAAACGGCGCCAGAAGGCGCCGCTCAGTATATCCAATTCGTTCAATGTTCTGCTAGATGACGGATCCCATCTTGAAGATCGGCAGGTACATGGCAACGACGAGTCCACCAACCAGCACGCCCAGAATCGACATGATCATCGGCTCGAGCAAACTGGACAGGTTGTCCACCGCGTTATCGACGTCTTCTTCGTAGAAGTCGGCGACCTTTGCGCACATGTCGTCCAGCGAACCGGACTCCTCGCCAACCGCGATCATCTGGATAACCATGTTCGGGAACAGGTCGGTATTCTCCATCGCCACCTGCAGGCGCTGTCCAGTAGCAACCTCATCCTTCATCCGCAACACGCCTAATTCGTAAACGATATTGCCAGTGGCGCCCGATACGGACTCCAGTGCCTCAACCAGTGGCACGCCCGCGCTAAACATGGTTGACAAGGTACGCGCGTATCGCGCGATCGCTGCTTTTTGAATGATTGGCCCGATAATCGGCGCTTTGAGTGCCATCCGATCCAGAAAATGCCGCATTGCCCGCGAGCGCTTCTGGAAAT
>SMVB01302056.1_pt1 | contig 65002 bp, 64 predicted proteins | sample 2456461 | NCBI WGS metagenome assembly SMVB01 (sample SAMN11095934, study PRJNA526329) | marine sediment metagenome | biome: Marine sediment; feature: Surficial sediment; material: Deep marine sediment; isolation source: Hadal surficial sediment | place: Pacific Ocean | collected 2014-05 | depth...
GTATTAGTGCCCAGGAATCACCCCCTCACACAGCTTTCTGAGCTGACCCTGGAAGATGTAGCCGAGCACCCGATAGTCACCTATGTATTCGGTTTTACCGGGCGTTCGCGGCTGGACGAAGCGTTTATCGAAAAAGGACTGGTACCCAGGGTGGTGTTTACCGCCGCCGATGCGGACGTCATCAAAACCTATGTACGACTGGGACTGGGCATAGGTATAGTCGCGAAGATGGCCTATGACCCGGAGGCCGACAGTGACCTGGTGCCCCTGGATGCCAGTCACTTGTTTGCCACCAGTATTACCAGGATTGGTTGTCGGCGCGGTACCTTTTTGCGCGGATACATGTATGATTTCATCGAATTATTCGCACCGCACCTGACCCGGGATGTGGTTGATGCCGCCTTCCAGAAGCACAGTAAGGTAGATCTGGACCATTTGTTTTCTCAACTGAAGTTACCGACTCATTAAACTGGCAGGAGTTAGACCTTGGAATTAGTTTGTCTGGACCTGGAGGGCGTTCTGGTGCCTGAGATTTGGATAGAATTTGCTGACCGCACCGGCATCGACGAGCTGCGGGCTACCACCCGTGATATTCCCGATTACGACGTATTGATGAAACAGCGCCTGGGCTTGCTGGAGCAACACAATTTGCGCCTAGGCGATATCCAGGCGGTTATTAATGATATTCGGCCGCTGGAGGGGGCGGTGGAGTTTGTCGACTGGCTGCGCCAGCAGTTCCAGCTGATCATTCTGTCTGACACCTTCTATGAGTTTACCCAGCCATTGATGCGCCAACTGGGGTGGCCGACCCTGTTTTGTCACCGCCTGATTACCAATGACAGCGGCCAGGTTGTCGATTACAAACTGCGCCAGGTTGATCCCAAAAGAGCGTCGGTAAAAGCCTTCCACAGTCTCAACTACCGGGTGATCGCCGCTGGTGACTCCTATAACGACACCACCATGCTGGCCGAGGCGGATGTTGGCATTTGGTTTCACGCCCCCGACAACGTGATAGCGGAGTTCCCCCAGTTCCAGGCAGTGCACACCTACCACGATCTCAAGCTCGCAATCGTAGCGGCCTCGCCACGGGATATCAGCCTGTAGACTGGCTCAGCGTTGTTTCCAGTTCGCTGAGGAAACGGCCCACTTTATCGAGGGTCTCCTGGTGTTCCTGCTGCCACTGTGAGTCGGCAACGATTCCGCCGCCGCCCCAGCAGTGTATGGTATCGCCTTCGCATAACAGGGAGCGGATGGCAATATTGCTGTCCATGCGCCCATCGGCACTGATGTAGAGTAGCGATCCACAATAGGCCTGCCGCGTGTTCGGCTCGAGTTCATCGATTATCTGCATGGCCCTTCGTTTGGGGGCACCGGTTATTGAGCCACCGGGGAAGCTGTCGCGCAACAGATCGAAGGCAGTGCGCTGTGGCAATAGTTCACCGCTGATGGTGCTAACCAGGTGATGCACGGTGGGATAGCTCTCCAATTCAAACAAACGGTCCACCTGTATGCTGCCCGGCACACAGTTTTTGCCCAGGTCATTGCGCAGCAAATCGACGATCATAAGGTTTTCAGCCCGGTCCTTAATCGATTGCTGCAGCTGTTCGGCAGCCTGTTGATCGGCAACCGGGTCGCTGTGGCGGGGGCTGGTGCCCTTGATGGGACGGGTTTCGACATGCTGGCCAGACAGTTTGAGAAAGCGCTCCGGTGACAGGCACAACAGCTGCTGATCTGCCGTGGAATGCATAAAGCCGCTAAAGGGTGCGCCGGCCACTGCCCGCAGCCTGCGGTAGGCCTGCCAGGGGTCTCCCTCGAAGCGACTGCTAAAGCGCTGGGCCAGGTTTACCTGGTAGCAGTCACCAGCCGTTATGTAGCGCTGTATCTGTTCAAATGCGGCCCGGTACTGGCGGCGGTCCATATTCGATTGGAACGGCTCCAGCAATTGAAAGGAGTCTTGCGGGCTGTCCTGCACTGGCTCTTGCAGCAGCGCCATGAGTTCACGACGCCTGCTGGCGGCCAGTGAGGGCAGGGCGACAAAGACGCAGCGATTCAGCAAGTGGTCCTGAATGACCGCCCAATCATAAAAGTACAGTGACGCACCCAACTGGGCGGGTGTTGCAAGGTGCTGCAGGGGCTTGCCGAGCTCGTAATTGAGGTAGCCCGCCACGCCACCGCAGAACGGGATGTCGCCGGTGGGTGCAACCAGCCCGGCACAGCGCTCTGAATGTAGCTGGGCAATATCTTGAAAATACTTGTCTATTGAATCATAAGTATCTGTATTTAAACAATTAATAGAAAGATCAACTGAGGGATCAGCGGCGATGATATCGAATCGCCCGGCACGGCTGTGCGGGTAGCCCGAATCGAGGAAAAAAGCGCCCGGCAGCTGTTTTACCCGCTCGAACAGGGCGCAGCTGTCCGGGTGGTAGGGCAACTCCTCTAGCTGAATAGCAGTAATCTTCATATATCGTATTTAATTCGCCACAATTTTACGCAAAACCTATGTTTACTCCGCTAACTCTACCGGAACCGCTTGTCTGGAGCCCTGCCTGAGATTGACTTCCATGGCGGTAAAACGTATCTTTACCGGCCCTTTTGGGAGGCAGGGCAGAATCCTATGCGCACTGTCCTGATCTTGCAAATACCAGCCATTTTTAACCTGAACTCGCTGCTTTAGGACCACCAAAAATAGCATGAAAACTGACAAGAGTTTGACCGCAACACTGCAAAACCCCTTTGCACCTGAAGTGGGCCTGGATTTTAGCGTACCGGGGCAAATCGCCACTGAGCCCGGCCTGTACGAAGAGGCCATTGAGTCCGGTTACCTGCTGCAGCAGCGGCCGCGACAGGCCGCTGGTGTCAAGGGCATTGAACGTCAGCACCAGAAGAAAAGAATGACCATCTGGGAGCGGATTGACGTACTCGCCGACGAAGAGCCGACTATCCTCTTTCAAAACTGGGGCCCGAACCTGGATGGTGCCTCACTGGTGACCGCGATCATCAAGGTCAACGGCCGCGACGTGGCGCTGTACGGCCACGATTTCACGGTCCGGGCTGGCTCCATGGATGCCACCAATGGCAAAAAACTGGCGCGTCTGTTTCAACTGGCAGGCAAGCGCCGCATTCCCCTGGTAGGCCTCAACGATAGTGCCGGTGCCTACATTCCAGCCGGTGTGGGTGGCCTGGATGGCTACGCTGATGCCTTCACAGCCCTGCGCAAGATTTCCGGCGTGGTGCCCAGCATTATGTGCATGTTTGGTTTCAATGCTGGCGGCGGTTCCTATCTGCCCCGGCAAGGTAGTTTCCTGATTCAGCCCAACGATACCTTCTTTGGGCTGACCGGCCCCGGCGTTGTCAAATCGGTACTGGGTGAAGACGTAACTCCAGACGAACTGGGCGGCCCGGCTGTGCACAGCCAGAGCGGGGTCAACGATTTTGTCGTCCCGGATGAAGTGGCCGCACTGGACAAGGTGCGCGAGTTACTCAATTACCTGCCCAGTAATAATGGGGAAATGGCTCCCTACCAGAAATCATCCGATCCCATAAACCGCAAGACCTGGGACATCGATATCCTGCTCAAGAAGGCGTTTAATTCGCCCACCGGTTACAACACGCCGGTGGACATATCTATCCTTATCCAGCAGTTGTGTGACCACGGAGATTTCCTGGAGCTGCAGGCCGAGCGAGCCCGCAACACGGTAACGGCACTGGGGCGCATGGGTGGTCATGTTATCGGCTTTGTCGCCAATAACAGTGCCGTCGCATCGGGACAGATAGACATCGACGCGGCCTACAAGAATGCGCGTTTTATCCGCTTCTGCAATCTCTACAACATCCCGGTCATCTTCCTGGAGGACACCACCGGGTTTCTGCCGGGCAAAGATCAGGAAATGCGTGGCATCGTGCAGGCGGGACGCGCCATGCTGGATGCCATTGTTGATTTGCGCACGCCGCGCTTCCTGGTGTTGGTGCGCAATGCCTTTGGTGGCGCCTATGCCTCCTACAATAATTACTCTACCGGGGCAGACCTGGTAATAGCCCTGCCAACTACACGCCTGGCGGTAATGGGGCCAGCGGGTATTGAATATGTGTACAAGGACGAACTGCGCAGCATTCGCGGCTCGGCCAAATCAAACGACCCCGCCTGGGTAAAGGCCCAGGAAGCAGAACTTGCCCAGCGTTACGAGCGCGAGTTGATGAACCCCAACGAAGCACTCAGCCTCGGCTCCATCTCCCAAATTGTCATGCCCTGTGATCTGAGGCAGGTGTTGGCTGAAAACATGGACTTTCATTTGCGTCACTACCGCGCAGAGCCGCTGGTCGGCATACAACGTGAATTTCACTAATTCATAACGCCTACCCGCAGAAATAAGGAACCGCACGTGTCAAACGACCACTATTTGAATAACCCCCTGATTCACCGCGATCGCCGCCTGGGCCGACGCCATTCAGAGTGGGTCAATCAATTTGATTGCAGCCACCTGGCGCCGCTGATTATTTGCCGGGGGCCTATACGCAAAGAAGCCATGGATGTGTTTGCCGAAATGGGCATAAGCAAGTACGGCATCCTGTTGTCAGAGAAAGACTCTATCGTGTATCGCAATGCACTGGCACCGGAACTGCGTCAGCTGAAAAACCCTGACAGTGTGCACCGGGTGCCCGACTACAGTGGCGCCAACAAGGAGGAGCGCGACCAGCGGATCCAGCAGATTATTGATATTGCCCACGACAATGGCTACGACTCGGTGTTTGCCGGTTACGGATTTATGGCCGAAGACGAGACCCTGGTCGCGGCCCTAGAAGGCGCCGGCCTGATCTTTATCGGCCCCTGTTCACGTACCGTCCACGATGCGGGGCTCAAGGACGAAGCCAAACGCACGGCACTGTCGGTAGGCGTCAGCGTGACGCCTGGCATAGACAATGGCACTGTCCTGACGCTGCTTAAAACCCACCCCGACAGTGATGCTCTCAAGGCGCTTTGCCATGCGCACGACTTGCCGGTTGATGCGGCTTTGCTCGATGACAAGGACACCGCTCTGGAAGACAAGGCCGTCCTGGTGCTGGCTGCTTCCTACCGCAAAGGGGTAGACCTGTACACGATCGACGCGCTGTGCGAGACCCTCACCGAGGCGGTTGAAAAGATGGCGGCGCAGTACCCGGACAACCGTATTCGCCTCAAAGCTATTGCTGGCGGTGGCGGTAAAGGCCAGCGGATCCTCGCTGTAGGCGAAGCTGCCCGTACCGCCGAGATGGTGCGAGAAATTCTCAACGAGGTGAAAACCACCGGCGTTGGCGACAACAAAAACGTACTGGTTGAATTAAATATTGAAACCACCCGCCACCTGGAGATCCAGGTTATCGGCAACGGTACGTGGAGCCTGTCCATGGGGGGTCGCGACTGCTCCCTGCAGATGCACGAGCAGAAGCTGCTGGAAGTATCTGTCACCCAGGAGTCACTGCAACGGGCACTGGACGCCGCCGCAGCGGCCGGACAGGCCGAAGAGGTGCGGGTATTGACCCAGGACCTGGCCACCCTGTGTGCGATGGAAGACGAGGCCGAGCGTTTTGGTGAGGCGGTAGGGCTGGATTCGGTTTCCACCTTTGAGTGCATTGTCGATAGGGACAGCCATTTCTTTATGGAAATGAACACCCGTATCCAGGTCGAACACCGGGTCACGGAACTGTGTTATTCGCTGCAGTTCAGCAACCCGGATCACAGTGAAGACAGCTTTGTTGTTGAATCGCTGGTGGAAGCCATGGTGCTGTTGGCGGCACACGGCGAAAAACTGCCTAAACCGCAGCGCCTGGTGCGCTGTAATGATGCTGTAGAGGCGCGCATGAACGCCACCAACCAGGCACTGCAGCCCCATGCGGGTGGTGTGGTGGAGCGCTGGTCGGATGCCAGTGAAGGCGAGATCAGGGACGACCAGGGCATTAGCCTGCACAATCCCGATACCGATGTATTTATGAAGTACACCCTGGCCGGGGCCTATGATTCCAATATCGCACTGCTGCTCACCGTGGGTGACACCCGTCTCGAGTGTTACCAGCGACTGGCGGAAGTGATTCGACGCACCACCATGACCGGGCGAGACCTGGCTACCAACCTGGATTTTCACTACGGGCTGGTGAACTGGTTTATTGGTCAGAATATCAATGCCAGGCCTACCACGCGTTTTATCGTGCCCTACCTGACCGCCGTGGGTGAGCTGAAAGAGCAGGCCGCCAATGTCGACCTTGTGTATGCCTATAACGAGGTTATGAAAAACGCCATAGCCAGCGTCGAGGATGATGCCCAGGCTGCACTTAAAGAGGCCTTTGAACGCAAATATACTTTGCTGCGACGTCCGCTGGAACGTTTGCTGCTTAATCCCCACCTGTTGTCCGGCTGGCTTAGCGTAAACCGGGATTGCTATACCATCATTGATGGCAAGGTCAGCTGGAACGAAAACCCGGTGCAGTTGCTGGCCGACACCTACCACTTCCTGGATATGGATTACCGTCCCGGTGAAGCCCCCGCCAACATGATCTGGGACCACGATCACAAGCTGTTACAGGCGGCCACCGAGTTTTATGATGAGCTCAATAATCGCCTCAGCGCCGAGGACTGGGTAGAGTTGCAAACCCAGCTCGATGAAGAGCAGGCACCCGAGGGCATAGCCGCCGAACTGTGGCTGCAAATACGCGGTGCTCACGCCGGCTACCAGGCGGGGCTGGAAATCTTTGCCGTATTGCCGGTCATTGCCGAACAAAGTGGCTATTTTGAGTTGGCGGTCAACGCCGACCTGACCATTAATATTCCCGATCGACTCACCGACAGCGACCTGCAGGCGCGCATGGCCAAGATGCTGGTACCACCACCAGCGGCCAGTTCCGATGAGATTCTCGCTGCCAGCGGCGGCATGTTCTACGCACGGGAAACACCTGACCATCCCTGCTATGTTGAAGAGGGTAGCCATTTTGAGAAAGGTGACCCACTGTACATTGTCGAAGTCATGAAAATGTTCAACAAGGTGTACGCGCCATTCTCCGGCACAATTGACAAGGTACTGGTGGCGGACGACGGCGTTATCATCAGCAAGGGTCAGCCGCTGTTTAAAATAACCCCCGATGAAGTGGTGGTGGTTGTCGAGTCACCGGAAGACATACGCAGTCGCCGCAAACGGGTGACTAAAGATTTTCTTGCGCAGATTATATAGAGAGCAACCAAGGAGCTGAGATGATTACCGCATTGGATCATATCGCCATCGCCGTGCCCGACCTGGAGCGCGCCATCAAACGCTTTATGGAAGATTTTGGCTTGACCTATGAAGGCAGCGAAGACGTGGAGGCCGCCAAAACATCGACGGCGTTTTTTCCCCTGCCACCTACCAGTATTGAACTGGTACACCCGCTGAACGGTGAGGGCGCTATTGCCGGTTACCTGGAGAAGAAGGGCGGGGGTCTGCATCACCTGTGTTTTCGCTCTGACAATATCGAGGAGGACGTTGCTCGCCTCAAGGCAAAGGGTTATCAGTTTCTGGCTGACGCACCCAGCCCCGGTGCCCATGGTTCGCAGGTGATCTTTATTCATCCCAGGAGCTGCGACGGGGTATTGATCGAGATTAATCAGCCGGCCGAGGATCACTGAGCATGAGTATTTACGACAAGGACGCCGCCACGCCCGAGAGCTGGAAGGAAACCGCCACCGCGCAGATGAAGGGCAAGAGCCCGGATGAGTTGATCTGGGAAACCCCCGAGGGCATTTCGGTTAAACCCCTGTACACCGCAGCGGATATTGAAGCGCTGGAGTACACCGATACCATGCCGGGCATGTCCCCCTATATTCGTGGCCCCCAGGCCACCATGTACGCCGGGCGCCCGTGGACCATTCGCCAGTACGCGGGTTTCTCCACCGCCGAGGAATCCAATGCCTTTTATCGCAAGGCACTGGCGGCCGGTGGGCAGGGCGTGTCGGTGGCTTTTGACCTGGCCACGCACCGTGGCTATGACTCGGACCATCCGCGCGTTACCGGCGATGTCGGCAAGGCCGGCGTGGCGATTGATTCTGTGGAAGACATGAAGATCCTCTTCGACGGTATCCCGCTGGACAAGGTGTCGGTGTCCATGACCATGAACGGCGCCGTGCTACCGGTGCTGGCCGGTTATATTGTCGCTGCCGAGGAGCAGGGCGTGAGCCAGGAACAACTGGCCGGTACCATCCAGAACGACATTCTTAAAGAGTTTATGGTTCGTAACACCTATATCTATCCGCCCGCACCGAGCATGAAGATCATCGGCGACATCATTGCTTACTGCTCTGAGCACATGCCGAAATTCAATATGATATCGATCTCCGGATATCACATTCAGGAAGCCGGCGCCAACGCCGCACTGGAGCTGGCCTACACCCTGGCCGACGGCAAGGAATATATTCGCACCGCTATCGCGGCCGGGCTGGATATCGACACCTTTGCACCGCGCCTGAGTTTTTTCTGGGGCATCGGCATGAACTTCTACATGGAAATTGCCAAGCTGCGCGCCGCGCGCCTGTTGTGGGCGAAAATCGTAGCGGAATTCAATCCGCAGAACCCCAAGAGTTCCATGCTGCGCACCCACAGCCAGACCTCCGGCTGGTCATTGACCGAGCAGGACCCTTACAACAACGTTGTACGTACAACGATAGAAGCCATGGCAGCAGTATTCGGTGGCACCCAGTCCTTGCATACCAATGCTTTGGACGAAGCGATAGCCCTGCCCACCGAGTTCTCCTCGCGCATTGCCCGTAACACCCAGCTCATCATCCAGGAAGAAACCGGCATTACCAAAGTCGTGGACCCCTGGGGCGGCTCATACATGATGGAAAGCCTGACCCAGGAGATCGCCGACAAGGCCTGGGAACTGATTGAAGAAGTAGAACAGCAGGGCGGCATGGCCAAGGCCATTGAGACCGGCCTGCCCAAATTGCGTATCGAAGAGGCGGCCGCCAAAAAGCAGGCGCGTATTGATCGCGGTGACGACGTAATTGTGGGTGTTAACAAGTACACCCTGGACAAGGAAGACGAGGTGGATATCCTCGAGATCGACAACGAGGCGGTGCGCGAATCACAGATTGCCCGCCTCAACGATATCAGGGCCAGTCGCGACCAGGTGGCTGTCGATGATATCCTAGCGCAGATCACCGCTTGTGCCGCCGGTGGCGAGGGCAACCTGCTGCAGCTGGCGATTGAAGCCACCCGTCGCCGCGCCAGTGTAGGGGAGATATCAGACGCCATGGAAAAAGAGTTCGGACGATTTAAAGCCACCGCACAAACCGTGTCCGGGGTATACGGCGCCGCCTTTGAGGGCGATTCCAACTGGGCGGGTATTTCTGAGGATATCGAAAAGTTTGTTGAAACCCATGGCCGCCGCCCACGTATGCTGGTGTGCAAAATGGGCCAGGACGGCCACGATCGCGGCGCCAAGGTGGTAGCCACCGCTTTTGCCGATGTGGGTTTTGATATTGATCTATCACCCATGTTTTCCACCCCGGAAGAAGTGGCCCGCCAGGCCATTGAGAACGACGTACACGCCGTGGGCGCATCGTCGCTGGCGGCAGGGCATAAAACACTGGTTCCTCAGCTAATTGACGAACTGAAGAAGCAGGGCGCTGAAAATGTGGTGGTGATTGCTGGTGGTGTGATTCCACGTCAGGACTACCAGATGCTGTATGACGCCGGGGTGAAATGCATATTTGGCCCCGGTACGCCGATTCCTGAAGCAGCCCGCGATGTACTGAACGCGGTTAACGACCTCACGAGTGACTGAATTCAAGCTGCAAGACTTGCGCGCCGGTAACCGTCGCGCCCTGGCCAAGGCCATCACCCTGGTGGAAAGCACCCGGGAGAGTGACCGGCAAAATGCCCAGCAGCTACTGGAGCAGGCCCTGCCATATACCGGCAATAGTATTCGTATTGGTATTACCGGTATTCCCGGGGTCGGTAAATCTACTTTTATCGAGGCCTTTGGCCTGCACCTGATCGAACAGGGCAAGCGCGTCGCCGTGCTGGCCGTAGACCCCAGCTCACCCATTGCCGGGGGTTCTATACTCGGTGATAAAACCCGCATGGAAGAACTCTCCAGACGCGACGAGGCGTTTATTCGCCCCTCGCCGGCCGGCGCTGCCCTGGGCGGTGTGGCCCAGAAAACCCGCGAGACCATGCTGCTGTGCGAGGCCGCCGGTTACGATGTGATACTGGTAGAAACCGTCGGCGTGGGCCAGTCAGAATACCAGGTGGCTGGCATGGTCGATTTTTTCCTGGTGCTGATGCTGCCCAATGCGGGCGATGAACTGCAGGGCATCAAGAAGGGTATTATGGAACTGGCCGACGCCCTGGTGATCAATAAAGCCGATGGCGAAAGCATCAATCTGGCCAATATGACCAAGAAACACTACACCGCCGCCATGACCCTGATGCGCCATACCCTGCACTGGTCACCCCACGTGATGACTTGTTCCTCGCTCACCGGCGAAAATATTGCCGCCGTGTGGGACATGATCTGCAAGTTTGAAGGCGTTGCCCGCAAGGACAACGCCCTGCAAACCAAGCGAGACAACCAGGCCCGCGACTGGATGCATCACCTGGTCAATGAGTTGTTGCAACTCAAGCTCAACAGCAACCCCGCGGCCCGGGCACTGCTGCCCGACCTGGAACAGCGGGTGGTGCAACGGGACATCACACCCTATACTGCAGCGAGAAAAATAATAGACTGCCTGTAAAGGGGAGCACTCCGTGCGATTTATCGCTCTCGAAAAACTCATCAATCTCCACGACGGTTACCGCCGTGAATTTCGTATCGACTATCATCGGCTATTGCTGCTGCAGGTAAACGGCGAGCGCTATCTCATTGCTGCTACCTGCCCACACCAGGAACACCCATTATCCGAAGGCTGGATCGACAAGGGTTGTATCGAGTGCTCCCTGCACGGATATCGCTTCGATCTCAAGAGCGGCCAATTACTCCACGCCACGGAAGAGGAGTGCGGTGCGCTCAAGACCTGGCAGTTGGAGTATGAAGGATCAGATGTTGGGGTGGTTTGGGAGGACGGGTAGGCAGCCACGCGTAGCGTCGGTCCGGCGTTCCGGACGCGTCTGGATATCTAGCTGATATTGACGAGACCTATTAACAGGTGCTATAAACAGGTCTTTATAATTCTATAGAGAAGACCTCATGCGAACGAAATTTTCTGAAGACGTGATTTCCCTTTCAGACCTTAAAGTAAATCCAGGTAAGGTTATTAACCATGCTAATGACTCCCGCCGGCCTATTCTATTAACTAGCCGTGGTCGCGGAGTAGCTGTAATTCAGGGGCTCGAAGAGTATGAAAAAAATGGGGAAGAGTTGGCATTTGTAAAAGCTATTGCCCAAGGCCTCATGGATATAGAAGAAGGTAAGACCACAAGCCTTCGGGATGCCAAAAAGAGATTGGATCTAAAATAGGTGGAAATATCTTTATCTAATTCTGCACTTGATGACCTTGAAAATGTTAGAGAATACTACCTTGATCAGGGTGTCCCCGAGATTGGTGAAAATTTCGTCATTGCTATTTTTGAGCATGTTGAAAGCTTAGCTGATCATCCTGATATCGGTAGAGTAGTTCCCGAATTTGAAGAAGCGCATATTCGTGAGCTTATCCATCCCCCTTTTCGAATTGTTTACTTACGCGGTAAAGCATCAATACAGATAATTAGCGTATGGCGCAGCGAAAGATTACTAAACCTTGGTGAAGATGAAGCGTCACAACCTCAATAATTGAAGCCTCGGATTAACCTCCCCCCAATGCCACAACTTATCAAACTGTTCCACAAAGCGTTTCGCCGATGCCCTGGAATCGGGTTCGTAAAATCCATTGCTGCCGCGTTCATCCGGTTTGTATACAACGCCGTTATCGTCGCGCACCACATACGTCGCATCCGGCAGATCGGGATGTTCATCCACATCCAGCACGCGTATTTTCATAATGGTGGAAAGCCGCCGCGACAGGGTGAGTAGCCTGTGGCCGTTCTCTACCACGGGCCTGGCATCGTTAATCAGAATTCGAATATTGCTGTGCCGTGAACGCCGGGCGAGGGTGGTGATGGCTGAGTTCAGTTCCGCCGAGTCGAATACATCCGGGTCTAGCACAGCACTGTAAATACGCAGGTCTCTTCTCGCGGTCTGGGCCAGTGCCAGTGCCAGGGTGGCAAAGGGCTGGGGGTAGCCCACGTGCGTAATAAATTCCTTGGCGCCGCTGTAGTCGATTTCCAGATCCATGGCGACATGGGGTATGCCCGCTTCTTCGAAGGGTTCACCGAAATGAAAGAAGCCGGCATCCAGGTAGAAATTGGCGGCATGGGCCTGGGCGTGCAGGTAGAGGCGATTCATACCTTGCAGGCGGGCGTGGTTGATAATGTAGTTCAGCAACAGTCGCCCCAGCCCTATGCCGCGATGCTCCTTTAACACGGCCAGGCGGCCCACCTTGCCATCGGGCAACATGCGGCCGCAGGCCAGGGCAACCGTGTTGTGGGTCAGCAGAAAGTGGGTGGCGGTGTCGTCCTTATCGTCCCGCTCGATCTCCTCGGGTACGTTTTGTTCTTCGATAAACACTTTGCCGCGAATAGACAGCAGGGTTTCCCTATGCAGGTTCCAGCTGACTTCTTCGACAATATAGTCACTCATCGCTTTCACTCACTGTGAAACAACCCTGTTCGCCCAATTGCCGGGCCAGTGCCAGGTTCAATTGCTGGCCCGCAGAAATTGATTCGCCGCTGCACAGGGTTTGTATGCCGGGCAGTTGGTTCAGGTCAGCCAGCAGCGAATCGCCATTGGCGTAGATTTCCAGCCCCTCGGGCAACTCGCGCCAGGCCAGTCGCGCCGCCGGATCCAATTGTAATACCTGACCCTCAGTCACTGCCAGCGGTGGCAGTTGTTCGGCGCCATCGGTGACCAGTTCGCCAAACCAGCTGCTGCTATCTGTGAACGCTTCCAGTTCTTTTAGCACTGACTGTCGAGCGGCTGCTGTTGCCTGTGGGGTAATTTCCCCGGGCCGTTGTGTCTGCAGGGGCGGGTCGTGGTACAGCTGTTCCGGGTTCATGGTTTCCAGGCCTGCATCTACACTGCGCGACACCATGTCGTTGAGGCGCGGTGCGCGAAAGCCCAGGGAATAGGTGAGGCTGTCGGATTCTGCCGTACCCCAGTGGGCCAGCCGTGGTGGCACATACAGCACATCACCGGGTTCGAGAATATATTCTGCACTGTCTTCGAAGTGTTCGAGAATGTGCAGATCGGGGTGATCAATCAGCGCTTCATCTTCGCCGCACACCTGGCCCAGTCGCCAGCGACGGCTGCCCTGGCCCTGTAACAAAAACACATCGTAATTGTCGTAGTGGGGGCCGACGCCTGCGCCCATACCATCAACAACAGTGGCGTAGCTAATCATCACATCATCGAAACGCCAGCCGGGCAAGAAGCTGACCAGTTGTCGCAACTCGGCGATCTCATCCAGGTAATGGTCTGCCTTTTGTACTAACAAGGTCCAGGGATACTCGGAATCAAAATCACCCTCGCCAAAGGGGCCCTGGCGAAAGCCCCAGCCATCGGGGCGGGTTTCGACGATGCGGGCGTCGATGTCTTCTTCAAGGGCCAGGCCGGCCAGTTCTTCGGCGCTGAGCGGGTCCTGGAAGTCGGGCAGGGCGGCGCGAATCAGCAGCGGCTTGCGCTGCCAGTAGTCGCGCAGAAAGATATCGGGATCGAAATGCTCGAGCCGGATCAAATGTTCCCTGCCTGCGTGGTGGCATTGCCGATATAGCTCGCTGGGGTCAGCGCCAGCAGTTCGTCGCGGGCGGATTGCGGCATGTCCAGGTTTTGGACAAAGGCCTGTATGGTTTCGCGGTTCATGTCCTGGCCGCGGGTCAGGTCCTTGAGTTTTTCGTAGGGCTTTTCGATGCCGTAACGGCGCATCACCATCTGAATGGCCTCGGCCAATACTTCCCAGCTGGCATCCAGGTCCTGGGCCAGGCGCGCCTCGTTAAGCTCCAGCTTGCCTATGCCCTTGAGACTGGATTGATAAGCAATGAGGCTGTAGCCAATGCCCACGCCCATATTGCGCAGCACGGTGGAATCGGTAAGGTCCCGTTGCCAGCGAGAGATGGGCAGTTTGGCAGACAGGTGGCCGAAGATCGCATTGGCGATGCCGAGGTTGCCCTCGGAGTTTTCAAAATCGATGGGGTTAACCTTGTGGGGCATGGTGGACGAACCCACTTCGCCAGCCACGGTTTTCTGTTTGAAGTAGCCGATGGAAATATAGCTCCAGATATCCCGGTTAAAATCGATGAGGATGGTATTGAAACGGGCAATCGCGTCGAACAGCTCGGCGATGTAATCGTGGGGCTCGATCTGGGTGGTATAAGGGTTAAAGGTTAGTCCCAGCGAGGTGACAAAGCTCTCTGCGTGGGCGGGCCAGTCCACCTCGGGGTAGGTACAGATATGGGCGTTGTAATTGCCCACCGCGCCGTTGATCTTGCCCAGGTACTCGATAGCTTCAATGGCGGTAACCTGGCGTCGCAAGCGCGCCACCACGTTGGCGATTTCCTTGCCCATGGTGGTGGGGCTGGCGGTCTGGCCGTGGGTGCGCGACAGCATGGCTGCCGCGGCGCTGGCCTGGGCCAGGCTGGCCAGTTTATCGACGATCTCGGCCAGCATTGGCAGCACTACCTGCTCGATGCCGTCGCGCAGCATCAGCGCGTGTGACAGGTTGTTGATATCTTCCGAGGTGCAGGCGAAGTGTACAAACTCTGCAATCGCCTCTAGCTCCTGGTTGCCGGCAAAAGATTCCTTGATGAAATATTCCACCGCTTTCACATCGTGATTGGTGGTGGCTTCGATCTCCTTGATGCGTGCTGCACCGGTGCTGTCAAAGTTATCGGCTATGCCATCAAGCAGTTTTGACGCTGCTGCGCTGAGCGCGGGAACCTCTGTGATCGCTGCCTGTGCCGCCAGGGATTGCAGCCAGCGCACTTCCACCAGTACACGCCGTTGCATCAGGCCGTATTCGCTGAAAATACCCCGCAGGCTAGAGGTTTTGCCGCCATAACGTCCGTCGATTGGCGATACCGCGGTAAGAGCCGATAGCTCCATGGTGTTACTCCCCGAATTGAGCATAGAAAGATTGAGCACAGAAAGAAGATGCCGATTTTACACGGAACCCAGTTCTCGCGACAGGCTTTGCGCCAGCTCTAATAGTTTGCGGCGCTGCATCAATAACTTCCAGCGGCGTCCGCCCAGTTGCCGCCACAGATAGGCCGAACGAATGCCCGCCAGCAGCAGGGCGCGAATCAAATCGGCGTTGGCGGGGTTTTGCAGTTGTTGCATGCTGCCGCTGACCTTGATGCGAAATTGAAAGGTGCTGATGGTGTCCTGGTAGATGCCGGAAATACTGTGGCAGACTTCTTGCACATGATTGGCAAAATACTCAGATTTAAAATGGGTGTGTTCCAGGCGTGAATGCACCACGGCGACCATTTCATGGTTGGTAGAAAATTTTCTCTCCAGGTGCAACATGCCAAACACGTAGCGCACCATTTCCCGGGCCTCGGTTTGATCCTTGTTGGCGAGCATGCTGGCCAGGTTTGCCAGGCCCAGTTTTACACCGGGCACGCCGCCATACACAGCTGCTGTAGAGTCGGCATCAAATTGAAACAGGCTGTTGATGGAAGGGGTTAAAAACTCTTCGGGGTAGCTGCCGGTACGGGAAATCTGGTCTACCAGCCTGGCCGCCTGCACCACGCCGGCCAGGGCCAGTACCTGATTCTTCAAGTCAGTCATGCCGCGGCCTCAATAACACCGCCGCCCAGGCATAGATCGTCCTGGTAAAACACCACCGACTGGCCGGGCGTGATGGCTCGTTGTGGCTGCTCAAAGTTGACCGTGTAGACGGAATCCACGCGGCTCAGGGTGCAAGCCTGGTCGGGCTGCCTGTAGCGTGTTTTGGCCTTGCACGACAGGGGCAGGTCTGGGGCCGTACCGGCGATCCAGTGAATCTCTGTGACCGACAGGCTGGATTTAAACAGCGCCGGGTGCTCATTGCCCTGGGCCACCAGCAGTACATTGTTGTCCAGATTCTTGTCTACCACGTACCAGGGTGCGTCATCGTGTCCCGCCAGGCCGCCTATACCCAGGCCCTGGCGCTGACCCATGGTGTGGTACATCAAACCCTGGTGCTGGCCCAGCGTATGGCCCTGCAAATCCCGGATATCGCCGGGCCGGGCGGGAATGTACTGCTGCAAAAAATCAGTAAAACGGCGCTCGCCGATAAAACAAATGCCGGTGCTGTCTTTCTTGTTGTGGGTTTTCAGGTCGTGGGCCTCGGCCAGGCGCCGCACCTCCGGCTTTTCCATTTCACCGAGCGGGAACAGGCTGCGTTCCAGCTCGGTGTGGCCCACAGCGTGTAGAAAATAGCTCTGGTCCTTATTGTGGTCCAGCCCCTTGAGCAGCGTGGTCGCGCCATTGGCACGGCCCAGGCGGCTGTAGTGGCCAGTGGCGATCATATCGGCACCCAGTACCAACGCATATTCCAGGAAGGCTTTAAATTTGATTTCGCGATTACAGAGAATATCGGGGTTGGGTGTGCGTCCCGCCTGGTATTCAGCCAAAAAGTGCTCGAACACATTGTCCCAGTACTCGGCGGCAAAATTGGCACTGTGCAGATGAATACCCAGCTTGTCGGCCACCAGCTGTGCATCGGCCAGGTCTTCGATAGCCGTGCAGTACTCGGTGCCGTCATCCTCCTCCCAGTTCTTCATGAACAGGCCTTCAACCTGGTAGCCCTGCTGTTGCAACAGTAAGGCGGCGACGGATGAATCGACGCCGCCGGACATGCCGACGATGACTTTTTTGGCTGCGGGAGTATTCATTCAGGTGTAGTAGATAAATTCCAGGGGTATTTTGGGTCCCTGCAGGTACTGTTCTACAGCGGCCAGCACCAGCGGGCTGCGCATTCTAGCAGACTCGGCCCGCATTTCCTCGTGGGTCAGCCAGACCGCTCGTTCAATATCCGTATCGAGTTTGAAGTTTGTTTCTTGGCGCAATACCTCTCCATAAAAAGTGGTGCGATGGTAGGTAATACCGTTAGCCGGGGCGGTATACAGGGCCACACCCACCAGCCCCTGTATGTCAATATGCCAGGCGGTTTCCTCCAGGGTTTCGCGAACCGCAGCCTCAACCAGGGTTTCACCGTGTTCCAGGTGGCCGGCGGGCTGATTCAATACCAGGCCGTGCTCGCCCTGTTCCTCTACCAACAGGAAGTGCGCATCTCTGTGTATCACCGTGGCCACAGTGACGTGGGCGTACCATTCAGTCATGACGACGATTATACCCGCGGCGGGGGCGGGACATGTCAACTTCCAGCTGGCGGGAGTCGCCTGGAGACAGATCCTGCAGGGACCACTCGCCAATACTGGCCCTGATCAGCCGCAGGGTCGGGTATTCAATGGCCGCCGTCATGCGACGAACCTGACGATTGCGGCCCTCCTGTATGCTCAGTTCCAGCCAACTGGTGGGTTTGTTCTTGCGCACGCGGATGGGAGGATCCCGTGGCCACAACGCGGCAGGAGCTTCAATACAACGCGCTTTGGCTGGCAGGGTAGGGCCGTCTTTCAGGGTCAGACCATTGCGCAGTGCCTTAAGGTCGGCCGCGGTGGGACAACCCTCCACCTGTACCCAGTAGGTCTTCCACATTTTCCTGGCCGGATCGGCAATCTGGTGCTGTAGCTGCCCATCGTCGGTCAGTAATAACAGCCCCTCTGAATCGTAGTCCAGTCGTCCCGCCGCCCGGAAACCAGGCGCGCGCAGGAAATTAGCAAGCGTCTGACGGCCTGCGCCGTCGGTGAACTGGCTGAGCACCTGGTAGGGTTTGTTAAACAGGATAAGTCGGCTCATTAATTCTTGCGGTGCATCAAGTACATGGTAGGTGAACTCAAGCGTTGCCTCAGGTCAGGTGGTATAATTTGCGCCGTTTTACTACCCCCTTTACACACGGAGCAGGCAATGGGCTACCAGCATATCAAGTTACCTTCACAGGGCGAAAAAATCACCGTTAACGACGATTATTCCCTCAATGTACCCAATAATCCCATTATTCCCTTTATCGAAGGCGACGGTATCGGGGTCGATATCAGCCCGGTCATGCTGGACGTGGTCAACGCGGCGGTAGAGAAGGCTCACGGCGGACAAAAGTCCATCTCCTGGATGGAGATATACACCGGTGAAAAGGCCGCCGAGCTCTATGACGGCGACTGGTTTCCCGAGGAGACCCTGGATGCGATACGCGAATATGCGGTGGCCATTAAAGGCCCTTTGACTACGCCGGTGGGCGGTGGTTTTCGGTCCCTGAATGTGGCCCTGCGCCAGGAAATGGACCTCTACCTGTGCCAGCGCCCGGTGCGCTGGTTTGAAGGTGTGCCCTCGCCAGTGAAAGAGCCCGGCAAGTGCAACATGATCATCTTTCGCGAAAACTCTGAAGATATCTATGCCGGCATTGAATACCAGGCCGGTTCCGAGGAAGCCCAGAAAGTTGTCGATTTCCTCATTAACGAGATGGGGGTCACCAAGATACGTTTTCCAACACAGGTGGGTATTGGCATCAAGCCGGTGTCCGAGGAGGGCACCAAGCGTCTGGTTCGCAGGGCTTTCCAGTACGCTATTGACCAGGATCTGCCCAACGTGACGCTGGTACACAAGGGCAATATCATGAAATACACCGAGGGTGCCTTCCGCGACTGGGGCTACGAACTGGCCATGCAGGAATTTGGCGGTCAATTACTGGATGGCGGTCCCTGGGTGGCGATTAAAAACCCCAATACCGGCACCGACATTGTTATCAAAGACGTCATCGCCGATGCTATGTTGCAGCAAATTCTCACTCGACCCACCGAGTACAGCGTGGTGGCCACGCTCAATCTGAATGGCGACTACCTCTCCGATGCCCTGGCGGCCCAGGTAGGGGGTATCGGCATCGCCCCCGGTGCCAATCTCAGCGACACTATTGCGCTGTTTGAGGCGACGCACGGCACCGCGCCTAAGTACGCCGGCCAGGACAAGGTCAACCCCGGCTCGTTGATTCTGTCGGCGGAAATGATGTTGCGCCACATGGGCTGGAACGAGGCTGCCGACCTGATCATCAAAGGCATGAATGGTGCCATCCAGGCCAAGACAGTCACCTATGATTTTGAACGGCAGATGGACGATGCCATCCTGGTCAGCTGCTCCCAGTTTGGGCAGGAAATCATTAAGCATATGTAGCACGTCCGAACGCGGATGGCCAAATGCGATGATGACCACGCCCCACGTAGGGTCGAATTCATTCAACCCTACGGGTATAATGCTCCCCATGACGGTAACAAACCCACAACTAGCAGTAACCATGATGTCCGACCAGGATAACGGCGGCGACGAGTTTCTGGAAGGCGACCTGGCAGTACAGGAAGCGCAGCCAAAACTTAAAAAGCCGCCCCTGTTCAAGGTGGTTCTGCTCAACGATGATTACACGCCGATGGAGTTCGTCATCGAAGTCCTGGAGGTCTTTTTTCGCATGAACCGCGAGCAGGCTACCCACATCATGCTCACCGTGCACACTCAGGGCAAGGGCGTCTGTGGTATTTATACCCGCGATATTGCCGAAACCAAGATGACCCAGGTCAACCAGTATTCACGAGAGAAACAGCACCCGCTGTTGTGTGAAGTTGAGGCCTCTGATGGCTGATAATCGAGGAGCAAACCGCCCATGCTGAACAAGGATCTCGAAGCTACGCTTAACGATGCCTTTCGTGGCGCCCAGTCCAAGCGGCATGAGTTTATGACGGTGGAACACCTGTTGCTGGCGTTATTGGACAATGCCGATGCCATCGCGGTGATCAAGGCCTGCGGCGGTGATGTCGGCGCACTGCGCGGCGAATTGACAGAGTTTGTCGATGCCACCACGCCGCTCATTCCAGAGGAAGAAGACGATAGAGACACTCAGCCCACGCTGGGTTTTCAGCGCGTCATTCAGCGCGCGGCGTTTCATGTGCAGTCATCCGGCCGGGCCGAGGTGAGTGGCGCCAATGTGCTGGTGGCTATATTCAGTGAGCAGGAAAGCCAGGCGGTCTATTTTCTGAAGATGCAGAATATCGCGCGCCTGGATGTGGTGAACTTTATCACCCACGGCATTTCCAAAGTGCCGGGCGATGATGACAGCGGCGAGCCCGGTGCCGATGAAGAAATTGCGGCGGAAGAGGGTGCATCCAATCCGCTGGACAGTTTTACCATCAACCTCAACGAAGAGGCAAAAGCAGGGCACATTGATCCTTTGATCGGGCGTCTGGCAGAAGTTGAGCGGGTAACCCAGATTCTCGCCCGGCGCCGCAAGAATAATCCGCTATTGGTAGGCGAATCCGGGGTGGGCAAGACCGCTATCGCCGAGGGTCTGGCCAAGCTCATCGTAGACGGGGAAGTTCCCGAGGTGCTGGTGGGCAGTGTGGTGTACTCGCTCGATATGGGCGCACTGTTGGCGGGTACCAAGTACCGGGGTGATTTTGAAAAACGCTTGAAGTCGCTGTTGGCAGAATTACAGCAACGCGATAAGGCCATTTTGTTCATTGACGAAATTCACACCATAATTGGCGCCGGCGCGGCCTCCGGTGGGGTTATGGACGCATCCAATTTGCTCAAGCCCATGCTGGCCTCCGGTAAACTGCGTTGCATCGGCTCTACTACCTACCAGGAATACCGCGGAATATTTGACAAGGACAGGGCGCTGAGCCGACGCTTTCAAAAAATCGATGTGCTGGAGCCCTCTGTACACGAAACCTATCTCATCCTCAAAGGCCTGAAGAGCCGCTTTGAGGAGCACCACGGCCTGCGTTACAACAACAAAGCGCTAAAGGTGGCGGCAGAGCTGGCTGAGCGTTACATTACCGACCGCTTTCTGCCCGACAAGGCCATTGATGTTATAGACGAGGCCGGTGCCTACCAGCAGCTGCAGCCTCCCTCAAAACGCAAGAAAGTTATCGGTGTGCATGATGTAGAGGCAGTGATTGCCAAGATTGCCCGCATCCCACCGAAGTCCGTCAGTGCCTCTGACAAGGAATCCCTGCAGAAGCTGGAGAGCAATCTTCAATTGGTGGTGTTTGGTCAGGACCACGCAATAAGCACCCTGGCAACGGCTATCAAGCTGGCACGGGCAGGGCTCAGGTCGGGTGAAAAACCCATTGGTTCGTTCCTGTTTGCCGGCCCCACCGGTGTCGGTAAAACAGAAGTCACCAAGCAACTGGCCCGGGTACTGGGGCTGGAACTGCTGCGTTTCGATATGTCCGAGTATATGGAGCGTCATACGGTCTCCAGGCTCATTGGCGCACCGCCAGGTTACGTGGGTTTTGACCAGGGTGGTTTATTGACCGATGCGGTTACCAAGCATCCGCATTCGGTGGTGTTACTGGACGAGGTAGAAAAAGCGCACCCGGATGTATTCAACCTGTTGTTACAGGTAATGGACCACGGTTCACTCACCGACAACAACGGTCGGCGTGCAGATTTTCGCAACGTGATCCTGGTTATGACAACCAATGCCGGTGCCGAGAGCATCAGCCGCCGCTCAATCGGATTTACTGAGCAGGATCACAGCACAGATGGCCTGGAGGCGATTAATCGCACGTTTACGCCGGAGTTTCGCAACCGGCTGGATTCGATCATACAGTTTGAACCGCTGGGTACAGACGTAATCCTGATCGTGGTAGACAAGTTTCTTACCGAATTGCAGTCACAGCTCGATGAAAAGCGGGTCATGCTACAAGTTGATGAAGATGCACGATTGTGGCTGGTAGAGAAGGGTTATGACGTCCATATGGGCGCTCGCCCAATGGAACGTATTATCCAGGAGAGCATTAAAAAGCCACTGGCAGAGATGGTGCTATTTGGTGAATTGTCCAAGCGGGGCGGCACAGCCCATGTCAGCCTGGATGAAAGTGGTGACAAGTTGCTGGTTGAAGCAGAGGTGCAGGTGCCTGAACCGGAGGCGGTTCATTAGCAGGGCCGAATCAGCGTACCCTGTGGGTGTCATTCGGCCCTACCTGGCGCGGTAGGTAATACGGCCCTTGCTCAAATCGTAGGGCGTCAATTCGACGCGCACCTTATCACCAGTGAGAATGCGGATATAGTTCTTACGCATTTTCCCTGAAATATGCGCGGTCACTACGTGGCCATTTTCCAATTGAACCCGGAAGGTCGTATTGGGAAGCGTATCAATCACTTCGCCTTCCATTTCAATTTGATCTTCTTTTGCCATGCGGCAGTTTTCCTGTTGAAAAAGCAGGCCGCATTTTGCCTTAAAAATGGCCTCAAGGCTACAGCAATTCTACCCATTGCCCATTGATATAGAGTTCAAGGGGACGGAACTGTACTTTATAGGCCATCTTTTGGCACTCCTTGATCCAGTAACCCAGGTAGAGAAAATCCAGTCCCAGAGTGCGCGCGGCCTCTATTTGCCACAATACCGAGAAGGTGCCCAGGCTACGCGACTGCATTTCCGGCTCAAAAAAGGTGTATATGGCCGACAGGCCGTCAGTGAGCTGATCGGCCACTGCCACACCGATTAACTGCCCATCGAGTAACAGGCGGTAGAAATGGGTAACCCCCCACTCAGCACTTAGAAATGACTGGTATTGTTCGCGCGTGGGCGGGTACATGTCCCCGTCCGGGTGTCGCGCTTCGATATAACGGTGGTACAGCTGGTAATAGTGATCGTCATCGATGCGATCAACTTCTTCTACCAGGATATCGGTATTCTGCTTCCAGGCTCTTTTCTGGCTGCGCCGGGGCTGAAATTTGTGTACTTCGACCCGGGCCGGGATGCACGCTTTGCAACTGCTGCAATTGGGTCGATACAAATGTGATCCGCTGCGGCGAAAACCCATCCCGGACAGTTGGCTGTACAGCTCGCTGTCCATTGAGGTACGCGGGTCTACAAACAAAGTAGTTGCTTCCTGCTCTGCCAGGTAGCTACAACTGTGAGGGTAGGTCGTGTAAACCTTGAGATTGCGCAACGATGAGGTCATAGCAGCTCTTCCGCGGTAATTTCCAGTTGCCAGCGATCAGGGGCAGGCGACTGCACAACATTTTGCGCAAGGAACTGTTCAAAGTCCAGCCGTGCAATATTGCGGGCTCCCATGGTATTGAGATGGCTACTTTCGACCTGGCAGTCGATGACTTTTTGCCCCGACAGCTTCATTTGATACGCCAGTGCCAACAACGCTACCTTGGACGCATCCGTGGCACGAGTGAACATGGACTCGCCAAAAAACACCTGGTCCAGGGCAACTCCATACAGCCCGCCCACCAGCTGATTGTTCTCTCCCCACACCTCAACCGAATGGGCGTAGCCAGCCTGATGCAGGCTCATATAGGCCCTGGCCATTGAATTGGTAATCCAGGTGCCACGCTCGCGGGCGCGGGGCGCGGCGCAACCGGACAGGACGCGGTGAAAAGCCCGGTCCGTGGTAATGCGCAAGCGGTTGCGTCGCAGGGTTTTGCGCAAACTTCTGGAGACGCGCAATTCCTCCGGGAACAGCACTGACCTGGGATCAGGGCTCCACCAGAGAATGGGTTGAGGATCCGCATACCAGGGAAATATACCGCGTCCGTAGGCCTGCAGCAGGCGCTCTACACTCAGGTCTCCGCCCACTGCCAGCAACCCGTTGGGGTAGCTCAGTGCCTGTTCAGTGGCGGGGAATTCCAGACTTCCCCGTTTGATTCGTTGAATTGTCACCATTAGCTGTATGGTGATGGAATCTTTACAGGTTGTCGAGGTAACGCTCGGCGTCCAGTGCCGCCATGCAACCGAAGCCAGCCGAGGTCACAGCCTGTCTGTAGACGTGATCGCCGACATCCCCGGCTGCAAACACGCCCTCCACACTGGTGGCCGTGGCGTCACCCTGGATACCGCTGTGGATCTGGATATAACCGTCCTTCATGGTCAACTGACCCTCAAAGATCTCGGTGTTGGGCTTGTGGCCGATGGCGATAAAGACACCGGCTGCATCGACGTCAGTAATGGAATCATCAATCGTGCTGCGCACTTTCATACCGGTGACGCCACTGTCATCGCCGACAACTTCATGCAGGGTGCTATGCCAGAGGATAGTGATATTGCCAGTTTTTTCCCGCTCGAACAGCTTGTCCTGCAGCATCTTCTCTGCGCGCAGGGCATCGCGTCTGTGCACCAGCACCACCTCGGAGGCAATATTGGACAGGTACAGGGCCTCTTCGACAGCCGTATTGCCACCACCGATCACAGCGACCTTCTGACCGCGATAGAAAAAGCCGTCACAGGTGGCACAGGCGCTGACGCCCTTGCCCATAAAGGCTTCTTCCGAGGGCAGGCCCAGGTACTGGGCCGAGGCGCCGGTGGCGATAATCAACGCATCGCAACTGTAGTTGTTGCTGCCTTTGAGCCGCATGGGTCTCGCCTGCAAATCGACCTCATCGATATGGTCGAAAACTACTGTGGTGTCAAAACGCTCCGCATGCGCCAACATGCGTTGCATCAGCTCAGGGCCCTGTAATCCTTCTACTTCTCCCGGCCAGTTGTCGACCTCGGTCGTGGTCGTCAGTTGACCGCCTTGCTCCATACCCGTTATAACAACGGGCGACAAATTGGCGCGTGCGGCGTAGATTGATGCCGTGTAGCCGGCCGGACCAGAACCGAGAATAATTAGTCGGTGATGTTGAATGTCGCTCATGTGTGGCTTGTCCTGTTAAGTGTCCTGTGAGGTTTTATGTTCTAATTGGGGCGCTTATAATAATTTAAACTACATTTCGACGCTAAGTTTTTGAAATAATAAATAAATATAAGCATAATTACCCAAATGATAAGTCTTATAGGCCAACAAGAGCACCCGCGTGTCTGAATCCGCCGCTACTGCAAAAAACTTCCTGGGACCCCGCCTGCGCGAGGGTGCTTTTATCGGTATCACGGCGGCCTGTCTGTATCTGCTGCTGTCGCTGCTCAGTTATACGCCGGATGACCCGGGTTGGTCAGCCACCGGCAGCTCTGATTACGTCGCCAATACCGGCGGTCCGGCCGGGGCCTGGATGGCGGATATCTTTTTCTCCCTGATTGGCTACCTGGCTTACCTGTTTCCGCTGATGATGGCCTGGCGGGCGTGGTTATTGTTCCAGCACCGCCATGACGAGGGCGGCTTTGACTGGGTTACCGTTGTGATCAGGGCGCTGGGCCTGGTGCTGGTTATGATAGCGGGCACGGCACTGGTGGCCATGAACGACCTGGGCAATTCCCAGTTACCCCAGGGCCTGGGCGGCATCTTGGGTCAGGCTGTGGGCAGTTCCTTTACCGATGCATTCAGTGTGACCGGCAGCCGGCTTATATTGTGTGCCGTATTCCTGTTCGGAATGACCGTGTTCACCGATTTGAGTTGGCTCAAAATGATGGATGATGTGGGCTACTGGACCATACGCGGGTCAGTTCGCACGCGTGAGTTAATACAGCGCCGCTGGCAGCAGTTGCGCGAGCGGCGCCAACAGCAGAAAAAGCAGCAGGTGCGCAAAATAGCTATCACTGAACATGTTGAAAAGGAGAAGAAGCGCAAACCACCCAGGATCAAACCGCTCAGCAAGGCTGTTCAAAAAAGTGAGCGGGGTGACAAAGAGCGCCAACAGCCCTTGTTTGATGCGCCGGTAACCGGCGACTTACCACACCTGGAATTATTGGATGAAGCGATCAAGGATCCCAGCCGCGGTTATTCCAAGGAAGCGCTGCAAGCACTGTCCAAACTGCTGGAGCTTAAGCTGGCCGACTTTGGTGTCAGCGCTGAAGTTGTGGCGGTTTACCCGGGACCGGTTATCACCCGTTTTGAGTTGCAGCTGGCAGCGGGGGTTAAAGTTAGCCGCATCTCCAGCCTGGCCAAGGACCTGGCGCGTTCCCTGGCGGTGATTAGCGTGCGGGTGGTAGAGGTTATTCCCGGCAAGTCCGTGGTTGGTATCGAGATTCCCAACGAAGACAGGGAAGTGGTGAACTTAAGGGAAGTGCTGGCCTCGGCTGCTTTTGAAGATTCCAAATCGCCATTAACCCTGGCCCTGGGCCACGATATTGCCGGCCAACCGGTGGTTGCAGACCTGGCCAAAATGCCGCACTTGCTGGTCGCCGGAACGACCGGTGCGGGCAAGTCGGTAGGGCTCAACGCGATGCTGCTTAGCCTGCTCTACAAGTCCGGTCCGTCTGATGTGCGCCTGATCCTGATCGACCCCAAGATGCTCGAATTGTCAGTGTACGACGGTATTCCCCATTTGCTGACACCGGTCATCACCGATATGAAGGATGCCGCCAACGGTTTGCGCTGGTGTGTGGCCGAAATGGAGCGTCGCTATAAATTGATGGCTGGCCTGGGCGTGCGCAACCTGGCCGGTTACAACCGCAAAATTGAAGAAGCCGAGAAAGCCGGAGCGCCAATAACAGATCCTTTGTGGAAGCCTGAGCCATTGCTTGAAGTAGCGGAAGAGGACCAGGTTGCCCCCAACCTGGAGACCTTACCGGCGATTGTCGTGGTGATTGATGAGTTTGCCGACATGATGATGATTGTCGGCAAAAAAGTGGAGCAGCTGATAGCTCGAATTGCCCAGAAGGCGAGGGCGGCTGGTATTCACCTGATACTGGCTACCCAGCGGCCATCGGTGGATGTAATAACCGGCCTCATCAAAGCCAACGTGCCAACGCGCATTGCCTTCCAGGTCTCCTCCAAGGTCGATTCACGCACTATTTTGGACCAGGGTGGTGCCGAGCAGTTGCTGGGGCACGGCGACATGCTGTACCTGCCACCCGGCACTGCTGTACCGATGCGGGTACACGGTGCCTTTGTCGACGATCACGAGGTTCACCAGGTGGTTGCAGACTGGAAACGTCGTGGCGAGCCCGCCTATATTGAAAATTTACTGGAAACGGGCAGTGCACCGGGCGTTATGCCTGGAGAGAAACCGGTCGGTGCTGATGGCGAAGAAGAAGAGGCTGATGCCCTGTATGACGAAGCGGTGTACTACGTTACCAAGACCCGCCGCGCCTCAATCTCGGCCGTGCAACGCAAAATGCGCATTGGCTACAACCGCGCCGCCCGGCTTATTGAAGCGATGGAGGGCGCGGGTGTGGTAACGGAGATGGGTACCAACGGACAACGCGAAGTGCTGGCGCCGCCGCCGGTGGAAGATTGATGCGCTTACTGCTGGCAATTGCACTGCTCACAGCGACGCTGTGCCAGGCGCAGGATGTGTCGTTAAGTGAGCTGCAACAGCGCCTGGCGGGTATCGACAGCCTTAGCGGCACCTTCCAACAAACCCTGGTGTCGATGGAAGGGGAGCCATTGGAGCAGAGCAGTGGTCACTTCATGCTGCTGAAACCAAATTATTTCTCCTGGCAAATAGAGCTTCCCGATCAACAGTTGCTATTGGCCGCCGAGGGTGTGTTATGGCATTACGATGTTGAACTCGAGACGGCAACCCGCCGCAACATTCCACCAGATAATCCCTACAGTCCCCTGGAGATATTAGCCGGTGATAGCCAGACGCTCGGAGAATACTACCAGGTAGAGTCGCTGGGACCCGACACCTGGCAATTACTGCCGAAATTCGAAAGCGGGGATTTCCTGGCAATTACCCTGAGTTTTGACGGGCAGCTGCCCCGGTCTATGGACATACTGGACCCACTGCAGCGAGTCACCCGCATAGTGTTTGAGCATTTGGAGCATAACCCAGGGCTCAGCGCTGCTGATTTTGTATTCGTGCCGCCAGACGGAGTTGATGTCTACAGCCATGAGTGACGACCTGTTTGCCAATACCGAGTCAGCTTATCAACCGCTGGCCGCCAGGCTGCGCCCGGCCACATTGAGTGATTATGTTGGCCAGACCCATGTGCTGGGTGCCGGCAAGCCTCTGCACGAAGCGATAACACGCGGACAGTTGCACTCCATGATCCTGTGGGGCCCGCCAGGTGTCGGCAAGACCACGCTCGCGCGCATGGTCACAGCACAGGCCAGCGCACATTTTATCTCCCTGTCGGCGGTGCTGTCTGGTGTCAAAGATATCCGGGCGGCGGTAGAGCAGGCCAAAATTCAGCGCGGACAGGGCCGGGATACCGTGCTGTTTGTGGATGAAGTACACCGTTTCAACAAGTCTCAGCAGGACGCTTTCTTACCCTTTGTCGAAGACGGCACACTGATTTTTATTGGTGCCACTACCGAAAACCCCTCTTTTGAGCTCAACAACGCACTGTTGTCGCGCTCGCGGGTTTATAAATTACGCCCGCTGGAGCTGGATGAAATTGGCGAAGTACTGCGACGGGGCATAGCATCCTGGCAGCAGCCGGTTGAAATTGCCGAGGACATGCTGGCAAGTCTTGCCCGCAGTGCCGACGGTGATGCGCGTCGGGCACTTAACCTGCTGGAGCTGGCACTGGACCTGGCCTCGGCAGATGCGGGTGGCACATTGCAGCTCACTGCTGACATTATTGACGAGGTTTTACAGGGCACCCTGCGCCGCTTTGACAAGGGCGGCGATGTGTTTTATGACCAGATATCAGCGTTGCACAAGGCCGTGCGGGGCAGTTCGCCCGACGCGGCCCTGTACTGGTACGCGAGGATGCTCGATGGTGGTTGTGACCCTCTCTACATAGCCAGGCGGGTGGTGCGCATGGCCAGTGAAGATATTGGCAATGCCGACCCGCGCGCCCTCAGCATCGCGCTGGATGCCTGGCAAGTTCAGGAGCGCCTGGGCAGCCCTGAGGGTGAGCTTGCGATCGCACAAGCGGTGGTCTACCTGGCCTGTGCAGCAAAAAGCAATGCGGTATACACGGCCTTTAACAACGCTGTCGCTGATATCGAAGCCTCGGGCAGTGCAGAGGTGCCCTTGCATTTGCGTAATGCGCCTACCAGCCTGGGCAAGGCCATGGGTCATGGACAGGAATATCGCTACGCCCACGATGAACCCCACGGCTTCGCCGCGGGAGAAAATTACTGGCCGGAAAACTTGCGGGATCAGCGCTACTATTTTCCCACTGATCGGGGCCTGGAGCTAAAAATATCCGAGAAACTTAAGCACCTGCGCGAGCAGGACAAACACAGTACAATACGGCGCTACGAAGACTAGTTACTAGCTGTCCATCCAACACATGAAGTACCTGATATTTATTGCCCTTGGCGGCGCAGGCGGAGCACTGGCTAGGCACTGGATGTCCAGCCTGGTGCACAACTCGGCCGGCAGCCATTTCCCCTGGGGCACTCTCGCTGTCAACCTGCTGGGTTCATTCTGCATCGGCATTATGTACGTGGTGATTGTTGAGCGCGGCCTCGTCCACCCGGATTGGCGCAGCGTTACCATAGTCGGCTTTCTGGGGGCGTTTACCACCTTCGCTACCTTTTCACTGGAGACCATTGCCCTGCTTGAAAACGGGCAGCCGGTCGCCGCCGTGGGCTATGTGTTATTTAGTGTGCTGGTCTGTGTGGCGGCGGTGGGGCTGGCTATGAGCCTGGTGCGGCTGCTTTAGAATGACAGGAAACCTCAAATGCTGGATTTAAAACAGGTGCGGAACAATCCGCAGGCTATCGCCGATCAATTGCAAAGGCGGGGCTACAGCTTTGATGTGGCCGCGTTCGAGGCACTGGATGCGCGGCGCAAAGAGGCGGATGTGCAAAGCCAAAACCTGCTCGCAGAACGCAAGTCTGCCTCCAAAAAAATTGGCGAACTGGTCAAGAGCGGTATCGCCGTCGATGACGCAAAGCAGACCGTCAACGAGACGCTGGGCAAAATTTCCGCGCAGTTGGACGGGCTGACCTCTGAGGCCAAAATAGTGCAGGACGAATTGGATAGCCTGTTGTTGGCCACGCCTAACCTGCTGACGCCGGAAGTTCCCGAGGGTATGGATGAAGCTGCCAATGTTGAAGTATCGCGTTGGGGTGAGCCGACCCGCTTCGATTTTCCTGTCAAAGACCACGTCGACCTGGGGGAGGCACTGGGCGGCCTGGACTTCGATATGGGCGCCAAGCTAACCGGTGCCAGGTTCACGGTGATGAGCTCCGGCATCGCGCGACTGCACCGGGCGCTAATTCAGTTCATGCTCAACCTGCATACGCTTGAACACGGTTATACCGAGGTCAACGTTCCCTATATCGTCAATGCGGATTCCCTGCGCGGCACCGGTCAACTACCCAAGTTCGAGGAAGACCTGTTCAAGTTGCGACACGAACAGGATTTTTACCTGATACCCACGGCAGAGGTTCCGGTCACTAATTTTGTGCGTGACACCATCGTCAGCGAAGACGAGATGACACAGGGCATGCGTTTTACCTGTCACTCGCCGTGTTTTCGCAGCGAAGCGGGCAGTCACGGCAAGGATACCCGGGGCATGATTCGCCAGCACCAGTTCGAAAAAGTTGAATTGGTACAGATGGTGCGGCCGGCGGATTCACAGCAGGCCCTGGAAGCGCTAACCGGACATGCCGAAGCGGTATTGCGCGCGCTCGAATTGCCCTATCGCAAGGTGTTACTGTGCGCGGGTGATACCAGCGCCAGCGCCTGCAAGACCTACGATCTGGAAGTGTGGCTGCCAGCCCAGGACACGTACCGGGAAATTTCCTCCTGCAGTGTGTTTGGAGATTACCAGGCGCGCCGCATGAAGGCGCGCTGGCGCAATCCTGAGACCGGCAAGCCGGAGTTGTTACATACACTTAATGGCTCTGCCCTGGCCATTGGCAGAACCCTGGTAGCTATTCTCGAGAACTACCAGTGCGAAGATGGTTCGATAAAAATACCCACTGTGCTGCGCGCCTACATGGGTGGCCTTGAGTTGCTGGAGAAATCGTAGGCTGTTATGGAATATTTGCCGCTGTTTTTCTCGCTGCGCCAGGCGCCTGTCCTGCTGGTGGGAGGGGGCAGGGTAGCACTGCGCAAAGCGCGTTTGCTGATTGAAGCGGGCGCATCGCTCACCCTGGTGTCCCCGGACATTGATCACGAACTGGAGAACATGCTGAGCGCCGCCGGTGGCACCTGGCAGCAGGATGTCTATCGGCAGTCATACATGGATGATGTGCTGCTGGTTATTGCCGCCACCCCAGATCAAGCGGTGAATGCCAGTGTTGCCGCCCATGCTGCTGCCAGGAATATTCCCGTCAACGTGGTCGACAGCCCTGAGCTGTGCAGTTTTGTTTTCCCCTCTATCGTTGATCGTTCGCCACTCATTATTGCCATTGGCAGCAGCGCGCGCAGCCCGGTGTTAACACGCCTGGTACGCAGTAAAATCGAAGCATTGATTCCGGCTGCCTATGGTCGCCTGGCTGCCTTTACCGGGCGCTTTCGCGAGGCCATCAAGAAGGCGGCACCCGAACAGGGCCAGCGGCGACGTTTCTGGGAGCAGGTTGTTAACGGCCCGGTAGGGGAAATGGTGCTGGCCGGACAGGAAGATCGCGCCGCGCAGCTGGTGCAAAAATATATTGATAATCCCGATGAGCCCCATCGCCTGGGAGAAGTTTATCTGATCGGTGCCGGTCCCGGCGATCCGGATTTGCTGTCATTCAAAGCGGCGCGCTTGCTGCAGGCAGCCGATGTTGTTTTGTACGATCGCCTGGTTGCTCCGGAGATTCTGGATATGGCGCGCCGCGATGCCGAGCGCATTTATGTGGGTAAGCGCAGGGCAGACCACCGGGTTCCACAAAAAAATATTAACCAGTTGTTGTTGGACCTGGCCAAAGAGGGCAAGTGTGTGGTCCGGCTGAAGGGCGGCGATCCCTTTATTTTTGGCCGCGGCGGCGAGGAAATTGAGCTACTGGCAGAGCACGGGATTCCCTTCCAGGTAATCCCGGGAATCACCGCTGCCAGCGGCTGTGCCTGCTATGCAGGCATTCCCCTGACCCACAGGGATTACGCACAATCAGTACGCTTTGTAACCGGGCAGTTAAGGAATGATCGAGTTGATCTGCCCTGGGATGAATTAGCCAAACCCAATCAAACTCTGGTCTTCTACATGGGGTTGCAGGGCCTTCCTGCTATTTGCCGTGAATTACAGGCCAATGGCGTGCAAGGCGACATGCCTATCGCCCTGATAGAACAGGGCACTACACCCAACCAACGTACACTAACGGGCACGCTGGCCACTATGGAGGAACTTGTCGCCGCGCATGAAGTGCACGCACCCACATTAATCATTGTCGGTGAGGTAGTGCAGTTACGCGAAAAGTTATCCTGGTGGGGCGAGGCTGCCGAACCGGGAAACTGGCCGCCGACAGCGGGAGTGGTATAGTAATCGACCGGATACAGGGAGCTTTAGCGTTACCGTGAAGATTAAGCGCAGCCAGATTATGATCAAAAACGAGTTTCAGCAGAAACTCATTCTCAACACCCTGCTGATTACTTTAATTACCCTCAATGTCATCATTATTGTGGCGTCTTTACTGGACGGGAAGTTTGGATCTAATGATGCCATGTTCAATGTATTCAATGTGTCCATTGCGGCGATGGAGATTGTGGCAGTAGTTATAGTCTACTATGTGGGTCGCAAGATGAGTTTTCATATCGCCGGCCCCGTCTACGCGATCGAGCGAACCCTGGGCTATATGAATGAGGGAGACCTGGCGCAGAACTTGAAGCTGCGCCCCGGTGATCACTTTTCAGAAGTTGCCGACGAGATCAATGTTCTCATCAACAATTATCGCGAGCGATTAATTCGTGCCAAAGATTTGCTGGGAGAGACTGATCAATTATCTCCCCAGCAGGTACAGCAGCTGCGCGACGAGCTGCACTGGTTTATCACCTACAAAGAACAGGATTAGCAAAAGGCGCCTAATTGATCAGCGCCTTTTTGGTTTCGCCGGGATTGCTGGCTACCATCTGATTTTTGGCATTGACCACATCGATCAAAATATTTCCCGCCTCTACCAGTAAAACGTCAGGCTCTTCTTCATCGTCTTCGGTATCTGCGGCGACCGCATTTTCGGGGTCAGTGGTGTCGTTCTCAGCGGTGTCATCTTCAATACCGTCCAACAAGGGTAAGCCTTTGGCCGCGCGGCGCTTGTTTTCAATGGCCAGGGATCGCGCTTTGCGAGCATCGCGCAGGGCAATGCGCGCCTCTTCCTGTAAGGGCAGGGTAGTCATTGCGCGGCTTTCTTCAGCCAGCTCCAGGCTGTCTTGCAGGTAAATAAAGTCTGCGTTCTCTGTTACCCGTGACTGCGACATATCAGTCAGGTAGGGCACCAGTGCGGGCAGATCGTGGTACTTGCGATGCCTGACCGGATTGATCTGATCCCAGTCGAGGGCATTGTCAAGATTACTTTCACCGATCTCGGATTTGTTATACTGAGAAGGGAACTCCACATCTGGAACCACTCCTCGATGCTGGGTACTGTCACCGCTGATTCGATAAAACTTGGATTCAGTGAGCTTGAGCTGACCCTCAGCCAGGGGAATCAGGGTTTGCACGGTACCTTTGCCAAAGGATTGGCTGCCGACGATGATGCCGCGCTGGTAATCCTGGATAGCACCGGCAAAAATTTCCGAGGCTGAAGCACTGAGGCGGTTAATCAAAACCACCATCGGACCATCGTAGTAGGGTGTACGCAGGCGTTTGCCATCCCTGAAAACCTTGCGTGAAGAATGTCGAATTTGCACGGTCGGTCCGTATTCAATAAACAGGCCCGTCAGGTCGTTGGCTTCCTGCAGGGAGCCGCCACCATTGTTGCGCAAATCGATAATAATGCCATCTACGCCTTCCTCCATGAGCTCATCCAACAGACGTTTCACGTCGCGGGTAGTGCTCTTGAAATCGGGCTCGCCACGGCGCATGCCTTCAAAGTCGATGTAGAAGGCGGGCACATCAATGACGCCGAGCTTGATAACACTGTCACCGCGTGGAAACTCCAGCACTTCTTTTTGTGCGCTCTGCTCTTCCAGCTTTACCTTGTTGCGTACAATGGTAATGATACGGTGTTCGTCAGCCGACTTTGAGCTGGCGGGCAAGATTTCCAGTCTGACAGTCGTGCCCTTGGGTCCGCGAATGAGCTGTACAACTTCATCCAGGCGCCAGCCGACTACATCCTCGAACTCTCCGTCTTCGCCCTGCGCCACAGCCACAATACGATCGGAGGGCTTTAACTGGCCCTGTTTGTCGGCCGGGCCGGCAGGTACGATGCGTGATACACGGGTATATTCATCCTGTAGCTGAAGCACCGCACCAATGCCCTCCAGCGACAAACTCATATTGATGTTGAAGTTTTCAGAAGTACGTGGGGACAGGTAATTCGTGTGTGGGTCGTAGAGCTCGGTCAGTGCGTTGGCATACACCTGGAACACATCCTGGGCATTGTACTGACTGATACGGTGCAGTTGATTGCGGTAGCGCTTTTCCAGGGTGGGCACAATCTCATCGGCAGGTTTGTCAACCAGGCGTAAACTCAGCACTGAATTTTTAATTTGCTTGCGCCAGCGTTCGTCCGCCTCGGCCTTGTCGATGGCCCAGCTGCGCTTTTCTGGTTCCAGCGAGAGGCTTTCATCGATACTAAAGTCCATGCCTGCAACCATTTCCGGTAACTCTACCAGTAGCTGATTCAGACGTTCTTCAATGCGCTGGTGATAGCGATTAAAAATGACAAAACCCGCGTCGAGATTGCCCTCGGCAAAATGATCATCAAGTTGCAGGCGGTAGGCTTCGAATTCGTCGATATCACTTTGATACAGAAACGAGCGACTGGGGTCCAGGCTTTTCAGGTAGCTGTCCAGCAACTCGGACGATAACTCATCATCAAATTTCCGCTTGGAGTAGTGCCGGTGCTCCAGTTTCTCCACCAGGTCCAGAGCCGTCTCGGAGAGCTGAGGGTAAGAATCGATAGTTGCCCAACTGGTAAGGCTGAGCAAACTTAGTGCTGCAATGGCCAGTGCTGTACGCAGGGCTATTTTTATGCTGAAGTTCTTCAAAGTGATCTCGTATTGAATCTCGGGTACAAGGCAATCTATAGTGTAACAAGAAAGCTTGCCAAATAAGAAAGGCCAAAAACAGGAAAGTTCCACAGGAAAGGTAAAGATATGGCGCTATTTGACCTATTAATTAGCCCTCGTGGGCTGGCTCTGGATAGATACCTGGTGCGTTACACCGGGTATTCGTTCATTAATTGGGTATTTGCACGCAAGGCGGGTATCGATACACAGCCAGCGCTGTTGCTGCGCAACCAGGGTAAACAGACCGGACTGTGGAGGGATGCGGTCTTGCCCTGGTTCTACGACCGGGGTAACCGGGTCGTGGTCGGCTCAAATGGTGGCCAGGCCAGTGATCCCCAGTGGGTTCACAATTTGCGCGCCCATCCGGAAGCCGAAATATTCGTGAACCGAACTCTGCAAATGGTGCGAGCCCGCTTTCTTGAGGGCGAGGAGCACCAGCGAGTATGGGACAACATCACCAGCAATGTGCCTGTTTACACCGACTATCAACGCAGTTGTAAAGGGCACCGGCAAATCCCCCTGGTTGTACTGGAGATGGTCTGAGCCGTCGATGTCACACTGGGTGTTCGGATACGGATCGTTAATTTATAAAGTGGACTTTCCCTTCCAGGAGCGTCTAAGAGCGCAGATTAGCGGCTGGCAACGGCGTTTCTGGCAGGGTTCCCACGACCACAGGGGCACGCCCGCTGCGCCCGGGCGAGTGGTCACGCTAATGCCCCTTGCTGGCGCGGTATGTGCAGGTATGGCCTACAAAATCGCCGAAGATGTCTTTGAGCACCTGGATCACCGGGAAAAGAATGGCTACGTCCGGCTGGATACCACTATGGAATTAGCCGATGGTCGAGAGGTCGCGGCCACGGTGTATGTCGCAGACAAGTGCAACCACGCCTTCCTGGGTCCGGCCAGCATGACTGATATTGCCGAGCAGATTGGCAACAGCCACGGCCCCAGCGGTGCCAACCGCGACTACCTGTTGCAATTGGCGGTGGCGCTGCGGGAACTGAATATCGTGGATGAACACATAGCAGAGCTGGAGCGTTTGTTACGCTGAACGTGCGCAGTCAGACCGGGCTTACATCGCCCTCTCTGGTATCCGGGTCGAAATCGTAAACACCCAATTGAAAGCCCTCAGGAATATCATCGCGAACTGCCTGTAGGCGTCGATATAAACTGCCATGGGAGCCACCCATCAGGGCGTCGGTGATCATGTTGTCTTCATCGCAGTCGGCAGCGGCTCGCAGCAGACGCGCAAAAGTATGTTCGAAATTGTCGGTGTGGCGAGTGCGCACCTCCGTTCCGAAAAATAACTTGTAGGTATACTCCGGGTTGCTAACGGCCATCAGGCGCAGCATTTCCCGGGTAAATACTTCCGGATCATCGCGGCGTGAAGTATTCCACAATTCCGCCATTCGTTCGGGCGGCACGCTCTGTTCATTGCCGTCGGCCATCTGGCTGGACAGGTAGAGTAAACCCACCACGGCGCCGAGCTGGTCACGCACCAGCTCCGCAATTTTGAGAAATGATTCACGCCGTTGGTGTAGTTCACTGCGGCCAATGGCCTCGGATTGCAGCACCGCCTGCTCGGCGGATTTTTGTATTTCAACAAACTGCATTTTCATGGCATCGGTGTTGAGGCTCAGCTCCTTCTTTTGCAGAAAGTAACCAATCACCAGCCACAGGAAAGCGAGTGGGGCAAAGGCGCCTTCCAGGAAGCTGCCCATGCGCTCAACCGTCAGCGTTGCAAACTCTCCCCAGCCGACCTGCGTGTCGATATAGAGCCCCATTAATATCAGGTACACGAAGGTCAGGGTAAGCCCGAACAATACCCGCCAGTCCTGATCGTAAGGCGAGCGATAGCCTTGCGGTGCGATTTTTGGCACGCCGCCACGCGTCATCACCACATTTGGCGATGCCTCATCGCTGACGTCAGATGCTTGCTCAGTCATTGTTGGTTAAACTGTGTTGTTAACATGTTTGAATTGTAACGAATTAGCGGGCCTTCATGAATACACCATTACCACTAAGCTTAGTTCTTTTTTTCGCAACTGCGCTACTGACTGGCTGTGGCCAGGCTGAGTTGCCGCCGGACATAGCGGCGCTGGATGCGTCCAGCAAGGACGCAAGTAGCTATACCGCGCAGCTCAATGAAGCCGTGCTGGATCAATTGCCCTTTGATTCGAGGGCAGACTTTGAAGATGCAAGCCGCGGGTTTATCGCCAGTATCGATGGTGCCACCACCCGGGGGGAGGATGGCTCTGTCATTTACACCCTGGACGACATGCTCTTTCTGGATGGGGAGTCTCCCGACACGGTCAATCCCAGCCTGTGGCGGCAGGCGCAGTTGAATGCCCTGTTACACGGCCTGTTCAAGGTCAGCGAGGGCATCTACCAGGTGCGCTCCTTTGATCTGGCGAATATGACCCTGATTGCCGGGCAGACCGGCTGGATTATTGTCGATCCACTGATGACCCGTGAGACCGCCGCCAATGCCCTGGCACTGGCCAACCGGGAACTGGGCGAACGACCTGTGAAGGCGGTGATCATCACGCATAGTCACGTCGATCATTTTGGTGGCATAGGTGGCATTGTCAGCGCGGATCAGGTCGCCGCTGGAGAAGTGACGATAGTCGCACCGACCGGCTTTCAGAAAGAAGCCTTCAGTGAAAATATGCGTGCCGGGACGGTTATGGAACGCCGTGCCCGTTATCAGTTTGGGGCTTTACTGGAGCCCTCAGCGCGGGGCTTTGTTTCTACTGGCCTGGGCAACAAAACCGCCGCTGGCACCATTGCCCTGGTGGACCCCAGCCTTACCATTCCTCCCGAGGGTGCCAGCCTGGTGTTGGACGGTGTGGAATTTGAGTTTATGGACGTACCCGGTGCTGAAGCGCCCGCCGAGCTGATTTTTTACCTGCCCCGGCACAGGGCCCTGTGCATGTCCGAGATCGCCACCCGCTCCATGCACAACCTGTACACGTTACGCGGTGCCAAAACCCGCGACGCCAACCTGTGGGCCGAGCATATTAATAGCGCTATTGATCGATGGGCGGCGGACAGCGACGTGGTTTTCGCCAGCCATCACTGGCCCACCTGGGGGCGGGACTCTGTACTTAGCTACCTGGAGTTGCAGCGTGACCTCTACAAATACCTGCACGACCAGACTCTGCGCTTGGCCAATCACGGTTACAACATGGATGAGATCGCCGAGCGGGTGCAGTTGCCCCCAACCCTGGCCCAGACCTTTGCAAACCGCGGTTACTACGGAACGGTTAGTCACGGTGTAAAAGCCGTTTATAACTATTACCTGGGTTGGTTTGATGGCAACCCGTCCAACCTGAATCCGCTGCCACCTGCGGAGTCAGCACTAAAGTATGTTGAGTACATGGGCGGCAGTACCGCGATCCTGCAGCGAGCGGCAGAGGATTATGCCCGCGGCGAATACCGCTGGGTCTCGGAAGTGTTGCGGCGAGTGGTGTTTGCTGAGCCGGACAATCAGCCGGCCCGGTTTCTGCTTGCTGATGCCTATGAGCAATTGGGTTACCAGGCCGAGTCGGGCATATGGCGCAACTTTTACCTGAGCGGAGCGCTGGAATTGAGATACGGGGTGGTCGCCAGGGAAAGCGCACTGGCACCGAGCCGGGACCTGCTCAGAAGCATATCCATTGCCGACCTGGTAGATGCCATGGCGGTGCGACTGGATGGGGAAGCGGCGGCCGATGTGGATATCAGCCTGAATATTCAACTGACAGACAGCAGCGACAACTGGCTGTTACAGGTTCGCAACGGTGTTTTGCACGGCTTCAAAAATCGCGCTGTCGATGATGCTTCCGCCAGCCTGTTGATTGCCGAAGACGACCTCAAGTTCATGTTGACGGGGGTGGTTGGCGCGCCGACATTAATTGCCAATGATCGCCTTGAATTGCAGGGCAACCCACTTACCTTGATCAGATTTGCCCTCCTGTTTGACAAGTTCGACCCAAATTTCAATATCGTGACACCTTAGCGCTGGCTTTTATCGCTAGATTGAGTTAAAAACATGTCTACGCTGAGGGTTCCAGGTATAAGAAGGACAATTTTGTGGATTTTTAGTCGTTTACGTGCTGTAAAAATATTTTTTTATATCAAAAAATAATAACGAAACGACACAGCCATGAAATGTTCCATCTGGACCTTCCGCCGACATGTGGAGGTATCCTCTTTGGGGGCATCAGTGACCGCGGTACGAGACCAAGTCGCCGACTATGTCGAGCTGACCAAGCCACGTATTGCCATGGTGGTGCTGGTCACAACATTCGCGGGCATGTGGTTGGCGGCTGGCCCTACACTGCCTATTTCCCTGGTTTTGGCAACGCTGGTGGGTACCTGCCTGGCGTCTTCCTCGGCCGGTGTTCTCAACAACTATATCGACCGGGACATCGACAAGCTCATGTCCCGTACCTGCGAGCGCGCTACCGCGGCCGGCAGGGTGGATCCACAACACGTTCTCTACTTCGGACTGGCATTAGCCGGGGCCGCCTTTTTGATCCTGGTAACCACCAGTAACCTGCTGGCCGCCAGCCTGGCCATGGGCACCATCTATTTTTACGTGGTCATCTACACCCTGTGGCTCAAGCGCAGCACAGATCTTTGTACCGAGATCGGTGGTGTTTCCGGCGCGCTGCCACCCATTATCGGTTGGGCTGCTGTTACCGGAGATATCGGTGTGCCCGCACTGTTGTTGTTTCTCATCATGTTCGTGTGGCAGCCGCCACATTTTTGGGTCTTGGCAATGCTGCGCGAAGATGAATACCGCAAGGCCGGCATACCGATGCTGCCTGTTACGGCCGGGCCGTTTATTACCAAGGCGAAAATATTGCTGTACACAGCGGCACTGATTCCCTGCACGATGACGCTGTACTACACCGGTTCCACCGGCACTACCTACCTGGCAATTTCCATGCTTGCCTGTGTGGTGTACCTGGTTTGGACCATTGACTTTGTTAGAAGGCCCTTGCAACGCAGCTATGCAATCAAGTTATTTTTGTTTTCGATTGCCTGGTTGCTAATAGTATTTACGGCAATATTTATCGATAGCCACTAAAAAAGGATAACAACATATGGCGCTCGCGATAATTTTGATACTGATGGTAGTCGGATCAGTTATCTTCCATTTTTGGAGCCCCTGGTGGTTCACACCGCTGGCCTCTAACTGGGGAGCAATGGATTCGATCATTATGATGACCTTTTGGGTCACCGGCTTTGTGTTTGTCACAATAAATCTGTTTCTCGCCTACTGTATTATCAAGTTCAGGCACTCACCCGATCGCAAGGCAGCGTACGAGCCCGAAAACACCAAGCTGGAAACCTGGCTAACGGGTCTCACCACGCTGGGCGTGTTCGCCATGCTCGCCCCCGGCCTGGTGGTATACAACGATTTTGTGAATGTTCCCAAAGATGCCGTAATCTTCGAGGCGGTAGGGCAGCAGTGGCAGTGGTCATTCCGGTTGCCCGGTAAGGATGGTGCGCTGGGTAAGGCAGATAATCGCAATGTTACCTTCGATAACCCCCTCGGTGTCGACCCGGATGATCCCTGGGGCCAGGACGACTTAATCATCCTGGGCGCGTATCCACACATCGAGGTAGATCAGCCAATCAAATTCAACCTGCGCTCCAAGGACGTATTGCACGATTTATATGTGCCGCAGTTTCGCGCCAAGATGGATGTAGTGCCCGGTCTGGTCAGTTATTTCTGGCTGACACCCACCGTTATCGGCACTTACGAGGTTATGTGCGCGGAGTTGTGCGGTATTGGCCATTACAATATGCGCAGCAAGATTGTCGTGGATTCTACGGTGGACTATCAGAAGTGGTTGTCTGTCCAGAAAACCTTTGCTGAAACCCAGGGCGGTGAAGCACCGGGCGGTGACCCGGTAGAACGCGGCGCCCAGTTGGCACAGCAGCGCGGTTGCCTGGCTTGCCACAGCATCGATGGCGGTCGTGGAATTGGCCCCAGTTGGAAGGGCATGTTTGGCCGGGTAGAAACCCTTGCCGATGGCAGCCAGGTGACGGCTGCCGATGAGTATTTGCGCGAATCCATTACCGACCCCGGTGCCAAACTGGTGCAGGGTTTTCCACCGGTGATGTCAGCCTACCCATTTAGTGATGATGATCTGGACGCCTTACTCGCGTATTTCATGTCACTCACAGAATAATAATCGAGAGGTACTAAAATGGCATATGCCGACCAAGATAGCGGCCACCACGCAGGACCAGACAAATTTATCTGGAAGTACGTATTTAGCCAGGATCACAAAGTCATTGCCGTGCAGTACGGCTGCACCGCTATCGCCGTGGGTATTCTGGCGCTGGTGCTGTCCTGGATTATGCGCATGCAAATTGGTTTTCCGGGTAGCCTCGAATTTGTCGACCCCACGGTTTATTACCAGGCTGTGACCATGCACGGCATGATTATGGTGATCTACCTGCTAACGGCGCTTTTCCTGGGTGGTTTTGGTAATTACCTGATTCCCCTGATGTGCGGCGCGCGGGATATGGTGTTCCCGTTTTTGAATATGCTCAGCTACTGGTTTTACCTGGTCTCGGTAATTATTCTGATGGGCAGTTATTTTGTGCCCGGCGGCCCGACGGGGGCCGGCTGGACCTTGTATCCGCCGCAGTCCATCCTGCAGGGAACACCTGGCGCCGACTGGGGTATTGTGATGATGCTGGGGTCACTGGCGGTGTTTATCATTGCCTTTACCATGGGCGGTTTGAATTACGTAACTACGATTCTACAGGCGCGTTGCAAGGGTATGTCCCTGATGCGCATGCCGCTGACCATCTGGTCAATTTTTACCGCCACGGTACTGGGCCTGCTGGCCTTTCCCGCACTATTGGTCAGTGCTGTCATGCTGTTGTTCGATCGTCTGCTGGGCACCAGTTTCTTTATGCCCTATATCGTGCATATGGGCCAGGCCATGGAAACCGGCGGCGGTAGCCCGGTGTTGTTTCAACACTTGTTCTGGTTTTTTGGGCACCCGGAGGTTTATATCGTGGCCCTGCCAGCGTTTGGCCTGGTGTCCGATATTCTCAGCACCCATGCCCGCAAAAATATCTTCGGTTACCGCATGATGGTGTGGGCAATACTGGCCATTGGTGGCATCAGCTTTATTGTCTGGGCACACCACATGTACATTAGTGGCATGAACCTGTACCTGGGTTTCTTCTTCGCAACCACCACCTTGATTATTGCCATTCCGACGGCGATAAAAGTCTACAACTGGGCGCTGACGCTATGGCACGGCAATATCCATCTCAATACACCCATGCTGTTCGCTATTGGCTTTATCAGTACCTTCTTAATCGGGGGACTGACCGGCTTGTTCCTGGGTAATGTCGCTGTGGATATACCCCTGTCAGATACCTATTTTGTTGTCGCTCACTTTCATATGGTGATGGCGATTGCGCCGATAATGGTGGTGTTTGCCGCCATCTATCACTGGTATCCAAAGATGAGCGGGCGCATGTACAACGAGACCCTGGGCAAGGTGCACTTCTGGGTCACGTTCGTGGGCACCTACCTTATTTACTTCCCCATGCACTACCTGGGGTTTGAAGGTATGCCGCGGCGTTACTACGCCTATGAGGGCTATGATTTTATCTCTGAATCTGCCCACAGCCTCAACGAATTTATTTCCGTGGTGGCCATTCTGGTCGGAATGCTACAGGTCATCTTTTTGATCAATATGATCTGGAGCCTCAAATACGGCCCCAAGGCCCCGCCCAATCCCTGGAATGCCACCACGCTGGAATGGCAGACGCCCGATACGCCGCCGACGCATGGCAACTGGGGTGACGAGTTGCCGGTGGTGCACCGCTGGGCCTATGACTACAGTGTACCCGGTGCAAAGCACGACTTTATTCCGCAGAACGTTGCCGATGATGGCGAGGACAGTGTGGTGCCGGTGCATCCCCATGGAGCGCCCGCATGACCAGCCTGATTAAAACCCTGGCCTCCAAACCCTGGCTGACAGGAGACGACAGGGTCGGCGTGCCGGCCGATGTGCGAGCCTTTGATTTGGCAGAGGAAAAAGTTGGCCTGCGGGTATTTTTCGCCGTTGCCACATCACTGTTCCTGCTGTTTATCGTCAGCTACCGCATGCGCATGTACTACGAAGACTGGGTGCCGCTGCGGGAACCGGCACTGCTGTGGTTTAACACCGGCGTGCTGGTGCTGGCCAGTGTGTTTATGCAACTGGCCAAAAACGCCGCGGCGGACCAGGCCTGGGATAGCAGTAAACGTTGGTTTATGTTGGGCGGCGCCGCCGCCATGGCCTTCATCGGTCTGCAGCTTCTGGTTTGGGATCTTCTGGCTGCGACGGGGCACTTTGTCTCTTCCAATCCGGCCAGCAGTTTCTTTTACCTGATTACGGCGGTCCATGGTTTACACATAATTGGCGGTGTGTTTGCCTGGGGACGCTGTTTGCTTTTTGCTGAGTCTGATCATCAGCGTTTTCGCATGGGTGTAGACCTGTGCACCATGTATTGGCACTTTTTGTTGCTGGTATGGGCAGTATTGTTTTATCTGTTGTTGACGACCTGAATAAGAAGACTATAGGGGAGACGCCATATGGCTGGAACGAACGCGGTAACAGGTTGGGAGGGCGCAGTACAGGACTGGTCCGCCGACAAGGAAGCCTTTCAGGGTGTGCCCTGGGGCAAGGCCATGATGTGGATATTCCTGCTCTCGGACACCTTTATTTTCTCATCCTTCCTGGTGAGTTATATGACGGTGCGCCTGTCGGCAACCGCTCCGTGGCCTGTTCCCAGTGAGGTTTTTGCACTGACCCTGTTCGGGGAAAGCATCCCGCTGATATTGATTGCCATTATGACCTTCGTGTTAATTACCAGCAGTGGCACTATGGCGCTGGCGGTGAATTATGGCTATCGGCGCGACAAGGTAAAAACCTTTTGGCTGATGGCGGCTACGGCAGCACTGGGTGCGATGTTCGTCGGTATGCAGATCTTCGAGTGGAGCAAGTTGATCTCCGAGGGTGTCAGACCCTGGGGCAATCCAATGGGTGCGGCGCAGTTTGGATCAGCCTTCTTTATGATTACCGGCTTTCACGGTCTGCACGTATCGGTGGGCGTAATTTACCTGCTGACTGTTGCATTCAAAGTGAAGCGTGGTGATTACGACCAGAAAGGCTATGAGATTGTTGAAATCACCGGTCTTTATTGGCACTTCGTAGACCTGGTCTGGGTTTTCATTTTTGCACTCTTCTATCTCTGGTGAGGAGCTATTGATATGTCAGAAGCACACGCACAAGCAGTCGAAGCCGAGCACCAGGAACATCCGCTGGGAATTTACTTCAGAATCTGGATATTGCTATTCGTACTCAGTTCCATGTCCTATGCGGTAGATTACCTGCAGTTTCAGGGCTACCTCCGCTGGACCCTGATTATTACCTTTATGCTGCTTAAAGCAGGTTTTATCATCGCAATATTTATGCACATGTGGTGGGAACGGATGGCCCTGGTAGCGGCAATTTTACTACCGCCCATAGCTTTGTTGTTTCTCATAGCCATCATGTCCATCGAAGGGGACCATACCTATCTGCAGCGCGATGTCTGGATGGGACAGGATGTTACGCAGGAAGCCAAATCTCCGGCGCATATGGCGCATTAGCATAAAAAAGGGATGCCGCAGCATCCCTTTTTTTTATCTCCGTTTTTGCCCTCAGGGCAAAGTCTGCATAGTGTCGTGAAACTTCTTCTGAGCTGCTACCACTACCCTGGGAGTCGCTGCGCCTTCACCGGCTGCTTGCAGGCGAGGGTGGGCGGCGACAATGCGGGATAGAGCCGCTTCCTGCGCGTCATCCAGATCCACGAAGAACACATGCTTGCCAGCATCCAGGTCGGCCTCGAAGCGCTTGAAATCCACGTGCGGCTCCTGAATGCCAAACAGACCACCTTCCCAGGTGCAAAAACCCAGCACCACAACAGCGAGGAATCCAAATGGAACCCAACCTACAGTCTCGGTTACGCCGCTGTAATAGGACACAGCCAGAACAATGCAGGCACCAATAGCGCCGACTACAGCGCCAATTTCTGTGCCTCTTACCACGTCCTTTTTCAGGACTGCTTCCACAGGATGAAGGTGTTCATGCATGGCAACGCCCGCATCGTCTCTGCTGAGAACGTGTATTTGTGGGGTGGCCACACCTTCTTTTTCCAGCTCTTCTTCGATGTGTTCCAAATCGTCCAGATCATCGCTGATATAGTAGTGCCTCTTCATAAACCGTCCCTTCTGATTATGTTTTGTTACTGGCTTTGGTTGATGAACGCCGCTATTTTTCCAATAGCTTGACTTATTATGCGGCGATTGTTTGCCAGAGAGACAATAACTTTTAGAACTAACCGAGTGCTTTGTATATATCTATTAGAAATTAGCACTGTTATTTGATGTCAGCGTGCACGCTGGGAGGTTTTCACAGCGACAACTGGCTTAGGATGGCGTGCAAACACGGACTAGGGACACACAATGAAATTGATTCAACTTCTACTGGCGCTGGTTTGCCTCAGTGCCACGAGCCTGGCCTCTGCCAAGACAGACAAGCCCAACATACTGGTGATCTGGGGGGACGATATCGGCTGGTCAAATCTCAGCGCCTACCACCGCGGTATGTTGGGGGGCAGCACCCCGAATATTGATCGCATCGCCAACGAAGGAGCCTTGTTCACCGACTATTACGGTGAGCAAAGCTGTACCGCGGGTCGCTCCGCATTTATTACCGGCCAGCACCCCTTGCGCACCGGTTTGTTGAAAGTGGGCCTGCCGGGTGCCGATATCGGCCTGCAAGCGGAAGACCCCACTATTGCAGAACTGCTCAAACCACAGGGCTACGCTACCGGCCAGTTTGGCAAAAATCATCTCGGTGACAAGGACGAATTCCTGCCCAGCAACCACGGTTTTGACGAGTTCTATGGCAACCTCTATCACCTCAACGCGGAGGAGGAGCCCGAAACCTATTTTTACCCCAAAGACCCGGCCTTCCGGAAACGCTTTGCCCCGCGTGGTGTGATCCATTCGTACGCAGACGGCAAGATTGAAGACACCGGCCCCTTGACTCGCAAGCGTATGGAAACTGCTGACCAGGAGTTCACTGATGCGGCGCTAAAGTTTATAGATAAGGCCAACAACAACGATCAGCCTTTCTTCGTCTGGTTTAACTCTACCCGTATGCACGTGTGGACACGGCTGGCGCCAAAATGGGAGGGTAGTACGGGTTACGGACTGTATGCCGATGGTCTTAACGAGCACGATCACCATGTTGGCCAACTGCTGGATAAGCTAGACCAGTTGGGAATTGCCGACAACACTATTGTTATCTACAGTACCGACAACGGCTCGCAAACCAACACCTACCCCGATGGCGGCGCCGAACCTTTTCGCGGCGAGAAGGGCTCAACCTGGGAGGGGGGGTTTCGGGTTCCGGCCATGATTCGCTGGCCTGGCGTGGTGCAGCCTGGCACGGTGATCAACGATATCTTTTCTCATCAGGATTGGTTGCCCACCCTGCTGGCGGCGGCCGGTGAACCGGATATCAGTGCCAAGTTAAAGCAGGGCTACAGAGCCGGTGACAAAACCTTCCGCGTACACCTGGATGGCTATGATCAATCTCAATTACTGGCAGGCACAGGACCAGGGCTGCGCGAGAATATCTTTTATTTTGATGACAATGGCAACTTCAACGCCATTCGCTGGAATGACTGGAAAATTCACTTCGCCTTTCAAATGGAAGGCTGGGGTGGTCCCAGGGAGGCCCTTAATTTTCCCAGGATAATTAACCTGCGCAGTGACCCCTATGAAAACTCTATCGACTCGAGTCTGTACGCGCGGTTTTTTGCGGATCAACTGTGGTTGTTTGTACCCACCCAACAGGAAGTGGGGAAATGGCTGATGACCTTCCGTGAGTACCCGCCGCGCCAAGCCGTGGCCAGCTTCACTATCGACAAGATGATGGCCCAGATGCAGCAAATGCTACAGCAGCGTCCCAAGTAACTATTTGAGCAGGTCTCTGGCGACCACCCAGCATGGGAATTTTGCGCGCTATGTTCAGCCCCGGTGTGCCGCTGTCCACCAGGAATGCAGATATACCACCGCGGGCGCCTTTTTCCTTGTCGGTGACCGCCATGACGATACTGAAGTCGGCCACGTCGGCCCGGGTTATCCAGATCTTGCGGCCGTTTAGTACCCATTGATCGCCATCACGTACCGCCGTGGTGCGCATGGCGGCGGGATCCGAACCCGCACCGGGCTCGGAAATAGCGATCGCCGATATAGTCTCACCGCGCAGGAGCGCAGCGCTCCTGCGCGGTGATGTAAATGCCTTCGCCTGCGGTTTCACGCTGCAGTACTTTGGGTTCCAGTAGCAGCAGGTGATCGTCCACAAAATGTTCAACCAGTTCGCGCAGCATGCGGAACTCTTCGGGTAATTCAAAGTTCATGGTGTTGTTTTCCCAGTCTGACGCTTACCGCGTAAAATGCGGCGCCGGACACAATAATGCCCAGGCACATCCAGGCTTCCACCGGCCGTTGCGATACAGTGTATATCAAGGTCCAGCCAGTAATGGTGAGAAAAACCAGTGGCGGCAGGGGGTATAACCAGGCCTTGTAGGGACGTGGTAAATCGGGCTTGCGCCAGCGCAACACAAACACGCCCGCTACCGCGAAAAAAGTGTTTAAGGCCATGGTCGCGCCAGAAAAAATGAGGATGCTTTCGAAAGACGAGGTCCACAAAAATATCAGGCAGACAATGCACTGCAGCAGTATGGCGCGCACCGGAATCCCATCCTGGTTGCGAACTGCCAGTGCTCGAAATACCGTGTAATCTTCACCGATGGCATGCAGTACGCGCGGACCGGCAAGTATCATGGCACTGACCGTGGAGATCAGTAGCATGGCCAGCAGTACACCCATTACATCGGCGCCAACACCACCGAAGGCATACTGGGCAGCCACATAGCCAATTTCTACTTTGCCGGCCATTGCCGCCATGGGCGCAACCGACAGGAACACAAAATTCAGTAACAGGTAGGCCACGCCTACCACCGCGGTGCTGGTCAGCAGCACCCATGGCAAGTGCCGCTGGGGCGTTGCCAGTTCACCGCTGATGTAAGTGGCGGCATTCCAGCCGGAATAGGCGTAGTTGACGTAGATAAGCGAGACTGCAAAAGAGCCACCCAGTAACAGGCTGCCATCACCACTTACCGGTACAAAGGACACCGGCTGGGTTTCGGGAACCAGTGACAATGCCAGCGCAGAAAAACCGAGTATCAGGGCCAGCTTGAGAATGGTCAGCACAGTTTGTGTGCCACCGCTGTTGCGATGGCTGCTGCAGTGCACAAGCGTCAGTATCAACAACAATGCGGTCGCCAACCATGGGGCTGACAGGGACGGAAATACCGAGCTGAAATATGTTCCGAAGGTAAGGGCGGCCAGGGCGGTTGGTGCGGCAAAGCCGACTGTCGCCGATACCCAGCCGGATATAAACCCCGCCGAGGGATGATAAATTTCGCTGAGAAAATTGTACTCGCCACCAGAGCGGGGCAGGGCGGCACCCAGTTCGGCGTAACAGAGTGCACCACAGAAGGCGGACACACCGCCCACCGCCCACAACATCAACAGTACGAATCCCGATTGAATTTCCAGCAGTTGAAAACCCAGGCTGGTGAATACACCCGTGCCAACCATATTGGCGATAACAACGGCAACGGCAACAGAGGGTGTGAACTTATTCAAACAGCATGGTCCTGAACCTGGCCAGGATCTTGTCGGAGGCATCCCGCGACACCAGGTAATTTACATGCTCTTCGGCACTGGCGCTGGGCGACAGTTGGATGCTCCACAAGCCCGCTACCTGGTTGGGCAAAAACGAATAGCGAATATCTGTGATGCGATTGGGATGGCCGGGATCTACCGCAACATAGCCACTGGAGAACCAGCGAAACCGCTCTATATCTTTAGCCTGTTGCGAATTGTGATCCAGCCAGGGGAAGTCTCGCTCCAGGTCAAGCCTGGGTATGGAGTCTCCGTCGTAAACCCGTGTGTCCAGGCCCACCCGCACGCCATCGACGTAGAATGCATCCTCTGTCTGGTAGACGATCTTCCAGAGCAGCAGGTTGGCGAAGCTGGGTTTGGCTTCCAGGCTTATGGGCTGGTGGCCGCGTTCACTGGCCAGTTGCCAACCGACCGCTTCCGCACGATCCCGTTGTATCAATCCTATGGTCGGGTAGGCAATCGCCCAGGCCAGGGCGACCCGGGCCAGGGCAGGCTTTTGCCGCATGACTGCCATAACGATCAGTATCAACACCGGCACGGTAAACATGGGGTCTATCACAGAGACGGTATTCCAGGCATAGCGCGCGTCGGTAAATGGCCAGAACAACTGGGTACCATAGGTCGTACAGGCGTCCAGCAAAGCGTGGGTGGCATAACCCAGGGTGCAGTACAAAACACTTTGTTTAAGCGTCAGGCCGCGCTTTTTGGCAAATAGCTGATGCAATACCCAGCCGCACAATAAACCGCCTATGGGTATAAATATCAGCGAGTGTGTGAACTGCCGGTGGTACTCAAGAAACAACAGCGGATCGCTGCTGGAGCGAATAAACACATCGAGATCGGGCGCCATGCCCGCCAGAAAACCCAGCAGACAGGCTATACGGGCATCTTTGGGTGGCGCGATAGAGTTAGCGGCAGCTGCCCCAAGCACTCCCTGGCTAAGTGGATCCAATGGGACTACTCCGCCGGGTTTACAGGCTGGTAATAGTCCAGTACCAATTGGTTGAGTAACCGCACACCCCAACCGACCGCGCCCTTGGGATTGGTGTTAGTGCTTTTACTACCCCAGGCTGTGCCGGCGATATCCAGGTGTGCCCAGATGGTTTCCTGTTCTACAAAGGTACCTATAAATTCAGCGCCGGTGCTGGCGCCACCATAACCGTCCTCTACGGAATTCTTCACGTCGGCGATATCAGATTCAATCGCCTTCCTGAAGTCCGCATGCAGGGGCATGCGCCAGACTTCCTCCCCTGAGGTCTTGCCCGCTGCTATTAGTTGGTTGGCCAATTCGTCCTGCCGGGAGAATACTCCGGCATAGGTTTCGCCCAGTGCCACTTTGATGGAACCGGTCAGGGTTGCCAGGTCTATCATGATGACCGGCGCAAACTCCTGTTGGGTATACCAGACCGCATCCGATAAAATCAGGCGTCCCTCCGCATCGGTGTTAATCACCTCAATTGTCTTGCCTGACATGGTGGTGCGTACATCACCGGGACGCTGGGCTCGTTGTGAGGGCATGTTTTCAACCAGTGCTGCCACGGCAACCGCATTGACCGGTGCTTTGCGCTTGGCCAGTGTCAGCAAGGCGCCCGTTGCGGCGGCGGCGCCAGACATATCGTATTTCATGCGCCACATACCCTTTGGCGATTTGAGCGAGATACCGCCGGAGTCGAAGGTAACGCCCTTGCCAACAAAGGCCAGTGGTGCCTCATCCTTGTCGCCGCCAAGATAGTTAATGACCAGCAGGCGAGGAGGGCGTTCACTACCCATACCGACCCCTAGTAGCGCCCCCATACCCAGCTTGTCCATCTGTTTGACGTCCAGCACCTTGATGGAGACATTGGCAACGCCTTTGAAAGCAGCGCGGGTCCGATCTACAAATGACTGTGGGTAGATCACGTTGGCCGGTTCGTTAATCAGGTCACGCGCAAAGAACACCCCATCAGCCACGGGTGCCAGGTTGTCACTCCAGTACTGCGCCGTGTCCTGGGAAAACCCGGTGTGAATAACAAAGCGCGTTTCTGGTGCGGCCTCATCCTCATCTTCAGCGGCGCTTTTGTACTTGTCAAAGTTGTAGGCGCCCAGCTGCAAGCCCAATGCTATGTGCGCCGCCGGAAAATCAGTATCTGCCTCCAGCCCGGACCAGACGATATTTACCCGCTCCGTTTCGTCGGTGCCGATAACCTTAACAATGGCGCCGCCCAGGTCTTGCAGGTCGCGTGCTGCAGGAATCTTGTCACCCACACCGACAATAACGACACGGTCGTAGGACCGAACCGAAAACAGGACTAATGATTTGCCTTTTTCCCCTTTAAAATCAGCAGCATTTATGGCTTTCTGCAATTCTTCTGTTAATGTGGTATCGAGCTTTGGTGGCAGCTTTCCACCTTCCATCAGGGGGACCACCAGCGTGCCGGATATGGTTAAGGTGTCCAGCTCTGCAAATTCTGGCCTGAGTTCGGCGCTTGCCAGGGCCGGGATGGCCAATAGCAGGGCCATCAGAATAGACGTAATTCTCATGTTTTTCTCGCGATGTCTGGAAGATGCGCTAAGTTTACACTGAACCAGCATTGAACTCGTACTTACCAGAGGAGCTAGTGAAAATAATGACCGACAATGTACAGGCGTTTGACCAGTGGATTCGCACCGATTTTAGCCAGTTGAATACCGAGTTGGAAGATCTCTATTTTGCGTCAGCTGACCGCAGCGAGGTTACCGGCGTGGGTGACACGCTTAAAGAGGAGCTGCAACGGGTCGGGCGAGAGCATGTGTTAACGCTCCTGCAGGAGGGCAATACGGATCAGGGCTTCGACCGGGGTTTCGACCTGCTGGGTAATGTCGGTCTGTATATGGCCGCCTGTGGTCGACACGAGATCGCTCAACAAGCGGACGACGCGTCCATGCGCGAAACATGGGCGCTGGCCATGCAATTAGGCGCTTCGCTGGGTGTTGCACCGAGGTTTGCGACCAGTCACCTGAGCACCCACAACCCGGCCCATAACGGGCAGTATAAAAGTTTCACGACCCTGGCCGATGAGTATTTATTCACCGACTACAATACCCGCGGCATTCTGGCTTACAAGCGCGCCGCGGATGCCCTGCTGCGGGTACTGAATATTGGCGTTACCCATCCCGTAGCCAGTGACCTGTTGCGCAGTGCCACGGACGCTCTGGAGGATGTGATCAACTATAACAAGCACCTGTTCTCGGAGTTGAACGTGGAGCGCTTCTTTTTTTGCGTACGGCCGTACTTTCGACCCCACCGGGTTGGCCTGCAGGTGTACAGGGGGGCCAACGCAGGAGACTTTGCCGGTATCAATGTTATCGACCTGCTGCTGGGACTATGCAACGCCAACAACCCCTCCTATTCCCAGTTGTTGGTAGAGAAGTTTCTGTACATGATGCCCGCCGACCAGGCCATACTGCGTGACTGCATGCGCCAGCAGAGCCTGCTGGATGGCTTTCTTCAAGTAGACAAGGATCAGCATGGGGCGCCCTGGTATCGCGACAACCTGGGCATGTTCCTGGAAACCTGCGAGGCGCACGGCCGCACTGCAACGCAGCACCACGATATGCTGGTTAATCGGTTTATCGAACTGCCAGCGGCGGCGGCGGGCATGCAAAAGCGCAGCAACCTTACGGCCAGCGGTCCGCCGTTGGATGTCATGCTGGATTCCTTGCAGAAATTAAAGGACCTGAGAGTGGCGGCGCCGCGCGATGATATACCCAGTCGCTACCGGGATTTTCAGCGATTACGCGATACACTGACATAAGCGAGATCAGTGCAGCGTCGGTTAATTGAGGAGATGACATGCAAGCCAGCGAAGTTAACAACACAGATGATGCCAAGCGAATTATTGAAGAGCGGGGGCTGACCCATATTAAAGTCGGTGTGTTCGACATAGACGGCGTGCTGCGCGGCAAGTACATGAGCCGGGAAAAATTCTTCTCCGCGCTGGACAAGGGTTTCGGGTTTTGCGACGTGGTGCTGGGCTGGGATTCTAATGACCAGCTATATGAAAATCCCGGCGTGAACTACACCGGCTGGCACACCGGGTATCCCGATGCGCCGGTTACCATACTGCCAGAAACCTGCCGGGAATTACCCTTTGAACCCGGTATGTTGTTGTTTCTGTCTGAGTTCACAGCAGATGCTGCTGCAATCTGTCCACGCCAGTTACTTAAGCGGGTGTTACAGCGCGCTGCAGATATGGGTTATTCGGTGCGGGCAGCACTGGAATACGAATTCTTCCTGTTTAATGAAACGCCTCAATCGGTGCGCGACAAGGGCTACCGTAACCTGGAGCCCGCCACCCCCGGCATGTTCGGATATTCGATGCTGCGCAACTCTGTGTATAGCGACTGGTACCAGGATTTACTGGATCTCAGTGAAGACATGGACTTTCCACTGGAGGCGCTTCACACCGAAACAGGCCCCGGTGTACTGGAGGCCGCTATCACCGTCGATGAAGCGCTGCGAGCGGCCGACAAAGGTGCTTTGTTCAAAACCTTTTGCAAAGTATGGGCACAGCGCAATGGCATGATGGCGACCTTTATGGCCAAGTGGTCCAATGACTACCCGGGTCAGAGTGGTCATATACATATGTCGCTGTTTGACAAAGACACCGACGTCTCCAGTTTCTACGAGGAGGGCGCCGAATACAGTATGAGCACACTGCAGCGACAGTTCCTCGCCGGTCAACAACGCTTGATGCCAGAACTACTGGTCATGCTGGCACAAACGGTGAACTCCTATTCACGTTTGATACCCGGTTTCTGGGCGCCCACCGATGCCACCTGGGGCGTAGAAAACCGCACTACCGCGTTACGGGTAATTCCCGGTAGTGCCAGCTCCCAACGGGTTGAACACCGACTGGGTTCTGCCGATGCCAATCCCTATATCGCGCTGGCCGCAGCCATCGGTGCCGGCCTGTATGGCATCGAACATAAACTGGAACCAGAAGCGATAGTCACCGGAAACGCCTATGAACAAACCCACCCACCAGAGCTGGCCCTGCCGCACAGCTTAATGGAGGCCGCCGGCGCGCTGCGCAAATCTGATGCCGCCAGGGACCTGTTCGGCAATGAATTTGTGGATCATTATGCGACCACCCGGGAATGGGAGGAGGGTGAGTTTCGCAAGCACATTACCGATTGGGAAATGCAGCGTTATTTCGAGATTATTTAAATATGGAATCCATTGCACTACGCGCCAACTGGAACTACCCCACTGATATACGTATCGGGGCGGGACGAATCAGCGAGCTCGGCCAGGTCTGCAGGGATCTGGGCATGCTGTCACCGCTACTGGTGACCGACCCGGGCCTGGCTGAATTGCCCATGATCGCCACCGCTATCGCGAGCTGTCAGGAGGCCGGTATTGGAGTGGATGTATTCAGCGACATCCAGGGCAATCCCACTGGCGAAAATATTGACACCGGTATGGAAGCCTTCCGGCGCGGTGGCCACGACAGTGTTATCGCCTTTGGTGGCGGTTCGGCACTCGATGCGGGCAAGGCCATCGCCTTAATGGCCGGCCAGCAGCATTCATTATTTGATTTTGCCGATGAGGGCGACAACTGGCAGCGCGTCGATACCAGCGGCATGGTAACGGTGGTAGCCGTGCCAACAACTGCCGGTACCGGTTCTGAAGTAGGTCGGGCTGCGGTTATCGTCAATACGGCCAGCCAACAAAAGGTCATTATCTTTCACCCGGATATGTTGCCGGTCAGGGTTATCCTCGATCCCGAACTAACCGTGGGTTTGCCTGCACACATCACCGCGGCCACCGGGATGGATGCCCTGTCTCACAACCTGGAAGCTTTGTGCGCGCCCTGTTTTCATCCCATGGCCGAGGGTATCGCCCTGGAGGGCATACGCCTGGTCAGCCAGTATTTACCCAGGGCCTGCGCCGACGGCACCGATATTGAGGCGCGCACGCAAATGCTGGTGGCCTCGACCATGGGTGCCACCGCCTTTCAGCGCGGCCTCGGCGGTATGCACGCATTGGCCCATCCGCTGGGGGCACTTTATAACGCCCATCACGGTTTGTTGAACGCCATTCTCATGCCCTATGTACTAAAGGCAAATGCCGCGGCAATCACCGATATCCTCACCCGCGCAGCCCGCTATATTGCGCTGGATAATCCTGGCTTTGACACTTTTCTGGGCTGGGTGCTGGAGTTGCGCAGCAGCATCGGTATACCTCACGACCTCAATGCCATAGGTATTGATGATACCGAGGCAGAGCGGGTGGGGCAGATGGCCGCGGCTGATCCCTCGGCCGGGGGCAATCCGGTTGCATTGACGGCGGAGGATTACACCGCGCTATTTACCGATGCGGTAAATGGCCGTTTATAACCGATCGGGGACAGACTTAAGTCTGTCCCCATATTGTCAGTAATCAACCTTGCCGCGCGTACCTTTCAACCTCCCATGCCGGGTCTTGCTGTCCATGCGCTTGCGCTGTGACGAGCGGGAGGGTTTGCTGGCCCGGCGCTTTTTTTGCACGGCGGTTGCCGAACGGATCAGCAACTGTAGCCGCAGCAGGGCATCCTCACGATTTTTGTCCTGGCTGCGATACTTCTGGGCCTTGATAACAATAACCCCGTCTTTAGTAATACGTTGATCAGAAAGCTTGAGTAATTGTTGCTTGTAAAAGTCAGGCAGGGACGAACCCCTGATATCAAAGCGCAGGTGTATAGCCGTCGAAACCTTGTTGACGTTCTGGCCACCGGCACCCTGGGCGCGAATAGCCTGCCATTCGATTTCTGACTCGGGAATGTCAACGCTGTTTGAAATCTTTACCATATCTGTATGATAACTGAGCTACTCACCGGAGATCACCATAGATGGCTGCCAATAATCCCTATCTGGAAGGTAACTTTGCACCTGTTGAAGATGAGCTCACCGCGTTTGATTTACCGGTCACCGGCGAAATCCCCGCTGAGCTCTCGGGCCGATTGCTGCGCATTGGGCCTAATCCTGTCGCCGCCGACCCCGCCAATTATCACTGGTTTACCGGCAATGGCATGGCTCATGGTGTACGCCTGCGCGATGGCAAGGCCGAATGGTATCGCAGTCGCTACGTGCGCGATGATGAAGTGGTAGCCGTCAAGGGCTGGGATCCGGTAGCCGGCCCCGTGCCTGATTTTCCGTTGGGCCCCGGCGCTGCCAATACCAATATTGTCGGTATCGCCGGCAAGACCTTCGCCATCGTTGAGGCGGGCAGCCTGCCGGTAGAGCTGGATTACGAACTGGAAACCATTGCACGCAGTAATTTTGATGGCACGCTGCCGGGGGGATTTAGTGCTCATCCACACCACGACCCTGACACAGGTGAAATGCATACCGCCGTGTATTCACCTTTCTGGAAACACATTCAATATGTGTGCGTAGGCGCCGATGGTTTGGTCAGTAAAACCGTGGATGTGCCCACGCCGGGCAGCCCCATGGTGCACGACTGCATGTTCACCAAAAACTATTTCATAGTGCTGGATTTTCCGGTGGTGTTCGATGAAGACGCCTTGAACGATGGCGGTTTCCCCTATGTCTGGAAGCCAGACTACGGTGCCCGGGTGGGGCTGTTACCTCGCCACGGCAGCGCCGCCGATGTGACATGGCACGAGGTGGAACTGTGCTATGTGTTTCACCCCATGAATGCCTACGAAGACGAACAGGGCAGGGTGGTTATGGATGTTATTCGCCATCCGAAGATGTTTGCCACTGACAAGCAGGGGCCCAACGAGGGGCGCACCACACTGGACCGCTGGACTATTGACCCCGCTCAGACAAAGGTCAAGGAGGAGCGCCTGGACGATACGGGCCAGGAATTTCCGCGGCTGGATGAACGTCGCGCGGGCAAGTCTTATCGCTACGGTTACACTGCCGAGGCTGGCGACCGCCTGGCTTTGGCGGGTATTCGCAAACACGACCTGCACAACAAAACCTGGCAAGTGCATACACAGGGCCCTGACCGCGCCTTTATGGAGCCGGTGTTTGTACCGCGCAGCGCCGATGCCGCTGAGGATGAGGGCTGGGTAATGGCCTACTTGTATGATCGCAGCACCGACAGCAGCGATGTAGTTATTCTCAATGCCCAGGATATTACCGGCGACCCTGTCGCCACCGTACATTTGCCCCGTCGTGTTCCTTTTGGCTTTCACGGTAACTGGGTAGCAGACTCCTGATCAGCCGGGCTCGACTGTCACTACGGCTACACAAGTGGCTGGCATTTGTTGTCGGCATTCAGTCACTGCTGTGGGCCACAAGCGGCTTTTACATGGTGTCGGTACATATCGACACCATTCACGGCGATATGCTGATCGCCAATATGCAGCAGGATTTAGGGCAGGATGTAAGCACTGCTCTGCCGGTAGCTGAGTTAATCGCGCGCTATCCCGACACCCAGAAGTTGACACTCAAGCGACGTGCCAGCCGGCTCGTCTATGTGATCGAGAGCAAGCGAAGTATACGTATTGTCAGCGCCGAGACCGGCGCGGCGTTACCGCCGGTAAGTGAGTCAGAGGCTGGTAGTATTGCCGCTTTCCACTACGCCGGCGATGCCTCGGTAAAAGCAATTACCCGGATAGATTCCAATCCCCCCACGGAGATCCAGTTTGCTCCCTTGCCGCTGTGGCGGGTCGATTTTGATGACGTCTGGGGCAGCAGTTTCTATATAGACCCGGCCACGGGACGTTTTGTTACGCGACGGCATACTTTATGGCGGATATTCGATTTTCTGTGGATGCTGCACATCATGGACTACGATGAGCGCGACAACGTCAACAACAACTTGTTACGTGGCGCTACTATTGTGGCGCTGGTATTTGCGCTCAGCGGTCTGTGGCTACTGTACTTTCGATTCCGGCGCCGGCGGACATAAGATGCGTTTTATCCGCAAGTTACACAAATGGCTGGGCCTGTTACTGGCTATACAGATCCTTATCTGGATTGGCAGTGGCCTGCTACTCAGTTTTACCGATAGCAGCGATGTCAGCGGCCGCAATAGCCGTTTTCCTCCCTATGAGACCTTTCCTCTGCTCAACCAGTTTCCGGTGGTACCCATCACGACGCTGGACCTGCCCGCCGGCCCCATCCACCAGGTTCAGCTCAAACGCCTGCTTTCAACCCTGGTATACCGGGTGCAAACAAAACAGGGCTGGCACACGTTCGACGCTAAATCCGGACAGGCGATGACAGTAGGGCAAAACATGGCCTCCAGGATCGCCCAGGACAGTTATTCTGGCAATGGTTCCCAACTGCGCACCGAGTATCTGGCCGAGGGCGCCATTGAGGTGCCGGATTACCAGGGCGCTGTCTGGCGCAGTGATTTTGCCGACGAAATCAATACCCGTGTCTATGTTGCTGCCAGTGACGGTCGCCTGCTTGAACACCGTAATGACAGCTGGGAACTGGCCGACTTTTTGCTCATGCTGCATTTTATGGATTACGGCAGGACAGGGGGCTTTAATACCGTACAGATTATCCTGTTCGGCTTTGCACAGCTGTGGCTGGCGATATCCGGGGCCCTGCTGGTGATTCAGGCCATCCGCAAGCGACGGTTTCTCTAAATTTACTATTGGGTGGGCTGGGTGCACCGGGCGAAGCCCGCCCTACACGTAGGGACTGGGCGTCCCCGCCGATTCATTCGACCAATTAGTGATACCTGATGCTGAACAAAAAGCGTGTGTGATCGGGATGGTTAAGATCTTCAATGATACCGCCTTCAAAAACCCAACGGCTAGCCACGCGCTGCACACCCAGTGTGAATTGATGCGTGGTGCCGGAACCCTGCCGCCACCGGCCACCCAGTTCGGTCACCAGGTACCATTCCACTGGCAGTCCCCACTCGGGGTACTCCGTTGGGCTGAGTCGATATTGCCAGGAAATGTCATAGCGCGCGGAGTTCTCACGATCGTCCAGACCTTGTTGATACAACACATCAAGGTCTAACTCATATCGGCCCCGGAAGTGAGTGAACACGCCACCGGCCTGTACCGCACCGTCCCGGTCGCTGTCGGTCGGCACCATGACCCCGCCCAGCAGGCCAAACCGATCGGTGCCGCTAGCAGTGTCTGCTTGTAACACAATATGCCGATAGAGGGCACTCACATCGCCCAATCGGTCGCCCTCGCCAGAGGACAATCGATACGGTACACCTAACAACAGCGTTTGTGTGTGGCTGACGCCGTAGGCGAGATTGAGCGCAGAATAGGTGGTATCGGTGTCGTCATTGTGTTCGACGCTGGCGCGCAACACCTGGCCACCTTTTTCGACTGGCAGCGCCACAAAGGACCGCAGGCCCATGGCCTGCACCGGCGACTGCAGCAAGATACCGAACAGCGCACCGTAAAACAGGCGAACTCTAGTGATCGTCTTCAAGCACTTTGATGGCGCCCGGTGTGAAGCCGGCATCTACCACAGTTTGTTTGATCAGCTGCGTATCAAGATGCTCGGCGCTCGAAACAATGCGCACCTTTTTGGTTTTAAGGCTCACCTGCACTTGCTCAACACCGGGTAGTTTTCTCAACTGTTGCTGCAGACTGCCCACGCAGAATGCACAGGTAAGTCCCTCGACATCGACCTCCACAGTGGTGGCGCTGACTGAGACAGTGCCCAACGCGAGTATCAGCGCGGCGGGGGCTCTAATTTTTCGAAAATACCACATACATTTTCTCCTCCGTTCAGAGGTTCACAGCGAATACCCTACACCTTCCTGCGGGTGGAAGGTCAACCACTAAATTTAGTGGTGACCTGGTCGGTGGGCAGCAGCGAGTCGATGATAGGGCAGCGGGGCGCCAGGTTCTGGTCACACTGACTAACCATATCTTCCAATGCCGCCGCCATTTGCAAAAGGTCCTGTATTTTGCCGCGCACATCGACCAGGTGAGCGGAAGTTATTTCTCGAATCTGCGCGCAAGTCTTGCCGTCCTCGCCGGCAAGGCCCAGCAAGTCACTGGCCTCCTGTAGTGAAAACCCCAGCTCGCGGCAGCGTCGAATAAAGTTGAGCCGGGCTATATGCGCACTGCCGTAGATCCTGTGTCCACCTGCCGTTCTACCAGGGTCGGCCAGTAAACCGATGCTCTCGTAGTAGCGAATGGTCTGACCTTGCAGCCAGTGAGTTTGGCTACCTTGCCGATGCCGCACTTTGGCGTGTTCATAACAGGAAACTTTTCCTTGAATCTATAGTCACTATAGATATTAGTATAGCAGCATCATGTACAGGAGCAGGGTGGCCGTGGAATCACAATTTAAAACCTGGGCGACAGTTGGCGGTGGTCTGGCCGGGGCGCTGGCAGCATCCGCCTGCTGCGTGGTGCCGTTGGTACTAGTGTGGCTGGGGATCTCCGGGGCCTGGATTGCCAACCTTACTGCCCTGGCCGCTTACCACGAGTATTTTATCGGCGCCTCAATATTGCTGCTGTGTGGCGGCTATTACTTCGTCTATATGCGACGCACGCAAGCGTGTGCGTCAGGTGAGACCTGTGCAGCCCCATTGTCTGATCGGCTGGTGAAGGTTTCATTCTGGTTCGCGGTGGCAATGGTAACTATCGCCGCGCTATTCCCCTATGTGGCTAACTATTTCTACGGAGCATAAAACCATGAAGTTACTTACCAGATTGTTCGTACCCATTGTGCTTGGCGTTGCTGGGTCAGCGGCTGCGATCGCCGCCCCGGCACAGACCACCCTCACGGTTGAACATATGAGTTGCGCCAGCTGTCCAGTGATTGTGAAGTCGGCGCTGTCTAATGTTGATGGTGTCGATGATGTACATGTTTCCTTGCTAGATAAAACCGTCAAGGTGAAATTTGATGATGCGCAGGTCACCGCAGAGGGCTTGGCGCAGGTTGTTAGCGACGCCGGCTTTCCTGCCAAGGTTAACATGTGAGTAATACAATCACGCTCACCTCAACTCTTACCTGTCCACAGTGTGGACATGCAGAAACCGAGCAGATGCCTACCGATGCCTGCCAGTTTTTCTACGAGTGCACACACTGCGCTGTGCTGCTCAAACCACTGCCTGGGGACTGCTGTGTATATTGCTCCTACGGTGACGTGCCATGCCCGCCGATACAGGAAGGCAGTGACTGCTGCGCGTGAAACCGTGGATATGCCCACACCGAGCAGCCCCATGGAACGTGCAATCCCCCCGCCACAACCACCCTCATATGGTGGCGGCGCAGTCCCCTGGGTTCTGTCACTCCGCAAGAATGCGCAATCAGGCCTACCACCGGGTAATTGCGACGAATGGTTTACTGCTGGATTGGTTGTAGCTTATAAGCTACACTCGAACAATGTATGAAGTAGCTCAAACGAAAGAGTTTTAACGGTGGCATGCGACGCTACGGGATAGTCGTGCTGTGGCTAGAGTGACCACCGCTATTGAGCGGCTTCAATTTGGTTTGCTGAGAGACTACAAATCTGTTGGTAGGAGCGTCAGCGAAATTCGCATTAGATACGGCCCCGGTTACCGTCTGTATTACACAATGAAGGGGAAGACACTTATTGTTCTTCTTTGTGGCGGTGATAAGCCGGATCAAAAGCGTGATATTCAGAGAGCGCAGAAATTGAGGAAGGAATACGATGTCTAAAGTACTGAGCAAGTTTGATGCCGCCGCCACTCTCCGTGACACAAAGGCCATGGCTGAATATATGGCAGCTGCCTTTGAAACCGAGGATCCCAGCTACATCGCTCATTCTCTGGGCGTTGTTGCGCGTGCCAAAGGTATGACCGAGATTGCCAAAGAGTCTGGCCTGTCTCGAGAGCATCTCTATCGTTCATTCAGTGAGAGCGGAAATCCGACATTAAAGAGTGTGCTGGCTGTTATGAGTGCTCTAGGTGTGAGAATGTCAGCCACTGCAATACCTGGTAGTTCAAAGCAGGCAAAGAAGGCCAGGGCAGCTCGCCCAGCTACTAAAACTGCCAAGAAGCCCATCAAGAAAAAGCGTGCGGCTGCGTGATATGGGGTATCGGCTGAAAAGAATGATTGAGTTAGTCTGCTAGATAGGAACCGATTTCACGAGCATCAAAGCTGGTCGGCGTACGCGGTCACCGCGTCGTATTCCAGACTGTCAGTCCCGATTAACAACTTGCAGGAAGTAATGCTCCTTATCGTAGAGCCGGTACAAAAACCACGGTGGAAAGCCGTAGGCCTTTTGCACGTAATCTTTCTGGGAGGCGTGTATATTCCAGCCACGAATTTTTGCCCAGGTCTCTCCGGGCATGGCGTGTGAAGCCGCTGGTTGATTGGCAACGATGCGTACGCCCATATCGCCACCAAAGCGGCTCATCATTGCATTGGGCGCTAAAATATAGGCGATGGTTTTGGGCGCAAGATCAGGGTGTGCCAGTGCAAGACGACGTACCGCTTCAGTGGCTGCTTTGCCGGCGCGTTTATGGTCGGCGTGGTCCGAGAAGCCACTGGCAGGCCAAAAGGTGACGATCAGATCCGGCTGCCACTCAATCATCTGCGTCATGAGGCGTTCAACATAGATATCGAAATCTGCCGCGCTGAGGCCACCGTCGGGGTAATCCCAGACCAGTTGTTCCTTAACGCCCAGTGCATAACCGTTCTTCAGCAGTTCCGCGTGACGAATAGTGCCCAGCTCTTCAATTCGACTGATTTGGGGCAGGGGCGTGCCAGCTTCGCCCTTGGTAGCAGTAATCATGCGGGTAATGGCACCGTCATGTTCTTTAGCCCGGATTAACAAGCCAGTGATCAACTGCTCGTCATCTGGATGAGCGAATACGGCCAGCACAGACTTGGCGCCGACTTCTGCGGCTATCGAAGGCACCACCAGGGCGCTGGGTTCTTCAAATAGAAGATCCATCCATGCCAGGGTGCGGTGATCACCAACAGGAGTACGGCCAGTAGTGAGAAGGCTGCGATTTTAGCTCTGCGCATGGGGCATGATACCTTCAATAACAGACGCGCAGCTAACCAAGGGCCTAATTGGCTGTTTTATTGAATGCCGTTGCTTTCATTGGTCTCGCAGAGGAATCAGCATTAACGGCACCTCATGGGTGCACAGCCATTCCTGGCTCTCCAATTGGCTGGTAAATCGATCGCGTAGCTGCCCGCCGATCCGTATCAGGAAATATGTAGACATCCAGCGATTCTCTACGGCTGAGCAGCAGGGCTTGTAGGGTTTGTGCCGCCTTGTCACGTCCCGATATTACCGTGAACTCCAGAAGGTTGAGTTCAACTCCTGATTGATAATGATACTACATACCAGTATCATTCCTTAATGAATAACAAAAACCGTAAAACACTTCAGAATGTTTTTGAAAACCCCATCAAAAAAAATATTCGATGGAGTGAAGTTGAGAAGCTAGTGTTTGCGTTGGAAGGGACGATTAGCCAGGGCAATGGTTCCAGAGTTCGAATTGTCGTGGGCGGGGTGTCGTTAAACATCCACACGCCACACCCACAAAAAGAGTTGAAACCCTATCAAATCCGTAAACTGCGAGATTTGTTTATAGAAGGAGGTGTTAAATCATGAAATACAAAGGATATGAAGCGATCATTAGATACAGCGATGAAGACGCGACATTTGTCGGCGAAGTCATTAACACGCGCGATATGCTCATTTTTGATGGGAATGATGTTACTGAAGTCGAGCAATCCTTCCATGCTGTGGTCGACGAGTATCTGGAAGATTGCGAAAATGAAGGACGCGAGCCCGAAAAACCTTTCTCTGGCCAATTTGTGATGCGCTTAGAGCCTCAGCTGCACCGAGCGTTATTTATTCAGGCCAAGCATTCAGGACAGAGCCTGAATGCTTATGTGCAGGAAAAACTTTCCCAGATTGTTGGCCAGTGAAGGGGCCTAGCAATACTGGTCAATATTGAATGCCAACAATGTCATGAATGTGTCCAGATACGACATATGCCTTCTATTTAACATAATATACATTATGCGCATATATGTGAGTGGTGGGGGTAAAGCAGGCGGTTCTCTCTTGGATACCTACCCAATACCTCAGACTACGCTACCCTTAGGTTGGATTCGTGGAACCCAATTCTCTGGATCAATGCTAAATAGATTTATCCGATGGACATTAAACATGACTTGGATTAGCCAGGCTGAATCCTTTTACGGGTAATCTCTGGGGTCAATAATTTCAAGTAGCACAGTCTGATCCGAAAAACCTGTAGCGTGGGCAATATATCTATAATTCATGTTCTGCCATTTTCGTGAGATATTGTCAAAAGTGGTGTTTCAGCGCTTGAATCAAGCGGCGACCTGGTCAACGTCTTTCACCTCGATTCCGTCTTTGAATTTAATTCCTGTAATGACCTTGGCCAGGTAGTCAAACCCGCGCAGGCGACGCCATTTTTTCTCGGCACACATGCCCAGTTTGAACATCATGTGAAGCATGCCATCCCGTGAGAGGCAGCGCTTGGTTCGATGGCGGATTGTTCCGAAGGTAGATTCAATCGGGTTGCTGGTGCGGATACTTTGCCAGTGCTTGGCGGGAAAGTCGTAGAATGCCATCAGCTCTTCCCGGTCCTTCTGCAGGCAGAGTGTGGCTTTCGGGTACTTGGCATCGTAAGTCGCTAGAAACAGATCGAACGCCTTCTCCGCTTCAGGCTTGGTCTCGGCCTGCCAAATGGAATGCAGTGCCGCCTTTGCCTTCGGTTGAGCAGACTTGGGAAGGCAGTTCAGCACATTCATAGTCTTATGCATCCAGCAACGCTGTTGCCGCGTCTGGGGATACACTTCCTCCAGTGCCGCCCAGAAGCCCATGGCACCATCGCCGATCGCCAGCTTGGGGATGCTCATGCCCCGGGATTTCAGGTTTAACAACACCTCACGCCAGCTCTGTGTCGATTCCCGCACGCCGTCTTCAATGGCCAGGAAATGCTTCTCTCCGCGCTCGTTCACGCCAATGATGACCAGGGAACACAGCTTGGCCTGCTCGGCTCTCAGGCCGCTGTACACACCGTCGGCCCAGATATAGGCCCACTGGTCCTTGTCCAGCCGTTCTTCTGTCCAGCTCCGGTACTCCTGCGCCCAGGTCTGTTTTAGCCGGGATACGGTACTTGCTGACAGACCTTTTGCATTGGGCCCCACCAGCACCTCCAGGGCAGCACCCATTTCTCCGGTGGAGATACCCTTCAAATACAGCCAGGGCAGTGCCGCTTCCAGGGATTTGGTTTTGCGGACATA
>SMVB01153473.1_pt1 | contig 64638 bp, 62 predicted proteins | sample 2456461 | NCBI WGS metagenome assembly SMVB01 (sample SAMN11095934, study PRJNA526329) | marine sediment metagenome | biome: Marine sediment; feature: Surficial sediment; material: Deep marine sediment; isolation source: Hadal surficial sediment | place: Pacific Ocean | collected 2014-05 | depth...
CTGCCAGCAAAGAAACGTCACGCCCATTTCTATCAGCCCCACCCAGGCGCCATAGGCAATTTTCTGGCTATCCAGATGCGGTAATCCGGGTCCGCTCACACACGCAACGGCTACTAAAATGGTGCCGAGGGTAAAACTCCAGAACATGATCGCCGCGGGGTCACTCTCGCTTCTGGTTTTCAACAGCCAGTACACGGCCCAGAGCAGGGTGCTGACTAGTGCCAGCGCTACACCGAGGCCATCCCAGCCGGACGATGAACTCTGCTGTGCTGTGGCGAGCAGTAGCACGACGCCAGCATATGAAATGACGATGCCGATCAATGAGCGCCGACTCAGTGGTTGCTTGAGAATCGGCACAGCAAGCAAAGCCAAGGTGATGGCCCAGGTATAGTTCAACGGCTGCGCAATGTGGGCCGGTAAACGGTCATAGGCAGCAAACAAGATGAGATAGTAGGCGAACGGATTGATAAACCCCAACAATACGACTAGCCGGCGATCTTTCTTTGCCAATCGCCAACCGTTTGTCACCACGGCGTAGAGTAGGAAAACTATCCAGGAGAACATGCTGCCGAGCAACAGCAGCTGCTCGATCGCCATGATGGCCAGGCCCAGTTTGAATCCCGTTGCGACGGTCGACCACAACAGCACGGCAGCTAGTCCGTAAGCGAGGGCCCGGTTCTCTTTTTCAGCAGTGGATTGCACTTTCGCATTGTACCCATACCCGGCAGCTATCATCCGCGTGCCATACCGTCTAGAGTCCCCGCAAGTATTTTCCAGGCTCTTTACCCATGCTGTGTGACACTGCGTTGCGGCAACAGATTGCCAGCAACCTGCGGGCCTTCACCTCGCGTCCTGCGCTTGACGACAAGTTGCGTAGGGCTGCGGTGGCCATCACCGTGACCGACGTGGGGATGGGGGCAGGGCTGCCAGGGCTGGATGATCCTCAGAGTTGGTCTGCCGATGCGGCTTTGTTGCTGACCCGTCGGTCAGGAAAGTTACGCAATCACCCGGGCCAATGGGCTTTTCCAGGCGGTCGTGTAGACCCGGGCGAAACCCTGATACAAACAGCCTTGCGCGAAATGCATGAAGAAGTCGGTATAGACATCGATGAAAGTCATGTGCTGGGTGTATTAGATGACTTTGTCACCCGCTCGGGCTTTGCCATGACGCCGGTGGTTGTATGGGGTGGTCCGAATTTGTCTGCGTCGCCGAATCCGGATGAAGTGGAAAGCATTCACCGTATTCCGCTTAAGGAATTTTTCCGTGATGACGCACCCTTGTTAGATGCAACGCACACCAGCGAGCATCCGATATTGCGCATGCCCGTAGGTGATGATTACATCGCCGCACCCACCGCCGCGCTGATCTATCAATTTCGAGAAGTATGCATTGCTGGACGCGATACCCGGGTGGCGCATTTTGAACAGCCAGAATTTGCCTGGCGCTAGCGTCTGGTTTTTTTAACTATTCGGATTCGGCGGCGGCATGGAGTTCGGTGCCTGCAATGTCCATACCTTCGACCTGATAGTGCTCTTCCAGACCAGGCTCATCCAGGGTCCCTTGCGTGGCCAGGTGAAAGGTTGCGAAGCCTGGCATGACAAACTGATCCAGGGCCATACCGATGATCCGTCCCGGGTAAGGCGCGGTGATATCCACCTGTTCGTTCGAGATCGGGTCGGTAACGGTGCCGAGTAAATCGCCGGTTCGTACCTTTTTGCCAAGTTTTACGTTCGATAACAAGATGCCGCCTTGGTCTGCGCGCACCCAGCTGGAGCTGTAATAGGTCGGTTCCGGATTCCCCCAGAAGCTGCGCTTGTTATACATCTGCAAGGTGTCTAACAAGGTGAACAACGCTTTGACGGTGTGCTCTACGGCATCGGTGTCCAACCGCAGTGGTTCCCCTGCTTCCAGGGTGACGGCAGGGATGCCGGCGTCTGCTGCAGCTCGTCGCAGGGTGCCCGTCCCACCTGCGCTGTGCAGAATCACCGTGGCGCCGAAACCCTGTGTCAACGCCAGCACTTCAGGGTTGTGCAGGTCTGCACGCAACTGCGGCAGGTTGGTGCGATGGAATGAACCGGTATGCAAATCGACCAGTCCATCACAGCCCATTATCACGTCGTTAAAAAAACTGTGCGCCATGCGGGACGCAGAACTACCGCGGGGATTGCCAGGGAAGAAACGGTTCAGGTCACGACGGTCCGAAAGATAGCGTGAATGGCGCTGGAATCCCTGCAGGTTGACAATCGGCACGCCGACGACCTTGCCGGTTAGTTTGGCCGGATTGATGGCATACATAAACCGTCGTACAGATTCGATGCCGTTGATTTCGTCCCCATGTATAGCGGCCGTGACACACAGAGTGGGGCCATCTGTTGCCCCCTGGGCGACCAATACCGGGGTTGGGATCTGTGCGCCGTGTAACGCTTCGCCAGCGGTCCAGGTTGATTGCACGAGCTTGCCGGGCTCGAAGGTTGCCGTGACATACTCCTCCACCGGGACCGTGCGTACGACATCATCGTTCTCATTTTCGGCTCTGAGTTCCGGGCTGGCAACCCGCGCAACATCTACTGTCGGTTCGTCTGACATATGCGCCAGGGTGGGTGGCGAAACGACGAGTTCGAAACTGACTGATGGTTCTGGTATCGATTGTGGTCCGTCCCAGTCCGCTGTGCGTTCAAGTCTTATCACCATCGGTGGTCGCAAGCGTGTAAAGTTGAGCAGTTCTGCCGGTGGCACGAGCTTGGTTGTTTGCACCGGTGTTGAGGTTTTTGCATAGCAACCCACCACCACGCACAAGATCAATATGGCGATTGTTGTGAACTTAACTTTTTCGTGGTTCGGGCTGTTCATAAGAGGTTTGCGGCGTCGCCGCTTGAGGTGGTCCCAGTTAAAACTGCAGCCTGGGCTTGAATAATAGTAGTTTGAGAAGACTGATACTAGAGATAATAGTCTTTATTTTCAGTGTCATAGCGCATGAACTGCAGGATTTAGATGATTAATGTGAGGCAGTTCAAAGACAACGGTTGGGTTGGACGTTGACCGCTGTACTTCGAATCTGAAACAATCCGTTACTGGGCCGAGCAAATATAACAATTCAAGGACACATTATGGCGATTCAAGAAGGCGAGAAGTTACCGGCAGCGACCATGCACACAATGCAAGACGGACGTCCTGCGGCGGTCACCACAGATGATCTTTTCGGCGGTAAAAAAGTAGTGTTGTTTGCAGTACCCGGTGCCTTTACACCCACCTGCTCACAAACACATTTGCCCGGCTACGTGGTCAATGCAGATGCGATTAAAGCGAAGGGCATTGACAGCATTATTTGCCTTTCGGTCAACGATGCATTCGTCATGGGTGCATGGGGCGACAATGCTAATGCCGAAGCGTTGCTCATGGTTGGAGATGGTAATGGCGACTTTACTAAATTGTTAGGGCTGGAGATGGATGGCAGTGGTTTTGGCTTGGGTACACGTTCACAGCGATATGCCATGGTCGTAGAAGACGGCACCGTTACCAAGCTTGCCGTAGAAGACCCCGGTCAGCTAGATGTCAGCGCGGCTGAGGCGATACTCCAAACGCTGTAGCGTCGAGGCAAGGCCTCCATGCGCTTGCAGGGAAAAGTTGCTTTGGTTACCGGAGGTTCCGGGGACATTGGTGGTGCTATCGCCAGACGACTGGGCGCAGAGGGAGCGCATGTCATCGTGACCTATGTGGGTGCGGCGGATGCGGCCGCGGATGCGGTTAAATCGATAGAGGATGCCCGGGGGGTCGGCGGGCAGCCAACAACTCGATCAACGGGATCCCGAGGCCATTGAAGCCTGTATTCACACGGTTGCAGAACTGCACAGCCGTCTGGATATACTGGTCAACAATGCCGCTTGGAATATCGGTATCCCGTTCCCGGATCTGGAATCACTTAGTGCGGATATTTGGGACCGTGTGCTGGAAACCAATTTGCGAGCACCGTTTTTACTGGCCCGGGCAGCAGCGAACTTGCTCAAGGCGGGTGATGGTGGCTATATCGTCAATATTTCCTCCGCCGGGGGTATAAGCCCGGGTAGTAGCAGCATCGCGTACTCATCGAGCAAGGCGGGTCTCAATCATTTAACACGTTGCCTCGCTGTCGCCATGGCACCGGAAGTCGCGGTCAACTGTGTCGCGCCAGGTCTGGTTGAAGCCACTCGTATGGCCAACCGGCTACCAGATGCGATCGCGGAAGGTGCGCGCCGCCAGGCGGTGTTGGGGCGGGTCGGCCAGGTTCAGGATATTGCCGAGCAGGTGATGACCTTTGTCACCGCAACATCGATAACCGGCCAGATCATGGTGGTTGACGGTGGCATGCCAGGTGCGATGCGCTGAATGTGAGCGGCTACTACGACGGTTTAATAGCGTTTCTCGAGCGCGTGGTACAAGAGCAATTTCTTAAAAAGCCACACCGTGATCTGTTGCTGGTCGACACCGATCCAGAACGTCTTCTCGATGCGCTGTTAACCCTCCTGGGCAAGCAGGGCTTCACGCACCGCACCGATAGGTCTGATCAAGCATTCCTGAGCAGCAGTCGCCACCAGATCACCGGCGCGATTGAAAAATTGTCCGCGCACGAAACCGCGCGCGCCGCTGGCATTGGGAGATTCTTTTGCAAACAACAGCCACTCATCTGCGCGAAAAGGACGGTGAAACCACATGCTGTGGTCGAGGCTGGCGCCACGAATAGATTCGCGTATGGCATTGCGACCGTGTGGCAACATGGCAGTCGACATGAAGTCGAGATCCGACATGTAAGCCAGCAGGGCGATGTGAACCTCCGGATTATCTGGTAGCGGATCTCTGGCCTTCAGCCAGGTGTGCCTGAAAGGTGGATGCTCGTCGGTATCTGTGATCAATATGCGCTCTACCTGGCGCGAATCTATGGCCTCGAAGCGAAAAGTGAAACGCGCCATGTCTGGATATTCTTTCGCCATTGCCGCATAAGCTTCCAGGTCTGAGCGTAGAGACTCTGGTGGTGGTACATCCGGCGCCGGTTGTGAGTGCGACAGCCCGCTTTCCTCTTTTTGCCAGGAACATGACAGGCTGAAAATGGCTTTGCCATGCTGGATAGCGGCTACTCGCCGGGTGCTGAACGAGCGGCCATCGCGGATTCGGTCAACCTCGTACAGAATTGGTACTTGCCAATCGCCAGCACGCAGGAAGTAGGCGTGCATCGAATGCAGTTTGTGCTCGGTCCTGACTGTGCGGTAGGCGGCCGCAATTGCCTGGGCTAACACCTGACCGCCAAAAACGTGCTCGGTTTTGTAGTTCTGGCCGCGATAGAGGTCGCGCTCAATGGTTTCCACATCGAGAACGGCGAGTATTTCCTGTAGTACTGGGTTCATAGTTCTTTCATTGGCGCAGCAAAGCGTGTCGGCACGATTTAGAATTTGGCACAATACGCGACTTAGACAAGCTCATACAGGAAGCGATCATGCAAATTGTGCGCGTATTTAGCGGCGATGACGGAGAGAGTCATTTTGAAGAAGTACCTATTGAATTAATAGACCAAGGTGCCAGTGGACGTATTTCAGAACTATGGCAAGCCAAGGGCGTTATCTTCCGCACCGTGGATGGTAGCTACAATTTAGATTTTCATACCGCGCCACGGCGTCAACTGGTGGTCAATTTGACCGGCTCTGTCGACATCGAGATCGGTGACGGCAGCGTGCGACGGTTGGGCCCTGGTGAGATCTTGTTAGCAGAGGATACCAGCGGCCATGGCCACAAGAGCACCAACGTCGACGGCGAACCCCGCAGCTGTCTTTTCATCCCGCTATCCGACTAGGTTGGCGTCATTGCACTAAATTCCCGGCGAGCGGATCAACACAGCGGTAGTGGAGTCGGTTATGCACTACTCGCCTATACCTTCTGGGGCGTAACACCGGTCTATTTCGTGTTGGTGAGCTTTGCCCAACCTGCCGAGGTGCTGGCCTACCGCATTGTCTGGTCAGTGCCGTTATTGGCGATTCTCATCACCGCGACCCGACAGTGGCCCGGCGTGCGCAGCTTGGATCGCGGTCAACTCCTGCGCCTGGCCATCTGTTCGCTGCTGTTAAGTATTAATTGGGCGACCTTCATCTACGCCATTCACCTGCATCGCATCGTCGAGACCTCGCTTGGATATTTCATCAACCCGCTGGTCAGCATCGTCCTGGGTTGGTTGTTTCTCAAGGAAAGAATGCGGCCCGGGCAGTGGTGTGCTGCCGGGGTGGCAGTGGTCGGCGTGGCCCACGAACTGGTCGCTCTTGGCGAGTTACCTTGGATGGGGCTGTGTTTGGCGTTTTCCTTCGGTCTTTACGGCCTCATGCGTAAACAGCTGGCGCTGTCGGCGTCTGTCGGCCTTGGCGTTGAGTCCATGATGTTGGCACCCCTGGCGTTGGTGTATCTGCTTTACGTTGCCAATTTCAGCCCAGCGCCTTCTTACAGCCTGGAACAGCTGGCGTTATTGGGTTTGGGTGGCCTTGTTACGATATTGCCTCTCATCTGGTTTGCCGGCGCAGCGATACGCATGCCTCTGACCCAGTTAGGCTTTTTTCAATATCTGGCGCCGTCTATTTCTCTGTTGTTGGCGGTCTATGTCTATGACGAAGCCGTGGCTACGGAGCGCTGGCAGAGTTTCGGGTTGATCTGGCTGGCATTGGTGATCTTTTCCATCGAAGGGTTGTATTATCGAAGGCTTAGTTTATCCGGGGACAAAGCATGATTACACTCTTCACCATGGAGCGGGAATATCCATATGGCACGCTACGCTCGACCAATGGCAGCAAAACTAAGGTGGTTCTCGAAGAAAAAGGTCTGGACTATCAGGTAGAAACGGTCCGCCCTGGAGATGTGTGGAAGAAAGTCCCGGAGGTCCTTGCCAAACACCCCTTGGGCAAAGTGCCGTGGATAGAGGATGGTGATTTCACCCTCTACGATTCAACCGTAATTAACGAATACCTGAATGAAAAGACGCCAGACAACCCATTGTTGCCTGCAGACCCTCTGCAACGAGCCCGAGCTCGTGCCCTGGAGAACTACGGCGACGAAGGTGTGTTGTCTAAATATTTGCCGTTGATCTGGATGCCCTGGTGGTCACCGGAAGAACAACGCGATGCCGAAAGCATGCAGAAAGGTCGGGACGGTCTGCTTAGCGATATCTTTCCTTTTCTTGAGCAGACGTTAGCAGGGCAGGATTATCTATGTGGTGCTTTCAGCCTGGCGGATGTGCCGATGATGGCGGTGGCGATGGTGCTGCAAGTCGATGGCATGGATACATCGGCGTTTCCCGAGGTCAGCGCCTATCTGCAAAGACTGCGTGGCCGAGCCAGCTACAAAGCGATAGATCCTGCAACGCCGATGGCTGGTGCATAGCTATGGAATATCAGGATATATTATTTGAACTGACAGACGGGATCGCACTGATTACGCTCAACCGGCCAGCAGCCATGAATACCTGGACGAGTTTGATGGCTGCAGAGTTAGGCCACGCGATGCATCGCTGCGACCAAGACGACGATGTGCACGCTGTGGTTATAACCGGTAGTGGTGAGCGCGCTTTCTGTGCCGGTGCCGATCTCAGTCAGGGTGGCGATACTTTTGCCCCAGGGGAAAATGCCGAGGAGGAAGACGCTGGGGAGCCATCTGAAGTGATGTCGGAGGCGCAGCATATGCTGCCGCATGAAATCAGCAAGCCAGTGATCGCTGCCATAAACGGTCATGCAGTCGGTGTAGGCATGACCTACCCGATGCTGGCAGATATACGCATCGTTAGCGAAACGGCAAAAATCGCTTTTCCATTTGTGCGCCGTGGTGTGATGCCGGAGCTGGCCAGCCATGTCACCATCGCTAAAGTGGCGGGTCTGTCCAACGCTGCGGAGTTGTTACTGACAGGCAAAACAATTCTGGGCACAGAAGCCGCTGCCATGGGAGTTGCCAGCCGGGCGTTGCCTCAACGAGAAGTATTGCCTGCGGCAATGGCAATTGCGGCGGATATTGTTACCCATGCAGCGCCGGCCTCTGTCGCCGTCACAAAACGATTTCTGTGGGATGGTGTGGATTGTTCCATCGATGAAATGATGGAAAAAGAAAATCCTGTTTTTGCCTGGTTAGGCGGGCAAGACGATGCCTCGGAAGGGGTGATGTCTTTTGTCGAAAAACGCCCGCCCAAATGGCGCATGACCGCTCAGGACATTCCAGCAGAACTCTTCGGCAAGCGTGATTAAGCTTTGAGACTTAGATTTTCGAACTGCCGGATTGTTGGTCCGCCTTGACCATAGCAGCCTGCAACGAGCCGACAGAGCGTATCCACGGGTCATAGGTATCGAATGGAGCGGTCAGCGAGGTAATTGCTTCGCTGGCTCTGTCTCGTGTTTCGTAGATGCCCAGCAGCAGAACGTAGAATAAATCCTGCCCGTTCCAAACTCTTGCGGCGGACATGCCTCGAACGTTGTTTTCCTTGGCGAAAGCTTCAAGTGCCTCCTTGCTGGATAGTGCCACCAGTTGCACCGCCCAAAACGCTTCTGGCAGGTCCAGAATGGCGATAGGTTTTTCCGGCCGGTAGGACAGTTGAATGTGTTTAGGCTCGTTGCGCGATTGAGCCTTTTGATTGTTGGTGGTGTTGATGGGCGGGGTTGACGTTGGCTCTGGTGTTGGTGCTGCCGAACTTGTTGGTTGAGGTGCGGGTATCGATGGTGCCGGTTTAACATCTACAGGTTCCGCGGTTAGTGGTTCAGCCGGCGGAATCAGCGCTGCAGGTTCGTTCAGGTTGTCGTCGAGAAGCACGGTTGCTGCGGCGACGTTCGCAGTAGGTACCCGACTGGCTGGTAGGCGTGTCGGCGTGTGCGCCGCAGCAAGCGCTTCGCTTTGTACGCAATCCCATTCCTCATCTGTGGCGCCGACCTGACAGAACCAGGAATCATCTGTATCGGGCGTGGTGTAGTCTGCTTGATTCGATGGTGCCGTTGCCTTGCTGCCACAGCCGAAACCAATTAACACGGGGATCAATATAAGTAGGCTTTTCATGGGGCTGGTACTTTGCCTATGCCCCCGCAGACTGTAAAGGAGTGTGTACCTTAAAGGGCTCTTGCTTGCAGTGCGGATTTAGCTTAGGTTCTGCACGCGTTAATAAATTCGTCATGGATAAGCGCTTGTCCTGTAGGCGTTTTCGGTAGGGCAGATGATCGCGACAATTACAGAATTTAACCGTGTGCCTAAGATCTTGCGGCTCAACATCGCAGGTCAGCCCGTGGATTGGGTAACCTGGCAAGACGCGGTATGCCTGTACGCTCGCGACATCGTCGTTTGGAGCATCGGCGACCCGCTGTTGCGCATTCGAGGCGGACACTCCCGTTTCGACGGTTCACCCAGTCTGTTCGACATACACAGTATTATCGCTTGTGCTGGCCGCGTCATATCGAAAGATCAATCCGTGCCGCCACTCACTAATCAGGCTCTGTTCGGACGAGATCGCAGCACCTGCCTGTACTGCGGTAAGCAACATCCAGATGGTGAACTCACCCGCGATCATGTGGTCCCTGTTTCGCGTGGCGGCAAAGATCTGTGGGACAATGTCGTTGCAGCCTGCAAGCGCTGCAATCACTTCAAGGGCAGCCGTCTGGTGCAGGAATGCAACATGGAACTGCTGGCGCTTCCCTATGTTCCCAACTTCGCTGAATACCTGGCGCTGATTAATTCCGGGCGTATCCTTGGCGATCAGATGGATTTTCTCAAGAAGAGCTTCGGTTCCGAAAGCCGCCTACTGCACTAAGAATTCTTCGCTGGCTGCGGCGATTACCTCGACCACGCAGGCGGTGATTCTTTTTGCCGTATCGATATGTAAAAACTCGTTCGGTCCGTGTGCATTAGATTTTGGACCCAACACACCAGTGACCAAAAATTGCGTGTCTGGATAGGCGTCACCTAGCATTTTCATGAATGGGATTGTGCCGCCCATGCCCATGTGCATCACGGGCTTGTGGAAGTGCTGGTTTGACGCGTTATCAAGTGCCCGTGCCAGCCAGGTCGCCTCTGCGGGGGCGCACCAACCGGTTTGTGGCGTCTCTAACTCAAATGTAACCCGCGCGCCGTAAGGCGGGTCGGCTTCCAGCGTGCGTTTGATCTGATCTGCCGCCGCCCTGGCATCTAAAGAAGGCGGTAGTCGGAACACCAGTTTTGCAGTGGTGTTAGGGCGCAAGGTATTGCCTGCATCCTCAATAGCCGGTGCGCCGGCTAAGCCGACGATGGCCAGGCTCGGTTTCCACGCGTTGCTGACCAGGGCGCCAGCAAGATCATCTGTGTCGGCGTGAGCACCGTCGACCCAGGGAAATCGCTCAATAATCTGTGGGCCGATAACCTGGGCGACATGTTCTGCGGCGGTTTCTATATGAGCGGGTATGTCCACTGACAAACAGGGGTGCAGTTCGCCTGTGCCGGCGTCTTCAACACGTTCAAGCAGGTGGCGAAGAATCCGAAACGACGACGGTACGATACCGCCGGCGGCGCCACTGTGTTGGCCTTCGGAGAGAATTTCTACATTAAGAACGCCGGGCAACATGCCGCGTAGCGAGGTCGTCACCCACAGCTGCTCGTAGTTGCCACATTCTGCGTCGAGGCAGACGACGAGTTGCGGATTGCCGATGCGGTCCTTCAAGTGTGCGACATAAAAAGGCAGATCGTAGCTGCCGCTTTCTTCGCAGCCTTCAATGAGCACGACACAGCGTGGGTGTGGGATATCTTGTTTTTGAGCCGCTTCTATAGCACATAGACTTGCAAACAGGGCGTAGCCATCGTCGGCGCCACCGCGGCCATAAAGCTTGCCATCGCGCTCTACGGGTTGCCATGGCGCCAGACCTTCGTGCCAGCCGTCAAACTCAGGCTGCTTGTCGTAGTGGCCGTAGAGCAGAACACAGGGTGCATCGCTTGCGGTTTGGCCGTTGGTCGCTGCGATTTCGCACAACAACAACGGCGTGCGTCCAGGCAGTCTGACAATTTCCTGCTTGAACCCCCGGATTTGTGTGTCACCGGCCCACTCGTACAACAATACGATCGCATCTTCCATGTGGCCATGGGCTTCCCAGGCGGCGTCGAAGGCAGGTGATTTGTTAGGAATACGGATGTAGTTTCTCAACACCGGCAGAATGCTGTGTTGCCAACGCCGTTCAATGTGTTCACGGATGAGGTTGGTGCTGCTCACTATCTGAAGCCTCGTATGCAGTCGTAGTCGTAATGCCAATCGATTCTTTGCATGGCTATTTCCGGTATGAAGCGCGTACTGAAGGCGATGTTTATATTTCGTCCCAGACGACCCATTGGGGAGAGGGCGTTGTGTTGTTTTACCGTTGCCGTGACCTCCTGGGCGATTCGACGGGCGCGTGGTCGACGGTACTTTGCATAGGCGGCTAAGCCATCGGCAGTGTCTTCTTCATAGTTTTCCAGCATGCGGCTCAACACCCAGGCGTCTTCGAGGCCTAGCTCCAGAGCCTCGCGACGATAGACATTAGCGGTATAACAAGCTTCGCCCAAATAGGCGATGTTGCCTTCGTACCAATGTTCGCGCACTGCGTTGCACGTCGTGTCGAAGCTGGTCAGCAGTGAAGCTGCAGCTATTGCTTCATGTAAATCCGCGTGCCAGAAGGCGGCGTTCAAGGAGGCCCCCGCGGCGGTACTGAACAGATAATGAGTGTGGTGGGGTGTGCTGAACTGCCACGCGGTTTGTTGTGGTGCCAGCCAGGTGATGTTTGCTTTGGTGCTGGAACGGCTGGAGATGGGCAATTTTGCGTGCCACAGGTCCCGCGTAGGCGCGCCGCTGGCCTGGTCCGTGGATGTGCACACCAGCACAGCGTTATGGTTGCGCGCCAATTCTTCCACCGGGCTGTTTTTGTCGGGTGACTCTGTCAGTTCCAGCACACGCGCCAGATCCGCGCTTTCGATATTTATATGAGGCGCACCGTAGCGGTCCTCGGCGAATTTTCCCAAAGGCAGTTCAGACAGTAAATAGCCGGATGTGGCGAACCTGATTTGTTCGCGATCGGGCTGGTGGCCGTAACGGGCTAAACGTTGTGCGCCGCCGAGCGCCGAAATCACCCGGGTAAGGTTTGCCGGTAACGTGGTCGCCGGCAACGAGGGGCGACTATTGGCCTGCACCCAGGTAATGTTTTCGAATCCTGCCTGCCGGCAAGCGAGAATCGCTGCCCTTGCAGTCGAGTTTGAGCCCACTACGGCAATGGGATACATCAGCTACGGCGCCAACGAGTTCCTTCGCGAAGGTCTTCCAGTTCAATACCGGCGGCGGCTAACTGGTCGCGAATTTCATCTGCCCGCGCAAAGTCTTTGTCCGAGCGTGCCGTGTTGCGAGCCGCAATGAGTGCGTCGATCTCCTCGCTAGCGAGCGAGGTGCTGCCACCAGCGGTGAAATATGCATCTGGATCTTCAATGAGAATGCCGAGTAACCAGCCGCCAGCGAGCAGCGCCTCCCGCGCGCTGTCGATGTCCTCGTCTGTTTCGGCTTTCTGTAGTTCCGCAGCCAATTCATGCATGGCTGCGAGTGCCATCGGGGTATTGAGGTCGTCGCATAGCGGGGTAACCACGGATTGCGGGAAAGCATCCACTTTGGCGTCCGCAAAGCTGGCTGTCGTCAGGTTGTCGCCCTGAGCGTTTGCAGGTTTATCTCGAAGCGCTTGATACAGACTGTCGAGGCTTGCCTGGGCTTGATTAATGAGATCCGCGGACCAGGCCAACGGCGAGCGGTATTGTCCTGACAACAAAGCATATCGCAGCATTTCACCTGAATACTGCTCCGCCAGTTTGTGAATAGTCAGCACGTTGCCAACAGATTTGGACATTTTCTCGGCACCCAGGGTCAGCATGCCGTTGTGCAGCCAATAGTGGACATAGTCGCTTGTGCTGTTCGCACAGCGGCTCTGAGCCGCTTCGTTTTCGTGGTGAGGAAATGTCAGGTCTGAGCCGCCGCCGTGAATATCGATGGTCTGGCCCAGGTGTTTGCGAATCATCGCCGAGCATTCGATATGCCAACCCGGCCGGCCGACACCCCAGGGACTCTCCCAGCCCGGCTGTTCGGGATTGGATGGTTTCCATAACACGAAGTCTTTCGGATTTTTTTTGTACGGGGCAATTTCCACCCGTGCGCCGTCCAGCATATCCTTCAGCGAACGGTGGGAAAGACTGCCGTATTCAGGATCTGAGGGCACATCGAACAACACATGGCCGGCATTTTCATAGGCGTGCCCACTGTCGATGAGTTCGCCGATCATGGTGATTATTTCGGTTATGTGGTGTGTTGCGCGCGGTGCAATGTCTGGCTCGATGACCCCCAGGGTTGCCATATCGCGGTTATAGGCTTCGGTGAAGCGGTCAGCCAGCGCCTGGATGGGTTCGCCATTTTCAAAAGCAGCGGCGTTAATTTTGTCATCGATGTCGGTAATGTTTCGGGCGTAGACGACTTGCCCATACATGGTGCGCAACAATCTTGTCAGCACATCGAACACCACCCCGGGGCGGCCATTGCCTATGTGGACAAAGTTGTAAACGGTTGGCCCGCAGACATAAACCGTAACGCGGTCTTCGTCCATGGGAGTGAAGACTTCCTTTTTTCCGCTCAGGGTATTGTGGAAACAAATCTGCGGCATGGGTTGTGTCGTCGGTCAGCATTTAAAGGCGCGCAAGTATAGGCCACGCCGCTAGGTATTTGCGATGCCGCTGATATACACCAGCAACCAGCCAAAGCCGGCGACGCCGACGGCAATCTGTCGCATCGTCGCGGTGCGCATATTTGCAACTCGAGAGAGCAATTTTTGACCTGCTGCATTGGACATGAAGATAATGCCTATACCCATCACGATAATGAGGGTGCCAACGGCTATAGCGGCATTGGGGTGTGCGGTCTGTGGGGCGATAAGGAAAAAGCACGCACCGATAAAGATACGCGTTGTACCAGCGGCGATACGCAGCAAGGTGGTAATTTCAAAAGCGGGGATTAACTGTTGAATCTTGCCGGGCACAATCGCCATGACCAGAGCGACCAGACACATGAGCACACCAAGGCCGGCGATGACGATTAACATAGTGTCGTCGGCTGGTAGTCACGGTGCGACCGATGAACGCTCTCAAACATCGTTCTGACCAAATCCGCGGAGAACAAACGCCAGCGCGACGATGGTTCCTCCGAACCAGACTAAAATTCGCAATATGCTGATGACGGTAGCCACGCCTGCGTCTTGTGCGGTGAGGCCAAATTGGAATGAGGGCTTTCCAATAATGCTCTGAGCGCTGCTCGCGGCGAAGGTATTGGTTAACCAGAGTTCGAATTGATCATTGATGTTTGCTGTCATAGAGGACAACAGTTGACTGTATTCTTCTCTGGTTATTTCGCTATTGAATTGCATAGGGGAGTTTCCCGGGGCTAAGCTGGGTCAGGTTTGCTAGTAACGACTACTTCCGAACCTTCTACTTTTAAGTAGAAACAGGTTGGCCGGTTGGTATGACAGGCAGCGCCGGTCTGCTCCACAGAGAGCAGAATCGCGTCGCCGTCGCAGTCGAAGTGCATGGCGACGATTTTTTGTACGTGACCGGAGGTTTCGCCCTTGCGCCAGTAAGCTTGGCGGCTGCGTGAGTAATAGCAGGCATATCCTTCCGCCAGGGTCCGTTCGATTGCCGTGCGGTCCATCCAGGCCATCATCAACACCGCTTTGCTTTCGCTATCCTGGGCGATGGCTGCGACCAGGCCTTGTTCATTGTAAGGCAGGGCATCAAGCACCTCTGTGAGTTCGATGCGGTCTCCGGCTGCTGCTGTTTCCAGGTCTTTAAGCAGTGCCATAGGTTTCTTCCAGGTAGGCATAGACCGTGCGCAGACCCATGGCTTCACCGCCTTCGGGGTGTCCAGGGCGATTGCGATTGTTGAAGGCCATGATGTCGAAGTGAACCCATTTTGCAGCGGAAACAAATTTTTCCAAAAATAGGGCCGCGGTAATCGAGCCCGCAAAAGGTGATGCGGCCGAATTCACCAGGTCGGCGACTTTGCTGTCGATCATGTGTTGATAACCCTGGTGTAATGGCATGCGCCAGACAGGATCGTAACTGCTCTCACCATGCTTCGATAAGGCAAGTGCCAGATCGTCGTCATTGCAGAACATCGCGGCGATCTCCGCACCTACCGCCGAGCGTGCCGAACCTGTGAGGGTGGCGTAGTCAAACAGTAATTCGGGGTCCTCCTCGCAGGCGATTGATAAGGCGTCGCAGAGCAGCAGGCGTCCCTCGGCGTCGGTGTTGTCGATTTCTACAGTCAGGCCCTTATGCGTGTGCAGAACATCGCCAGGTCGGAATGCGTTGCCGGCGATGGCATTCTCTGCGGTGGGCACTAACAAGCGTAAACGTAGCGGTAGACGCTGGGCCATGATCAGGTAAGCCAGCCCGATCACTGTCGCTGCGCCGCCCATATCCTTTTTCATCAGGCGCATGCCCGCGGCCGGTTTGATATTCAGGCCACCGCTGTCGAAAGTAACACCCTTGCCCACCAGCGTAACTTTGGGGTGGCTTTCGTTCCCCCAATGCAGATCGATAAGCCGTGGCGGATCTTCCGCCGCTCGGCCGACCGCATGTATGGCGCCGCAGTTGTAATCCAGCAGTTCGTCACCAACGAGCACTTCGCAGGTGGCACCGAAAGTCTCAGCCAATGCTCGAACTTCGGCTTCTAGATGAGAAGGTGCCATGTCTTGTGCGGACGTGTTGATGAGATCGCGGCATAAGGTCGTGGCGCGGGTTGTGTTTAATATCTTGTCTGCGTCGTTGCGGGCGGGAATCTGCAATCGCGCAGGTGTGCGTTCAGCTGCTTTATAGCGCGTGAACTGGTAACTACCCAAGCCCCAACCCACAACCTGTTGATCGCTGACGTCGGTGACGAGTCGGTAATCGCCTTCGGGCAATTGCAGGGATAAATTACCTAAGGCGCCGAAATTATCATCACCGTCCCAACCGGCGACAACCAGTGCGCCGTGTTCGTCTTCGAGCCATGCCAGTTGCCCTGATTTACCAGTGAACTTTTGCCGTTGCAACCAACTGCGTTGTTCAGCAGTTAACGTGTCCTGCCAGGCATCTGCCTTTGCAGAGGGTATCAGTTGAATGCGCGTCGGTTCTTCATCGCGGCCCTGCGAGGCGACAACGAAGCCTGTGTCCGCGATACTATTACTTTGTTCTTCATTTTGATCGTTCATGGGAGAAGCAGTGTAGTGGCAAGCTCTAGGTCAGTCGAATGGCGCCGCAGGTACAACCGATTCGGGTTTGCGTGGCTCATTATATTTTCAACTCTATGCTCCAGTGCCGTGAGTTGGGCGAGCAACAAGCCAATGCTGCACGGCAAGCATTGGATCGCGATCACCGGCAAGCCGTTAGCGGCAACCTCGGGTGCGCGCATATTCAATCAAGGTGGCAATGCGGTGGATGCGGCTTGTGCCATGCTGGCCACTACTTCCACCATGTTCGATACGTTGAGTTGGGGCGGCGAAACTCAGGCGTTGATTTATCATCCGCAGCAAAAGCGGGTTATCGGGATCAATGCGCTGGGTGTTGCACCAACGGGTGCAACGGCGGAATTTTTCCGTGCCCAGGGCATGACCCAACCGCCGGAATATGGGCCACTCGCGGCGGTGACGCCGGGTACGCCGGGTGGTTTGCTGGTCATGCTTGCCGAGTACGGCACAATGTCGTTAGAGCAGGTGCTGGCACCGGCCATGGAGATGGCGCAGGGGTATCCCATGGAGGCTCAGACGGCCGATGCGATAGAGCGTATGAAAGAAGAAATACGCAAATGGCCAAGCTCCCGCGCACTGTTTCTGGTGCATGAGGGAGAAGACCGTGAAGCGCCTTATCCAGGTGAACTATTCCGCCAACCGGATTTGCTGCGCACGCTGACCAAGTTGGTCGAAGCGGAGCAGCAAGGATTGCGAGCCGGCATGGATCGCAAGGCGGCGATCATGCAAGCTTACGAACGATTCTATCGCGGTGACATTGCAGCAGATTTCGTTAAAGGCTCCCGCGCTTTGGGCGGTCTACACACCGAGGAAGATCTGGCCAACTGGCAAGTGCACATCGAAGAGCCGTTGGTAACCAACTATAAGGGCATCGATGTTTACAAGCTGACAACCTGGGTGCAGGGTCCGGTCATGCTGCAGGCCCTCAATCTGGCGGAGCGCCTTGATTTGAAATCCATGGGCTACAACAGTGCCCGCTACATCCACAATATTTACCAGATAATGAGTTTGGCTTTTGCTGATAGGGACTTCTATTACGGCGACCCCTACGTGCCGCCGGTTGAGCCGATCGCGGGCTTGTTGTCGAAGAAATACGCAGCCTCGCGTTTGCAGCAATTAGACCAACACAACAATGATCCAACCATAAAACCTGGCAATCCGTATCGATTTCAGAAAGGTAAAAATCCGTATCTCGATTTGCTGGAGCAGTGGACTAACACCGCGCAACCCGGCAGTGATCTGATGCCGCCCTGGCAGCAGGCAAGTTTGGATGTAGAAAGCCACGAAAGAGGTTTTCTTGCCGGCACGACGTCCATACAAACAGCGGATGAAGAGGGCTGGGTAGTTTCAGTTACGCCATCAGGTGGTTGGGTGCCCGCAGCCATTGCCGGCAACACCGGCATTGGCATGAGTCAGCGCATGCAGAGCTTCAACATCGAGGAAAGTCAGAATCCTTATAATGTGGTGCACCCCGGTCAACGTCCGCGCGCCACACTCACACCGGGGATGGCGCTGAAAGATGGCAAGCCTTATCTGTCTTTTGCCGTACAAGGCGGTGATATCCAGGATCAGGTATTGCTGCAGTTCTTCCTCAGCATCGTTGAATTCGGCATGAACGTTCAGGAAGCGGTGGAAGCACCGCATTTCTGGAGCTTTCAGATGCGCAACAGCTTCGCGGACCACCGCGCGCAACCGGGCAAGATATTACTCAACGAACAGACGCCCGCCTGGGTACGTAAAGAATTGGTGGAAATGGGCTACCTGCCGCAATATCGCGGTAAAACCTCAGGTCCGATCAACGCCATCATGTTTGACCAGGAGCAGGGGACATTCATGGGCGGCGCCAGTGATTTTGGCGATGATTACGGTATCGCGTGGTAGCTGGCACTTTACTCTGACCCCAACTATTTTAAATCGTCTTTAGTGGGATCGCGTTCAGGCCGAGATTATTTTTTTCAAATATCCGGTCCGCACGGTAGCTTGAGCGAACCAGGGGGCCGGAAGCGACTTCGCTAAAACCCATGGCCAGGCCCCATTCGCGGTAGCGGATAAATTGCTCGGGTGTCACCCAGCGGTCGATCGCCAGGTGATTGGCAGTGGGGCGCAAATATTGACCCAGGGTGACGATGTCGACGTGATGGTTTCGCAGCGCTTGCAGGGTGGTGCGAATTTCCTCGTCTGTTTCGCCAACACCCACCATCAGGCTGGATTTTGTCAGCACTTGCGGTTTGATTTGTTTGGCGTAGGCGAGTACATCCAAGGTCTGCTGGTAGCCTGCGCGAATGTCGCGCACTGTATGGGTTAGCCTTTCAACGGTTTCGATGTTTTGTGCAAACACCTGCAGGCCGGAATTGACCACGGTGCGGATCGCGGATCGGTCCCCAGAAAAATCCGGCGCCAGAGCTTCCACCGCCGTGTCCGGGTTTAATGATCGAATTGCGGCGACACAGGCGGCGTAATGTTGTGCGCCGCCATCGTCTAGATCATCGCGGTCGACGGAGGTGATGACGATATAGCGCAGATTCATAAGTTGTACGGATCGTGCTGCATTGGCCGGTTCTTGCGGGTCCAACCAGCCTTTGGGGTTGCCGGTATCGACGGCGCAAAATTTGCAAGCTCGAGTGCACACAGCACCCATCAACATGATGGTAGCGGTACCGTGGGTCCAGCATTCACCGATATTCGGGCAGTGCGATTCCTCGCAGACAGTTGCCAGGTGGTGCATTTTGACGGCTCGTTTGACTTGGCCGTAGCGTTCGCCGCCGCCGAGTTTGACGCGTAACCAGGGCGGCTTCCTGCCGCTGGGGAGGCTGGTGTCATGGGTGGCTTTGATGCCATCCTTTATGGCAATGACACCTTGCTTGGTAGTGAATTTCTCTCCACTTCGAGCGGGTTTCTCAGCAATCGGTCGACTTGCATCTGTCATGCTTGTGGTTCGACTTGGTCTTGATACTGCAAATTATGCAGTGTCGCATATAAACCTTTTGCTGCGAGCAACTCTTCGTGGGTGCCGATTTCTTCGACTTGGCCCTGATTTAACACCAGCACTCGGTCTGCTTCTTGAATTGTCTGCAATCGGTGGGCGATGAGAATAGACGTTCGATCCTTTGTCAATTTGCGCAATGCATCTTGTATCAGCAACTCCGTCTCGGTATCGATATTTGCAGTGGCTTCGTCAAGAACCAGTATCTCCGGGTCGGCGGCAAGTACCCGCGCGAAAGCCAGCAATTGACGTTGGCCTTGGGATAAGTTCTGTCCACGTTCAGTCAGTTGAGTATCGTAGCCTTTCGGTAGCGAGGTGATAAATTCGTGGGCATGGACGGTGCGAGCTGCTTCGATAGCACGCTGCCGGGTGATTTTGGCTTCACCGAGTGCGATGTTTTCGTAGATAGAACCGGAGAAGATGTGAAAATCCTGCAACACAACACCCACCCGTCGACGCAAATCGTGGCTGTGAATGTGGTTCAGGTCGACGCCATCGAGGAAGATCTGTCCATCTTCGAAATCGTAGAATCTGCCTAACAAGCGGATCAAGGTGCTTTTGCCAGACCCTGTCGGTCCGACGATGGCGAGTTTTTCGCCAGGCGCGATGGTAAACGACACATCATTCAAAACTTGCGCGCCGGTGTCGTAGGAAAAATTCAGGTGATTGAAACGCACTTCCCCGCGCAGGCGCTCGGGCAATGTCTGCGGGTGCTCGGGTTCATGAATTTTTTCGTCCCAATCGATAGCCTGGAATATCCGTTCTCCGCTGGCCATGGCGCGAAACAGAATGTTGGTTTGCTCGCCGAGCACCACCACTGGATGAAATAACATACCAATAAACTGAGTGAACAGCACTACCTCGCCGAGGGTCATGGACAATGTTGCCACCTCGCTTGCGCCGTACCAGAGTATCACACCAATGGCGACATGGGCCATGCTGTCGTTGAAGGCGCCGTACAATGTCTCAACCCGTGCGGATCGCAGCTCGTAATCTCGGTTTTGCTGGTTGATTGAAGTGTAACGTTGCAGGTTGTAGTCCTGCCGGTCCGACAACTGCACAACTTGTAAACCAGCGAGATTTTCCTGCATGTTTTGATTGAGTGCCGACAACGTCTGGCGCACGAAGCGGAACAGGTGGCGGGTCGCGCGTCGGAAGTAGTAGGTGACCATGCCCAACACAGGTAGGGCCAGCATCAGCATGCCTGTCAACTTGGCATCTATCGCGAACATAATCGTCAGAGCTACAAAAAACGGTACAAATTCGCCGATCAGGCTGCCCAGTCCACGCAGTAGTTCATACAACGCTTCGATGTCGTTAGTGACCCGGGTCATCACCCGGCCTACGGCAACACGATCGTAAAAAGAGGAGGGTCGGGTTTCCAGATGCCGGAACAAATCCAGACGCAGATCGCGCAAGGCGTTGATCACAGCGTCAATAAGGGTCATACGGTGGGCGTGACCGGTAAACGCCCAGGCTATTTGCACAACGCCATATATGAGGCAGGCGACTATCAGCGGTGGCAAGTTCATCGCATCCGCCAGATAGGTGTTCAGTTCGATCAATCCCAAATCCGGTGTATCTGCGCCGGACTCGCCGCGAATAATATGATCAATAGCTACCAGGGAAATAATGATCGGTAACAAAACCTGTAACGTCGAAGCGATAAGCACCAGCACGCTACTTATGAGTAACGAAAATTTGTACGGCTTCAGCCAATGCATCAGGCGACTGAGAAGATGCATGTTGAGCACGGCGCCGCTGAGATCAGCCTCAAACATGGCGTAGTCGCGTTTGGGTGTGGATTGCGCCATTAGCGCGACATCCTCGCCCGGGCAAAGTCTTCGTCCTCAGCACCCTCACGCTGCACTCTTTCCAGCTCTGCGTAGTAGCCTCGGGCTGCCAGCAATTCGTTGTGGGTGCCGCTCTCCATGATCTTGCCACCTTCCAACACAACTATCCGATCTGCATGACGGGCGGTGCTGACCCTGTGGGACACCAGCAAAGTTGTCTGTGCGCGGCGCAGACGTTTCAGTTCAGACAAAATATGTTCTTCGGTTTCCGTGTCCACCGCTGAGAAGCAGTCATCCAGGATCAGCACTGGTGCGTGACGAATGAAACCCCTGGCCAGGGTCGCTCGCTGCTTCTGTCCGCCGGACAAAGTGACGCCGCGTTCACCAACCAGGGTTTCCAGTTTGTCTGGAAAGTCTTCAATGGTGCTCGAGAAATCCGCGGATGTCGCCGCCTGCCAGATTTCTTCCAATGCACGATTCGGGTCATCGTAGGTGAGATTGTCTCTGAGCGGCTCTCCAAACAGGAAGGGGTCTTGGGGCACCATTGCCAATTGAGCACGGATTTGCGACAACGGATAGTCGCGTACATCGTAGCCGTCGACGAAGATGCTTGCGGGGGGCGGGTCTAACAAGCGAACCAACAATTTGAGCAGGGTGGTTTTACCTGTGCCAACGCGCCCCATGATGGCGACTGTTTCGCCCGGTTTGACGTCGAGGCTGATATTGTCCAACACCAGGTGATCCGAACCGGGGTAGCTGTAGCTGAGCTGCCTTATGCTGATGGTGCCTTGGATCAATGCCGGGGTGGCGCCGGTCGGCAGGTCTTCTATTTCCGGTTCCAGGTCCATTACTTCAAACAGGCGGTCACTCGCCACTGCAGCGCGTTGAAACAGGTTAATGATGAAACCCGCTACCCTGAAGGGTTGTACCACCATATTGACGTACATGAAAAAAGCCACGAAATTACCAATAGGCATGGTGCCATCGAGCACCAGATAGCCACCGTAGCTCAATATCATGAGGGAACAGACGGCAGCCATGGTGGGCATCCAGGCCATCATGGCTGAATTGATGCGAGCCTGTTCGTAAAACGCATCCGCATAAGATTGATTGGTCTTGCCGAAACGCGCTATCTCATTCTCTTCCTGCACCATCGCCTGGATGGTGCGAATGCCGCTCAAATTCTCCTGTACGTGGGTGCCCAGGTCGGAGAGCCGGTCTTGAACGTCTTTTGATGCGACACCCATCTGCCGCGATGAATATCGCGCATACCAGAATACAAATGGCATGGGCGGCAATATCAACAGCGTTAAAAATGGCGAGAAGTACAACATGAAGGCGAAGCCAAACACCGAGGCATAGACCAGGATGACCAGCAATATGGTACCCATGGCGATCAGTCGTTGGATCAGCGAGATATCTGCGACCGCGCGAGTCATCATGTCGCCAATAGTGTGTTTGGCGAAGAACTCGCTGCCCTGGTCCTGGAGACAACTGTATAAGCGTTGCCGCAAATCAAAGGCGACGTTCAAGCCGACTCGACGCACCTCAAACCGGGCGTAGGTCACGACACTGTAACGCATAGTCACGGCGCCGATGATACCCAGTACTGGCCAGGTCAGATCAAAATTGCCTGCGGTCATGCGATTGATCGACACGGCAGTGAGGAGTGGCACGATGGCCTCAAAAAATCGCGCTACCCCGAATGCCACGATGCCGACGCCGAGACGCGTCGAATAAGGCTTGATGAAGTAGCGTAAACGCCATAGTGATGCCAGCATTTGCCTCAGACCTGCTAAAAGCTTGCGTTTTTAGGTACGCGCGGAAACGGTATGACGTCACGGATATTTTCCATGCCGGTTAAATAGAGTACCAGCCGTTCAAATCCCAGGCCGAAGCCTGCATGGGGTACGGTACCGTAGCGGCGCAGATCCCGGTACCACCAGAGTGCTTCTTTCAGCTTTTCGTCTTCGATCCTGCTGTCGAGCACCTCCAGGCGTTCTTCGCGCTGACTACCCCCGATGATCTCGCCAACGCCCGGCACCAACACATCCATGGCGGCGACGGTTTTCTCATCGTCATTCAAGCGCATGTAAAAGGCTTTGATTTCACGTGGGTAGTCGGTAAGCACGACCGGACCGCCGATATACTGCTCGGTAAGAAAACGTTCGTGCTCGGATTGCAGATCGAGGCCCCACTGCACAGGGAATTCAAACGCCTGGTTTGCGTCGTTGAGGATTTTTATCGCGTCGGTATAAGACATGACTTCGAAGGGTTTGTTCACTACCTGGTCGAGACGCTCCAGCAGACCTTCATCGATGCGCTCAGCAAAAAATGCCAGGTCGTCGGTGCAACTGGCGGTGACTCGGGCGATCACGGCTTTGAGGAAATCCTCGGCGAGGTTTGCATTGGCCGCTAGATCAGCAAAGGCGATCTCTGGTTCGATCATCCAGAACTCCGCCAGGTGCCGGCTGGTGTTGGAGTTTTCGGCGCGGAAGGTTGGGCCGAAGGTATAGACCTTACTCAGTGCGCACGCATAGCTCTCTACGTTGAGTTGACCGGACACCGTTAAAAACGTTTCGGTGCCAAAAAAATCGTCTTCATATCCCGCGGCTGGTCGGTTGACCTGGTCCAGTGTCGACACGCGAAATAGCTCGCCGGCACCCTCACAATCGTTGGCGGTGATGATCGGCGTGTTGACCCAGAAAAAACCTTGTTCATCGAAGTAGCGATGCACGGCTTGGGCAATGTTGTGCCTTACCCGGGCGATGGCACCAAAGGTGTTGGTACGGGGGCGCAAGTGCGCCACGCTGCGCAAATATTCGAAGGTGTGGCGTTTTTTCGAGATTGGATAAGACTCCGGATCGTCAACCCAACCGATGACCTCGACTTCGGTAGCCTGGATTTCGCGGTCTTGGCCTTTGCCTTGAGACTCTACCAACTCACCACGGATGATGACCGCACAACCGGTTGCCAGTTCTTCGATTTCGTCCTGGTAGTTCGGTAACGTGTCGTCGGCAATGGCTTGAATGGCATCGAAACAAGAACCATCGTGAAGGTGGATGAACGAAAAACCACCCTTGGAAGCCCGGCGCGATCTGATCCAGCCTCGAATTTCGACGCGCGCGCCCAACGCGACCTCGTGATCGAGAAGTCGTTTTACAGATGTTATCAGCGTTTGCGACATGCTTAGGACCGGCCCGGGTGATAACCTGCATGATAATTCAAAGTGAGCCACGAGGTAGAGTGTTATGCGCCCCAGTTATGTAATTGGTGCCATCGGGGTCGCGCTCGCAGTGGTCGCGATTATCCAGTTCTGGCCTGCAGATAAACCACAATCTGAACCGGTGGCGGCGCCTATCAGTGTGCCGGTCGAAATCCCGCTAACACCGCGTCAAATTGAGCCCGAGCCTGTATTACCGGTCGAAGAGGTTGCAGAGATCGTCAGCGAACCGGAGGTCGAGTTGCCAGCGTTGGCAGAAAGTGATGACTTCCTGCTGGCACAAATTCAACAATGGTCGCTACCTTCTGCATGGTTGCAGCGTGAAGACTTGCTGTCTCGAGCGGCAGTCATTGTGCAGAATGCAGCCGACGGCAGGGTACCGCGACAGCAGATAGCCTTTCTGACACCGGCCGAGGCATTTCAAGTGGTGGAAGAAGGCGAACAACTGTTTGTCGACCCGGTCAGTTATACGCGCTACGACACCTACATTGAAATGCTCGAGGCCATCCCACCTGCGCAATTGGCAAAACTGGTAAATCTGGTTGCACCCTTGCTGGGAGATGCCTTGGCACTATTGGGCGATACGAGGCGGCCCCGCGAGCTTCTCCTAAGTAGTCTCAAGCGCATTGTCGAGCTACCAGAGCTACCCGACCGCGTGGCCTTGTTGCGGCCTGCTGTCATGTATATTTATGCAGACCCGAGGCTGGAAGCGTTGCCGGAATTTGATAAACAGCTGTTACGTATGGGGCCTGAAAATATATCGAGATTACAGTCATATCTGATTGAGTTTAAAGGATATTATCTGTCTGATTGATCGTCAGACTTCGCAGTTGCTGCAGATCGGTAGAGGCCTTGAACGGCGTGCGGGTTTCGACATGTGCAATGTCCTGCTGCACATAACGCCGCTCATCATCGACGAACCGAGCCACCGCGTCGCGAAACTGCGAATCAGCAATCCAATGCGCGCTGTAGGTCGCCTCAGGCAGGTAACCCCTGGCCACTTTATGTGACCCTTGAGCACCGGCTTCGACTTTCTTCAAGCCGCGACTGATTGCAAAGTCGATGGCTTGGTAATAACACACTTCAAAGTGCAGAAAGCGGTGGTCTTCGATGCAACCCCAATTTCGCCCGAACAAGGTATCGCCGCCAATAAAATTGATGGCGCCGGCGATGTAGTTGCCGTCGCGTTTGGCCATAATCAGCAGCAGGTCGTCTGACATGACATCATTGATTTCAGAGAAGAAGCGGCGATTAAGGTAGGCACTACCCCATTTTCGCGAACTGGTGTCCACGTAGAAGCGGTAAAATGCGTCCCAGTGATCCTCAGTGAGGTCGTCCCCGGTTATCCACTCGATCTCAATGTCATTGGCTAGCGCGTCACGTCGCTCTCGCCTGATGTTTTTGCGTTTTTTCGATGCCAGATCAGCGAGGAACTCTTCGAAATTGGCATAGCCGCCGTTGTGCCAGTGAAATTGTTGATCCATGCGCTTTAGAAAACCAGTAGCGGCAGCGTTTTCCCATTGGTCTTTGTCCATGAACGTCATATGGATGGATGACACTTTAATCTGCTCTGCAATCTGCATGCATGCACCGATCAACAAACGCTCGTGTTCAGGGTTCAACTCTTTGGTAAGTAGCCGTGGCCCTGTAGCCGGCGTAAAAGGCACGCTGATCTGCATTTTCGGATAGTAGTTTCCACCCGCGCGTTGCCAGGCATCCGCCCAACCATAATCAAATACATACTCGCCCTGGGAATGGTTCTTCAGGTACATCGGCACCACACCCACCAACTCACCGTCCTGTTCCACTGCGATATGGAACGGCTGCCAGCCGGTTTCTGTGCTGACACTGCCGCTTACTTCCAGGGCGTTGAGGAACTTGTGGGTCAAAAAAGGATTGTAAGTGCGCTTGGCGTTGCAGCTATCCCACTCGGCGGCGGAAATCTCGGAGATGTTGTGCAGGATCCTGGCAGTCGAGTCGGGCAACTGGGTTCGCGCCTTTTGAGTGAACGCTCAGTCTACTTGGCGGAAGCGTTGGGAGTAAGAGGTTTTGGTGTTAGTACTCAATCGGTTCTGAGGTCGAGAAAAGACTTGCCGGACCGCATGAATACGTCCGTGTAGCTGCGCGGTGGCGTCCATGCCACCGACGCTCCTGCAAGTCTTTTCTCGACCCCAGCCCCTTGCGTATTTCAGTGAAAATGCGTTTATCCACCCCGCAGTGAAGCTGGCTGTTGCAGTACTAGGCGCGTTCCCAGTTTCTGGTGGGCGTGAAGATGCTGGATTGTCAGCTGTCTCCGAAAGGCTGGTTTTAGGACTGATAACATGCCAGACAGGCATAGCGAAGGGCTCCGGCACTTACTTTAGTCCTCCCGGCGACCGGCCAATTGCATTTCTTAGATAATCAGCCCTAAAAAACGCCCATTTCAATACCAGCCGCCAAAGCCATGCCAAGCTCTTCACATCTCACCAAAGCATCCGCATCAACATCACCGCGACAGATAACAGGCTCTTGCACGCGGGTGAACGGATAGCCATTAGCGATACGTTCGATGGCGCGGACTGCACCAGTGCCATCGTTACCGGCTGAGATAAACACTGCATAAGGCAGCGGATTCAGTTTGCCTTCGACTTCGTAGAATGTACGGTCGAGAAAATCTTTGAGGGCTCCGGACATATAACCGAAATTTTCCGGTGTGCCGAGCAGCAGACCATCAGCCCACAACAAGTCAGTTGATCCTGCCTCTTTGGCCGATAACATACGCACATCGACGTCTTCTATATCTTCGTGTTGGGCGCCTTTGAGGGCCGCTTCGGCCAACTGTTGGGTGTGGCCGGTTTTACTGTGATAAACAATCAGAAGATGCTTCAATTTTGCTGCTGGTTAAATAGAGTCTTATCAGTATACTCGCCGGCCTTTTACGGCGGTGGCGAAAGAGGTTGCCATGTCAGTCACATTTGCAGATGTTCAAGCGGCCGAAGCCCGGATGCAAGGCCAACTGATACGTACGCCTTGCCTTCAATCCATGACTCTGTCTGAGCAATTGGGTTGCGAGTTATACATAAAATTTGAGAATCAGCAGTTCACCGCATCATTCAAAGAACGTGGCGCGCTGAACAGTTTGCTGAAGTCTCCGCAACGGGTAGCCCGGGGTGTCATTGCCATGTCTGCGGGTAATCACGCCCAGGCATTGGCTTATCACGGTAGGCGTTTGGGTGTACCAACGACCATCGTCATGCCGCGTACAACCCCGAATGCAAAAGTTGAAGCCACCCGTTTATTGGGCGCGGAGGTTATTTTGCACGGTAGTGAATTCGACCAGACCCTGCAGTTCACGGACGACCTTGCGATGACGCGGAACCTTTGTCTCATCCATCCGTTTGAAGAACCTGAGGTGATCGCCGGGCAAGGTACCTTGACTTTAGAAATACTCGAACAGGTGGCCGATGTTGATGCCATCGTGGTGCCTGTGGGTGGCGGTGGTCTTATCAGCAGCGTTGGCTGCGTGTGCAAAGCTGTGTCGCCGAAAACTGAAGTCATTGGTGTGCAGATGGAGCGATATGCCGGTGCCCACGCGTTGTTTCACGACACCCATGCGACGGTGGCAGCCCAGACATCTACAGTTGCCGAAGGCATCGCGGTCAAAGCGCTGGGCAGCATCACCAGCAAGCTGATCAAGCAGTGGGTTGATGACTTGTTGTTGGTCTCGGAACAGGATGTCGAACAAGCCATTTTCGATTTGTTGGAAATCGAGAAAACCGTCGCGGAAGGCGCGGGTGCTGCTGCGTTGGCGCTCATCCGGGGCGAACCTGAGCGCTTCAAGGGCAGGCGGGTGGTGATGATTCTCAGTGGCGGCAACATAGACATGATGATCTTGTCTTCAGTGCTGCAGCGTGGTCTGGTGCGCTCTCATCGGCTCATACGTTTGCAGGTGGAGATACCCGATACCCCAGGTGCGTTGGCGGACTTAACAAAACTGTTGGGTGAGCTCGACAGCAACATTGTGGATATCAGTCACCAGCGTACGTTCGGCGGATCTTCGGTACGAGCAACGATCGTCGAACTGGTCCTGCGAATGCGTGGTGAAGAACAACTCAGCAACGTAACCCAGGCGTTGGAAGCCCAGGGTTACGATGTGGGTGAGGTCGGTTAGCCGCCTGCTATCCAGCCCTGGCCTGAGCGGCTAATTCGGCGTAGCTGTCTAACAACGGCAATACCTCGTCTTCTGTCGCCGATGGCAGATTGAATATCAGGTGGTCAAAACCCTGGTCGATACGACCCCGTAGCTCTTCAATGCTGTCGGGCGCGCCGAACAATGCCAGATCCATATCTTCAATGGTGCGGTCTTTGGCAGCCAGGGCTTCCTTCATTCGTTCTATGTTGCCTGTGCCTAATCCGCCGATGGGCATCCAGCCGTCTGCATATTCAGCAACGCGATCGAATACCCATTTGGAGTTGGCGCCGATCCAGATTGGTGGGCCGCCTGCTTGCACGGGTTTAGGGTAAGACCAGATGGGATCGAAATCGACCCACTCGCCGTGAAATTCAGCTTCTTCTTCTGCCCAGATCGTTTTCATCGCCAGTATTTTTTCGCGCAGGACAGCCCAGCGCTTGGGGTAGTTCGCGCCGTGGTTCTCCATTTCTTCGCGATTCCAGCCTGCGCCGATACCCAGAATGAAGCGACCATCTGAAATCATATCCAGAGATGCGCATTCTTTGGCCAGGGTGATCGGGTCGCGTTCGATGACCAGGCAGATGCCGGTGCCTATCTTTATGCGTTGGGTCACTGCGGCGACCGCGCTGAGAGCAACGAATGGGTCATGGCTGTGCCAGTACATTTTTGGCAAGTCGGTGCCGCCTGGAAATGGCGTCGCTCGAGACGTTGGTATATGGGTATGCTCCGGAAAAAATAGACTGTCGAGCCCGCGTTCTTCCACGGCCTTGGCCAGGGCGACCGGTTGTATCGCATAGTCTGTCGGGAACATCGTTACGCCGAATTCTTGGGTTTCTGAAAATGCCATGTCAGTTGTTCTTCCTCATAGATCATTAAAGTCGCCGTGTCGGCCTTTACCTGCTGCAAAACGAGCGGCTCCGTCACGGGTTTCGCCTGAGCGTATCACAGCTAAGCCCAGTTCGGTTTCGTGCAGCAACGCTGCATCCATATCCTTGTCCCATTGTTGATAGGCAGAAAGGCGATCGTGGCGCATGCACATTTGCGGAAACTGACACAGTTGTTGCGCGAGTTCGAGCGCCTCTTGCAATGCTTCGCCAGGCTCCGTCAGTCGGTTGGCGAGTCCCAGGCGTTGTGCTTCTGCGCCGCAGACGCCGCGCCCGGTCAGTATCAGATCCATTGCGTGGCTGAGGCCTAACAAGCGCGTCAGGCGAATGGTGCCGCCGTCCACCAGCGGCACCCCCCAACGGCGACAGTACACGCCAAATACCGCGTCTTTGGCGGCCACCCGCATATCGCACCAGGCCGCGAGTTCTAAACCCCCGGCTACAGCGTGGCCTTCCACCGCGGCGATGACTGGTTTGCTGAGCAACATACGCGATGGTCCCATTGGCCCATCGCCGTGGGTCGACATTCGATTGCCGTTGCCTGCCGCCACGGCTTTGAGATCGGCGCCTGCGCAAAAAGTGCCATCTGCACCGGTAAGAATGGCGACGTAGCTATTTTCATCGGTGTCGAAATCTCGAAAGGCTTGTGCCAGCAGTGCAGCCGTCGGCCCATCTACTGCATTTCTAGCCTGGGGGCGGTTGATGGTGATGATGCGTACATGATCGCGCTGCTCGACTTCAATCGTCATGAAAGGCTCCCGTTGTGTACTTGATGCCGGGAGTATATTACTTTGGCCTTAAGACAGTTTTGTAGTTCGGGAGAGACAATGCGCTTAGATCAACCAAGAGTAATGCCTTTGGAGGCCGATCAGTGGTCCGATGAGGCCACTGCCATGCTGCAGCCCTTCGTTAAACAGGGGCGGGTTTTCAATATCTTCAAAACGCTGGCGAACCATCCTGCTTTAGCGAAACGCTGGATGGTTTTTGCCAATCATATATTGGGCAAGTCGTCCTTGAGTGTGCGTGACCGGGAACTGGTTATCTTGCGCATTGGCTACCTGTGCCAGGCTGGCTACGAATGGGGCCAGCATGTGCAGATCGCGCGCCAGGCCGGCATGTCCGATGAAGAAATTCGCTCATGTAAAACGGGCCCGGAAACACCGGGAATCAGTGAACTGGATCAGTTGCTGCTAAAAGCGACGGACGAACTGCATGCGGATGCCCATGTTAGTGATGAAACGTGGGCTGGCTTGTCAAAAACATACGACACACATCAGATGATGGATCTTGTGTTTACCATTGGCCAATACAATCTGGTGTCGATGGCGCTTAACAGCTTCGGTGTGCAATTAGATGAAGGGCTGCCCGGATGGGACGTCTAGAGAACAAAATTGCCGCGGTCGTCGGCGGTGGTCAGACACCCGGGGCGACTATCGGCAATGGCCGCGCGACTGCTTTGCGTTTTGCTCAGGAAGGGGCGAGGGTGGCGGTGCTGGACATGCGGCTTGAGTCGGCCGAAGAAACCGTCGCTATGATTGAGGCCGAAGGTGGTCAGGCCAAAGCCTATGAGCTCGATGTTACGGTTGAATCTCAATGCAAACGTTGCATCGAGCAGATCATTACAGATTTCGGACACCTGGATATATTGCACAACAATGTCGGTATCGGCACCGGAGATGCCAGCCCGGGGCGTATCTCCGAAGCGGTGTGGGATAAGATTTTTGACACCAATACCAAGGCCATCATGTTCATGTGCAAAGCGGCGTTACCGCATATGCGCGAACGCGAGAGCGGCGTTTTTACCAACATTTCTTCCATTGCCGCGGTTGCGGCGGCGAGCAATCTCACCGCCTATAAAGCATCCAAGGCGGCGCTGAATGCGTATACCCAAGCCCTTGCCATGAGCAATGCCAAATATGGTATTCGTGCCAATGTCATCATGCCGGGTCTCATGGAAACGCCGATGGCCATTGAAGGATACGTTGCCGCTGGCCAAGACCGTGCAGAAGTCATTGCCCGGCGCGATGCTGCGGTGCCGTTGCGGGCAAAAATGGGTACGGCCTGGGATGTAGCCAATGCGGCACTTTTTCTGGCCTCTGATGAAGCCGGTTTCATCACTGGGGTGGCTTTGCCCGTGGATGGTGGTCAATCTGCAAAGGTGGGTTAGACTTAGGCCCGTTAGGTCTAATAAATTGGTTAAATATACAATTATCGTATAAATACTTTACTGTAATGCCCAAATCTTGTCTTTTGCTAAAAGAATTTGTCACTTTGTGTAACAAAGGAGTTGACTAGACTGGGCCCTTCCAAAACAATGGTAATCGCATATGGATATGCCAATAAGAAAAAAAGGAACACGATAGGGAATATATGTGTGTTTTGCATGAAACGTCCGCTGACATTAGCTAACTTTAGGCATGCGGACAGGAGTAGAAAGATATGCGGATGATAAACGCGTTAATTGCTTGTGTATTACTGGTTCTTGCAGTGCTGCACGCGTTTGTTCCAAACCATTTGTCCTTTTTCTTCGTCTACGCAGCAGGCGCTATCTTTGCTTTAGTTACCATTAAACCCGGCCGTATGAGCATCAATACCGCTCGTCTTTTTGCGATCGGCACCACGGTTGTCATGTTTTTCTATTTCGCCGGTTTCTTCAGACTGACCCCACATTTTCAAGGTGACTGGATGCGCACCGGTGTTGCGCTGGAAGGCTTTGGCATGCTGCTGTCTGGCTTCTTGATGATTCCCATTCTGTCCTGTTACAGCTGTCTGCTAAAAGCCGAAGGCTGCGAGCACTTCAAGCACCAGACCGAAGAAACCAAACGCGGTGCATTTTTCAGCGCGCCGGAAGATATCCAGGAAAATCACTAGTCCGTTCGCTCTTTAGAGCGAGTCGCGTTCCTCGGTCGGTTTGTGACATCAGGGTTTTTCTCGACCGTAAACTCCAACGTGAGCTTGAACTCGATCAGTATAAGCCTGCAGGTTTTCGTAATTTACGGCGACGGATGTGAGCCAGGTTGGAGGCCTGTTGTCATAGATGCCCGCCATCACCGAAGAAATGGTGAAATCGAAGATATTCGGTGCCTCTGAAAAGAGAAATCCTTCTGTACCGACAGCATCCTCCAAGGCCTGTAAATCTCGTTCAGCGAATCCACGTTGTTCTTCGAGGGTGTGCCGGCCTAAGCCTTGTAAATCATAGGTTTTTTGAACTTGGCGGCGGGCGCCATTGGCGACCAGGCCGCGCACTAACCGAGGCGCTATCTGGAAGAAACCATCAACGACGTTCACAAACCAGTCATCGTCGAGCCAGCGACTTGCGACCATGATCCAGTATAAATGATCCTCTGCCAGTCGTGTGAGTGCCACGCCATAGGCACTGTCCTTAGCCGAAATACCCGCGAATACTTTGCCCTGTGTGATCTCATCCAGATACTGGGTGATTAAATCTGAATCAGCCAGGCGCTCACCATCGACTTCGAGATAGGGCAGTTTACCCTTCGGCGCTTTGCGCGGGTCCGGTCGTTCGTCGATTTCGAACGGAATATCTAAAGAGTGCATTAACATCTCGATTTTCAAGCAGAATGGGCTGACGTTGCGCATTTCAAATGCACCGCCCAGAGTCACTAAGACGATAGCTGGCAGATCGTTTTTGCGGTTGCTAAGGGTTTCGCTCTGGCTGGAGTCCATCTTTAGGGTTCTCAAAAAGCATTGTCGATGCTCAACTGTACGAAGGTGCTGCGATACTGGCAAGTTGTGTGTAAAACACTCCTGACAACGGGTGTCAGGAATATGACTGGGCAGTTAATCTGGATAGCTGATATACAAAGGAGCCAATCATGGATGTACTGTTTTTGCATGGACCCGCTGCGTCCGGTAAGTACACTATTGGTAGCTTGCTGAGCACAATGCTCGACCTGCCTCTGTTCCATAATCATTTGATTGTGGACGCAGTCAAGGTGTTGTTTGAGTTTGGCAGCGCACCCTTTATAGCGCTGCGTGAAGCCATGTGGTTGTCTGCGTTCGAAGCGGCAGCAGCAGCGCAGCGTTCATTCATTTTTACCTTCAATCCTGAAGCAACCGTCGACCCCGATCTCATCCAGAGATTAGTTGATGTCATTACAAGCGAGGATGGGCGGGTGTTGTTTGTCGAACTGGCCTGTTCGGATAAAGCCATCCTCGAACGGATTAATAGCCCGGGGCGAGCGCAATTTGGTAAATTATTGGATCCGCAGTTGTATACAGCCTGCAAACTTTCTGGCGCATTTGAGTTTCCAGCCTTGCCACAGCCTATTATTGTGGTCCATACGCAAGCGCAAGCGCCAATAGAATCCGCGCACAACATTGCCGCCGCCTACCGGCGAGCAGAATAGAACCAAGAGACGAAAATATGCCGAATCTCTACGAAAAATATGTCCTGCCCAAGCTGATAGAAGCGGCTTGTAGCCAACCACCGATGACGAAATTACGCAGCCGCTATGTGAGCCAGGCTGAGGGTGCTGTGTTGGAAATCGGTATCGGCAGTGGCTTGAATCTTAAACACTATGGTGAGGCGGTAAGCTCAATTGTTGGTGTCGACCCTGCTGCAGAACTGACGGTCAAAGCCCGGCATAGAGCCGGGCGGATCAAAGCACCGGTGGAAGTATTGGGCATTTCCGGTGAATCGCTGGATCTCGACAGTAATCAGTTCGATTGCATCGTCTGCACCTGGACCTTGTGTAGTATCCCGAATCCCTATCGCGCCGTAGATGAAATGCGCCGGGTGTTGAAACCCGGTGGCAAGATGATCTTTGTCGAACATGGCCGCTCTGATGAGCCGCACATAGCAAAGTGGCAGCATCGTATTGAACCTGTCTGGAAGATAATCGGCGGTGGATGTCACCTGACCCGGCGAGCAGATGAATTATTGCGAGATGGTGGTTTCAAAATCAAATCAGTGGATTCCGGGTATGTAAAAGGCCCCAAGATCGCGGCTTTCATGATTCACGGCATTGCGCAGAAAGCATAAGCCCATGGTTGCAACGTACGTAGCGAACAGCGCAGATTCCCGGTACCATCCGCGCTGCAAACCATAATCCCAGCAAGGTATGCCCCAAACATGGCTGAAATGACCCAAGACATTGCTCGCACGCGCCCCCAGGTCTGGAGCGTTATCATTGGCATGAGCGCGTTTCATCTCGCCTGCCTCGGCGCGTTTTATACCGGTGTGAGTGTCACTGCGCTGGTGGTTGCCTTCTGCATGTACGCATTTCGGGGTGTTGGTGTTACCGCTGGCTTTCACCGATTGTTGGCCCATCGTTCCTTCAAGACCAGTCGAGTGGTTCAATTTCTCTTTGCCCTGGCCGGCAGCCTTGCTGTTCAGGGTGGTCCTTTGTGGTGGGTCGCTCATCACCGTCATCATCACGCAGCCACGGAAACAGAAGAGGATATCCACTCCCCGGTCATACATGGCATGTGGAAGGCGCATATGGGTTGGATGATGACCCCTGCTGCATTCCTGGAAAAAGGCACTAATTGCAGAGATTTGCACAAGTTCCCTGAGATAAAATTTCTACAACGTCACTATATCTGGCTGATTGTTGCGCAACCTGCGCTGCTGTACGCGCTGGGTAGTTGGCTCGGTGAGGCGTACAACACCTCGGGGCTGCAACTGGTGGTCTGGGGTTTCTTCATCGGTACAGTAGTCACCTGGCATGTAACCTTTATGGTTAATTCCGTCTGTCACCGCTGGGGTTCACAGCCTTATGACACGGGCGACGCCAGTACCAATAACGTGTTCATCGGCGTGCTGGGGTTCGGTGAGGGGTGGCATAACAATCACCATAAATATCCCAGTTCAGCGCGTCACGGTTTGCTCTGGTGGCAGGCAGATTTTACTTGGTGGTTGATCCGCACCCTGCAGCTTGTCGGGCTGGTGTCAGAGCCAAAAATTCCGTTGGAGTTCCGCAAAAAAGCGAAAGCCTGAAAGCGTTTGCTTTAAGCCTTACTATCCTTTTTTTCAACAGTGCTGACTATCGGCGTCGGTGCAGTTTTCTGAGATGTGTTCGAAGATAGTGGTTTGCCGCGGCCCTGTGGGTCTTGTGCGCTCACACCGTCAGGGATGTATTCAATCTTATTCCCGGCGGCGAGGAATTTTGCAACATCATCACTGAGTGACTTGCGCCGCTTCACTGGGGAACTTTCGCTTTCGGTTTTCTTGGCAGCCACTAACTTTCCCCTTCTTGCGTTTCAACTTGTGGGTCAGGTTGTGAGTCGGCAGCCTTCTTCAGTCGCTTTGCCTCGCGTTTCTTTTGCTTGGCAATTTCCTTTTGACGCTTCTCGTGGGAGTAGTTTGGTTTTCGCATAGTCACTCTAGGTCGTAATTCGCCGCGCAGTCTACAGGGTTGGCCCTGAATAAACGAATTTATCCACCGCTCGAATTCGAGCGCTATCGCTTAGAGCTTCGCTGGCAAACTAGCGATTGGGTCCGCGGTTCATTGGATATGGTTGCCAGCGTTCCAGTGCCACCTTCGGCAATACGGTTGGGTTCACACAACTCATAGGCCAGCGACCGCGCAAAACCAACGCTACCTCCCGTCCAACCCGACGTCTGGTTTCTGGCCGCATGCGCGTTGTGGCTGATGCGACATGCGGTGTAATCACAACATTTTCCATTGAAAACAGTGGGTTATCAGGCTCTGGCGGTTCTTGTTCGAGCACGTCCAAGCCAGCTCCGGCAATCTGGTTGTTGCGCAGGGCATCGATCAGAGCAGGTTCATCAATCATCGGACCACGGGCTGTGTTGACGATCACAGCCGTTTCTTTCATCTGCGTGAAAGCCTCTGCGTTAAATGCATGTTCTGTCTCTTCGTTGTGCGGTGAGTGAATAGAAAGGTAGTCACTGCGTGCCAGCAATTCGGCAAAACTCACAGGTTCAACGCCTGCGCCGGTTATTTCGAGTTCGCTCACATAGGGGTCGTGGGCGATGATGTTGAGGCCGAACGCTTTCGCTCGACGAGCCATGCAATGAGCGACATTGCCAAATGCGAATAATCCCAGGGTTTGACCGAACAAACGGGGAATTTTGCTCAACAGTGGTCTGGCCTGGTACCAATCGCCGGCTTTGGCCATGCGCACCATGGTCGGTGTTCGCCGTGCCAGGTCGAGTAACAATCCCATGGCGTGGTCTGCGACTTCTTCGATGAACACATCCGGGACGTTGGTGACGACGATGCCGGCATCTGTTGCTGCTTTGATATCCACCATGTCGACACCGACGCTGCCAACACCGATGACGATGCATTTGTTGAGATTGTCGATCACCCGTTTGTCAATCTCCAAGCCCCAGGACGTTATAATGGCGTCCATATCGCGAACACCTTCGGCGAACTCCTCCGGGGTGTCGGCGACGATGTCGACGATTTCTCCGACCGGTTCGAGAGACTCGAGTTCAAGGGAATAACGTTCTTCCACAGTCTGATCGCGCGCCTGTTTAGGCAGTTGAATACCTATTTTTTTCTTTGTCATAGTGTCTCTCCGGGCAAAGTCTTCGTTTAGATTATGTATTTGTTGCTTGCGGCTAAAAGAAAAGCTGCACGGCTTCGCCGTCTATCTCGGCCAGGGTCGAGCGAACAGCGGGCAGTATGGGTTCAGCTGCAAGGCCTTGTGCCCACTCGGCATGAGCCTGGCTGAGCCGAGTTACGATCTCGGGATTTTTGACGGCCACGTTCTGGCGTTCCCCCGGGTCATTCTCCAGGTCATAAAGCAGTGTGAGCTGACCGTCAGGAGAATCCACAGGCCAGCCATGCTCGGGAGACTGCAGGCGTCCATAGGCATCTAAATCAGATTTCGTCAGGTGCGTTTTATTGTAGCGAATAAGTTTCCAACGACTGTCACGGATAGCCATGGTGGGACCAGAACGCCAATACAAATACTCGTGAGGCGCTGTGTGAATTGTGCCGTTGAGATGAGGAAGCAGGTTGATGCTGTCCTCGGTGGTTACTGGTTGGCCAGCGGCAGCGGTGAATGTGGCGAGTAAATCCAGCGATATAACCGGTTCGTTGTATTGTAAGCCCTGCTTTATCCCGGCAGGCCAACTCAGTATGAAGGGCACCCGAATACCACCTTCCTGATGGTAGCGCTTGAAGCCAGCCAACGGTGCGTTTGAGCAGGCGCCGGCGATGTAACCTGCACAACCGTTATCGCTGAGGAAAGCGATCAGCGTATTGTCATATTGTCCGGTTGCTTTGAGTTTCGCGACTACCTTGCCGACACTGTCATCCAAGGAAGAGACCATGGCGGCATAGATGCGTGTCGCCTTGTCTTCGATGTGGCCATAACGTTCAAGATACCTGCTGGTCGCCTGCAACGGCGTATGCGGAGTCGTGTGGCTGAGATAAAGAAAAAATGGCTGCTGCTGGTGATGTTCGATAAAAGCCAACGCTTCTTCAGTGAACACGTCGGTCAGATAATCGCTGACCTCAACGGGTTGACGGTCGCGGAATATGGCGATCTGAGAACGGCGTGTGCGCGGCACTTCACCCATAGACTCCACCCCCGGTGTGGTCGGGTCAATGAAGATGCTGGCGCCGGCCAGAACACCGAAATACTCGTCGAAACCGCGTGCGACGGGGTGGTATGGGCCTTTATAGCCAAGGTGCCACTTGCCAATCATGCCAGTGGCGTAGCCAGCCTTGTTTAATTCGTCCGCCAAGGTTCTCTGGTCCGTGCTCATGCCGCTATCGACATCGTGCCCTGCCGGATTAAATTCCCAGCCATGGCGTTGCTGATAGCGGCCGGTTAACAAACCTGCCCGCGAAGGACTGCAAACCGGATGGGACACATATCCCTGTGTGAAGCGAACACCGGTGGCTGCCAAGGCGTCAATATGCGGCGTGTCGATGGTCGTACTGCCGTACACGCCTGTGTCGCCAATGCCGAGATCGTCGGCGATGATAAATACAATATTCGGGGGCGCCGCGGCCAAAGAGACAGTGGCGGCTAAGGAGACAGCCGCCATACTACTGGCCGCCAGCGACAGCAGACTGGTTAACATCGACCTTGTAAACGAAGGCTTGCACAACGTCTGCATCATGTTGCAGGCACAAACCATATAGGCGATGTCCAGACGCGTTCCTGTATGGTTGCAGGTAAATCCGGACGTGCTGGCACACCGGCGCGAACGGCATCCCAGGTTGACCAGCGGCAGGTCGGATTTTCTAAAGCGCGCACATAGTAGAAGGCGCGTTCGTCTGGATTGAAGTCAGGATCGCTCCACATCGCTGCGAGTTCGCCAGCACCGGTGGTGGTGGAATAGGCGCAAGTCTGCAGATCGACGCTTGCACCATTATCAGGGCAGCGATGGGTGCTTGGATCGACCGGCAAGCTGTTGGAACAGGCGACATCATAGACTCGTTCTTGCATTTCACCGTTGACTAAAGAACCTTTAATAATCTGCAGGCGTTGCAACGGTGCACTGGCGGCATCCCTTGCTGCCCACAGCAAAAAATTTGGCGCCGCATTACCCAGACCTTGCAGATCGCTGCCCATTGACACGCCGCTCGCATAGGCTTGGGTAACCCAATCGTACTGGTCCATCAGGTCATCTGCGAAACCGAAACCGGCAAACAAGCGGGCACGCAAGCGGGGGCCGCTGGTGCCAAAAGTTTCTTTGCGGCGGAATGCATCGAAGATGGAATCTCGGGTGTTCTCCTCCGCCCAGACACCTGCCAGCCCGGAAGCGCTCCAGGTTTGCAGAAATCCGTCTTGATATATTCGACCGTCGATATTCTTGGCACCTTGCATGTCATTGTCTTCAGCCAGTTCCACGGCTGCTGGGCCCAGTGGCAGAGAACCGCGCTGTTGTGGCGTGGCGTCGAGAATGCCGACCTTGGAAAAAAAATTTTCTTCGTCAAACGAACCTGCTCCGGTATGGGTGTCGCTGGCGCCGACGATGCCGAATTTATACGGGTTGGCACCCGTATTCTGCTCGATGACGAGCCCGTTCAGGTAAGCCTCGCGCACGTAGGAGCCGGAGGGTTGGCTTGGCAGCATCGAGGCGATGCGATAAGGCATGATCTCGAAGTCTGCCCATTCGTCATTGGGTGACAGGGCCGGGTGGGTATCTGAGGTGCCTTTGACTTGCGTTATCTCCACCAGAGGTTCATTGCGTATACGCGTTCTGGCGTACTGCGCATCGATGGCATTCCCTGCCCAGTCTGAGGTCATGAACATGGCGCCATTGGAGCCGTTGGAATTATGCGGAATGGCGAGGCTATCAATGCCTTGTTCGCGCAATGCATCCATCCAGCGCCATAACCCTTCCGGATTCTGGGAATGAAAGCGTGAAAAGGGAATCTCCGGGACATCGCCGTTGCTGCGAAAAATGACGTTCCTGTGCAGGTTGCCGCGCTCGTCGGTTGTACTGGTATATTCATAGGCGACAAAGGTGGTGAATCTGCCCGGTTCATTGTGTGCCTGGGCCGCGCCAATGGTGTCGCGCCACGCCTCTCTCGCAATGTCATTTAGTAACTCCCGGTCAATAGTGCCGTTCAGAATGCCTTGAATCGCGTTCGGAATGAAGGTGGAAAATCGCTCACTGCGGTCTTGTGCGCTGCTGACATTCAGGTTTTCAGGCCGGTTCAGGTTATGAAACGGCTCAGCCATTTCCAATTTGGAAAATTCTGTTCTGGTATCTGAGGCGGCCGCTACTGCGCCCAAAAACATTGCATGGTCTGTTACCGCATAAAAATCTAAAGGCGCTTTCAATTGCATGTCAAAACCGGCCGGATGTTTGATTGCTTCGCCCTTGGCGTAGCGGTAAGCATCCGAAGGTGAGGCCACCGTGCCAAAGGCAAAAGCGTCGAAGCTATAACGGGTGTGAACGTGCAAGTCGCCAAATAGTGCTTTACGTCTGGCATTGAGAACCGGCGTGATGGCGATGGTTTTCATGTCGCTCTGGAACAAGGTCGGGCGCGGTGGGGGCTCGACTTTTACTGGCGCCGCGACTACCGGCTGTGTTTCTGGTTCGGGTTCAGCCACCGGCGCTGGTTCGTTGTCGGTGCCGCAACTGGCCAGACAAAAGACGGTCACGAATGTACAAATTATTGTTATATAGCGCTTCATATAAGTTCCTTGTTAGGACACAGCTAGTTTTGTGCTTATTCTGTTCGCGCGCAAGTGTTTGTCCGAGCCCAGCACATGTGAGACGAATCAAGCAGTCGCGAGCCGTTAAACATATTCGGTGGGGTCAGCCAGGTCCAGAGACCGCGATAGTCAGAACGTGGACTTATCCTGGTCTGGCGTATTTTTCAATCCAGAGATAAGCCTGAAGGGAAGCGCATCAAGCTCGTAACGGAAGTCGTTCCTTCCACCAGATGCTCTTAGTGATCATCGAGTCCAACTGTGGGCTCAATGCAGGATTCAATGTAAGCAAAGTCAAGATCCGGGTTGAGCTTCAATAACAATGCGATATCAACGTGATCCTTGGCACGATCAAACAAGAGCTTAAACACTACAAGGTCTTGAGCCTATGGCATGAACGATCTCATACCCGGAAGCAGGAATGTCGGATCGCGAACCGAGCACCTGCAGTTGTCGCATCGAGAGAGACTCCACGAAGGGTATCCAGTTATCGACACCTTTTCGTGGCCATGGGTTGCCGCCAATCCAGTCCATATGCGGCGATTTATAAGCAAGGTTGAAAAAAATATGGAACCACCCGGATCAGTCATGTTGGTATCCTTGTGAACTACATCGCTGCTGTAAATCAACAGAGAACCACGTGGTCCTTCTGCGAGTAGTGCATTGGCATCAAGAACCTCATGCTCTTCCAGAGTGATGTCAGGTCTGTTGCCAGCATGAAATTCCTCGTTCATGAGTGATAGCATAGCGCCTTCGTTTCGAGGGGGTAAAGCATGAACACCGGCAAGGCATTGATCCTCCTTGCGCTCGTCTTTCTTGCGGGATGCGAACCCCGGGACCGTACACCCGGCACCTGGTTGACGGGCGATCTGGTGGAAACCCTACCCGAGGACTGGTCGTTCATCGCTGAACATCAGGAAATTTTCGTGGAAACCTACCCCTGGTATGGGATTCCTTTCTCGGTAACCACGGTGCTCGGTACACGGGACGGCAAGCTCTACGTGCCTTCGATATACGACGAAGAATTACCTTTTCCCGGGACAAAATACTGGAACTCTGTAATTGCCAGCAATCCGAACGTACGCCTGAAGATCGGAGAAAAGCTCTACCCCATGCGAGCCGTGCATGTACAGACGGGTGCGGAACACCTGCTCGGGTTGCAGGCACTGGCCGACAAGTACGACAGTTGGCGCACCTGGATGAGCGATCCTGACAGTGGCCCCCATTTCGTGATCATTCGAATGGAACCTCGGGGTTGACTGCGGGTAGACGTTCAGGCGTGCGTCACCGACGTTTTGAAGCCGGAACAACGCGGCTGATCGATGGTGATCTGGTTGACTGCGGTTGCGCGCAGAAACTGAACCAATCACCATTTTTGACCTGATAACAAACACACAGGAACAAAGCCCATGCCAAAGATAATCCGAACCGCGATCTTCATGTTGGTATTTGTGGCATTCGGGGTACATGCAGCTACCTACAATGGTGCTATTCCACAAGGATCCAAGTGGGTCGAACTGCGTAGCTATATTGATGCACTCAAGGCAGAAAGGGCACGGGCTAAAGCGTCACGGCGTCAGCGGCAGTAAAAACAAGTTGGCTGCACCGTTCACTCGACGGACCGAATTCTGAATCTAGAGAGTGTTGTTGTCTGCATAGCCTTGGGTAAAGTAGTGGTTATGGAACGTGTGTTAGAGATTGGGCAGGTAGCGGCAGGCTATTGCGGGCGCATGTTTGCGCATGCCGGTGCGGATGTGGTGCGGATAGGTGGCAGGGCTCAGCCTGCCTGGGTTAGTGAGCAGGCGATGTCGCTGTACCTGCACGCTGGCAAACGCTACGTCGAGACCACAGACCTCGGCCTCATCGGCGATCTTGCCGCCCGGGCAGACGTTGTTATTTGCGAAGCCCGTACCGCGGACGAACTTATTGAACTTGGTTTTGATAATTGGTGCACGCCGGTAAAGCTCGCTCTGACCCCTTTTGGCCGGACCGGCCCAAAACGCAATTGGCGCGCAACGGCTAACGTCATTCTCGCCATGGGCGGCTATACAAATCTTATGGGAGATGCAGATCGGTCACCGTTATCTCTGCCGGGTCACTATGTCGAATTTCAGACTGCGGCAATGGGTTATGCGGCGGCTAATGCCTGCCGCTTGGCCCGGCAAAGCAACGAAATTGATGTCAGCATGCTGGAAACACTGATGGCGTTGTCGCAGTTCACCACTGTACGCTGGCACTGCGCCGGTGAACTACGTACCCGCCATGGTAGCGATTTCTGGTTCGTTGTACCGAGCAATCTATTCGCCTGTCAGGATGGCTGGGTCTATTTGAACATCGTGCCTGCCTTCTGGGACCCGCTGACGGTCTTTCTGAACAAACCGGAAATGCTCATCGATGAACGTTTTACCAGTAATGATTCGCGCATGACGAACCGGGATGCGCTGCATGAGATAGCGGCCGAGGTGCTGGCAGGTCTCAGCAAAGCCGATATTGAGAGCAGAGCCGAAGCGTGCCGTATACCGCTGGGTGTCGTACAGACGTTTGAAGATGTATTAGCGGATAAGCATCTGGCGGAGCGTGATTTCTGGGAGGGCGTTGTTCTGCCCGATGGCAGTTTAGTAAAATCTCCGTCTTCGCCGTATCGCATCAATGGTGCTGCGCGGAAAACCCGGTCACCGCAGACACCGGTCAGTGCTACGGGTGTGTGGTGAGTACGATGGTTCAAGGCCCCCTCAACGGCGTACGCATACTAGATCTGACGCATGTCTGGGCCGGACCCCTGGCGGTTCGTTTTCTCGCGGATATGGGTGCTGAGGTGGTTAAAATTGAAGCGCCCTATGGCCGTGGACCGCGTGAGTTTCCAGCGGCGCCTATTGGCGGCTGGATGGGTGGTGAAGCCGGCGCTGAACCATGGAATGCAAACGCTATTTTTACCAAGCTGCACCGCAACCGGCAAAGTCTGTGCCTGGATCTTAAACAATCTGGCGGTCTCGACATTCTCTTACGCCTGGTTGCGGTGGCTGATGTCATCATCGAAAATTTCAGTGCCAGGGCGATGCCGTCTATGGGTCTGGATTATGCGGCGCTGAAAAAGGCCAACTCCGATATTATTTATGTGACCATGCCTGGCTATGGCAGCAGTGGCCCTTATAGAGACCGGGTGGCTTTCGGGCCAACGGTAGAGCCCATGTCCGGTCTTACCACCATGCTCGGTTATACGCCCGAGGAACCGCGCAATTCCGCCATGGCGCTCATGGATCCGATCGCTGCCACCCACGCAGCCGCGGCTGTTATTACCGCTCTGCGTCAGCGCCGCAGTGATGGCCATGGGGCCTATGTGGAGCTCTCGCTGCATGAAGGTGGCGTCACGTACAGTGGTCCATGGCTGGTCGAAACCCAGTTGGACCAACGGCCGGAGTGTCTCGGCAATCGTCATCCGGCAATGGCACCGCATGGCATTTATCGCTGTGCAGGGGTCGATGAATGGCTGGCGCTGAGCTGCGAAGACGATCAACAGTGGCGCGCCCTGTGTGGCCTGATTGATGGACTCAAGACGGAATCAGACCATGCCGCAAGAGCAAACACTCATGATGAAATAGATGTGTGCATCGGCGCCTGGACCCGTGAGCGAAGTAAACAGATGGCAGCTGAGATACTGCAGAGTGCTGGCATCAGCGCAGGTCCAGTCAACAACGCACCGGATATGCTGGCAGATGAACAGGTACAAGCGCGTGGTTTCTTTGTAACCTATGAAGCATTCGATATACCCATGCCGGGTAACCCGGTTCATATGCAGGGTTTGTCGAGCGAGCAGTGGACAGCGTGTCCGAGGTTGGGCGCGGACAATGTTGAAGTTCTGTCTGATTGGCTTGGTTACGACGACCAGAAGGTCAAAGAGTTGACGAGCGCCGGTGTGATTACCGACATCCCACCAGGCTGACATGCGCCGGGCTGCGTTCGCTAGGCGATTGGGGAATTGGGAGATTAAACAAAAAGGGGACGACTATGGTTTGGCAACCTGAGATAGACGAAATCAACCGCCGCGTTGAGATGGCTAAAAAAATGGGTGGTGAGAAGGGCGTTGAAGTCCAGCACAGTCGCGGCAAACTGACCATTCGCGAACGTCTAGACCTGTTGTGCGATGCCGATTCGTTTTCTGAGATAGGCCGGTTGGCGGGATCAGGTACTTATGAAGACGGTGAACTGGTCGATCTTCTGCCATCCAATACCATCATCGGTCACTGCTCGCTGAACGGCCGTAAGGTGGTGCTGAACGGCGGCGATTTCACCGTGCGTGGCGGCGCCTCTGACGCGGCGATTGGTAACAAGTCCGGGCATGCGCAGAACATGGCTCGGGACTGGAAACTGCCTTACATTCGGTTGTTGGATGCTAGCGGTGGCAGTGTCAAAACCTTTGAGCAGATTGGCCGCACCTATATACCGACAAACCCGGTAACGCCTGGAATCGAAAACCTGTTGTGCGAAGTGCCTGTCGTAGCAGCGGCTCTGGGGTCGGTGGCGGGGCTGCCGGCGGTGGATGCCTGTCTGTCCCATTTCAGCCTGATGGTAAAAGGTATCAGCCAGGTTTTTCCCGGCGGTCCTCCGGTGGTAAAAGCGGCGCTCGGCATAGACATCAGCAAAGAAGATTTGGGCGACGAACGCTCCCAGGTGTACGCCAGCGGCGCCATTGATAACCTCGCGGAAAGCGAGGAAGAGGCGTTCGACATGATTCGTCAGTTTCTGAGTTATTTGCCGAGCAATGTGTGGCAGATGCCGCCACGTGTTGATACCGGTGATGATCCAGACCGACGAGAACAAGACCTGTTGTCGATAATTCCCCGTGACAAAAGGCAGATCTACGATCCGCGCAAGATTCTCGACGCCGTGCTGGACAAAGATTCGTTCTTTGAAATCACCCCGCACTATGGGCGCTCGCGTATCGTCGGTCTTGCGCGAGTCGATGGTTACCCCGCCGGTGTGATGATCAACAACCCAAAACGTTCCGGCGGCTCAATGGATGTCGCTGCGGGCACCAAGGTCATCCGCTTTCTGCAGTTGTGCGATACCTTTCATTTGCCGATGATTTATTTCGCCGATGAGCCGGGCTTTATGGCGGGACCCGATCAGCAGGCTCTGGGCATTGTGCGCGCTGGTGCAAAGATGGTGACGGCGACGTTGCGCACCCAGATGCCGTGGATGTCTGTCATCATCCGGCAATTGTATGGTGTTGCCGGACAATGCCACGATCGGCCAACGGGGATGTTCAAGCGCGTGGCCTGGCCATCGGGCCACTGGGGGTCGATGCATATTGCCGGCGGTGTTGCCGCGGCTTACCGACGCGTGATAGACGAATCCGACGATCCCGAGGCGACCCGCGCAGAGATTGAAGCGCGCTTGCATCGCCTCGCTTCTCCGTTTCGTACGGCTGAAGCGTTTAATATCGAGGACATCATTGACCCGCGTGAAACGCGCCCGATGTTGTCTGAGTTCATGGGCATGGCGCAACCCATTATCGAGATGCAGTTAGGCCCTACGTCGACACCCTATATGCCTTGAGCTACATGCCGGTTGATCTGTAGTAGCATTCTAACCATAGATGTCCCTGGGGAGGGAATAGACCATGGATCTTGCTTTCAGTGCTCAACACGAAACCTTTCGCCAGGAGGTGCGCGACTTTCTAACGGAGCATGGTCGTGAATCGCCGCCACCGTACCGACGTGGCAAACCCGATGAGCAATCGGTCCGCTGGCAGCAATTGCTCATTGAGCACGGTTATGCCGGGCGCACCATCCCCAAAGAATATGGTGGCTATGGGGCCGAGCCAGACATTCTTCAGGCGCACATCATTACCGAAGAGTTCGCTCGCGCTGGCGTCAAAATGGGCCACGATGGCGACAACCGTATAGTCCCCACGGTGTTGGAACTCGGCACAGAAGAACAAAAGCAGTGGTTGGTGCCGCCTACGGTTCGAGGCGAAATGATCTGGTGCCAAGGCTACTCAGAGCCTGGTAGCGGCTCTGATCTGGCATCACTGACCACCAAGGCGGAACTTGACGGTGATGAGTGGGTGATTAATGGCCAGAAAATCTGGACCTCGGGAGCCCAACATGCCGACATGATGTTCGCTCTGGTGCGAACCGAGCCGGATGCGCCTAAACACAACGGTATCAGCTATCTCATCTTCCCCATGGATACGCCGGGCATCGAAGTTCGTCCACTGGTGATGATGACCGGTGAAGCCATTTTCAACGAAGTGTTTTTTACCGATGTGCGAGTACCGAAGGATCAGATTATCGGCCGTCGTGGCGAAGGTTGGTTTGTCGCCAACAACACGTTGAAGCATGAGCGTGGCGGCTTAGGCGATCCTAACCAGGCGGAAACCCGTTTTCATAACATCGTTAAGATCATGCAGGATGAGACCATCGACGGGCAACGACTCATGGATAACCCGATATACCGTGATCGGTTGTTGCAACTACAGGGCCGGATGTTGGCCATGAAATTCAATGGCATGCGGGTGCTTTCGCACTATGCAAAAGGCGAGGAGCCTGGCCTGCCTCGTTGGATCGTAAAACTGCAAGGCTGTGAGCTGAATCATCAGATGGCGAGTATGGCTATCGACGCCTTGGGTGAACTCGGTATTCTTTACGACGATAGTCCTTATCTACGTGATGAAGGCATGTGGCAGCAGCGCTACATGCTGGACCTGGGTTTAATCATTGGCGGCGGTACCGCGCAGATTCAGAAAAACATGATTGGTGAACGAGCCCTGGGTCTACCCAAAGAGCCGAAACAAGAACAAAAAAGCGCATAGGAGACTGATATGGATTTTGCCCTCACCGAAGAGCAACGCATGTTGCAAGACAGTGTATCCGGCTATCTGGCGTCTGCATGCTCAATTGAAATGGTACGCGAGGCTGCGGAATCTGGCGGCACCCACAATGCAGATCTGGCCCAAGGTCTGGCAGAACTGGGCGTCAATGCCATATTGGTTCCTGAGGACCAGGGCGGGGTCGGTTTAGGATTTCTAGAGGCAGCGTTGATCGCAGAAGCACTGGGCGCAGTCGCTGCGCCGGTGTCATATGTTGCGACCTCGGTGATGGCGCCAGTGGCGCTGACTATGGCCGGCAGCGACAGCCAGCGCGACAAATGGTTGACGCAAATCGCTGCAGGTGAATGCATCGTTGGTATCGGCCTCACCGAGCAGATTGGCAGGCGCGAAGGTTCTGGCATAACCGTGTCAAATGGAACCTTGTCGGGCAAGGCGATGTTTGTCATGGAAGGTATGGACGCGCAGATGCTGATCATTGCCGATAGCGAAGGTACCATGTACCTGGTAGATGCCGCAGACGTCCAACGCACCAAACTCAAGACGATAGATCGCACCCGCAGTGTGGCCGAAGTGCTGTTGGACAATACACCTGCTGAATTGTTACCTGGCTCAGCAGGCAACCGCGAACCCCTGTTGGCAACCATCGATGCCGGGCGCATCATGTTGGCGGCAGATACTTTAGGCGCCGCACAAAAGATGCTGGACGATTCGGTGGCTTATGCGAAAGAGCGGCGGCAGTTCAATCGAGTCATCGGTTCTTTTCAGGCGGTGAAGCATATGTGTGCGGAAATGGCTTCAGAACTTGAGCCTTGCCGTTCGCTGGTGTGGTATGCCGCACATTCAGTCTCCGCGGTTCCTCAAGAGGCGCGTTTGATGGCCTGTCATGCAAAGGCGCATCTGTCCGAGATCGGTAAATTTGTCGCACGAACCGCGACAGAAGTGCATGGCGGTATGGGCATGACCGACTTGCTGGGCTTGCACTTCTGGTTCAAGCGCATTGGCTTCGACCGACAATTGCTCGGCGCGCCGGAATTGGTACGAGCTGAAGCTGCCGCCGTGCAGGGTTGGGTTTAATCAGCGGCTGCCTAATCCTCTATCGCGCTATAAATAATGTTCTTCAGTTGACCTCTGAAATTGAAGGTTGCGGAGGGCATGAGTTGTGTCATGAACACCACGCTCAAGTCCTCCACCGGGTCGACCCAGAAAATAGTAGACGCGGCACCGCCCCAGTAATAATCCTCGACCCCTAAAGCACCAGCGCTGACCTCGCTCAATGACATCGCGAAACCGAGGCCAAAGCCAACGCCGTCATAGGCAGTTTCTGAGAATGCACCAATCGCCAGACTTGATAAATCGCCGCCATTCGGCAGGTGGTTCTGGCGCATCATACGTAATGTACGTGAGCCGATGATGCGCGCGCCGTCCAGCTTGCCCTCACAGCGCAGCATTTCGCAAAACCGCAGATAGTCTGCGGTGGTGCCGGTCAAACCTCCGCCGCCGGATAAGAAGGAAGGCTGGTGCAGGTAGGTGCTGTCAGCCGGGTCGTCTATCAGTTTCAACGTCCTGTCTCGCTGGCGCTCATAGTTGGCGGCGAGACGCGCATGTGATTGTGGTGCCACGCTGAATGCCGTGTCGGTCATGCCAAGCGGTTTGAAAATGTGCTCTTCGAAATATCGATCCAGGGTCATGCCCGACAGTGCTTCCACAAGATGCCCGCACACATCTGTCGCGTAGGAATACATCCACTGCGTACCCGGCGTGTAGTAAAGCGGTACGGTGGCAAGCTTGTCGACAAAGGTTGCCAGGGTTACGCCGTCGCCACGCACGATGTCGTGTTCGCGGTACATTTTATCAATGGGATGGTGGGTTGCACCATAGGACAGTCCGGCCATGTGAGAGAGCGCATGACGGAAGGTGACAGGCTGCGTCGGTGCCGTTAACACCATGTCCTGGCCTTCGCCGGAAACATAAACCTGATGGTCCCGCCAACTCGGTATGACTCTATGCACCGGGTCGTTCAGCTGGAACATGCCACGCTCATATAGCTGCATGAGGGCGATGGAAGTAATCGGTTTGGACATTGAGTAAATACGGAAGATGGTGTCATCTGCCATGGGTGTATTGCGCTCGATGTCCATGAGCCCCAGCGAGCGGTGGTAGGCGAGATGACCATGGCGTGACACCGCCACCTGGCAGCCGGCAATCTTCTGCGGCTCGATATAATTGCTGGTGAGATGTTCCGTGATTCTTTCCAGCCGCGCAGCATCGAAGCCTGCTCGTTCGGGTGCTGTATCCATGCGTTCTCCCTCGTATCGGAATAGTGTCATTGTCTTTAAGCAAAGAACATATCACGCTATTGTAGAAACTTCGCATCCCAGGAGAGATCTATGCAGTTCATGGCAAAACTCGCGATTGCAGTGTGGTTGTTTGCAACGTTGCTGTCGGCGCCAGTATCGGCTTCGGTGGTAGATATCGACCTCAGCGCAGCGGACGGCACAAAGCTGAAAGCGACATACGCTTCACCAGACGATCCAGGTCTGGGCCAAGGTCCTGGCATGTTGCTGATCCACCAGTGCAATATGGATCGATCCATGTGGCAGGGCATTGCTGCCCAACTCACAGAGGCGGGGATCCACGTATTGGCGATGGATCTGAGAGGGTTCGGAGAAAGCGCAGGTGAAGGCATGGGGGGTGCGGGTGGTTTCCCTGCGTTCATGCAAAGTTCTTCCGCAGATGTCGATCTGGCCTTTGCCTATCTGGCAAACCAGACCGGTGTGGATACAGCGCGGATCGCCATCGGTGGTGCCAGTTGCGGTGCCATGTTGACTGCCGGGTTAGCCTCTCGTCAAAGTGGGGTTAAAGCGCTCATGTTGCTGTCAGGCCCGCCCAGTGATGATGCGGTCGCGCACATAGCCAGGACGCCGGGGCTTGCAGTGTTCGCTGCGGCTGCGCGGGATGACACTGTTGTCCCAGACGTAGCAGCACGCCTGCAAAGCGCTGTTGATGGATCGCCGCATCCGAGTTCTGTTGCCAGAATCTACGATGGAACGGAGCATGGCTTACCGATGTTGGATAAAAATGCTGACCTCGAACCGGCACTTATTGCCTGGCTCAAGCATGAGTTGTCAGTGGATTAACGAGCGTTGGGTCTGCGCCGCCAGGTGAGTACACCGGCGATGAGTAGAGTCAGCATGCTGGCCAGGGAGAGAACCCGCAGGCCACCCGGGATCACGTACCCCAAGCCGAGAAAGTCCGGCTTGCCGGTTTGGGAAAATACCCATTCGAAGCCTAGCTTGGTGGCCAGGGACGGATTGCCCGAGGAGAATGCAATGATCGCGTCTCCGGTATCCGGATTTATGCGTACCGCTGAATTTATTGCGGGGTCGTTTTGCCCATCGTGGCCGTAGATGACATCACCGGAAGCGGTGCTGGCGTAAAGAATGGTGCCCAGACCCCAAATGTCGAAACCCATCAATGACGCGTTGGGTTTCCGCATGGCGCTGATGGTATCTTGACGCAGGAACGCCGGACTATGGCTTCCGGCCAACAAAGAACGTACCAGTTTGGTCATGTCTGAAACCGAGGAGGACAAACCCGTGGCTGCGCTACAGGCATATTGATACAGGGGTGCCTGTTGGCCTTGGCGATCATAGGAATCTGCTCGATTTTCCAATGTGCCGATGTAGTTATAGGTAGATCGCGTCATCGCCAGTGGATTGAATATAGTTTCCTGCATGAATGTAGCGAATCTCTGGCCAGACACCTCTTCGATGATGAGTTGCAGGATTAGATAGCCCCCACCTGAGTAGTCCCACTCGGTTCCCGGTTCACGAGCCAGAGCCAGAGAAACTTCGCGACCCGATGAGGCTCTGGGGTGGGATAGAGATGCTTCCAGAGACGGCAGGGTTTCATCGGCTCGATAGTCGCCAAAGCCGAGACCGTCGGCGAGACCGGACGTGTGGCTCAGCAGTTGCCGCACCGTCACTTTTTCATTGTGAAAATCACTGTCGGGTAGCTGCCATCTTGAAAGGTAGCCAGTGATGGGTACATCGAGATCGATCTTACCCTGCTGGACCAATTTCATGACGCCCAGCGCCGTTACCCATTTACTCATAGAAGCGGCTGCAAACAGTGTGTGTTTATCAAGTTCCTGGCTCACTGCGGCGAAATGTTGACCGTAGACTTCACCATCTTCAATCAGTACCAATGCCACGTTACCGACATTTTCGCTTTCGATAACTTTGCTCGCTGCCTGCATAAAGGCTTTGGCATCAGCATCCGCGACCATCGGCGTATACCACCAGCCATTGATTGTTGCGAAGGCGATCAAAAGCGCGACGGTTAACCAGCCAATTAAGGTTATCAGTGCTGCTTTCAGGTAGAACAATGTTATCTCCAGTTTTGTTCCTGCAGGGTACCTCGGAATGGCAGTATTTTTTAGTGATCTGCCAATCAGGTCACCTTTTCCAGACAATGAGGGCGATTATTATAGATGGTGTCGCCAGGACGGCGATTAACCAAGGATAGACATGTTTGACAAACGTAAAGAAAGCGTCGGAAGCAATCACGAGCCGGTTCAATCCACCGCCGAAGTGCATTCGTTCAATAATACCTCGAAAGTCGCAGCCACGATAGGTGAGACGATCATTATCGAGGGAGGCATCAGCGGGAAAGAAAATCTGATCATCAATGGCACCGTCAACGGTACGGTGGACTTGTCGAATCATGATTTAACGATCGGCCAGACTGGCAAGGTGAAAGCAGACCTGCTCGGCAAGTCGGTGAAGATTCACGGCGAAGTCACCGGTGACATCGTGGGCTCAGAAGTCGTCATAGTGTCCAAGAGCGGTCAAGTGCGTGGAAATATCACCGCACCGAGAGTGACCTTGGAAGATGGTGCGAACTTCAAAGGCAGTATCGACATGGATCCTGTGGCTGGAGAAACTGTTAACAAGTTTTCGCCTAAGACGAAAAACAATGAAACCGATTCCGCATCAGAGCTGCGTACTGTAGACGCTGTTCGGGCTTAGTATTCAAGTTGACAGTTCGCGAACTTGTTAGGGTTACGCGATAGATTCTCCAAATCTGCGGAAGTATCGACCAGCGATCTCTTGCCCAGTCTATTCGACGGGTTTGAGGAAAGTGAAGAGCCTATATCGATTCTCGATGTAGGCGCCGGTACGCGCAGCACATTGGACTTTTTTGCACAGTTTCGCTGCCGTGTGCATTTCTTGGATCTGTTCGCTGTTCAGGCTGAACTGCAAGCCACCGACGCCATTACCGAGGAGATGGCCTACCAGGCATTTTCAGATGCGCTCAGCGAATACTCAGAAACGTTGTTTGATGTCTGCCTGTTCTGGGATTTCCTCAATCGCCTTGATGCGCCGTTACGCAGAGGGTTAAGCAACGCGCTTCGTCCTTACCTGTATAGCCAGAGTAAAGGCTATGGTGTCTGCGATCTTTACACTGGCAAGTGGAAGAAAAATTCAGTGTACCGGCTGCGGGATAATAACCAATTGCATGTTGTTCCAGGCCGCGCGATGCCTGTGCTGCATTGGTCGCAGTCAGATTTGTCAGATCAATTTGATTGTTTCAAAATTGTTCAGGACAGTCTCTCGACCAAAGGGCGCCTTGAATTCCTGATGGAAGCTGACTAGGCGCCACTTCTGGCGGCCAGGACTCGGGTCGCTCGGTCCACATACGCGGTCGTAGCGCTGTCGATGCCGGTGGCTAATGCTTCGCTGATCTCTGCAGTTTTATCTGCGCCACAAGTCGAAACTTTGATGCCTAAGTCATGGGCTTGGTGTCAGCAGCTTGGTTAAAGCCGCAACGTATGCCTGCGCCGGTGTTGTATGGCGCTGATTGAAGGGGTCGGTCTTCGCCTCAAACCACAATTGACTGGCTGGATCTTCACAGGCTACAAAAGCAGCTTCAATGTCCTCGAATGTGGCGATCAGCGATACGCTCCTGTGCTGCCGGTCTGTTTAAACGCCTCGACTCGGGGGCTTGGCAGCACTCATGTCCATCAACTGTTCGGCTTTAAGTTGCAGGTCTTCGAAAGTCGCATCGACGCCTAACTCCACCGCCTCGTTGACGAACACCTGGGTGCGATAATATTTGCCACCCATGGCATTGATCACGGCACCGTTCGGTGCTTCTTCTGAGCACATGAACAACACGGCAGGGCTGACGAGCTTTGGTGCGGATTTGGGCGGGGGATTGTCAACATCGATATCCCTGCCAGGAATAGAAGCGATCATTCTGGTCGCCGCGCCGGGTGCGAGCGTGTTGATTCTCACGTTGTTCTTGGCGCCTTCGATAGCCAGCACGTTCATCAGCCCCAGCATGCCCATTTTGGCTGCGCCATAGTTGGCTTGACCAAAATTGCCATATATTCCTGAGCCTGAACTGGTGAGGACGATGCGGCCGTATTTCTGCTCGTTCATGATGGGCCAAGCCGCATGAGTGACATAGGCAGAGCCGTTCAAATGTACTGCTAGAACGAGATCCCACTCTTCCATGGTCATCTTTTTGAAGGATTTGTCACGCAGAATGCCGGCATTGTTGACCAGAATATCAACACGGCCGAAAGCGTTGATGGCATCATCGATAATGCTCCTGGCACCGGCTTTGTCAGACACCGAGGCTTTGTTCGCTATCGCCGTTCCGCCCATCGCTTCGATTTCCTGTACCACGGTGTCGGCAGAATCACCTGCGCCGCTACCATCTACCGCGCCGCCCAGGTCGTTAACCACGATTTTGGCGCCGCGTTTGGCAAATTCATGGGCGTGGGACCGACCGAGTCCATTGCCAGCGCCAGTAATGACCACAACTTTGTCTTGAAATTCGCTGTTTTCGAAATCGCTCATAGAAATCTCCTGGTTGAATCTTTGTCATACTTTAGCAGGCAATGGTTGTGTCTAGGATAATGAATAATCTAGTTCAAATTCCGCTGCGGTGGCATTAAACCAGTCGACGATAGCAGCGCAGCCACTGCCTGTTCGGTGACCAACACTTGATCTGCCTCAGGCACGAGAAGTCGTTCTAACATCTTTTTCCCTGGTGATTGTGCTCTGATATTCCACACCACAGCATGGTTCATCAAGAATCCGCCCTCCTGCTACAAACAGGCATGGTAAATTGGTGTTGTATATTGTCATCCGGGATGAATTCTAGAGGTTAGAGGAAACGTCATGACGCGCCTGCACGTGGTTGATGGTACATACGAACTTTACCGGGCACACTTTTCTCAACGCCCGGATAAGCGCACGCCTGCCGGTCAAGATGTCAAAGCCACCGCCGGTGTCATCAGTTCGCTGTTGAGCCTGCTTGCCGATCGCAGTGAAGATGTTACCCATGTGGCCGTGGCCTTCGATAATCCAATACGATCTTTTAGAAATGCAATGTATGCGGGTTATAAAACCGGGGAGGGTATGGAACCTGTTCTGGTGGCGCAAATGGACCTTGTCGAAGAAGCTGTTCGAGCGTTGGGTATCGTGGTGTGGTCGATGGATCCGTTTGAGGCCGATGATGCACTGGCTACTGCGGCCTGCATTTACGCGGATCAAGTTGAACAGGTACGAATTCTCACCGCTGATAAGGATCTCGGACAATGCGTGCGTGGGGATAAAGTTGTGCAGGTCGATCGCATGCGTCAGCGCGTGATCAACGAAGCCGGAGTGCGCGAACGCAATGGTGTGGCGCCGAAAAAAATTCCTGACTGGCTGGGCCTGGTCGGTGACAGCGCCGACGGTATCCCGGGCATTGCCGGGTTTGGTGCCAAGACTGCGGCACTGTTACTCAACCACTATGGCTCCCTTGAAGCGATACCTGATGATCCGGGCCAATGGACAATCAAAGTCAGAGGTGCCCAACGCCTCGGTGAAACTCTGGCGCAGCAGCGCCTGCAGGCGATGCTGTTCAAGCAGTTGGCCACGTTGCGTTGCGACGTACCGCTACAGGAATCCCTGCAGGATTTAGCCTGGCAGGGCGCGCCTGAAGAACAGTTTCTCGAGTTTGCCCGTCAGCTTGGTGGCTTAGCCATGCGGCCGCGAAAGTATAGATAGCGCCTGCCGCCACAAGTAAAATTGGGCGCTCACCTGACGCTGTGACTCAGCTTTTCTGCGAGAGTTGCAACAGGATACCGTGGGTCGACTTGGGGTGAACAAACACCTGGGGCCCACCTTCGCCGATCAGGCGCGCGCCGCCTTCTTTCATGGCTGCACAAGTCGCTGCTAGATCATCAACTTCAAAAGCAATGGTATGTACCCCTTCGCCGCGGCCTTCTAATGCCTTGCCCACCGCAGAATCTGTGCCCAGCGGCGCGACGATTTCAATAAACCCGCCGTTGGGAAGATTGAAGAAGGCTTGCTTGATGCCCAGGCCTTCGTGTTCGTCGGTACGGTCCAGGGTTAGACCGAGTGCATCGCGGTAGGTGGCGATGCCTGCGTCGATATCGTTGACGCGAACAACCAAATGATCAAATCCAGTGAGTGCCATGACAATGTTTCCTATGAGAATTATTGGTGAGAAGGTTAGGGTAGCTCAGCATCGATAGCTGCGAGAATCTTCGGCGGAGAAAGCGGCAGTTCTGTCATGCGCTTGCCCAGCGCCCGGCTGACCGCGTTGCCGATCGTCGCTAATGGGGCAACGATGGGTGTCTCGCCGACACCGCGCACGCCATAAGGGTGGGTAGGGTTCGGCACTTCGACAATTTCCGTGTCGATCATCGGTAAGTCCGATGTCACTGGAATGCGATAATCGAGAAAGCCCGGATTTTCAAGCACGCCTGCATCATCGTATAGGTACTCTTCGTTCAACGCCCAACCGATACCTTGTGCTGCTCCGCCTTGCATCTGTCCTTCAACGTAGGCTGGATGAATGGCTTTGCCTGCGTCTTGGATGGCGGTGAAAGCAGTGACAGTGGTGCGCCCGGTTTCCTTATCAATATGAACATCAGCAATATTGACTGCAAACGAAGGTCCCGGGCCTTGGGCGTTCAAGGAAGCGCGACCGGAAATAGGGCCGCCGGTGCGCGCAGCGTTTTTGGCCAGATCGCGCAGTCCCAGCGGTTTCAGTTCGGCATTTACGCCGGGCATAGCGCGCACAATACCATCAGCGTACTCGGTTTGATCCGCGCCGATACCCCAGGTCAGAGCTGCGCGCTCTTTACATTGGCTGATGACATCTTCGCAGGCTTGTATGACCGCCATGCCGGTAGCAAATGTTGTGCGGCTGCCACCGGTGGTGCTGCAGTAACCGGTGCTTTCTGTGTCGGCAATCCGTACTCGAATTCGCTCGTAGGGTATGCCCATGGTTTCTGCGGCCATCAGTGCCATTGACGCACGACTGCCACCGATGTCCGGGTTTCCCTCGACAATTTGCAGCATGCCGGAATCCAACAGATGCGCTTCGGCGCTGGACATGTTACCGGCGTTAAACCAGAACCCGACAGCGATGCCACGGCCGGTGTCAGGCGCCAATGATTTTTTGTAGTGCGGGTGGCGTTGGGCAGCCTCGAGACAAGCTGTTAATCCGATCACCGGAAATTTCGGACCATAAGCTGCATGGGTACCTTCTACAGCGGCGTTCTTGAGGCGCAATTCGATCGGGTCCATGTCTAATAATTGAGCGAGTTCATCAACCACGGATTCACTGGCGAACATGGACTGGGGTGCACCTGGCGCACGGTAGGCAGCCACCCGTGGTCGGTTGGTCACAACCTCGAATCCTTCAATGTGGATGTTATCGACATCGTAGGGTGCGAAAACGCACATGCAGCCGGGTCCAATTGGACTGCCGGCATAGGCGCCGGAATCGTAAATTAAATTGGCCTGCATGGCGGTTATGGTGCCGTCATTCTTGCAGCCGACCTTGATGCGATTAACGGTGCCTGACGCGGGTCCGGTAGCACGAAAAACTTCCTCTCTGGACATGACCATTTTCACTGGACGGTTGCTCTTCTGGGACAGTTTCAAAGCCAGAGGTTCCAGATAGACGGTGGTTTTGCCGCCAAAACCGCCACCAATTTCTGCCGCGGTCACACACAGATCGCCGACGTCTATACCCAGCACTACAGCCGTTAGATTGCGCATGTCGAAATGGCCTTGGGAAGAGCACCACAACGAAGCCTGACCGCCTTCGTTGTAGTTACCTACGCAGGCATGGGGTTCGATATAGCCTTGATGCACCATCGGTGTAACAAAGGTTCGTTCCACAATATGGTCTGCGGCGGCGAAACCTGCTTCGACATCACCTTTTGTGATGACGGTTTTCTGTGCAATGTTGCTCGGCTGATCTGCTGGCTCCGCGAGTCCGTCGGTAAACATATCATCGTGTAGTAGCGGGGCATCTGCCGCCATCGCCTGCAGAACGTCAAGCACTGCGGGTTGTACGTCATAAGATACTTCGATCAACGTCAATGCCTGCTCGGCGATCTCGGTTGAAGTCGCGGCCACGGCAGCAACGGGTTGGCCGTGATAAAGCACTTTGTCGCTGGCAATGACGTTATCTGTAAATGCTTTCTTGCGTGCGCGATATCCCGACCGGTCGGGAAAATCAGCGGCTGTGATCACTGCCAGCACACCGGCTAGGGCCTCGGCTTTGCTGGTGTCAATATCGACGATGATGGCGTGGGCGTGAGGGCTACGCAGCACATAACCAAGGATCATGCCGGGCAGATTCAAGTCGGCACCATAGTCGGCACGACCGGTGACCTTGTCGACACCGTCTGGCCGAATCGGACGGGTACCAATGTATTTAAAGGTCTCGGCTTCGCTCATGGTGATGACTCCGCCTGCAAAGGCGTGCTGATTGCGTAATGATCATAGTGCGGTCTGGCGTCTGTCCCGGTCAAGATCAAGATCGAGATCAAGATCGAGAATGATTGCTGCGTGATCTGACAATGCGTCGCGACGACCAGAGGTGTTGCTGGCTCCCCACTCGTGTCGAAAGCTGAGCAGACCCTGGCAGGTGTGCTGATTAACGAATGCTTGATCCAGACGGAAACCGTTGTCGTGATTTGGCGAATACCAGGTGTACTCCCGACTGCTGCCATGCAGGTGCCGGAATGCATCCTGCCAACCAGCGGCAGCCAGATCATCAAACCAACGGTCTGTGCGCTTGTTGAAAACCGGGTTTTCCTCGTCGACATCGATGCGCCCGGAATTGGTATCGCCAATCAGGATCGCCGGTTTGTTGGCCCAACTTTGCGCGATACGCAGCACCGCCTCGTGGAAGGCAGGTTTGCGACCGGTAAACTGGTTGGGCACGTGCATCGCACCAATCGTTAAATGCACGGGAGCCTGTAAGGTTACCAGCAGCCATCGGTTGGGCTCTGTGGGTGCGTGCCTGTGATTGCGCACCCGCAGTGGATAATGAGACGCGATAAAAACGCCGTTACTGGAGGGTCCACTTTTGCGTTGTGGTTCTCGCTGATGAATATAGCCGTGCTTGAAGAGTGCGTCGGCGAGCCATCGCGAAGGCGGGGTGGAGCGGAATTCGCAGAGAATCAAGACATCGGGTTGCCAGGCCGTTATTTGCCGGTAGATGTCCTCGACACGGCGGCCACCTCCTGCGCGTATGTTCCAACTGACCAGGCGCACCGCACTAGTTTGTGATGATGACTTTGCCGATCACTTTTCGGTCAACAATGAGTTGATAGCCTTCATGAATTTTATCCATGGGCAATACATGGGAAATATAGGGCTTGATCCGACCCGAACCCAGCCAGTCAAGAATCACTTCGTTATTCTTGCGATTGTGTTCCGGGTCATGTTGCTGCAACCCACCCAAGGTATAGCCGATCACTGAAGCGTCTTTTACCAGCAAATGATTGGTTTTTGCCAAAGCACTTCGGCCGCTGGTGAAACCAACCACGAGAATTCTGCCGAAAGGCGCGATACAGCGCATCGATTCGTCAAACACGTCGCCGCCAACCGGGTCATAGATGACATCTGCACCCAATCCGCCGGTTAATGCTTTGACCTGGTCACGAAAGCCGTCGGTATAGTTAATGACCTCGTCTGCGCCCATGGCTTTGACGACCTCAAGCTTGTCATCGGCGCTGGCCGTACCGATGACACGCGCGCCGAACAGCTTGCCAATATCGACTGCTGCCAGACCGACGCCGCCGGCAGAGCCGTGGACTAACAAGGTCTCTCCAGCTTTCAACATGCCTCGTTGCAGACCGTAGTAGGCGGTCGCGTAGTTGTTCCTGAACGAGGCGGCGACATTCAGGTCGACGCCGTCAGGAATTTGCGTCACGGCGCGACCACTGACGTTGATATGCTCCACGCAACCACCGGGACAGAGCACCTGGTCACCTGGTTTGAGATGTTCGATGCCATCACCGACGGCAGTAACGATACCCGCGGCTTCTCCACCAACGACAAAGGGTAGAGGCGATTTGACTTGATAATCCCCGGCAAAGCGCACCAGGTCGCTGAACTGAATGCCGCGTGCTGTCAAGGCGACCTGGACCTGGCCCTTGTCAGGCTGCCCCGGCGGTTCGATATCCACCACTTCCAAATCAAGGTGGCTGCCCGTCTTGGTGCAGTGTACCGCCTTCATGAGAGTTCGGGTCTCGCGGCCATTTCTTGCTGAATTTCTTTCAACTTTTCCTCGGTCAGTGAGTATTTCCATAAAATGGGTATCGCTACGAACTTGAACATTGCCGGTACGATTGAGTAAAGGCAAGCAAGCCACAACAATACGGTGCCGGAGTTGGGCGCACTGATGGGGTCTGCCAAGGCGTTAAATCCTACGACGGTTGCCACAGTAGTACCCACCACCAGGCCAACTGCATAGGCTAATTTGCGCGTCATGGTCCAGATGCTGAAGTAGGCACCGCCCTGGCGTTTGCCGGTTTGAGCAGTATCCAGATCGATTACATCTGCCGCCATAGCATAGGGCAACGCACTCAGGGCGCCAATAGCACTTCCTTTGAGACACATAACGCCGATGAAGAATGCAAACTTGCCGGTTGGAATGCCTTCAAAACGAGCTTCCAGGCCAAGCAGCCAACTATCAGGAAGAAAGGAGAGCATACGCCCGATTTCGAAAGGGTCGAACCAGACCTGAGGTGCAATGGCGATTAGAGGAATGAAACAGGACCACAATGCGTACCAGAAAATAGCCGCCATGGTGGCTCGGTGTTTACCGATTTTACGCGACAGCTTGAACCACAATGGTATCGCCACAATCTGCGAGATAAAGTACGGTGCCAGGTAAAAACCGTACAAATCTCCGGCCAGCAAAACATGTTTGACGAAAAAGAAACTCAGCGAATTGGTCATGGCTGAGCCGATGGTCGAAAACAGGAAAATGAAGACCAGCTTTCGATAGGGCTCGTTCTGCCACACGTACCTGAAACTTTCTCTTATCGGCAGGCGCCTGGATGTATCTTCCTTTATCGGATGCTCCGGCACCGCGGCTAACATGTTGAGCACCAGCAGCGGCATAATGATGGCCAGCGCGATCGTCAGAAAGTAAACATTATCGGAGGGTTTGGTATAACCCCAGAAAACAATAATGGCAGGCGTCATTGCGGCAATCAGAGCGCCAGAGACTGTAAATGCCTCTTTCCAGCTCATGATCAGGGTGCGCTCGTTGTAACCTTGTGCCAGTTCGGCACCCCAGGCTGAGTACGGCACATCTTTAATGGTCGCACCCACGTACATCACCACCAGTGCGGCGAGCAGATAGGGATAACCGGAATTCATGGTAATGCCTAACACGCTGATTTCGGTGAATTCAATCGGTGGCATCCACAGTAGCCATACACCCATGATAAAGATCGGCATGCCGACCAGGATGAATGGCTTGCGCCGACCCCAACGAGTGCGGATGCGGTCGGAGTAAAATCCGATAAGGGGATCAGTTATGCCGTCGAAGACCCTGGACAAGGCAAGTACCAGGCCGACAAAGCCGAGGCTTAGACCGAACCCGGCAGAGTCTGCATAAACTGGTGTGAGGTATACCGCCAATGGAAGACCCATCATCGACAGCGGCATGGCTGGCGCACCGTAAGACGCGAACTGGTAGGTGGTCAGCGGTTTGTGTTCAGACATAAATCCCTTCCCGAAGGTTCTCTAAATTTACCTGGGTTCTGAGATGGGTACTAGGCACCCGGGCTAAAGATTGTAGTTGCATGTTGGTGGCTGATGGCATAGCACAGTGGCTGGCTGCATGTCGTCAAGGGAATGTAATGACCAATTCTGTTAACACCTACGTAGAAAAAATCAACGTAATTGGCAGTTCGATGGAAGTCTTTGTTTTCGAACCGGATGGTGCGGGTCCTTTCCCTGCCTTGATCCTGGCGCAACATATACCCGTTGGTCACGCCGGGTTGGAGCACGACGAATTCACTCTGACGACGGCAAAGCGGTTCGCAGAACATGGCTTTGTCGTTGCAGTGCCTTTCATCTTTCACTGGTGGCCGAAATCAGAGGAGATGATGACAAAGGCCAAGTCCAGTCGTGATGATTGGACCGTGGCGGACCTGTCAGCAACATTCGATTTGTTGGCCGCTTTAGAGCAAGTCGACGAGCAACGAATCGGCATTGTTGGTCACTGCTGGGGTGGCCGGGTGGCTTGGCTGGGAGCGTGCCATCTGCCGGACCTGTTCGCCTGCGCGATGTTCTACGGTGGCAGAATCAAACTGGGCATGGGTGATGGCAGCCCGCCGGCGATCGACCTGGCGGCGCAGATAACTTGTCCGCTAGCCGGTTTTTTCGGCAATGAAGATGCAAATCCTTCCCCTGCCGACGTCGATGACTACAGTGCCGCTTTAACCAAGGCAGGCGTCGCACACGACTTTCATCGCTATGATGGGGCCGGCCATGCTTTCCAGAACTTCCCGACACCGGATCGATATCGGCAAGAACAGAGTGAGGACGCCTGGGAGAAAGTCCTGGCGTTCCTCGATCGCAGTGTTGAATAACAAAGTTTGACTAAGGGCAAACGGCACTGACCGGTTGTACATCCGGCGCACCGACCATGTGCTCGCCGAGGCTTGGGAACAGTGCGCTCACTTCGTCAGATTTGCCGTGCACTTCTCTCGCTGCCGCATTCTTGTAGCGTTCCATCATGAAGTATTTGCCGTCATTGCCCTTATAGGGGGCATACAGCACGACACCCGGTTCTACCCGGTTGACGGTCTCTGCCAGAACTGAAAGGGCAGCCTCAAAGGCGGCTTCGCTACCCGGCTTGACATTGAAGCTGGCCACATAGCCAACTTCTTCACTGTTGCATTGTGCGTAAGCAACAGCGGGCAAAGCAAATAACAGGCCCGTGACCAGGGCTGCGCAAGGCGCGAAAAATTTTGTGCTCATGTATCCCTCGAGGTTTGTTTTATAGTCTCGCCATTTAAGCGCATCTGCGGCTCGCCTGCCAACCGCAACAAAAGCGGGTGTCTTGGTTTGCTAGGCATCCTGCAGGTACCAGCGGGTGCCGCAGATATCCACACGGTGGTCATCCACATAACAACCGCGGGCTTCGGCAGCGTCGAGAATGTGCTTTCTATCTGCAACCAATATATCCAGACCACTCAAACCGGCACCCCGACCGTCCAGCGCTTCGACAAAGCGTATGTTCGCGTTGTTCAGCGCCATGTTCAGTTCATCGCCGTTCCGCTGCACAGGCAGGTTGGCAACTTTTCCCCACAGCTCGGCCAAGCCAACAGGGTCGTTGCTTTGTAGTTCCACGCCAACATAGTCAACGGTTACATCCTGCTTTACCTGATCTTCCCAGCCCGTGCCGCCGACCGGGTGCCAGAATCCGTTGAAATCATTGTAGGCATCAGACTCAATTTCAAAGAATGCAGCAATCATATCGGCGGGATGCAACTGACACAGATGCCAGTCACCGCGCTCGCTTTCGTGCGCGACACGGACGTTGTTGTCCAACGCGTTCTGACGGATAGACTGTTGGCTCTGCCTGCTGTCGGCCTGGGTTATCACCATGTAACCGCCATCGCCTTGACGGCGGTCCAGGTAGCGGCCGCCAGCGGTGTTCTGTTCAATTGGAGCGACCACTTCGAGGAAGTTTCGGCCGATTGGCATCAGGGTGTTTTCAAGACCGAACTTGCCGACGCCGGGATCAACGAAGCAACGGTTAATGCCTAATATGTCGGTGAGGTCTTGTATCACCGGTTCCAGTTCCCGGGCCACTAAACAAATCTGTCGCAGTTGAATGGTCATTGGTCATTCTCCTTTAACTACTTGAAATAGATTCTCACACGTCCAGGCGAACATCTGTCACACCGAGTGGAAATGCGGCGAGCCGGCCGGCAGCTCGACGTCTGACGAAGCCGGTGCTCAAAGCTGCTGCAGCTATGCGCCGCAATGGTTCACCCCACCAGGCTCGGCTCAGTAGCAGCTTGGGTGGTTGGGCTTGCATATTCTGAATGTGCTGTACTTCGACCATGCGTTCGGTTTCGATGCTGTGGGTTGCACGGGTTAGCTCGGGTTGATCCACCACAGGCGCGTTAAGTACTGGCACCAGGTGATTGGCTGCCACGATGGCGTCGCGCAATGCGATATTTAGGCCCTGTCCGCCAACCGGAGACATGGTGTGAGCGGCATCACCGATAAGCAGGGCGCCGGGCACGCTCCAACTGTCCACGCAGTCCGACACGACGCTCAGCAAGAAGGGCTTTTGTACCGAGGCTGCATTGGCGCGCAGGTGCGCCGCCAGCTCCGGAGTGACGTGATTGGCCATTTCAGCGATCCATTGATCGATGCCGCGATCACGCAGTTCTCCGAAGGTGCCTTTGAGGATGACCCAGCCCAGTTGCAAGGTGTCATCCCAGGTATGGTAGGCCACCAACAGGTGACCACGGCCGACATAGGCGCGGACGCCATTCCAGCCAGTGGGACACGGTAGCTTGCACCATACAATGTCCATCGGTGGGCTTTGCTCGGTTGCGCTGAGGCCGATATTTTTGCGTACCACTGAGTTGCGACCATCTGCCCCGATAACCAGGTCGGCAGCCAGTTGCTGCTCTCCTTCTTCATCGCTGTGCAGACGAACACCCGCAATTCGACCGTTTTCTGAGAGCAACTCTTTGACCGACACCCCTCGCATGAAATGGAAATGCGGGCTCGCGCTTGCCTGGTCTATCAGTGCTTCGAGCAGGGCCGGTTGAGAAATCGCCATTGGGGGTTTATCGTTAAAAAAATCACCTTGCAGGGCCTCATCGAGCAGCTGCCTGCCATTCATGTAGACGGCAATTGTTTGTAGAGTAAAACTTGCGACACTGTCGAAGGTTTCGGTTAACCCCATTTCCTGCAACGCTTCGATGCCACTCGGCATCAATATCTCGCCGCGAAATTCCCGCGCAAAATCCCGGCGTCGTTCCA